>Ga0207714_1000111_pt1 | contig 50307 bp, 59 predicted proteins | sample PonA232FremontCA_2_FD_187270 | JGI IMG/M metagenome (GOLD analysis project Ga0207714, IMG submission 187270) | Marine sediment microbial community from Fremont, CA, USA - Pond A23 Sediment 2 (SPAdes) | ecosystem: Environmental > Aquatic > Marine > Unclassified | place: USA: Fremont, California... | reverse complement strand
GAGTCCTGCTCCACTGTAGGCAAGGATCGTGACGGTCTTGCGGGCTTGCTCTGCTGTCGTTGATCGATTATCCCCATCCTGAGGGCCACCTGACTGTTGTCCACAGCCCGCCACTCCAACGCTCGCCCCGGCGCCGAGACTGATGAGAAATGTTCGACGCGATTGATGTATCGACATAGAAACATCGACAAACGAGGGAAAGATTAACTCTTTTGCATTCGGACGTTGGCTGGCCTTCTCCCGAAGACGGGCCTCAAATACCCTTGATCGTTGGAATGAGTTTGTCGCGGTTGGCCTCGGCAATCTCCTTGACGCGTCCGAGTTCCTCCGGCGTAAAGGGGACATCCACCGGGTCGGTCGCCACCGACACGCTGTCACTACGGACCCCACGTAACTGGAGGTGCTCGTCCTCCATCGCCGCCATCAACACGGTATCGGCGGCGTCTTCGACAGTGCCGATCTGGTCGGCGAACGCCGAGGTGCTGACCGTGAGCAACACGGTCCGGTCGGTCTGTCCTGCTGCGGTGTCGACGAGTGCCTCACGGATGTCGTCCTGGTAGGTCGGGGAGAACAACAGCAGGTTCAACGCCACGCCAAAGACGAGGGTTCCGGGGCCATCCCCAGGGAGGGATTCGGCCGCTCGGTCGATACTCGTCTGCCAGACCGCCGGATCAAGCACGTTCGCCCGCCACCGATGTGAACCGACCTGCTCAATGGCGTCGACCGATGGTTCCTGCTCGGGGTCGAAGTCGACCCACGCGATATCGATATCCGCCTCGCGCGGATCGATGTCATAAAGCTCGGCCATCGTCTCGTCAACGAAGGTCCGTCCCGAGTTGGTCAACACGACAACCACCGAGCCGCCGGCTGCCAGCCAGTCGCTGACGATTGACAGGCCGAGCAGCGGCTTGCCGGAACCACCTGGTCCAGAGACAACCGTCGTTTCACCGACGGGCAGTCCCTCTGGCATCACTTCTTGAAGCCACGCAGCGTCCAGGTCGAACGTATCGGCCACCATGATACTGGGGGCTTCGTTATTAATACAAATGAGTGTTTTGCTAACCACGGCGTACGGCCGGGTTCGACGCGTCCTTTGTATCGAGCCGTGTAGGGTCGTGCATGAGCGATCAGGTGACATCCGATACCGTTGAGGAGGCGCTTGATGAGGTGACCCATCCCGAGATCGACGCGTCACTCGTTGAGTTGGGGATGATCGATGACGTTACCGTCGATGGTGAGACCGCAGCCGTTGATGTGGCGATTCCGATGCCCACCATTCCCGAGGCCATCAAATCCATGCTCGCACAGCGGGTGTCCGAGGGAGTCGCGTCACTCGGGGTTGACGCCGAGGTTGAGTTCGTCGTGATGGACGCTCAGACACGTGACCGGTTCTTCGAGCTTGAAACGCAGGAATGGTCCGGTCCTAGCGGAGAGTCCTCGGACACCCCGTCGGCGCCGTTTTGATCGTACGGGTTCATCGGTCCGACGCGATCGCTTGTAATACCATGAGGACCGGACGACCGTGACTCCGTCCCAGGGTCTTTTGTAGGTGTGCTCTCTATCTGTGGATACATGCACGAAAATGCCGTCGACTCCGCATGGGACCGTGACCGACCATCACTCGGGGGGTCGGCCGCATGACCGACTTTAATACGCTCGTTGAGACCCGGCGGTCAGTCCACGACTATACCGACGAGCCGCTGTCCGAGGACACCATCGAGTCGATCTTCGAGCCAGTCCGGCTGTCGCCGTCGGGGTATAACCTCCAACCCTGGGAGTTCCTCGTCCTCCAGGACGCCGAGACAAAGGAGGCACTCCGAGAGGTCGCCTACGACCAGGCGCACGTCACCGAGGCGGCTGCGGCCGTCGTCGTCCTTGGTAATACCGATCCGGCCGCACACGCCAAACCCGTCTTTGATGACTGGCTTGAGAAGGACTACATCCCGAACGCCGAGGTCCGTGACCAACTCCTCGAAAATGTTGACGGGATGGCCGCCATGGCCGAGTCCGAACGCCGTGTGTGGACCACCCGCTCGACCGCGCTGGCCGCCATGACCCTCATGTATGCCGCCTGGGATGAGGGGGTTGCCACCTGCCCGATGGAGGGCTTCGACGCTGGCGCCCTTATGCAGACCTTCGACATCCCGGAGGGCTACGAGCCGGTCATGCTCATCACGATGGGATATCCCGCTGATGATACACCCGACATCGACAACGAGCGGAAGGCCCGCCGTCCTGTCGATGAGATCGTCCACTTCGAGTCCTTCGATCCGGTTGAAGAAACCGAGCTCTGAGAACGCGACGATACCGCGTCGGTCCGCATTTTTGATTATCCCGGCGGTTCACAACTTGTCGCTGTCGACGCTTGCCCGCAAATCGACCGCATATACCCCCTCTGGCGCCACGACAAGCGGATTGATGTCCAGTTCTCTGATTGCCGGGAAGTCGGTGACCAGCTGTGAGACCCGCTGAAGCGTCTCGACGACCGCGTCGATATCGGCCGGTGCTCGTCCACGCGCGCCACGAAGCATCGGTGCCGCCTGGATTTCGGCGGTCATCGCCCGAGCCTCACGCTCACTAAGTGGTGCGACCCGAAATGCCGTGTCCTCGAATACTTGCACAAAAATCCCGCCCAACCCGAAGGTCACTAGCGGGCCAAACTGTGGATCATGCCGGGCTCCGACCAGGGTCTCGGTGGCGTCCTCGGGGGCGATCTGCTCCTCAACCTGTACTCCGAGGACCGTCGCGTCAGGATCGTGATTCATCGCTCGGTCGACGAGCTGTTGGTAGGTCCCGGAAACGGCATCCGGAGCCACCCCGACCTCAACGCCACCGATATCGGACTTGTGAAGAATATCCGGACTAACGATCTTCATCACCACCGGCCCACCGAGTTCACGGGCGATTGCTTCGGCCTCCGTTGCACGCTCGGCGAGCCCGCCGTCTGGGGTCGGGATGCCGTAGGCGTCGAGTAGGTCCATCGCCTCGACACTAAGGTGTCGTTCTCCTCCTTCGGTTGCCCGCTGAAGAATCCGTCGTGCGCGTTCTTGCTCGACATCGAACCGGGTTGGCGACGCGTATCTCCGCGTGCTAACCGTCCGGTGTGTTGCCAGCGCCTCAAGACTCCGTACCGCTCGACTCGGATCGAAGTAGTTCGGAATACCCGCTGTCGTGAGGTGCGCGGCTGCCCGATCCGCCTCGTCACCACCCATTAGACACGTCACGACCGGTGTCTCATGGCGTTGCTGGAGCGTACTGATCACTTCCGCGAGGGCCTCAAACTCGAAGACTGCCGTCGGTACCGACACCACAATCACCCCGCCGACCTCTTCGGCTCCAAGCACGGCATCAAGACTCCGGCGGAACCGATCGATGTCGGCGTCACCGATGATGTCGAGTGGATTATCGACATCGGCGGCCGGCGGGACAATTGTCTCAAGATGCTCTTCGAGCGCCTCGCTGAAGGTCGCGATCTGCAGACGGGAATCACCGATGGCGTCGGTGGCCAACACTCCCGGTCCCCCACCGTTTGTGACCACCGCGATGTCGTCTCGCTTAAGTTGTGGCGCCCCAGCGAGCACCCGACCGGCGTCGAAGAGCTCCTGGATGGTGGTCGCTCGGATGACGCCGGCTTGGTTGAATCCGGCCTGATAGGCCTCTTCGCTCCCGGCGATCGATCCCGTGTGTGAAGCCGCCGCCTCGGCCCCAGCCGGTGTTCGACCGGACTTGAGCGCAACGATCGGTGTCTCGGCCGTTACCGCTCGGGCGGTCTCGATGAACCGCCGTCCGTCGTCAATGTCCTCAAGATACGCGAGAATTACGTCGGTCTCCGGGTCGTCGCCCCAGGCTTCGATCAGATCGGTCTCATCAAGGACGGCCTCATTGCCAAGCGAGACGATATCCCGAAATCCGATACCGTGCTGTGACGCCCATCCAAGGACCGCTGCAATGACGGCTCCTGACTCGCTCACGAGCGAGATCGATCCCTCTATTGGGGTGCCCTCAACGAACGTCGCGTTGAGCCCCGTTCGGGTACTGATGATCCCCACACAGTTCGGACCGACAAGCGTCAGGTCGTACTCCTCAGCAACGGCGATCAAGTCGCGCTCACGCTGATCCCCGTCCGTTCCGGCTTCGCTGAACCCCGCCGACACGACAACGACATTCGAAATCCCAGCGTCGCCCACCTCCGCCGTTACGGTCGCCGCACTCGCTGCTGGGACCGCAACGACGGCCACATCGATCGTCGCCGCGTCCGGAACAGCACCGATCGAGGGATATGCCGGCCGTCCAAGCACCGTCTCACGATCCGGATGTACCGGAATAACATCGCCCTCAAAGGACGAGAGGTTCTCCATCAGCGCCCGTCCGACCGAGTCCGGTCGGTCCGTCGCACCGATAACGGCAACACGCTCAGGGGCGAACAGGGTACTGAGATTAAGCATCCTACGCTCCGACACCACACGTGTGCTGTTCCCGCCGGCCGACATCACCCTCGTGACAGCCTGGTACTTGTCTGTTTTGTCGGTTGACGCCCGCCCACTTGGTGGGACTCATAGCCAGAGATTACCGTCGGCACACCTATCTCTTTGGGCGTCGAATAATGTCCGAACGCGGATATAAGAAGACCCAGCCCATTACTGTCGGTATGACCGGCCGACGGCAGACAGTACTTAGGCAATGTGACGACTGCCCGTAATGGTGCTGTCATGGACTGGCATACCCGCTCCCCCGCGGACGTCTGTGACGCACTCGATACAACAACAGCGGGACTTGACACCAATACGGCTCACGAACGTCGTGAGACCGTCGGACCGAACGAGCTCACGCGTGATCGGGGGCGTCGACCACTGCGGATTTTCCTCGCACAGTTCTCGAGTGCTCTCATCTGGATCCTGCTGATCGCCGCTGTCCTTTCTGTACTGGTCGGACACGTCGTTGATGCCGTTCTCATCGGTGGAATCCTGCTGGCGAACGGCATCTTCGGATTCATTCAGGAGTATCGCGCCGAGCGGAGTCTTGAGGCCCTCCGGGAGATGGCTGCTCCGGGTGTGACGGTCAGACGAGACGGAGCCGAACAGGACATCGATGCGACCGATCTCGTGCCCGGCGATGTTGTCGTGCTCCGTCAGGGGGACATTGTCCCGGCCGACGCCCGACTCATCAACGAGCAGAACCTGGAGGTTGATGAGGCGGCGCTCACCGGTGAGAGCGTTCCCGTTGAGAAGCGCACTGACCGGCTGAGCGCGGACACCCCGCTGGCCGAACGCACCAACATGGTGTACAAGGGAACAAACGTGAGCCGCGGACACGGTGAGGCGGTTGTCGTGGCGACCGGCATGGAGACCGAGGTCGGCACCATTGCTGCCGCGTTAGCAGGGGCCGAGGATCCACGGACCCCGCTTCAGCGCGATCTCGACCGACTCGGCCAACGGATCGGTCTCGGTGTCGGACTTCTCTCGGCGATTACCGTTCCGCTGTTGTTGCTTGGAGGCCGAGGACTCCTTCAGTCCGGCCTGACGGCCATCTCGCTGGCTGTCGCCGCGGTGCCAGAGGGACTCCCGGCGGTGGTCACGCTGACGCTAGCACTGGGGGTCCGTCGGATGGCCGGAGAAAACGCCCTCGTACGCACCCTCCCCGCCGTTGAGGCGCTTGGGGCGGTTGATGTCGTCTGTACCGACAAGACTGGCACGCTCACCGAGGGCGAGATGCGTGTCCAGCGCGGCTGGGTTGATAACCACACGTTTACTCTCGGGGAAGATCCTTCGGATGAGCGGATCGATCGCCTATTGGAAATCGGCGCACTGTGTAACGACGCGACCGTCGATAGCGGTGATCCAACCGAGCGGGCCCTTCTTGCTGCCGCTTCGCGTCAGCACGATATCGATACGCTTCGCGACCGGCGACCACGACGGGACGAACGCCCATTCTCCTCTGAACGCAAGCGCATGACGACCATCCACGACGAGGTTATCTATGTGAAGGGTGCGCCGGATGAACTCCTTACCCGGTCGACGCGTATCCTCGCACCAGACGGGCCGGTTCCGCTTAATGATGAGGCGCGATCCCGCGTACGTGAACAGGTGGCTGCGTTCGCCGAAGACGCTCTCCGGGTACTTGCCTTCGCGTACAAGCCGCGCACGGATGAGGGCGATCCGGAGGAAGACCTCGTGTTCGTCGGACTACAGGGGCTCCTTGATCCGCCGCGTGCAGAGGTTGCAGCGGCGATCGCGGAGACACAGCGCGCCGGTATCGACGTGAAAGTCATCACTGGCGACAACCCGATCACAGGGCGAGCAGTCGCCGCGCAGGTTGGTGTCAGTTCGGACGTGCTGTGTGGACAGGACATCGACGCGCTTGATGACGCCACGCTCCGTGAGCGGGTTGAGGAGATTGACGTGTATGCTCGGGCAGAACCCACACACAAGGTGCGGATCCTACAGGCGCTCCGTGCGAACGGTCATACCGTGGCGATGACCGGTGATGGCGTGAACGATGCCCCCGCACTGAAGAACGCGGACGTTGGTATCGCCATGGGTGTCCGTGGGACCGACGTCGCCAAGCAGGCGAGTGATATCGTCCTCTTGGACGACAACTACGCGACGATTCGCAACGCGATCAGACGAGGGCGGACGATCTTCGACAACATCTGGAAGTTCGTCGCGTATCTGCTCAGTGCCAACCTTGCAGAGGTCCTCGTTGTGGTTGTCGCATCACTGTTCGGTTACCTCGTTCTTCCGGCTGTGCAACTCCTCTGGATTAATCTCCTGACCGACGGCCTTCCGGCTCTTGCCCTCGGAACGGACCCTGCCGGTGAGGTGATGGACCGCCGCCCTCGAGAACGGGTTACCGGCATCATCGACCGGTCGATGCGGACGTTTATCGGCGGGGCTGGACTGGTGACGACCGTTTTGATGCTTGGGTTGATGTTTCATCTGCTCGATGGAGCGCCGTCGGTCACACCGTATGTGATGACGATGGTCTTCACGGGCTTCGTCGTCTTCGAGTTCGTCAAGCTGTATGTCGTCCGCTGGACCACAGCGACGCCGACGGTCTCGAATCCGTGGCTTGCCGGTGCAGTCGGTGTCTCGCTGTGCCTCCAGCTGACCGTCCTGTACACGCCGCTGCGATCGTACTTTGGGACCGTGCCGCTCACTACAGCTGACTGGGGACTGTTGGGTGTGGTGGTGCTCATCGGTACGCCTCTGCTGGTCCTTGTTGGCTGGGCGAGCAGGCGCCAGACAACGCGTTCTACCAGCCCGCAGACGGACGACGTGCCCGCTTGATCGTCTATCACCGGCCAAAGAGGAGGTTAATGAGTGCAACAACGAGTCCCGCGAGTGCCATCCGAACCGCGGACACGTACCACCGCTGTTCCGCAATCGACGCCATGTACGCGCCGAATGCCGCGAGGACGGCCATCCCGGATACGACACCGACTACCCCGGCCTCTGCCATCGATAGGACAGATCCTTCGAATGCGAAGGGAACAAGTGGAACGGTCACGCCGATAAGCGGGCCAAGACCGCTTGCGGTTGCGTGCACGACCCGCGCCCCCTGTTGTGCCCGTTTGATCCGCGTGTCGTCGAGATCGGTCAGCATCGCCCGCTCAAGACGTTTGATCTTGGCGCTTGTCTCGGCCCGTTCGATTTCCCAGACGCTCCAGACGGCCGATGTTCCAAGTCCGATAGCTGCCCCGAGGCCAATTTTGATGACGGTCAATCCGTCGGAAACCCCCGACAACACGGCACCGACGACGATCCCAACGCTTGTCAGCGTCCCGTCGAATCCGTTCGAGACAAAGTACCGACGGGCGATCGCAACCGTCTCCTCGTCCGCGAGAAGCGCCTTGACGCGTCGACGGATCGAGGACATGCGATCCTATAGATCCTGGTTGGGTTGCTGATCATCGACGACGTACTCCCCACAGGCAACGTGATCAATCGAGTGCACGGTTCCGCCAAGATCCTCAATTGCTGCTTTGATGGCGTCGTACGCAAGGGCCTCTCCTTCGACGGTGATTGTGACGTTTTGCACTTCCTGGTCGAGTTCGATCAACGATGCCGTCGCTGCGTCAACGCTTCTGGCCTCCGTTACGTGCGTGGCAAACTCAAGCAGTGACGGGTCATGTGGCTTCAGGACATCAAGCACGATCCGACGGACGCGGGTCATTGACTGGGCTACGTTCCCGGTCGGTTAATTTCCTTGGCCCTCTGCGATGGTATCTCACTCGGCTCGCTGATTGATCTTCGGGCCCCCTCGTGGTGCGTATAGATCACACACGAGTGCTCCCCAGTCGTCTATGTGGCTCATAGCAACTCCTTTTATGTTACAGAAGAATCATGTTATGCTGATGTCGAACCACACCCCTGCGGAGTTGGCGACGCGGTTACACCGAGGCACCGAGACCTACCTCAACTGGATCAGTGGGTGTGTCTCGCTCCTTGAGGATCTTCTCGGCCGGTACGAGGCTGGGCGGCCGATCGACACGACCGTCGACCGTATCGACCGCCTCGAAAGCGAGTGCGACCGACTTGGCCGCGAGCTCAGCGCGCTCGTTACCACCACAGACGAGTTGGACCTCCAACATCTCCGGATCCATCGCAATGCTCAGCGGATCGTCACCATCTACCGGCGTCTCGACACCATCGCCGGCCGCACTGAGCGGATCGCCACCGAGTTCCGAACAATCGCCCCGGCGCTATCGATGGCATATCTCGAATCGTTCAATGACCTCGCGGAGTGGACAATGACGGCGATGGAAGCCCTTGAGACGGCGGTCATCGAGTTCGTCGGTCTGCTGTGCGGTTCGGCCGACTCCGGATCGATCGTCGAGGAGGTACAGACCGTCCGAACGGCCGAGGGCGCCTGTGACGAACTCCGAGATCAGATCATTGCTGAGGCCTTCGCCGATCCGGCGGTTGACCGTCCGCTGGTATACCGCGAATTTGCGAGTCTTTTCAGTAACCTCAGCGATACCATGGAAGACGTCACGGACGAACTGGTCGTTCTCTCAGGGAGCGCCTCTTGGATCGAGACCGAACGCGACATTGATCCGACAGTGAGTGTTCTCCCGCAGGAATGAGACGCCACCTGAGGGGCACGGTTGTCGTGACATATAGTGCTCCCAGGGCGTATGTATCACTACTAGCAACCGCTTTCCGCCGTCAACGCGACATTCGAGCTATGACCCCACAAACGTGTAAACCGCACTGGTCCCCAGCGGGCTGGCTCAGGCGGCGGTACCCGGCGAGCCTGATCGCCCTCGACATTACTGGAGGCCACCACGGGGGTGCGTTCCATGAGTGACCTCGCGAGCGCCTACGACGCGGTGCTCTTCGACATGGATGGCGTCCTGCTCGAAGGACGCTCTACCGCCTCGATCATCTACGAGCGGGCGGCCAACGATACCATCCGGCGCCTTGAGGCCGATCCGCTGCCCGAGCAGCTGGCTCGACTTGAACAGCGCTCATATGGGCCGCTTCTTGAGGCTGCCTGTCGCGATTCTGGGATCGATCCCGAGCGGTTCTGGCAACTGCGCGAGCGGTGTGCTTCGGCCCGTGAACACCGGTGGCTCGCCCAGGGGCTTCGTGAGCCGTATGCCGATACTGACGCGCTGTTTGATCTCGATGTGCCGCTCGCGGTGGTATCGAACAACCGCCACGCGACGATCCAGTACGTGCTCGATACGGTCATGCCTGGGATGTTTGAGGTTGGCCGTGGCCGCGACCCCTCAATCGCTGGATTTCGGCGGCGCAAGCCCGACAGCACCTACCTTGATGAGACCTTAGATGCCCTTGGCGTCGAGACGGCGCTGTATGTCGGCGACCGAACAACCGACGTTGAGGCCGCTCACGCCGCCGGGATTGACTCGGTCCTGTTGACCCGCCCCGAAGCGCCATCGATCGACATGACGACTGTCGCGCCGACCTATCGGATCGAGTCACTCGCCGAGCTCCCAACGCTGTCACCGAGGCGGGTCACCCGGGCCTGAAGGTCAGGGGGCGAAGGTGCCGGTCAACGCTGCCGAGGCGAGAATGTGACCCTCCATGGCATCTCGCAGGTCCTCGGCCGTCTGTGGGCCGCGACCGATGGTCGTCTCGAGTGCGTAGAGAGTAAATCGGTAGGTGTGTTCGCGGTCCGGCGGATTCGGACCGCCGTAGCCGCGCTCGCCATAGTCATTGCGTCCCTCGCGTGCATCGGTTGCCGCCCAGTCTTCGGGGATGGCTGTCGTTGTAGGGTCGATGTCCCAGACGACCCAGTGGTCCCAAATCTTGCCGGCCGGGGCCTTTGCGTCCGGGTCGTCAACGATCAACGCGAGACCGGTCGCCGCTTCGGGAACGCCCGAAACGGTGAGCGGCGGATTCACGTTCCGGTTTGTGTAGCCGTACTCGCGCGGAATCGTGGCGCCGTCGTCGAAGGCCGGGCTCTTGAGTGTGAGTGCGCTCATGCGTGATTTCCTCAATACGTCTGTGGGTGTTCGTTGTTGTCCGACACCCTCTCGGGCGTTACTGGTGGAACTGCTTGAGCATCTTCAGACTCTCCTTGGTCTGGACAAACTCCGAAACCGGCCCCGTTGCGTCGCAGTACTCACAGGCATAGTCCTCGCCGGGGGCCGGCAGCGTGCTCGGTCGCTCTTCCCATTGCTCACCACAGGTCGGGCACTCAAGCGGAATCCACGCTTGCTGCATACCCACAGTTCACCGGCCGATCCCTTAATCCTACTCACGCCGACCACGGTGTGCGCCTGCTCTGGGAGCGGCACGATGGGGGGTCCTGTCGATTCGGCCGCCCCCTCCCGATCGCAGTGTTATACGCCGGTCGTTGCCGGCGAGTCACAGAGTCGGGGGACGGCTGCATATCGACGACTGCGAAAACCCTATACGGGGTCGTTCGGTGAGCTACGGGCATGGAGGATGTCGCGATTATCGGCGCCGCGATGACCGAGTTCGGCGACCGCGACGGTTGGATCCGTGAACTGCTCGTCGAGGCAGCTGAGGCTGGCCTCGCGGACGCGGGGATTGATCCGGATGCCCCCGATCACGTCTACGTCGCCAACATGGCCAGTGGGGAGTTCGAGGGGCAGACCGGCATCGCCAACGCGCTTGTACACGACCTGAACGCGATGCCGGCGTACACCCAGCGGGTCGATCAGACCTCCGCCAGTGGGGGTGCGGGACTGTATGCGGCCTGGCAGTCCGTCGCAAGTGGTGCAAGCGAGTGTACGCTGCTGGTCGGCGGCGAGAAGATGACCCACCGGACGACCGGTGAAGCGACCGACGTTATCGCTTCACTCACACATCCGGCCGAGTACAAACACGGCATCACGCTCCCCTCGTTTGCGGGACTGATTGCCCGTGCCTATCTTGAGCGATACGACGCCCCCCGCGAAAGTTTGGCCCGGGTCGCAGTCAAGAACCATCGACACGGGATGGACAACCCGCACGCACAGTTCCGAAAGGAGGTCGATCTTGAGACCGTCCTCGATAGTCCGCTTGTCGCCGATCCACTCCGACTGTATGACTTTTGTCCGATCACCGACGGCGCTGCGGCGGCCGTACTCGTGCCCGCCTCGGTCGCCAAGGAGTACACTGATGAGTACGTGCTGATCGATGGTGTCGCCGGGGCCACCGATACACACGTTGTCCACCAGCGCCCCGATCCGACGGTCATGAATGCCGTCGTCGACAGTGGTGATGCAGCCTTCGCGATGAGCGAGCACGCCCGCGAGGACATCGATGTGGCAGAACTCCACGACATGTTCACGATCCTTGAGTTCCTCCAGATGGAGGGGCTCGGATTCGCCGAGCCGGGAACCGCCTGGGAGCAGGTCCAGGCCGGTCGGACAACCCGTGAGGGAGCATTGCCGATCAACACCTCCGGCGGACTCAAGTCGAAAGGCCACCCACTTGGAGCGACCGGCGTTGCACAGATCCACGAACTCTACGCTCAGTTGACCGACACCGCTGGCCCACGTCAGGTTGATGCCGATGTCGGACTGGCATGTAATGTCGGCGGATTCGGTAACTGCGTGACGACGACGATCCTCGAACGAGCGTGATTCACATGTCTGATGAACCCCCACTCGTGGCGTATCGGTACGAAGACGGCTCACTCGCCTGTCCAGGCCACCCCCGTGGCCCGGCCGGTGACGACCCGGTCGATGAACTTGATCTCAGCGAGTATACCGGTGAGGTCGTTACCTTCACCGTGGCCCGGGCAACCCCGCCAGGCGTCCGTGCGCCTAACCCGGTCGCGATCGTCGAGTTCACGATTGAGGGAGAGACCGTTCGGGCCATCGGACAACTCTCCACTGAATCGGTGTCGATCGGCGATACCGTCACGCCGGTGTATACTGCGCAACTCCGTGATCCCGAGCAGAGTCTCCGCGAACCGGCAAGCCAGAACTGGGACGGCTACCGGTTCGAGCCGGTCTGATCGTCGTCCGGGTCTTCCTCATCGTCGTCATCAACCTGTTGTTTGATCGACTCGAGCTCGGCATCGACATCGACATCGACCGATGTATCCTCGGGTGTCGACGCATCCGAAGTCGGGCCGCCGGATGCTGTGGTGGATTCCTCGGCGTCCTCAACACGCTCGCGCAGCTCCGCTCGGAGCGCGCGAGCATCCTCAAGGATCTCGCGGGCCCGTGTGTTCTCTGGCAATGACCCCTCCTCAAGGATCCGCTGGAACTCGGAGAGTGCCTCATCAAACTGAGCGAGGGTCTCCTCCCCGAGTTCGACCGCACGCTCGCGTCCACGACGACCCTCTGCACGGGCGCGCCGTGAGGTATCGGCGAGTTCGATTGCCGCCTGTACGGCTTCGAGAATCCGGATGTTTGCCTCAAGGATCGCAATGAGCGCCGGGATGGCTGCTTCGTCGGCAAACCGGAGCACCTCGCGTGGACTAGGCGGCCGTGGGAGGCCGAGTGGGCCGCGCGGGGCCTGTCGACGGAGGTCGCGGCGGAGGCCGCGCATCGTTTCTTCGAGGTCAGCGGCCGTTGCCGCCAGATCGTCGTCCCGGTCTGACATGGTGTTTCGTTGGGTGTCGACGGACAAAAGTCTCGGCCTTGTGTGCGATCGCGTGGATCAGCCGACTTTTACATCCTTGGGCCCTCACGCCGATCGATGACAGATTCTGACGCCCCTGCCGAATCCGCTTCGGAGTCGTCGGGGTCTGCCGAGCACTCCCGTCTCGAAGGGGCGGAATCAACGGTTGATCCGGCCACACTGACAGTCGCCGAACGATCGTTACACCCGCGGGTCCGGTATCTCTGGAGCCTGGTTGCCCTCCTCTTTGGAGTGGCCGTCGGACTGGTGATTCTCGGTTTGCACGTGCTGTTGTTTTCGGTTGGGCGACCGCTCCTCGCCGCCGGTGGGATCGGTGGCCTGGTGGCTGCAGTCGGTATCGTACACGCGCTGTTACGCTACCGTAGCTGGGAGTATGAGGTCCGTGAGGACGCGCTGTATCTCGAACGGGGAGTTCTCACACGCGTTCGGACCGTCGTTCCGCTCGTCCGGATGCAACACGTCGACACAGCCCGCAGTCCCGTTCAACGTGTCTTTGGCCTCTCCTCGGTCGTGGTCTATACGGCCGGGTCGCGAGGGGCTGATGTCACGATTCCCGGGCTCGCAGTTGAGCGTGGTGAGGACCTCCAGGGGCGACTCAAACAGCTGGCCATTGCGGCCGGAGGCGATCCAGCTGTATGAAGCTCCATGGACTTTCGGTCCCGTTTCGGATCGTCGAGATGGCCCTCCGGATCGGATGGATCTTTGTGTTTGGCGCCTTCGGACTCACCACATTAACAGACGGTGTCGTGACCGTTGTCGCTGTTGGTGGGTTGATCATCGGCGTTCTCGGTATCCTTGCCGCCTGGCAGATCGCCTATTACCGACGCTATGAGTACCGGCTGACCGCGGATACGTTCGATATCGACGCGGGGGTGTTCTCCCGTCGCGAGCGTGAGATTCCGTATGGTCGGATCCAGAACGTGGCGATTAACCGAAACGTCTTTCAGCGGCTTTTTGGGATCGCTGAGGTGCGTCTTGAGACGGCCGGTGGCAACGCTGCAGAGGCACAATTACGGTATGTTGGGATTGATCACGCATACGAACTGCAGGACGCACTGAGCGACCGTACAGGTGATGATCCTGCTCCTCAACCGACGGCCCCTGATACAGCGGCTGAGCAACAACGACAGCGTCCAATTTTCGAGGTCACGCCGCGCGAACTTGCCGTACTGGGGGTCGTTTCGCTCGATTACCGGGTCCTCGTGGTTATCATCATCGGCACCTCGGCGTTTCTCCCGCAGCTCGGCGGCCGACTCCTCGACAGTGGCGTATTTGCGGTCCCGGTGACGGTCCTTGGCTTGTACCTACTTACCGCAATCCTCAGCGCTCTATACGCCGTCACGAACTACTATGACTTCACGCTCTTCCAGGGCGACCGTGAGCTGCGGTATGAGCGTGGACTATTACAACGCTATAGTGGCACGATTCCGCTTGAGAAGATTCAGGTCGTGCGGGTTTCCGAAAACGTCCTCGCCCGGGCGGTGGGTTATGCGTCGGTTCTCGTTGAGACGGCCGGTTACTCGCCCGGCGAGTCCGGCGGCACCCAGTCGGCGGTCCCGATCGCCCAGCGGTCCCGCGTCGACACGTTGGTTGAGGATCTCGGGTTCGAGACGATTGATTCGTTCACCCGTCCCCCCCGACGGGCCCGCCGCCGGTATGCACTTCGATACCTCGGAGCGACGCTTGTACTCACCGGGGTTGGATACGGACTGACCCTGCTGACGACGATGTCTTATCCGTGGTTTCTCCTGCTTGGTGGCGTGGTCGTTGCCCCAGTCGCCGCCCACCTCAAGTGGCGCCACCGTGGCTACGCGGTGACCGATAACCACGTCATCACCCGCAACGGGTTCTGGCGACGGACGACGACGATCGTCCCTCACCACCGCATTCAGGTCGTCTTCGACAGCCAGACCATCTTTCAGCGACGGTGGGGTATCGCGACGCTGACGATCGACACGGCTGGGTCGCGCAGCCTTGTGGCCGACGACAGCAAGGCGGTCGACATCGATGCTGAGACAGCCGCACGGCTCCGCGAGGCGCTGTTCGACCACTGCCTCGCAGCGATTACTAACCGTCAGACCGACCGGTCAACGGTCATGGAGGGCAGACCGGCCGAGAGGTGACTTAGTCGGCGCTGACCTGCGCGTCCTGCAGGTGTGAGCCTTCCCACTCGCGGCGGGCTTCGAGTTCGCGCTCGCCACGCTGGGTCAGTGAATAGGAGTTTGTCCGACGATCGATCTGGCCCTTCTCAACGAGGCCCTTCTCAACGAGGGCGTCGAGGTTCGGATAGAGCCGACCGTGGTTGATCTCAGCACCGTAATACTCCTCGATTGCGTCTTTGATTGCTAGTCCGTGTGGCTTCTCGCGACCTGCAATGACGTACAGCAGATCACGCTGGAATCCGGTCAAATCGTGCATCCATTGTACGATTGCGAACCCAGGCTTATTAAACTTAAAATAATCAAATAATATAACCCAATGATACGTCGGCTGCTGCAGGCCGGTGTGCGCGTCGGTCGACTTAGCGGGAGACACGACAGATCTAATGCGTATGTTGCTGCGTCGTGCCCCATCGTGTGCCGTCGCTCGTTACTATCGAAATCGCAATATTCCTCGTCATCCGGTGTGGCAGATACAATTTATTATTATCTATCATTCGGAACCCTCGAAGTGTCGGGCTCAGTGCTCAACCGTTGCATCACTACGGAACGACAGGCTACTCGGCGTCGCGGTTGTGCCGCTGTTCGACCTTGTTCAACTCAATCAGCAGTCGGAAAATCGCCTTGACGAGGTTGCGGTCAATGTCGAACGTGGCGGCATTCGCTCCGGCCCGATCCATCACCTGTTGTTCCTGCTCCTCGTCGGTCGTCGGAAGTCCCTGCTCGGCTTTGACCTCGGCGATGGTCTGGGCGACGTAGGTCCGTCGTGCGATGAGTTCGACCAGCTCGTGGTCGATCGTCTCGATCTCCTCACGAAGCTCTGCGAGGGTCATTTCGTCTGTGCTCCCGTAGTCCGCGTTGTCGTCAGCCATGTGGTGCCCTCTCGTCGCTCCCATGTTTCCTTTAGCGCTTCGAGTATGTCACGATCCCCAACGGCATGTACACTCGGGCCGGTGCCCGACAACGAGACGCCCGCTACTGCGGGGAGTGCCTCGAACATCGGCTCTGTCGGAAATCCGAGGGCGGCACTAAACGCCAGTCCGTTGACCGTCATCGCCTGTCCGTAGTTGCCCTGCTGTGCGACCGAAAGTACCGTATCGGCGACCGGTGCGAGTCGTCGACACCGTTCGACATCTGCATCGGCGCTGTAGGCCCGTTCTGGTGGGGTCCAGATCAACACGTCCCAGTCGACGGTCGCCCGTTCAAGCAACGTGTCCTCTCGGTTGTCGGTAATCGTGAGCCCGCCGAGCATGCTCGCCGACGCGTCGTCGAAGGCCCCGGTCACCGTGACCCCAACCTCGCGGGCAGCCTGAACGCCGATCCGACAGGCCTCAAGTGGCTCTACGGCTTCGGCCTGACCCAGTGCGTCGAGTGTTGCGAGTACAGTGGCGTTGGCGGCTGCGCTTGAGCTCTTGAGTCCGGCGGCCATCGGCACCTCGCTGGCCGTACGCACCGTTCCACCCTCACCATCGCCATACCGATCGGTCGTAAGTGAGACACACCGCTCAATCAGGCGCGTGTCCGCCTCTGGAACGTTGGCAACTGTTCCGGTGACCTCGGCGGTGGCGGCGTCCAGCTCCACCCGTGCGGTAGTCTCTTCGTCGATTGCGAAGGCCGCTCCACGACCATTCGCGAGCGCGTTGAGAACTGTGCCCGCTCCCGGTGCGCTGGCCCGTCCGTTCATAGCCTGTCGAGGCGACGGCCACAACTTATCGGTACCGGTTCGCCGGGCGCCGAACGTGCTGCTTTTGGCGCACTCGACCCTTGCCGTGGTATGCCCCAACGCGAATCGGTCGCTCCGGCGTCGCTCTCGGTTGATGTCACCGACGACGAGGTGGCCGTCGGCTACCTTGATGGCCATATCGTCCGATATACGGCACCAACCACGCCGACCGAACCCCCCGTGCGAACCCAGCCGCGCCGTCTGATCTCTGTGCTTGTCGTTGCCCCTGACGAGACCGAGGCGACGCTCACATACGTGAATGAACTCAATACTGACGCCGAAATGCTCAAAGACACCGGTGTCGGCCGTGTCTTCGTTGATCCAGGCGAGCGTGCGTCGGTTGTCCCGGGTGTTGAAGCCGAGGGAGACGGCCACGCCGTGGTAATTCACGCCGACTTTTCGACCGTTGATGGCCGGGTGTTCGTCTTCGAGGAGGACCAGTTTGCTGAGGCCGGATACGAACTCGTCGCCTCAACAGCCTGATAGCCGTCACTGAATATAGGCTGGATCTTCCGCGTCACAACTCTCCTCGTGCTCACGGGCGTCCTCTAGCGAGTCAAAGAGCATGCCACACTCCTCACACTCATACCACGTCATCCCATCACGTTGGGTCTCCGTGACCATGTCTTGGAGTCACACACGGCGGCCTAAAGGTGTTTTGTGCCCTGTGGAGCTAATCACTCGCCGAGAGGCCGACCGCTGGTGTGGCCGGGTCATACACCTGGGTGTACACCAATAAAAGAGCGATCGCCCCACCGATGGTGGCCACGACAAAGGGAACCGCGAAGCCAAAGCCGACGAGAATACCCGAAAAGAGTGTCCCGAAGGCGATCCCCAGCCCGAAGCCCATGGTCAAAATCGAGAGGGTCGATCCCGACTGGCCCTCCTTTGCGAGGTCACCGGCGAGAGCGAGTGACGGAGCGAACACCGCTGCAATTGCTGCCCCCTGCAGGAACCGTAACACCAGCATGGCCATCGGCGCGGTGACAAAGCCCTGTCCGAGGGTGCTCGGCAACAGCAATACGAACCCACCGAGCAGGAAGGGGCGGCGCCCGAACCGGTCGCTCAGCCGGCCGATCGGGTACTGGAACAGCACGTTTGCTAGTACCGCTGCCCCAAACTGCAGTGAAAACAGAAACGTTCCCTGTCCGAGGCGGTCGTTGATGACGTTTCCGAGTGGTGCAAAGAGCGCCAGGCTCAGTGCCATCACGACCGTCCCCACGCCAAGGGTAAAGACGGGATCAAGAAGTGTATCCTCCCGGCCGCGGACGCGGATCGAGATGTTGTCGGCCGCCTGGTCATCGGGGCGCTCCGGATCGGAGATCAACACGGCAATCATCGCGAAGCTGATCAGCGCCCCGACGACGGCCACTAGGAAGGCGGCCGTGAATCCCGAGATCGTCACCGACGCGAGCGTGTAGGGGCCGCCAGCGACGACCACGCCGGCGACGAGCGGGCCAGCCCCGAAGCCGAGCAGCCGGAAGGTATTGAACAGTCCAAAGTTGCCACCGCGGTCCTCGGAAGCCGAGAGTTCGTTCACCAATGCAACGGTGACAGGAATCGTGAATGCGGCCCCAACACCCTGCAGCGCCCGCATCAACAACACCGAGACGTAGTCCGTGAAGTAGATGTACCCGGCGCTGCCGACGGCGACCAGTCCGAGTCCGAACAGTAGGAAGTCCTTTCGCCGACCGGTACGGTCGGACCACGCACCCGTCAGCGGCTGTCCCAGGCTGTTTAGAAAGCCGAATAACGAGAGGACGACACCAATTAACAACTCGGGCGAGACGAGAAAGTCGACGCTCGCGACGGACACCGTTGTGCCAACGAACCCCGGAAGCGACACCACCTGACTCCCGATATACAGCGGCAGGACGACCACCAGAAACGAGTTTGCCACCGCGTCGACCATCCGTGCGAGTGCCAGCGCGAGGATCCGTGCGTCCAGATCGAACTCCATCCGCCAGTAACCAGGGAACACACACACTTAGGGGTTCGATCCTCGTCTCGGTCTCAGCCCTACGATGGGACGTTTCAAGGATGTCTGGCCCCTATCGACAGGTAATGACTGACGACACCGATGGGGTGCAGTTGCGCGTTGAGGCCGCCGCCAAGGATGACGCTGGGCGGGGGGTTGCTCGGGTATCCGAACCGGCCCGACGGGCACTCGGCGTCCTCAGCGGCGACGCGGTCGTCATTGAGGGCGACACCCAGACCGTTGCGAAGGTGTGGCCGGCAGAGGGGGCGATCGACGACGACGTCATCCGCATCGACGCCGATACGCGAGCCAACGCTGGTACGTCCATCGGCGAGACGGTCACCGTGGTCCCACAGACGATCGATGTGGCCGACACGGTAGTGATCCGCCCTCCCGAGGCCCTAGCCGACGCCAACCCTGATGTCGTCGAACGCGTGCTTGCCAAGCGACTCCAGGGCCGACCGGTTGACGCCGACGAGCAGTTCACGCTTGAAACCGTCACCGACGAGGCGTTCCGGATTGTCCGGACTAACCCTGCCGGCCCGGTCCGGATTGACAGTTCGACAACCCTCACGGTGACGAGTGCAGCCGAGTCCGCCTCCGAGTCGGCTGACACCTCGCGAGTGAGCTACGAGGACATCGGTGGACTTGATGAGGAACTTGAGCAGGTCCGGGAGATGATCGAGATCCCGCTTCGACGACCGGCACTGTTTCGCGAGCTCGGAGTTGATCCACCGAAGGGTGTGCTGCTGTATGGCCCCCCGGGCACTGGCAAGACGCTGATCGCCCGGGCCGTCGCCAACGAGGTTAACGCCGCGTTCTACTCGATCAATGGTCCCGAGATCATCTCAAAGTACAAGGGCGAATCTGAGAAGCGGCTCCGCGAGGTCTTTGAGGACGCCCGTGAGTCCGCCCCGGCAATCATCTTCTTCGATGAGATCGATAGCGTGGCCGGCGAGCGTGATGAGGACGCCGACATGGAAAATCGGATCGTCGGCCAACTGCTGAGTCTTATGGACGGGCTCGACGCCAGAGAGGATGTGATCGTCATTGGAGCGACCAACCGGGTCGACGCGCTTGATCCGGCGTTGCGCCGCGGTGGTCGCTTCGACCGCGAGATTGAAATTGGCGTGCCGGATCTTGAGGGGCGCCGCGAGATCCTCGCGGTCCACACTCGCCCCGTCCCACTCGGTCCTGAGGTCGACCTTGAGGCCATTGCGGGCCGGACACACGGATTTGTTGGTGCCGACATCGACGCACTGGTGACTGAGGCAGCGATGACGGCACTTGACCGGATCACGACCGACGAGGACACTCCGGTCCAGGTTACGATGGCTGATTTCGATGCGGCGCTCGCACGCGTTGACCCCTCGGCGATGCGGGAGTTCATGGCGGAGGCACCGGAGACAACCTTCGCCGATGTCGGGGGACTCGACGCCGCCAAACAGCGTCTTCGTGAGGCGGTCGAGTGGCCATTGACCTACGACCGGCTGTTCAGCGAGACGGCCACCGACCCGCCTAGTGGGGTGTTGTTGTATGGGCCACCGGGCACCGGCAAGACCCTGCTGGCCCGGGCGCTCGCTGGCGAAACCGACGTGAACTTCGTCCACGTTGATGGCCCCGAACTTGTCGACAAGTACGTCGGCGAGTCAGAGCGGGCGATTCGCGATGTCTTCGATCGGGCCCGACAGGCGGCGCCATCGATCATTTTCTTTGACGAGATCGACGCGATCGTCGGCCGACGGGGAGTCGGCCAGACCGAGACGACCGATCGGATCGTCTCCCAGTTGCTCACCGAACTCGACGGGCTGCGCGAAAATCCCAACCTCGTTGTTGTCGCGGCAACAAACCGTAAGGACGATATCGACCCAGCCTTGCTGCGTCCTGGTCGGATCGATACCCACGTTGAGGTCGGACTCCCCGACCGCCCCGAGCGACGGGCGATTCTCGATGTCCACTGTCGCGGCAAACCGCTGACCGACACGGTTGATCTCGATGTCCTCGCCTCGGAGCTGGCGGGATACACCGGAGCCGACATCGAGGCGATTGTCCGGGACGCCTCGTTACGGGCCATTCGCGAGGCCGCGAAGACACACGGGGCGGCGACAGCGAACGAGCGGGCCGAGGAGATCGAGATTGGACGAGAGCACTTTGAGGCGGCCATTGAGGCGGTTGATCGGACCGTTGCGGTGGCCGACGCCGACTGATCAGGCACGCGATAGAATCTGTGTCTCGCCGGCCCGGACGGAATCGCCCGGATCAACGGCGATATCCTCCTCGTTGATCGTCGGCGGAAACAGCACGTCGACACGGCTCCCAAAGGAAATGTGGCCGATCCGCTCGCCACGCCGGAGTCGGTCGCCCGTGGACGCATAGGGGTGAATCCGGCGGGCGAAGACCCCGGCGATCAGACGAACCTCCCATTGATCTGTGGGTGTATCGAGTGTGAGATCCACCCGCTCGTTTCGGTCAGACTCCTTACTGAAGGCCGGCCGGTGGGCGCCGGGTGCGTGGGTGCGACTGGCCACCGTGGCATCAACGGGCGCTCGACAGACGTGGACATCGTCAACGTTCATGAACACGCCGAGACGGATCCGGTCGCCCTCGTTTCGGAGGACGCTGACGGTGCCGTCGGCAGGGGCCACAACGCCGGTCTCCGGCGGTGACCGGTCCGGATCACGATGAAACCACGCGATTCCGGCCGCCACCACGAGCGCGCCGAGCGCGCCAATCCGGGATACCACGGCGATCACCGGTGTGAGCACCACCGGGATGGCCACCAGTCGCCAAGTCCCACGCGCGAGTGACAGTCTAACCACACTCTCTCTCGCTCACCGGGATTGAAGTCTATGTCGGGTTCTGGCCGCGGGCTTCGACAATGGTAAGGACGCAGGCCGGCAACTCAGCAGCAATGACTGAGAGGGACGGGTCGTCCGATATGGTTTCCTCGGACGCTGTTGACCCGAATCCCGCCGTCGATGCACCGGCGCAAGGCGCTGGTTCGGTCACGCTAGTGGGGACTGCCCACGTCTCTACAGAGAGCGCCGACCGCGTGCAGACGGCTATCGAGGAGAATGGTCCGGATGTGGTCGCGGTCGAACTTGACGAAGCGCGGTACCGCCAGTTCCGGGGTGAGACTCCGGATGACATCGACCCGTCCGATCTGCTGGGCGGTAGCACGGTGTTTCAGTTTCTGGCCTACTGGATGCTGTCGTACGTCCAATCGCGTATGGGTGAACGCTTCGGTGTCGAGCCCGGTGCCGACATGAAGGCGGCCATCGAGGCCGCGGAAACGGGTGGGTACGGGCTCTCGTTGGTCGACCGGGACATCCAGACGACAGTCCAGCGGCTCTGGGCTCGGATGACGCTCCTTGAGAAGCTCAAACTCGTCGGCGGTCTCGGAGTTGGCGCAGCTGATTCACGAGTAATTGGCCTTTCGGTAGGTGTAACAATCGGGGTATTGCTCGGGGTCATCGGTGGGCTTGCGATCGCACCGCTGTTCGGTGTCGGTGGTCTGTTGACTCTCGGACTTGGGTCGGCGGCACTCGGTGTGATCGGTGGCCTTGGCGTCGGGGCGGCGGTCGGTCTTTTTGTTGGGGTAAGTCTGCTTCCGGGGGGTCATCTCCCGGCCCGAGCGATTGGCGGAGCCGGTCTCGGTGCCGGTGCCGGCGTGACCCTTGCCATGACTGGGGTGTCGCTTCCGTTGATTGGATCACCATCGTTCGTTGACCTCGGCACCGGTATCATGCGAGCCGTCGTCGGGGGTGGTCTCGGAACGGTGTTTGGTGGGGGGGTTGGCGGACTCCTGAGCGTCGCCTTCGCCCGACCCAAGACCGGCGAACCGATCACCGAGGACGACGTTGAGGCGCTCACCGACACGGATGTCGTAACGGCCCTGATCGAGGAGTTCCGGCAGTTCTCCCCTGGTGGAGCGGAGGCGCTGATTGACGAGCGAGACGCCTACATTGCCCACCAGTTGGTCGCGCTCCGTGAGGCGGGCTATGACGTGGTCGCGGTCGTCGGTGCCGGCCACCGAGACGGCATCGAGCGGTATCTTGAGGCGCCGGAGTCACTCCCGCCGCTTGACTCATTAACCGGTACGACCTCCGGACGACGCTTTTCGCTGTTTAAACTCCTGGGATACGCCATCATGTTCGGGTTTGTAGCGTTTTTCTTCCTGCTGGCGATGGCGGGCGTCCAGAACACGTTACTGTTGCGTCTGTTCGGCGCGTGGTTCCTCTTTAACGGCGTGTTCGCCTTTACCGCGGCACGGCTCGTCGGTGCAACGCTTCCAAGCGCGAGTGTCGGTGCCGCAATCGCCTGGCTCACAAGTATTAATCCGTTGCTGGCTCCCGGGTGGTTTGCCGGCTACGTTGAACTCCGTCAGCGCCCGGTTAATGTTGCCGACATCTCGCGGCTCAACGATCTGTTGAGCGATCAGACCCGGCCGGTCACCGAGGTTGTCAGCGATATGTTCGATGTGCCGCTGTTTCGGTTGATCGCTGTGGTGGCCATGACGAATATCGGAAGCCTCGTCGCGAGCGTGCTGTTTCCGTTTGTTGTACTCCCGTTCTTCTTCGAGGGTGTCACCGGTGTCAGACAGATCGGTAACATGATGCTTGAGGGAGCGGCCGAGAGTGCACAGACGCTGCAGGAACTCCTCTCGACGGTACTGGCTGTTGGGCCGTTCGTATGACCCTCACCGACCAGACCCGCCAGGTGCTCAGCTTTAGCCGGCGCGAGACGCGCGATCTTGCCGTTGCCTGGGCGGCGATGGCAGTCGCCTTCGCAATCTTCGTCGGCCGACCCGACCGGATCCTCGCGGACCTCTCTTTCGGTGCGTACCTCGTACTCGTGAGCGCGCTTACCGTTGGACCGGGCTTTCTCTGTCACGAACTCGCTCACAAGTTCGTTGCTGTCCGTCTCGGCCGACGGGCCGCCTTCTACGCCGACTACCGGATGTTAGTAATCGCGATTCTTTCGGCTATCGCGGGATTCGTGGTTGCCGCTCCCGGTGCCGTCCGACACTACGGTCCTGCGAGTCCTCGAGAGAACGGACTCATCGCCGTTGCTGGTCCGATCACCAATCTCGTGCTGGTGGCGGTCTTCCTGCCGCTGGTACTCCTTGGCAGCGGCGGAATCCTTGATGAGATCGGGGGCTTTGGGGTTCTCATCAACGCGTTTCTCGCGGCGTTTAATATGGTGCCCTTCGGGCCGCTTGATGGGCGAAAAGTGCTCGCATGGGATCGCGGGCTCTTTGCCGGACTGCTGTTGGCTGGTGTTAGTCTGTCCATCTGGGCCTTCGTCTGGATTGGGTATCCGTTTTGAGCCTCACGAGCGACGCTCCCACATGGACGGAGCGATGCCGAGTCGAATCACAACTGGCCGATACAAGAAGAGGACGACAACCACGATCACGAGCTCGGGGAGAAACCCGAGGTCGCCGACGGTCGTGCGGACGACCCAGAGCACGCCGAACACGATGAGGATCATCGCGAGGTAGTGTGGGACGAGTTCGAGGATGCGATCGGTGTCCATGCCGTGTCTTTCCCTACGGGGGAGCAAAAACATACCGCGGAATCGCTTGAACGGACCACACCGCATATACGCTGTCCTCCACTAGCGCTACTATGGTCAGTGAGTGGCTCGGCGTTGGGCCGTTTGCGGGGCTCACGACAACACAGGCACGGCTGATCGTGACAGCCGTGGTGGTCGTGAGTACATTCGCCGTCTATCTCGGCATCCCGCAGGTCCTCCGTTGGGTCATCCGGTCGATCGGACGGGTCGCCCGGCGCGCCACCGACTCCTCGCTTCTTGAGTCGATCAGGTTTCCCTTTCCGACAGTGGCGGCGATCTGGACTCTCCGGGCCGGCGTCACCGTGTTTGCCGGTGTCGTGCTCTTACTCACCTGGGGATACGAAGAGCAAGCCAGGCAGGCCTATACGCGTGTTGTCGGTGCGCTGCCCATTCTTGAGAGCATGGTCCTCTCAGTGGTCACGCTCCTTGGAGCGTGGATCCTTACGCGGATCATTCGCCAGCGGCTCTACGCCTATACCGATCAGATCGAACACATCACCCAACACCAGGAGGGGGTCGTCTTTCGGATCACACAGGTCTCGGTGTATCTCACGGCCTCAATCATTATCCTCTCTTACTGGCGGGTTGATCTCCAGGGACTCCTCGTCGGAGCTGGTTTCCTGGGGATTGTCTTTGGTATGGCGGCGCGCCAGACGCTCGGTTCGTTGATCGCGGGATTCGTCTTAATGTTTTCGCGACCCTTCGAGATCGGCGATTGGGTGCAGATTGGCGATGATCAGGGTATCGTCACCGCAATTACAATCGTCAATACCCACATCCGGAGCTTCAACGACGAGACGATTGTCATCCCGAATGATGTCGTCGGCAATCAGACCGTCCATAACATGACCGAGAGCGATCGCCTACGACTTGCTGTCGATGTGGGTGTGAGCTACGACACGGATCTTGAGCGGGCCCAGTCGCTGATTCTTGAGAGTCTTGACGAGGTTGATGAGATTCTCTCAATTCCCAAACCCAGTACCGTATTGAAGTCCTTCGGGGACTCCTCGGTAGTCATCGAGGCGCGCTTCTGGATTGAGCCGGCGACGGCCACCCAGCGCTGGAAGGCCCAGACGGCGGCAATTCGGACGATCAAGCAGACCTTCGACCGCGAGGGCATCGAGATCCCCTTCCCACAGCGGGATCTCAGCGGCAGTGTCGAGGGAGTCCGTGTGCAACCCGAGGGAGAGACCGAACGGGCGGGGCCTCCGTCGGACCCGAGTGCGTGATCCGCGACGCGCTTTTGTGAGTCCCCTGTGTATCATCGCCGTTGCCGACCGTCCGTGTTCGAGCCATGACCGACCGAAACGTCGACCTCGCACGACTGCGTGATAATGGATCGATCCAGTGTCAGGTATGTCCCCGACGGTGTGTGATCCCACCGGGTGAACGCGGCGTCTGCGATGTCCGCGAACACCGCGACGGTGAGTTGGTGCTAGTGACCCACGGCCAAAGCGTCTCAGCAGCAGTCGACCCGATCGAAAAGAAGCCCCTGTTTCACTTCGCTCCGGGATCGGAGGTGCTCTCGGTGGCCACCCGCGGTTGTAACTTTGCGTGTGACTTCTGTCAAAACCACGCCATTGCGCTTGATGGAGAGCGTACACGGGAGCGCTCGCTCCCCCCGTCCGAGCTCGAACGGCGTGCCCGGGACCACGACGGCATTGCCTACACCTACACCGAGCCGACGATTTTCTTCGAGTATGCGTATGATACGATGCAACAGACGGGCGCCGAGACGTACAATGTCTTTGTCTCGAATGGGTACATGAGTACTGAAACGGCCGAACGACTGGGCCCCTACCTCGATGCAATCAATGTCGACATCAAGGGAGACCAAGCCTTCTACCGGGAGCACTGTGGGGTCCCCGATCCCAGCCCGATCTACGACGCCATTGAGGTGCTCGCCGACTACGACGTGTGGATCGAGATCACCAATCTACTCGTTCCCGGCGAGAACACCGACGAGTCGGTACTCCGCGAACGGATGCGGTGGATCCACGAGACACTCGGTCCCCAGACCCCCGTTCATTTCTCGCGCTTTCATCCGGACTACAAACTCACGGAGGTCCCACCAACGCCACTTGAGACGCTTGAGCGCGCGATGACCATCGCCCGCGAGGTGGGTTTGAACTATGTCTACTGTGGGAACGTCCCCGGACACGAAGCCGAGAGCACCCGATGTCCGACCTGTGGACACACGGTGATCAAACGCGAGGGCTTCAGCGTTCAGTCCTACGATCTTGAGGATGGGGCCTGTCCGTCGTGTGGCACAGCAATTCCGATTGCTGGAGAGCGGTGGACACGCGGCGCCCGCGAGGGGCGACGACGGTTACTCTGATGGGGCGAATGTCGCGGCAGAATAGCCAACGACGCGGTCTGGATCACCGGCGGTGTCGGCACTGGTCGCATACGCATGGACCTCTCCGGTGTCGACGCTGTGATTGGCGGCAACGACACAAGCGGCGGCAATTGCTCCGGGGCCACACATCGAGTGTCCGGCCCGTTTCTGTTCGAAGATTGCCTTCTTGTCAAGTGCTTCGATGGCGTCAAGCACCGGACGATCGGCCTCTCGGGCTTTGGCATCGGGTTGGTAGTGAGTAAGGTCGCTTGAGGCGAGCACGACCGTCTCACGAGGGATCGCGTCAATGGCAGCCGTAAGTCCGTTGCCAAGCGTCTCGGCGAGAACGGGGGACTGACGCGACAGCACAATTGGTAACAGGCGGATCTCGTCGGCGATGTACTGCAGGAACGGCACCTGGACTTCGGCGCTATGCTCGCCAGCATGTGGTCGTGGATCAGCCTCTGCAGGCCCGACATGTTCGATAACTGCCTCCCGAAGTGTCTTGTCGATGGTTACTTCACCAAGCGGCGTTCGCCAGGCGTCGTTCGGCGCGACGGCAACCGGGGCACCCCCTCCGCGGTGGTTCGGCCCGATGATGACGACCGTCTCCGGGACCCCATGGGCAGCAAGCGCCCGGTATGTGTGGGCGGCGACCGGCCCGGAGAAGGGGACGCCAGCGTGTGGTACGACGCCCGCGTGTATCGACCGTGCACCGGTTGACGAATCCGGTGGTGCGCCCGGCCCGATCCGGTGGGTAAAACACGTCTCAAGCTGGTCGCGAAGTGCCGTTTCGGTTCCTTCGTAGAACTGTCCGGCGACCGCTGGTGGACGAACGTCGGTCATGAGTCTGTAGCGGCCAGTGGCTCGTGTTCAATCGGTCCGCCGGGGGCGGTTTCGGCGAACACCGTCCCCTCGAAACGTTGGATGTCTGTCGCCGGTTGACGCCAGGCGTCACGGGAGAGCCCTGCCTTTCGACAGGTCTCTGCGAGAAACGTTTCTGCGTCCCAGTTGTGCTCGGTCGCCACCTGCGGCAACAGGAGTCCACGACGCCCGTTTTCTGCTGCGATCACGCCGTGTGTACCGACCTCAATCGCTTGTGGCCGGTCAAGCGGAGCGGTTTCGACCGGCGTCGGCGCCGAGAGGATCGTCGTTGAAAGTGTCGTTGTCTCAAGCTCGGCCGCCGAGAGCGGTGGAAACCGAGGATCATGCAGGGCGGCGTCGACCGCTGCCGCCTCGACGAGGGGACGAAGCTCGGCAACCGGTTCGGGGAACCCCTTGCACCCTCGGAGCTCGTCCGCCTGCTTGAGTGTCACAAAGGTGCCGTAGTTTCCGGGGGCCGCATCATCGATCCGGGCCTCGGGGTCAACGGTCTGGTTGTTCATCACTGCTCGTTCGATTATCTGTCGGGCATGAGAGACAATCTTGCGTCCGCGGTCGGTATCGATCACAGACGAATGCCCTCCGTGCGCTGTGGGTATGACCACTTGCGCACAAGGTCTTGTTGATCGGACTGAGCACGGATAACGAATCGTTTAACTGGGCCGCTTGTGTATCGGCGAATTGCGCGCGGCTGGTCTAGCCTGGTTATGACTACAGCCTTCCAAGCTGTCGACCCGAGTTCAAATCTCGGGCCGCGCACTCCCCTTCTTCTCGTGAGTCCCTCCCTGATTGTAACGAGAGATTTGTGTTCTAGCAGCACGCGATCGGATCACTGGAACATGCCGGGGATGGCTGACTGACTCTGTTGTTCCTGTTGCTCCTGTTGCATCCGCTGGTGTTGTGCGGCGATTTGCTGGAGACGGCTCTGGATCTCGTCAGCTTGTTCGGCGAGTTCGGTGGTATCGATCTCGAACTCAACCAGGGGTGAGAGGGCTTTGTCGATAACCGCCTTTGCCGCACGTGGATCCGGGATGTGCGGATAAGACTGTACAATCAACAGTGCGGCCGGGATCTCCTCTCGGTAGCACTCTCGGACGAGTCCGCCAGTGATGCCCCCAACGAGTCCGTGTTCCTCGGGAACCGTGATCCCGGCGGCTTTGAGTTCCTCACGGACAGACGGCAGTGTTCCGATACCCTGGACATTACCGAGGTCGTCCTCTGACTGAGCGGGAGCGCCAGCAATGAAGATCGCCTCATTAAAGCGCTCGGCAAGCTCGGAGACAACACACCCGCTAAGCGGCTCAATCGCACTTTGTGGCAACGCGAGGTCGCTTCGAAGGGTCAGGACCGATGGATCAGCCCCGGCGTAGACTCGCACCAAGTCATGGACAAGCCCATCTTGGAAGGTCGTTACCGGGGGAAACGCGTCGGCATTGATCGTTCCGTAGTGTTCAAGCCCGAGCTGGGTGGTGATCTGATCGACGGCAATTGCCGCGACAAGTCCGTGTCCCGGGAGTCCTTCGATCAGTGTCGAGCCGGTGGTATCGACCTCGGAGAGTTGGCGAAAGGTGGCATCGGCCATACCCGCACGTCACTTCTCAACCCTCTTATCATTTATCGCCGTTATCGACAAAACTCCGGAAGCGTCGTCTGTCTAGAGGCCTCCGGTGTTGTCTGCGTCGGCGACTCGTTGGTGGATGACCAGGTGTCGAGACTGGCCTGATCCCCCTCCGGAAACGAGAGGTTCGAGACTCGCACCCCGACTTTCCGGACCGTCCGGTCGGAAAACTCCTCAAACAGCGTTAGTGCGATGTCGGTGACCAGTGCCGGGTCGTCAACCGGCCCCGGCAAAGAGTGTTCTCGCGTTGTGATGTCATACGGCGGCTCGACGATTTTGATTCCGACCGTCCGGTAAAGCGCACCTCGGGACTGTGCGCGATCGGTGACCGCCTCCGCTAAACTCCGCAGTCGCGACTCAAGTGCTGACGGTTCATCTGTCGGATCAGTAAAGGCCGACTCGCGTGAGAGGCTCTTTGGGCGGTCGCGTGGCTCGACCGATCGGCGATCGATCCCGCGGGCTCGACGGTGGAGGGTCTCTCCCCGGTCGCCAAACTCGGCTGCGATCTGCGTTCGATCGGCGGTGGCAAGTGCACCGATCGTTTCGATCCCGTCTGCGCGGAGCTCCCGTGCTGTGACGGGCCCAACCCCATGTAACTCCCTGATCGGCAGCTCGGCAAGAAATTCCTGGACGGTCCCCGGTGTAACGACGACCAGTCCGTCCGGCTTGTCGTGGTCGGACGCGACCTTTGCGGCGTGCATCGTCGGGGCGACGCCAACGCTGGCAATCAATCCGATCTCCGTCTTGATGGTCGCCTTGAGATCAGCGGCGTATGCTTCGACGCTCCTCCAATCAGTCTGGTCGGTCACATCGAGGTATGCCTCGTCAATACTGACGTGTCGCGTCGTGTCGGCGTTCGTATCAAGAACCGACTTGACCTCCTCGCTCACCGACTCGTAGTAGCTCATGTCGACCGGTCGATAGTGTGCCGAGGGGTCCTCGTCTGTCTCGCGTGCCGGCGGGAGTGTGTCGACGGCACGCTCGATTGACTGAGCGCTTTCGATACCGTATTCGCGGGCCTCGTAACTCGCTGTTGCGACGGCGCCATTGGTCGTCCCGGGTTCATACCCCATGCCAACGACGACCGGTACCCCCTCAAGCGCGGGCTCACGCAGTCGCTCGCAGGCGGCATAAAAGCAGTCGAGGTCAACGTGCAGCACGATCCGATCCGTCGCTGCCGACCCGGAGACGCCCGGCAGTGTCGCCCGCCTTGCCATCGACTGGTGTTTGGCAATCGGGCCCTAAAGCCCCGGGGTCGGAGGACGTGGATTGCGCTCATCAAAAGGATATTTTTGGTTCGCCAAAGTTCAGTTACGGGACGGGTAATTTTAAGTGGCTTGCGTTCCTGTATACAAGTATGAGTACACAAGAAGCAGATGCAACCCCGCGTCAGGCCGCCGGAACCATCGAAGCCAGCGAGGCCCTTCGCATCCCTGAGGACAAAGCCGAGGAGATTGTCGAGGCGCTCCAGACGGATCTCGCGTCGATGTACGTCCTCTATCATCAACTCAAAAAGCACCACTGGGCCGTCGAGGGCGCCGAGTTCCTCGGCATCCACGAGTTCCTCGGCGACGCCGCCGACGACGCCGAAGAGGCGGCCGACGAGCTCGCCGAGCGAATCCAAGCCATCGGTGGGGTCCCCGTCTCAAGTGGAGCCGCTCTCGAAGAGCGGGCACCGGTTGCGCCTGAGGGCCAGGATGTCTATGATATCCGCACGTCGCTCGCGAACGACATGGAGATGTACGGCGACATCATCGAGTCCCTGCGCGAGCACGTCAACCTCGCGAACACCCTCGGCGATTACACGACCGAGGAACACCTGATGGACATCCTCGAAGAGACCGAGGAACACGCCCATCACATCGAACATTACCTCGAGGACGACACCCTCGTCCACGAGGACGCGATGTAAGATAGGGCCCCTTTCATTCCCCATCTGCCACAACGGTAATTGCCATTGAGGCGGTGGAAGATGGCATGGACGACCATGCCGACCAGTCGCTTGACGCCTTTCTCGATGCCCTCGCGGACACACATATCGGCCCTGCTGGCGGGGCAGCCGCGGCCGTCTCCGGGGCTATCGGGGCAGCGACCGTGGCTTTTGCCTGTGATCGGACACAGTCGACTCCGTCTTCCATCTCGCTTTCAGCAGCACGACAGACCTGCCTCACGCAGCGGACCACACTGCTCGCGCTCGCTAGTCGGGATACGGCGGCACTCAGAGCACGTTTCGCCGAGACGTCCGCCTCTTCATCGGCGGACGACCGCATACAGCACATCCCGGTTGCGATCGCCGAGGCGTGTGAGACTGTTCTTACGACCGCGGCACGCATTGCCCCTGTCAGCACCGCGCCGGTGTGTGTAGACCTTCTCACGGGCGGTCACCTCACGTACGGTGCGCTTCAATCGGCCGTTCGAATCGGCCAAATGAATCTCGAATCCCGCGATACCGATGCGAAGCCAGCCGGCGAACGGCTAATTCGCAGCCAGGCGGACGGCGAGGACGCCTACCAGTCGCTGACGAATACCGCAACGGCTGTGCTGGGCGACTCAGACACGAACGGCAAGTGAGAGTTCAGTTGTTGGAGCCTCCGGTCGGTCAACCCGAACGTCGAACTGATCGGGGAGTGGGCGGTCGACGTCGAAGGTGACCCGCAGAAGGATACTCACCGGCGTGATCGCATCACCGCAGGCAACCTCCGGTGGTTCGGTCCGCTGCACAGCGACCCCTGTGACCGGCCGGCCGGTTCGGGTGATCCGTGGACTGTCGACGACTTCGAGTCTGTAACACGTCTGTCGCCCATAGGCCTGCACAAAGAGCAGTCGATCGCCAGCCTCGAAGTCCGTCGTCTCGACGAATTCGATGGGTGCTGGATCGACATCGTCGAGTAGCGCTTCTTGGGCGGCTGACGCTGACCCGAGAAACCGCCCCCACGGTTGTAGCTCCGACTCAGCCGGGACACGTCGCGTTGGAGCGATATCGCTCCTTGTGACCGATTGGATCGCCGGCGGTCGTGTGCGCTCATTGTCCATACATCCGACAAGGGTTGTCGTCGCGACCGCACTCATGCCGATGAGGGCCCGCCGTCGATGCATGTTCGATCAGCGGTCGTCGCCCGCTTGCGGTTAGTAGCCGATTTCTTTGCGAACGGCTTCGACCTTCGACTCTTCTGCGCGTCCGTGTACCAGTCCGCGGAAATAGAACTCCTTGATCAGACGTTCGACCGTTTCTCGGTTGTCTAAGTCCGCTAGTCCAGCCGCTTCGAGATCGGCGAGCGTCTCGCTGATCTCCTCGCTCGTGTATCGCTCCTTGACGATCCCTTCGATCTGTGCCATACCCTCTCTTGGGGCGATACGTACTTGAAGTCCTCGGCAAGCCGACCGTTCAGGACTTGACAGCGACGCGGTCGTGCTCTTCAAGCAGTTCCCGACCACGCTCGGTCAGCAGGTAACTCATTGGAGTCCCATCGGCGCCCATTCCACAGGTGTCGGCCATCGGACAGCCGCTACAGGCCGCCGACTCGCAGTCGATCGCGCGGAGGTATCCCTCGCGGACCATCGAGTCAAGCATCCCACGGATGGCATCCTCTCGCGTGTCCAACTGGGTGGCGATCGTCGAGATGGGGACGTTTCGGGCGACCATCGCGAGGACCCGGCGGTAGGTGCTCACGACGCGACCACCCCACGTAGTCGGTCGATGACAGCGATGCCGTCAAGATGGCGGATAGCGGGGAGCGTGAGCAGAATGGCGATGAGTGCTGGCGCATACGGTGGCGCTAGTGCGCCGAAAATCGCTCCCGGTGGGGCGATCCACGTCTCAGCGCCGCCTGGGATCGCTCCGAGTATCGTTGTCAACAGCTGAGTGCCAGCCGTGATCCAGAGCATGCCACTCGCGAGAACGATGATCGCCCGCTCTCGCACACGAGGAACGTCCGCGAGGACAGCATGGATGTACAGTCCACCGGCGGTAGCAAGAATGATGCCCCGCCAAAGAACGTAGGTGCCGCCGATCGAGATCGGCCCGACCGTCCGACTGACACCAAGGATCCCGACGGCGAGTTCGATTCCGCCAACAACGAGCAGGCCGATTCCGACGACCACCCAGTAGAGGTGTTCGATCCGCATTTATGCCACCCCCATGACGATCCCAAGCAGATGGAACAGTCCGCCCCAGACGAACAGCGCTGCGATCAGCGTGGCGAGACTCCCAAGGAGGACGCGCGTGATTCCGCCGCTATTGCGACCTTCCTTGATCAGCATAACGAAGGTGGCTACACAGGGGAAGTAGATGCTGATCATGATCACAGACATTACTGTCTCGTAGGGCGTGAGTGCGATGGCGCTCAGCTGGGCGACAGCGAGGTCCTTCCGCATGAAGCCGGCGACAAGGGCGGGGACTGTGTCTGCCGGCACGCCGAACCAGCCGGTTAGCACGGGCTGGACCGCCATGGCAATGGCACTCATGAGGTCAGTCACATAGAGGACGTTAATCACGCCGACACCCACAAGGACGAACGGCAGACCGGTCGTGAGAAAGCCGCGGGTACGCATCGTGAGTTTCTGACCGAGCTGTCGCGGCCGCGGCCAGCGAAGCGGCGGGATGTCGACGATGAACTCTGGCGTCGAACCACTGACAACCCGGTTGAGGGCGGCACCGAACACAAAGAAGCCGGCGATCAGATACAGGAGGATGAAGCCCGTGTACTGCGGGATCAACGAGAGCATCACCCCCAGCTGGGCGCCACAGGGAATAAACACCGACAGCAGGGTCATCATCATGAATCGCTGCTTTTCGCCTTCCAGTGACCGGGTCGCCTCGACGCCCGGCACGTTACACCCAAAGGAGAGCACCATCGGCACGACCGCGAAGCCATGCAGGCCGATCCGGTGGAAGAACGTATCGAGCAACACGGCCAGCCGTGGGATATACCCCGAATCCTCAAGAACAGATAGGATGAAATATAACGCGAGCAGCGCTGGGACAACGACGCCCACGGCGACAAAGAGGCCGCTCGTGAGCATCCCGAACGCTTCGAAGCTATTGGTTGCCGCCGGGTCGCCGACGAAGATGAAGTACACCCAGGTGCCCTCAAACGGGAAGGCTTCCTGAAGCCAGGGGAGCCAGTACTGATCGAACAGGGGCACAAAGTACCCATCGGTGAAGAAGCCGGCGACAGCACCGAAGAAGCCCCACATCCCGTAGAGTACGGCGATGGCAAAGGGGAAGCCGGTCCACGGCGAGACCATCAGCTGGCCGATTTCGTCGGCAACCGAGGCCTCGGCGGTCTCGTACTCAACCGTCTGATTGGCGATTTCGTCAACGAGATCCCACCGCGCCGCGGGATCAAGCTGCGAGTCCATGTTAGGAGGGGTTTCGAACGCGTGTCTGCACCTGTTCGATTGACGGGGCGTGCGCCTCATCGATCCGACGCTGGAGGGTCTTAACGCCGCGTCCTTCCGTAGCAACGGTCGGAACGACCGGTACGCCAAGCAACGATTCAACCCGATCGACATCAATGTCGATCCCCTTGCGACGCGCCTGGTCCCACATATTGAGCGCCACGACGAGCTCGTATCCGCGTTCGATGAGTTCAAGCACGAGGTTGAGTCCCCGCTCGAAGCGTGTGGCATCAATCACGCCGACAACGAGCGCATCGGCGGCGTCTTCGAGGAGTTCGACCGTCACCTCTTCGGCGCGGTCTCGCGGATCAAGCGAGAAGGTGCCCGGAGTGTCGATGATGGGAACCGTATCGCCGTCGATGACGAGTTCACCCTCGGCGTAGTCGACGGTTGTCCCGGGATAGTTCGACTCGGTCGCACTCGCGCCGGCAAGCCGATTGAACAGCACGCTTTTGCCGACGTTTGGATGTCCAACGAGGAGTACCTGCGAGGGATCGGACATCACTCGACGGAGAGTTCGATCCCTTGAGCACACCGCCGACTGATCGACGTCACCGACTGATCAACCGCGACAACCAGTGGACCATGAAACGGCTGTTTCGACCGCACCTCAAGCTCGCGTCCGGGTCGAATGCCCATCGCGAGGGCGCGATCATGCACGTCCTCGTCGACCCGCTCAATCGTTCCGGTCTGTCCGCTTTCGAGGGCCGCCGCGTGGGTGGTACCGACGGACGACCCGCTATTGGTCTGTTCAGGCATGACCGAGGCGATGAGTCCAGAGAGCATCATTAGGGTCACCTAATCTAAATCAGCATCTTTCGGTCTACCTAAAAAACATTGTGGTTGTGGCACTCTCATCGCGATGAATCCATTCGCGAGTACCATTACGGCACTAGCAAAAGGATTTTGTTCCCTCCGACCGAACGGACACATATGTCGAAGGGAAAGCGCAAACGGGAGTGTACGGGTGAGCAGCGCCGCCGCCGTCAGGGACGCTCGCGCGATGCCGATGGACGGTTTACCGAGACCGTTGCTCCCGAGGCGGTTCAAGAGGTCTTCACGGCGGTTGAGGGGCCGGTCGTCACCACTACGGATGTCGCTGACGTACTCGGCATTTCGACCGAAGCTGCCCGTCTGAAACTCAACGATCTCGTTAGTGAGGGGGTCCTCCGGCGACGAAAAACCGGACGGACGGTCGTTTACTGGCACCCCGGGAACCGCACCGCCGATGACTGAGAACGACCTCCCGATCACACCGAGCCAGGGACGGTATCTTTGTGGGATTCTCTATCAGCGGCTCGGGTCGTCGGGGCCCGTCCGAACAGGTGACCTCGCAACGCGGCTGTCGGTTAGCCGTGCAAGCGTGACCGAGACAATCGAACAGTTCGACGAGCGCAATTTCCTCGCATACGAGCCCTATCAGGGCGTCGAGCTGACCGCTCGGGGTGAGGAACTCGCCCGTCGGCTCTTCTGGCGACAGTGTGCGATCCGCCAGTTCTTCGAACAGACCCTTGGAATGCCGCTTGAGACCGACCGCGCCTATCAGATTGGGTTCTCGCTGTCAACGGCGACCATCCAGGCGATCAGCGAGTATGTCGATCAGCCGTGTGACGAGCGGTGTGAGGCCAGCAGCCGAGAGGAGTGTGACCTGGCCGTGCCGACCCGGTCCTCAAAGGCCTGAGTCCAACCAGTGTCACTCTCTTGGTTGCCTCAGTGCCGAGCAGGTGAGTGTCCCAATCCGATTGCTGTAGGTGTGTGCACCTCAGAACAGTGGGTCAAGCTCGTCGCCGGAATCACCGATAAGCTGTTCTTCTTGATCGGCGTGTTGTTCTTTGAGCTCCTCGATGTTGTCCTGTGCCTCAACGGCAACCGCCTGCAGTTCCTTGATTCGTGGCACATCGGTCACTCCCGAGAGCACGACCGCGGCAGACACCTGGCTCGCGTTCGGGAGGGGGTAGTCACCGCCGCGCACTTCCATTGAGCCGGTCTCCTCTTCGAGCCACTTCCGCGAGCGTTCGATGCCCTTGCGGTTGAGATACGAGGGCGGTCCGGCAAGGACCACTAACGCGCGCTCAGTCGTGTCGATCTCAGCAGGAAGTGTCAGCCGGCCCAGGGCCGCCTTGCGCACGAGGCTCGTGATCCGGTTCGTGGCACTTGCGGTATCGACCTTGTCGTCGTCGGAACTTTGGAACTGTGAGAGAAGCCCGCCACCGGTGTCCGGCTCGACCGGCTCGCTGGCGTACCCGACGGTCGTGATTCCCTGCCCAGAGAGGGTGTTGATGACTTCACTTGAGTCGACGACGGACTCGGCAACGGCCCCATCTTGGGTGACCTCACCGGCCCCGAAGAGCAGGCCAAATCGGGTGACAATTTCCTCGTTGATTCCATCGTACCCGCCCTCGATGGACTCGCCGGTCTGACGCCAGGCGTCATTGTCGAAGACGAGTAGATTGTCGACCTCTTGGATGATCGTCTGGAACGATCGGGCAGCGTTGAGCGTATAGATTCCCCCCTCATCACTGCCAGGGAGGACTCCCAGTCCATAGACGGGTTCCGTGTAGATCCGCTTGAGGTGTCGCGCGACGACGGGAAGCGCCCCGGATCCGGTCCCACCACCAAGGCCGGCGACCAACAGGAATGCATCAACCTCGTGGACCGGGATCTCATCGATCGCCCGCTGGATTTCATCGATGTCCTCCTCAGCGATCTGTGACCCGAGCTCGTTGTCGGCCCCGACGCCGTGGCCTTTCACTCGTGCCTGGCCGATCAACACCCGGTTGTCGACCGGCAGCCGATCGAGTCCCTGCAGGTCCGCACGCGCGGTGTTAACCGCGAGTGCAGCCTTGACGTGGCCACTTCCGGTCCGGTCGTCGTACTCAAGGAACTTCTCGACGATCTTTCCGCCGGCCTGCCCGAGGCCGATCATTGCGAGCTTCATTGTATGCGAACTCCTTGCATGAAATTCGGCGGGGGTCTTGATATGCGTTCCGTCGCGGTGGCACGGGGCCCCGATATTCAATCAGACACTAATCATGTCCGAAGATTCATATATGTGATGGTGAATATCATCTAAATGGGAGGCGTCTCATGCCAATCAATGACCTCGCGCGTACCGACGTAGTCACCGCACCGCCAACAACCGTCGTCGCCGACCTCGCGGAACTAATGGCTGAGGAGAACGTAGGGAGCGTCGTCATCACTGAGGACAACCAGCCGACCGGCATCGTCACCGACCGGGACCTTGCCCTCCGGAGTGTCGGCGAGATGGCCGATCCGGACACCCAGATTGCCGCCGATGTCATGTCCGAGGGCCTTGAGACGGTCCCACCGGAGGCTGGCTTCTACGACGCCGCCGAGCTCATGGCCGACGCCGGTGTCCGACGACTGCCGGTCGTTGAGAACGGGGAGCTCCGTGGGATCATTACTGCCGACGACCTGACCGAACTGCTGGCCGACGAACAGCAACACCTCGCCGATGTGTTGCGCGCACAACGCCCTTCCTACTGAGGTTGCCCGTCCGCCGAACCGGGGGGCTCTTGCTCGTTCGGCCCCACCGTTCTGTATGGTTGATGTCCGGAGCTACGCCCACCGTGTTGGGCCCCTTCTCAGGATTTCCCGTCCGGCATTCCTAGCGTTACCCGTTACACTCGTTGCGCTCGGTGCGGCTGCCGCCACCGTTGAGGGGGTGTTTGACCCCACGCGTACGGCGGTGGCGCTGATTGGACTCGTGGTCCTACACATTTCAGTCAACGCGCTCAACGAGGCGTCGGATTATGAGTCGGGCATCGATGAGCGAACCGACGCGACGCCGTTTTCTGGGGGGAGTAAGACTCTCCCAGACGGCCACATCGACCCCCGGACTGCTTACCGATACGGCTATCTGATGGCCGCCATCGGGGCACTCATCGGCCTGTGGTTCCTAGCCGTCGTCGGCCCGTTGTTGATCCCGGTTCTCGTCCTCGGGGCAGTCAGCGTACTGGCGTACACCGACTATCTCACGCGGTACTCGCTGGGCGAACTCTTTGCCGGGCTCGGTCTCGGTGGACTTCCGGTCCTCGGAACGGCCATCGTCCAGGCCGGTACCGTGCCCACGGCGGCCGTCGTCGCCGCCGTCCCGGCGTTTTTGCTGACGTTCAACCTGCTGTTGCTCAATGAGTTTCCGGATGTCGCTCCCGACCGATTCGGCAACCGGAAGAATCTCCTCCATCGGTTTGGACGCATCTGGGGCGGCCGACTCTACGCCCTTGCGTCGGCGCTCGTTCCGATGAGCATCCTTACTGGTATCCTCCTCGGTGTCGTTCCGATCACGGCGATACTCGCTTTGCTCGCGTCGGTCGCCGCAGTCCGTCCGGTCGCCTGGACGCTCCGCTCCCCGCAAGCACAGCCGCCAGAATCCGTTCTCCGCGACAATGTCGTGTTTATTCTCGCTACCAACGGGCTTCTTGCCGTCGGACTTGCGCTCCCGTCAGTCGGCCTCTTCTGAGAGAATACGCTTACCTTTCTCGACAGGAAGGCCCATCACATGGCCGGTGCAGCGGACAACTACGCCGCAGAGACTCCGGAGATAACCACTTTCGAGGCAACCGTTACGTCGGTCGATGGACGGTCCGTTACTCTTGAGCAGACGTACTTTTACGCGGAGGGCGGCGGCCAGCCCGCCGACCGCGGAACCATCGACGGAATCGCCGTTGCGGATGTCCAGTCCCGAGACGACCGGACCGTCCACACCCTCGCCGAGCCCCCGACGTTTGCCCCCGGCGAGACCGTGACAGGGCGCATCGACGCAGACTTCCGGACGTACTGTCAGCGGGCGCATACGGCGAGTCACATCGTCTATGGGGCCGGACGCCGCCTCTTCGAGACACCGGAGTACGGCGGCTTCGATATTGCCTCCGATCGCGTTCGGATCGACTTTGCAACCGAGCGGGATGCGAGCGATGTCGATCCGCTGACCGTCCAGGAGATGGTCAACCAGGTTGTCTGGGAGGACCGTGCTGTCGAGTGGTACGAACGTGAGACGACTGACGCAAGGGCGGATGATTCGATCGTATTCAATCTTGAGGACGACGAGCTTGGCGAGACCGTCCGGATCGTCGATATCGATGGCTGGGACGTCTCGGCCTGTGGCGGCACACACGTCTATTCGACCGGTGAGATCGGCTATATCAACGTACTCGGCGCGTCGAACCCGGGGGCAGGGCTTGTGCGTATCGAGTACGCGGTCGGGCCGGCGGCAATCGAGGCTCAACTTGACGCCTCACGAGCCGCCCGGACGGCCGCCGAGCGTCTCGACACGGATGTCGCCGGCCTTCCCGGGCGTGTTGCGGATGTTACCGCTGAAGTTGAGACACAGCGCGAACGTGCGACCACGCTCGCCAACTGGGGTCTTGAGGCGCGACTTGACGCGCTGGCCGCAAACGCCGAAGACTGGGCTGTCGGCACGGTGACAACGGTCGATGCCAACACAGTCAGCGAGTTCCTCCGTGACCGTGATTCCCTCCCGGCCCCGGTCGTCGCTTTCGTCGGTGCCCAGAATCGACCCTTCCTCGTCGTCGGCACGCCGCCGGGGAACGAACATGACGCAAACGGCATTGTCCAGACGGTCACCGACGAATTCGGTGGCGGCGGTGGGGGCCAACCGGCGCTCGCACAGGGTGGCGGTATTGACGCAGAACCCACTGCGGTCGTCGAGTACCTCCGTGATCTGGCCAGTTGACCACCCCCAACGGTTTTGCTTCGGCTGTCCGATCAATCGGTATGAAACGCGTTGAGGATCCCGTGGTGTTGGTAGCGGCCGGTACGGCCGTCGGCTATGGGCTCATGCTTGCGGTGCTCGCACTACTGGTGTTTCTCCTTCCGTACCTGCTCGTGTCGGCATGAAACCAACAAGAGTCCCGGTCAGCGTCACTCGCCAAGGTCGGAATCCGGTGCGTGCTGACCGGTCTTCGTATCACAGTGGAGACAGCCGTGGAGCGTCCCGTCGACGGCGAAGACCCGCCAGTAGCGCTCTGAGACGGTCTGTCCACATCGGTCGCACTGGAACATTGAATCGTGATATTGTGTTGGTGTTGCAGACACACAAGCGTTTCGGGGGCTAGAAGTCCTCAAGCGTCGTTTGTCCGGCTTTGAGCGCGCGTGTCTCGTATCCTTCCGCACGCGTCAGGTGAGACGCGAAGGCCTCGGTCGCGCCATGGGTCGTATAGACGCGTTCTGGATCGACCGCCCGGACGATCTCGACAAGCTCGTTGAAATCGGCGTGATCCGAGAGCACGAACCCCTCATCGAGCCCTCGCCGATACACAAACGCATCGTCAACAGCCCACCCGGAGAAGCCGGCGGTAACGGCGTCATAACGGTCGACTAAGGCCTCGATCCACGCCAATCGCGTGGTCTGCATCGGCAATACGAGAACGTCGCCGGGGGCGAGGTCGATGTCGGCGTCGTAACGCTGGCCAGGGAGAGAGACATCAACGTGGGCTTCGATCGTCGCCGAGAGCTCAGCGATCGCGTCGGTCACGTACACCTGACGCGATGTCTCGGCGAGAATCGCCTGGAGCTTCTGTGCCCGGCCGAGCGCGTACCCAAAGGCCACGACGACCTCGTCGCTCGTCTCAGCGAACCAGTCGGTGATTTCGCCGATGAGCTCGTCGGTCGGCGGAAAGGTGTACTCCGGGTGACCGTACGTGGTCTCGATGATTAATACGTCCGCATCCGGTGGGTCAAAGCCCTCTAGATACAGCCGATCGCGCGGCGAGCAGTCGCCGGTATAGAGGTACCGCCGGCCGGTCTCTGGATCGGTGAGACGGGCGGCTCGCGATCCGGCGATATGCCCGGCTGGAACGAGTTCAATCGCCGGGTGGGTGACGACCTCGGAGGTATGATCCTGGCGCACGTCGGCAAGAGCGGCCGTTAGCTCCGAGGCGATGATCTGTCTGGCGTTCTCAACGAGATGATCGCCGTGGGCGTGGCTCACAACCGTGTGAGCCGCATCTGCGGTGCCGTCGCAGGCGATAGTCGTGCCGTTCGCGAACGTGATTTCGATGCCGTCGGAGCGGCGAACGCCCTGTGTCACAGATGTACCACCTCGGGGGTTAGGTTACCGCTCACGGCGTCTGTGCGCGATCAGCTAGTGTCGAAATCGTGTCGGCTGACCGCAGGTCATCAATCGAGCAATACCACGCGCCGCGAACGCCTGTGGTGTCGTTGTCGACCGGCGTCTCAAGCGGGACGAGTGCCCCGAGGTTAAAGACAACAACCACGGACGTGTTTGAGAATGGATCAATAGTCGCCTCCCAGTCCGCCTCGTCCATCGGCCCTGCCTCACCGCGAGTCTGCTCAACCCGGTCGGTTACCGGCGCGTAGTGGGTGATCGCCGAGACTGGTGCGGTTCGATAAAACGCCATGTAGTCCATGGTGGCACGCGTGCGATCGTATGACCGTGGAGAGGGGTATATACCGTCACGACACCGAGCGAACGTATCCGGCTGGGTCGCAACGACACAGACGCGAGCCTCGCCCGGGGCGGTGTCTGCCGGGGCGTCCGCGGCGAAGCGATCGAGATCCATGTCCGTTATCACGACTGCTCGTCATAAAGCCGTTCGACACGCGCGAGGGTATCTGCGTCCGCCGGATCAAGGTCGTAACGGATCTGCTTGAACCGTGGGAACCGTAACGCGTATCCTGAGTCGTAGGTGTCAGACTCCTGTAGTTCCTCGTACTCAACCTCAAGAACGACCTCCGGTCGCAACTGGGCCTCACGGCCGTCGACCGACTCGATTAGTGGTTCGACCAGCTCGGTGAACTCTTCGAGTTCGTCATCGGTGAAGCCAGTGTGGAGGCGGCCGACTTCGAGCAGCGTGCCGTCCTCACGTCGACAGGCGAGATACGGCCGGCCCAGGTACTCGCTTTTGCGGCCCTCGCTCCACTTGGCCCGAGTGACGACCAGATCGAGCGGCTCCATCGTCGGTTTGATCTTTCGCTGGTAGCCGACGCGCGACCCCGGCTGGTAGGTTGCATCGAGATTCTTGGCCATCAGTCCCTCATGTCCTGCCGCAAGAATCTCCTCGTAGAATGACCGCGCGACTGTCGGATCCTTTGTCTGTCGATGGGCTGCCCGGCCGATCACCTCTGTCTCCTCGATAAGCGTCTCAAGCGTGGCGACCCGCTCGTCAAGCGGCCGATCGACGTAGGACTCCCCATCGTAGTACAGCAGATCGAACGCATAGACCCGAACGGGCACCTCCTCGACAAGCGCCCGAATGTCGTGTTTGCGCTTGATGCGGCGTGAAAGTTCTTGGAACGGGACAGGACGCTCCGTCGTCGGGTCGATCCCGACCACCTCGGCCTCAATGATAAACGAGTCGCCCTCAACGGAGGTTTCGACGGCCTCGATCACGTCCGGAAACTGTTTGGTCACCTCCTCTAGCCGTCGAGTGAACATCCGGAGGTCTCCATCGTGGCGGTGGAGTTTAGCGCGGATGCCGTCGTACTTCGCCTCGAAAAGCACAGGCGTGTCCGTCCCCTCGGGCTGGAGATCCGCGATGGCGTCTGTGATGCTCTCGGCCTTCCGGGCGAGCATAGGCTTGATTGGTCGGAAGACCTCGACGTCAAGCGCCGCAAGTCCATCACGGCCGTCTATTCTGGCTCGTTCGGCGACGATCGCAAAGTCATTCGTCACCTCATACGCGCGATCAACGGCCTCGATTGCCGCCTCCGATCCGTCGAGAAAGGCCTCGGCGATGGCATCCCGGACGATCCCCTCACCGACCCCCAGCCGCATCGCGCCGACGACGGTCCGGATCACATACCGGGCCTCCGCTGGATCGGCATTCGAGACCAGTCCCGCGATCGCCTCAACCTGCCGGGACTGACTCCCGGCCCCGTCGTACTCGGCAACCGATCTGAGCGTCTCGTATACCTCTCGGACTGTCAGCGGTGTTGAGACCAGCGTCTGCTGGGTCCGATCGGCAACGGCGACAGCGGCGGCATCGCCGAGATCGCCCTCTTCACGCCAGCGGTCCGTGAGCGCGTCCTCATCGATCCCGGTCGCCCGAACGATCGCCTCTTGGGCAAGGGCGGTTGAGACTCCTAGGTCGTTAGATTCCCACGGCGCGAAGATCCGCCCGCGGACGAGTTTCACCACGACCGACACCAGCTCCGGATCGATTGTCGAGAGACACTCCGCGAGGATCCGTCGCTTCTCGAGTGTCGAGGCCGTCGCGCCGAGATCGTCGTAGACCGCGACGAGACCGCTGTACTCCATTACCAGTAGCTACGTCCCCGGGGTGGGAAAGTCCACTGCTCTCCAACCACAATCCCCAATACCCGCCGTGGCGAATACGTGATGTCGTGAGTACTCACCACGATGATGCGTCGGTATCTCGATCGATTCCCTGGCGCTCCGGGACGTTGTATATCATCTTTGCCAGTTCATTGATGGGGGTCATGGGGGTCTCAATGCTCAGCCCCGTGCTGCCAGAACTCCGGAGTGTCTTCGGCGTGTCCGACGCGCAGGTTGGACTCGTGTTAACGGCCTATACGTTGCCAGGAATCGTCCTCACGCCGCTGGTTGGGCTAGCCGCCGACCGGGTTGGCCGACGACAGGTGCTCGTCCCGTTGTTGTTCACCTTCGGGATCGCTGGCGGGGCAATTGGACTGGTGAACTCCTTTGCCATGGTCCTTGGACTGCGGTTCCTCCAGGGTGTCGGCGCCGCCGGATTGGTCACCCTGGCGGTGACGATTATCGGCGACATCTACAGTGGGGGCCGGCGCGATGCCGTCATGGGAATCAACGGCAGTATTCTTGGTGTCGGGGCCGCCTTTTATCCGCTGCTCGGGGGCGCCTTGGCGGCCATCCGATGGAATGTCCCGTTTCTCTTCTTCGGGATTGGCATCCTTGTCGGCATTCTTGCCCTCTTTGTCCTGCCAGCGGGCGTTGAACACACCCCGACCAGCGCACGAGAGTACTTCATGCGGATGGGAGCGGTAGCCAAACTCCCCCGAGCGCTCGCCATCTTCGTAGCGATCTTTACGGCGTTTTTCATCTTTTATGGCGCCGTATTGACCGTACTGCCGCTGCTGTTGAGTGATACCTTTGGGCTGTCGACCAGTCAGATTGGCCCGGTACTGGCGATGGTATCGATCGCCAGCGCGGCGGTCTCATCGCAGTACCGACGCATCTCCAAGCACCGAAAGGCCGCCGAGTTGGTGGCACTGGGCTTTGTCGCCTACGGGCTGAGTCTCCTGTTCGTCTGGCTATCGCCGTCGGTGCCGTGGGTCGCCGTGTCGCTGTTGTTTTTTGGGGTTGGCTTTGGGATCGTGATGCCCTCAATCGATACGGCCGTTGTAACGCTCGTCTCAGACGACCTTCGTGCCGGGATGATGGGCATGCGGACCAGTCTTCTCCGACTCGGCCAGACCCTCGGGCCGGTTGGCTTTACCGCTGCTGGCCAGCGGCTGTTCGTCTCAACAACCCAGGGCTATCGCACCCTCCTGCTGGGGGCGGGCCTACTCGCCATCATTGGCGGTGGATTTGCCTATCTCGGATTGCGCCTCGGATCCGGCCAGTGAATCGCCGGACGGTCGCCCGGAACCCCAACCTTCCCGTGTGGCTTTTGCAGTCGGACGCCCGACGTGATCCCAATGAGTGGTGTCGGACTGTGGCCACACGGACTCGTGGTCGGACTGTTGCTCGCAACGACAGCGCTGTTCACCGGACTGTCGCTGGTGAACGTCCGGTACGGAACCCGGCAGATTCGGGCGCGATCCGACTGGCTCGCCGAGACGCTTGATGTTGAGGATCCCGAGGAGGTAATCGACTACGAGCGGACGACGACGGGGCTATCATTGCTCGAATCGTGGACGCTCCTCGGGGCGTTGCTCGTCGCGCTACTGACCGGCGCCCTGGGGACGCTCGCTGAGATCCTCGCAGGTACGGGGCTGCCGATGGCGCTTCAGGCCATTGGCTTTATTGGTGTGATCATGGTGGGCTACCGGCTGCTCGACGCGCCGTTCGATCTGTTCTCGACGTTCGTCGTCGACGAGCTCTTTGGGTTCAACGAGACCTCCCCGGGGCTGTGGCTCCGTGACTTTCTGTTGCAGACGGCAATCGCGGCCGTGCTCGTCGGGGCGATTTTCGGTGTCCTGAGCGCCCTCGTCGCGCGTCTCCCGACGGCTTACTGGGCAACCGGTGGCTGGGCACTGGTCACCGGTGTCGGCCTCCTCATGCAGGTGATCTATCCACGCGTGATCGCCCCGCTGTTTAACGACTTCGAGCCGATTGAGGATGGCGACCTCCGTGCTGGGATCGAGGACCTCTTTGACCGCGTCGGCTTCGAAACCGAAGGGATCTACCGGATGGACGCCAGTCGACGCTCCTCGCGGTTGAATGCCTACTTTGTCGGCTTCGGCCGCGCCAAGCGCGTGGTCCTGTTCGATACGCTGCTTGATCGACTCGACCGTGAGGCTGTTCTCAGCGTCCTCGCCCACGAACTGGCCCACTGGACCCGGGGACACATCTGGAAGCGCCTTGGGGCGAGTGCGCTCCAGACAGGTGTCGCCTTCGCGGTGCTGGGCGTGCTTGTCGGCGGGTCGACGATCGCGAGCCCCTTTGGCTTTCCCGCCGGATCGGTCTACGGTGAACTATTCGTCGCCGCTCTTGTGGTCTATCCGCTCCTTGAGGTGAGTGCGCCGCTGGTCAACCGCGTGTCGCTGGCCCACGAGCGGGAGGCCGACCGGTTTGCGGTCGAGGCCATGGACGATGCCGCGCCGATGGTCCGGGCACTCGGAACACTCGCCCGTGAGAATCTCGCCAACCCGTTCCCGCACCCGTGGTACGCCGCCTTCACGCATACCCATCCGCCAATTCCCGAACGGATCCGCGAGATCGAGCGCTACGACGCAACCGTCTCCGAAGCGTAACCGACTCCACACGACTTCGCTCATTGCGGGAGGGACCACGGATAAAGCGGCGTTCTATCGAGACCGCGAAAGGCACCGCCTTTCGGTGGCATTGAGGTGGGACTCGCCGTCAGTTGTCGCCGGTGGCCCCTGAAACATATACTGGATGACGCGTTAGTCGGCGTCAGTCATATGAATTGTTTCCCCATGTCGGCTTTCTCTCCGGCTCGAAACTGCTGAGCAGGAGCCTACTGTTCGGCCGTCGGTCGTGAACACCGCAGACACAGCGTTGCGTTGCCGACCCAGTTGACGTCCGTTGATCCACAGTGTGGACAGGCGTGGTGGGTTGTATCGTACTCCGTCGACCCGCGCGGGGCGGCGAGGACGCCCGTTTCGAGGACTCGCTCTACGGCCGCCGGAAAGTGCTGGCGCTTGTACTGCGGTCGTGCGGCAAGAAACGCCCCCGGGTTTCCGGGATCGCTTCCATGGAGGTCCTCCCAAGTCACGGCGATTTCGCCGTTCGCCGGTCCGCGAGCGGTCTGCTTGATGGCCGCTGCGGCCGCCTCAAAGAGCGGGGTGGTCGCCCAGCGCTGTGGCTGTTCAAGTTCGTTCCCAACTTTGTGGTAGGCCTCTATCGCCTTGTCATAAGCCTCAGTAGCCCCGTCAAGCCCACCGGCGACCCGGAGGTCGCCGACGAACTCGGTGAAACAGGCCTGCTGGACCGCACGGGGTGTCTGCGAAGCGAGATCGCGCGCGACGCTCACGCCCTCGACGCTCCGGCGGGTCGCCCGCGCCTCCGCACCGGCGACGCGGTAGCACAACGCCGCTAGCACGAGATAATGTACGCCACCCCCGACCCACCCACGCTCGTCGATGCTAAATGGATCGTGCCCCTCGCGTGGTTCCGCGAGGACGCTCCATGCGGCGCGCGAGTAGGCGTCGCCAGCCGCCTCGAAGTGCCGATCCGCAATCGCATCGATTGCGGCCGCCCGATATCCGTCGTCGCGTCCAATCACATGTCGATTAGGGGTGGTAGTCACTCAAGCGTTCGCTTTGATGTCCAGCCTCCCGGCTAATGGACCGTCTTTTCGACAACGTTCTTATTGTTGGCTGTACAATAGCACACCGACTCGTGTCAGACGACGACCCATTCGAGGACTTCGATATCCCAGACGACCCGACCGCCGATCTCGAACGGGCGACCCAGCGGCTGACGACCCGGACGGAGACCCGCCGGTACGGCAAGAAGGTGACGATCATCGAGGGATTCGACGGCGATACCGCCGTCTCTGACCTTGCGTCCGATCTCAAGTCGGCGCTCGGCACCGGCGGCACAGTGAAAAACGGCCACATCGAGCTTCAGGGCGACCACGAGTCGCGAGTCCGCGAGATCCTCACCGACCGCGGATATCAACTCAATAGTTAACCCGCCCGCCGACGCCGGCAGGCTCGCCACCGAGAGTGCGGTGTCTCGCGGCTTACAGAAGATTCAAGGCGAAAGCCTCGCCCTTCAGGGCGGAGAGGAGGTCAATCGCCTTCCTCGTCGTCCTCTGTGGCGGCCAACTCCATAGCGAACCCGGCGATTCCGGCCGCCACCAGTCCGATTCCGATAGCGCGGAGTTCCCGCAGGTAGCCGGGCTTGGGCTCTAGCTGTTCGGCGTTTTCGAAGCTCCGACCGATCATTTTGCGCATGAACTTGGCGCTCTGTCTGGGGGCAACTGTCGAGATGAGCCCTTGGCCGATGGCCCACACGGCGCCGGCTTTGTGCATGGCTTTCTTGCTGAGCATATCTGGCGGTATGTCGAGGATACTTAAAGACCTCTCGGTTGTCCAACATTCTCGTGGTGCTCTCAGAGCCGAATACGTTTCCGGTGGTGAACGAACTATCAGTCCCCCGGATCAACGGCGAGCATGAGCAATGAGACCGCGGTTGTCTGGTTTCGCGATGATCTGCGCGTGACCGACAACCCGACACTCGCCGATGCGGTCGCTACGGCCGACCGCGTCGTTCCGCTGTACGTGATCGATCCACGTCAACGCGCGCGTTCCCGGTACGGGCCGGTCGGATCAACGCTTGCTCCCGCCCGGGCGCAGTTCCGGCTTGCGGCACTTGAGGACCTGCGGGCGTCGCTGCAGGACCGCGGCGGAGACCTTGTCGTCCGCCAGGGGGCTGTCGAGTCGGTCGTCCCCGAGGTGGCGAGTGCCGTCGAGGCTGATGCCGTCTACGCCCAGACCAAGCCGGCGACCGAGGAGCTCAGTGCCGAGCACGCGGTCCGGGAGGCCCTTCCGTCGTCAGTCGACTTTGAGCGCCGCTGGACGCACACCCTGTATCACATCAACGACCTGCCGACCCCGTACGACCAGATCAACGACACCTTCACGCCCTGGCGAAAGCGCGTCGAACGCGAGGCGCCGGTCCGTGATCCCCGGCCCGCGCCGGAGACGATTGTCGTTCCGTCGGCGCTTGAGCCCGGAACGATTCCAACGCTTGCCGCCCTTGACATCGACCCACCGGTGAGCGACGATCGGGCGGTGCTTCCATTTACCGGCGGTGAAACGGCCGGAAAGCGCCGCGTCGAGTCGTACATCTGGGAGGGCGACCATCTCCGGGAGTACAAGCAGACCCGCAACGGTCTCCTCGGAGCCGATTACTCCTCGAAGTTCTCCGCGTGGCTGGCGGCCGGGTGTCTCTCGCCGCGGTGGATCAACCGCGAGATTGACCGCTATGAGGATCGGCGCGTCTCAAATGAAGACACCTACTGGCTGCGGTTCGAACTCGCCTGGCGGGACTTCTTTCAGTTCCAGTTTGTCAAACACGGCGCTGACTTCTTTCAGCCCACCGGCATCCGCGATGTCGAGCGCACCTGGCGGCACGACGAGACGGCCTTTCGGCGCTGGGCCGACGGCGAAACGGGCGTGCCATTCGTTGATGCCAACATGCGCGAACTCAACCGAACGGGCTATATGTCGAACCGCGGACGACAGAACGTCGCCTCCTTCCTCGTTGACGTATTAGAGATTGACTGGCGGTGGGGCGCGGCGTACTTTCAGTCCCGACTGGTTGATTACGATGTCGCCTCAAACTGGGGAAACTGGGCGTATCAGGCCGGCGTGGGCAACGACTCGCGGAACAACTACTTCAATGTCCTCGGCCAGGCTGACCGGTACGACGGCGACGCGAAGTACGTTAAGACGTGGGTGCCCGAGCTGGCGGAGTTACCGGCGGAGGACGCCCACCGACCGTGGCAGCTCTCCGCCCAGGAACAGGCCGACTACGGCGTCGAACTCGGGATCGATTACCCGCGACCCATGCTCGATATTGAGGCGCGCTATGATGAACTCGCCCACCAGCGGTAATTATAAAGGTCGAGGAGAATACCTGCGGCTTCAGCCGCAGGATGAATCCGACAACTCGGTGTCAATCTACGCGGCGATAGCCACGCTGTGATTTGGCAATCCGTAACTTAAACTGACAGGCAAGCCTACGTATAGATAGGAATCAGGCTGGGAACAGAGCGATTCCTGCCAGTCCTACGATGGCGGCCTGTCCGCCCCAAGCAATGAGACAGTAATCGGAACCAGTCAGGTGAACGGTCGGTTCCTATAATGAACCGATGCGGTGCCCGACTGCTGTAAGCACCACAGAAAGTAACTCCAAGTCTGT
>Ga0207714_1000110_pt1 | contig 50355 bp, 44 predicted proteins | sample PonA232FremontCA_2_FD_187270 | JGI IMG/M metagenome (GOLD analysis project Ga0207714, IMG submission 187270) | Marine sediment microbial community from Fremont, CA, USA - Pond A23 Sediment 2 (SPAdes) | ecosystem: Environmental > Aquatic > Marine > Unclassified | place: USA: Fremont, California... | reverse complement strand
CGCCATCCGCGGCGGCAGGCGCCGCGTCGGCCGGCTCGGGGGCCGCGGCGGATTTGTCCTCCGCCGGCGCCTCGGCGGCCGCGCCGCCGGTGCCCTCGCCCAGCACCGCGACCACTTCACCGGCGGTGACGGTCTCGCCCTCGGGCTTGAGGATTTCACCCAGCACGCCGTCCTCGGGAGCCGGCACCTCGAGGACCACCTTGTCGGTTTCGAGGTCGACGAGGTTTTCGTCGCGCTCCACCGCCTCGCCGGGTTGCTTGTGCCAGGTGACGACGGTGGCTTCACTCACCGATTCCGGCAGCGCCGGTACTTTGACTTCGGTGCTCATCTACTCCTCGCTCTTGTTTTATCCGTGAACCTTGCCGAGCGCATCCGCCACCAGGCGGCGCTGCTGTTCGAAATGCACCTTGGCGTAGCCGACCGCCGGCGAGGCCAGCGGATCGCGACCCGCGTAGGTCAGCTTCTGATCGCGGGCGATGCAATGGGTCAGATGGTGATAGATCTGATACCAGGCGCCCTGGTTCTTGGGCTCTTCCTGACACCAGACCACTGACTTCACCGTCTTGTAGCGCCGCTTCAGCAACGCCGAGAGCTGCGCCTCGGGGAAGGGGTAGAGCTGCTCGACGCGGATCAGCGCGACATCGCTGCGTCCCTGCTGGCGGCGCTCCTCGAGCAGGTCGTAGTAGACCTTGCCGCTGCACAGCACCACCCGCTGGACGTTGCTGGGCCGCACCCCTTCGGTGTCGTCGATGACCACCTGAAAGTGCCCCCCCGACAGGTCGTCGAGCACCGATGTCGAGAGCTTGTGCCGGAGCAGGCTCTTGGGCGTCATTACCACCAGCGGCTTGCGCCAGTGACGCAGCATCTGCCGGCGGATCATGTGGAAGAACTGGGCCGGCGTGGAGGGCACACAGACCTGGATGTTCTGCTCGGCGCAGAGCTGCAGAAAGCGCTCGATGCGCGCCGAGGAATGCTCCGGGCCCTGGCCCTCGTAGCCGTGGGGCAGGTAGAGCGTGAGCCCGCAGAGCCGGCCCCACTTGGTCTCGCCCGAGGCAATGAACTGATCGATGAGCACCTGTGCGCCATTGCTGAAGTCGCCGAACTGCGCCTCCCAGATCACCATGGTGCGCGGATCCGCGGTGGCATAGCCGTACTCGAAGCCAAGCACGGCCTCCTCGGAGAGCAGCGAGTCGATCACCACAAAATCATCGCGCTCGGCCGGGATGGTCTTGAGCGGCGTATGGGTGGAGCCATCGGCGGCGTTATGCAGCACCGAGTTGCGGTGAAAGAATGTCCCCCGCCCCGAATCCTGACCGGTCAGGCGCACGCAATGGCCTTCCTCAAGCAACCCGGCGTAGGCCATGGTCTCGGCAAAGCCCCAGTCCATCGCCAGCGCGCCGGCCGCCATCTTGCGCCGGCTTTCCATGACCGTCGCCACCCGCGGGTTGAGTTCGAAGCCCTCGGGCAGCCACTGCAGCTTCTCCTGCAGCGAGCGGATCCGATCCACCGACAGCGTGGTGTCCACGGGCTCGTCCCAGCGCGCGTCAAAGTAGGGCGACCAGTCGACGGTGAACTCGTTGTCCTGCTCCTCGAGCGCGCCCGGCGCCACCACCTGGGCGGCGTCCAGGGCGTCCCGGTATTCGCGCTCCATGGCGCGGGCCCCGTCACGGTCGATGACGCCCTCGTCGGTCAGCTGATCGGCGTAGAGCTTGCGCACCGACGGCCGCGCCTTGATCTTCTGATACATCATCGGCTGGGTCGCCGAGGGCTCGTCGGCCTCGTTATGGCCATGGCGGCGGTAGCAGATCAGGTCGATGACCACGTCGGAGTGAAACTCACGCCGGTAGTCCATCGCCAGCTGAGTGACGAACAGCACCGCTTCGGGGTCGTCGCCGTTGACGTGAAAGATCGGCGCCTGAACCATCTTGGCCACTTCAGTGCAGTAGAACGTCGAGCGCGTATCCAGCGGGTTCGAGGTGGTAAAGCCGATCTGGTTGTTGATCACCAGATGGACCGTGCCGCCGGTGTAAAAGCCCCGCGCCTGGGACAGCTGCAGGGTCTCCATGACCACGCCCTGGCCGGCCATGGCCGCGTCACCGTGGATGAGCACCGGCAGTACCGAGCGGCCGTCCTCGTCATCGTGGCGGTGCATACGGGCGCGGGCCGATCCCTCGACCACCGGATTGACGATCTCGAGGTGGGAGGGGTTGAAGGCCAGCGCCAGATGCAGCGGGCCACCGGGCGTGTCGATGTCCGAGGAATAACCCATGTGGTATTTCACATCGCCGGCGCTGGCATGTTCCGGGGCGTGCTCGCCCTCGAACTCGGCAAACAGCTCGGCCGGGGACTTGCCCATCAGGTTGATGAGCACATTCAGGCGGCCGCGATGGGCCATGCCCAGCACCATTTCCTCGACCCCGTCGCGACCGCCGCGCTGAACGATTTCATCGAGGATGGGCAGCGTCGCCTCGCCGCCTTCCAGCGAAAACCGCTTCTGACCGACATACTTGCTGTTGAGGTACTTCTCGATGCCTTCGGCGGCGGTCAGACGGTTGAGCAGGGCCTTTTTCTCATCGGCACTGAGATGGGGGCGTGCCTGCGGCTTCTCGAGCCGCTCCTGGATCCAGCGCTTCTGCGCGGTATCCGTGATGTGCATGTACTCCGAGCCGATCTTGCCCGAGTAGACGCGCTGCACCAGATCGAGAATCTCGCGCAGGGTCAGCCGGTCGGGTGCCGCCAGCGAACCGGTGTTGAATTCCGTATCGAGATCGGCGTCGGTGAGGCCGTGAAATTCCGGATCCAGATCCGGGACCTGCGGATGTTCGCGCAGGTGCAGCGGATCGGTATCGGCATGCTGATGCCCGCGCACGCGATAGGCATTGATCAGGCGCAGAACCGCCGCCTGCTTTTGCGCGGCCACGGCATCCATGCCCTCGCTGGCGATGCGCGCGCGGCCCCGGCGGCTGCTGCGGCCGATTTCCTCGAAGGCTTCGCGGATCGGGGTATGGGGCACGTCGCGGCGGCCGTCGGGATCCAGCGCCTCGAGATCGCGGAAGTAATCCCGCCAGCGCGGTTCGACCGCGTCGGCGTCCTCGAGGTATTTCTCGTACAGTGCTTCGATGAAGTTGGCGTTGGCACCGTTGAGATAGGAGTGACTGAGCGACTGTTCGAAAGGACCACTCATGGCAGTTTACCTGGCATCTGCGGTGGGGAGGCCTGTTTCTGGCGTATGTGCAAGTTAACCCGCAGCCCCCTTAAACGCAACGCCAATGGGCATTTACGAGCGCCAGCAGGCGACCGAAAAACCGTTACCCCCTGCGGGTGCCGCCAGAACTGACCTTGAAGTCAGGTAATTGCGGGGCGGGACACGGGGCATCATGACTCTTCGTCTTCAGAAACCGGGCGACCATCCGCCGGTGCCTCGAACCAGCGCGAGAAAAAGATCCCCAGCTCGAACAGCAGCCACACCGGCACCGCCAGCAGCACCTGCGAGATGATGTCGGGGGGCGTCAGCAGCATGCCCACGGTAAACGCCGCCACGATCACGAACGGGCGCTTCGCGGCCAGTGCCTGACGCGTCGTGGCGCCGCTGCGCACCAGCAGGATGGTGGCGACGGGCACCTCGAAGGACGCCCCAAAGGCAAAGAACAGCGTCATGATGAACGACAGATACTCGCCGATATCGGTCATCATCGACACGCCATCCGGTGTCGCCGAGGCAAAGAACTGGAACACCAGCGGAAAGACCACAAAGTAGGCGAAGGCCATGCCCAGATAGAACAGCAGCACGCTGGAGATCACCAGCGGCCAGATCAGGCGCTTTTCGTGGCGGTAGAGCCCGGGCGCCACAAACGCCCAGAGCTGGTAGAGCAGAAACGGCACACTCAGGAAAAACGCGCCGGCCAGCGCGACCTTGAGCGGGATCAGAAACGGCGTCGCCACCTGGGTAGCGATCATCGAGGTGCCCGGCGGCAGCACCGCCATCAGCGGATCGGCGAGCGCGGTATAGAGCGGCTCGCGGAACGGGTAGACCGCCAGGAACAGCACCAGCACGCAGCCGCCGGCGTACAGCAGCCGGGTGCGAAGCTCGAGCAGGTGCGTCAGCAGCGGGCGGTCGGGATCCGTTGCGTTGGAGTCGCTGGCGGGATCACTCACCGGGATTCATCTCCCGTGTCTTTCGACGCCGGGGGCTCGCCGGACTCGCGGGATTCGCCGGACTCACGGGCGGGGTCGACCTGGCCCACCGCATCGGTGACCTTGCGCTTGGCCTCATTGGCCTCGCGATCCACCGCGCGGCGGGTCTGCTGGACGCCATCGATGTTGACCTCGCGCTCGACCTCATCGCGGATCGACTGAAACGACGCGCGCGCGCGTCCCGCCCACAATCCCAGGGTGCGCATAAGGCGGGGCAGACGCTCGGGGCCGACAACCACCAGGGCGATCGCCCCGATGATCAGCAACTCCCAGAAGCTGACATCCAGCATGAACGCGTTCCTCCGGCGGTCAGGCGTTGCCGCCGGACGAGTCCTTTTCCTTGACCTGCTCGCGTCGGGCCGTCGAGGACGCGGCGTCGCTGTCGGCGTCGTTCTCCTCAAGGCTTTCCGGGTCTTGCTGACTGTTCTCGCCGTCCTTTGCCGCTTTTTCGCCGTCACTCATGGCGCTCTTGAATCCCTTGAGCGCACCACCCAGATCGGTGCCCACGTTGCGCAGCTTCTTGGTGCCGAACAGCAACAGCACAATGACCAGTATCAATAAAAGAGACCAGGGACTGATTCCACCAGGACCCATAACGGATTACCTCCAGCGCGTGCCAATGGGCATTACTGCCCCTGTTTGTTCCGGGCCGCCTTTTCGGCGACTCCGGAGAGCCCGAAACGGCGCTCAAGCTCGGCAAGCACCGACTCGGAATCAAGCCCGTGATGCGAGAGCATGACAAGGCTATGGAACCACAGATCCGCGGTTTCATAAACGATATCGTCACGCTCGCCGTTCTTCGACGCAACCACGGTTTCGGTGCATTCCTCGCCAAGCTTGCGGAGGATGCGATCAATGCCCGCCGCATGCAGCCCCGCCACGTAGGAGCTTTCCGGATCGGCCTCGCGTCGCGCCGCCAGAACCGCGTCCAGGCGGCGCAGAATCTCGTCACTCATCGGTGCCTTCTCCATACATAGCGGCGGGATCGCGCCGCACGCGATCGGTGATCTGCCAGCCATCCGCCGCGAGTCGACGATAGAAGCAGCTCCGCCGCCCGGTGTGACAGGCCACGCCGCCGCGCTGCTCGACCTGCAGCAGCAGGGCGTCGCCATCGCAGTCAAGGCTGATCGCCCGCACCCGCTGGACATTGCCCGAGGATTCGCCCTTGTGCCACGGCCGCTGGCGGGAGCGCGACCAGTAGACCGCTTCGCCGAGCCGGCGGGTGGTCTCGAGGGTCTGCGGGCTCATCCAGGCCATCATCAGCACGCGGCCGTCATCGGCATCCTGGGCAATCACCGGCACCAGGCCGTCGGCGTTCCAGGCAATCGCATCCAGCCAATCCATCAGCGCACCTCGATCCCCGCCTCGGCCATGCAGATCTTTGCCTCGGCGATGGTGTATTCGCCGAAATGAAAGATGCTGGCGGCCAGCACCGCATCGGCCCGTCCCTCAATCACGCCGTCCACCAGATGCTGGAGATTGCCGACCCCACCCGAGGCGATCAGCGGCACGCCGGCCTGCTCGGAGATGGCGCGGTTGAGCGCATTGTCAAATCCCGTCCGGGTGCCGTCACGATCCATGCTGGTCACCAGCAGCTCGCCGGCGCCGGCCTCGGCCATGCGTTGCGCCCAGTCGATGGCATCCAGACCGGTGGGATGGCGTCCGCCGTGGGTGAACACCTCCCAGCGCGGATCATCGTCGGTACCGCCCCGGCGTTTTGCGTCCACCGCCACGACAATGCACTGCGAGCCGAAACGGGCCGCGGCCTCGCTCACCAGGTCCGGATCATGGATCGCCGCGGTGTTGATCGAGACCTTGTCGGCCCCGGCATTAAGCATGCGGCGCACATCCGCCACCGAGCGGATCCCACCGCCCACGGTCAGCGGGATGAACACCTCCGAGGCGACTGCCTCGACGGTATGCACCAGGGTATCGCGCTGCTCGTGGCTGGCGGTGATGTCCAGAAAGGTCAGCTCATCCGCGCCGGCACGGTCATAGCGCCGGGCGATTTCCACCGGATCACCGGCATCGCGGATGTCCACAAACTGGACGCCCTTCACGACGCGGCCGGCGTTGATATCAAGGCAGGGGATGATGCGGCGCGCGACGCCCATGCTCAGCGCCCGCCCACCGTCTCGTCGGCCAGGCGCTGGGCCTCGGCCAGATCGATGCTGCCCTCATAGAGCGCGCGGCCCACGATGGCGCCACTGATCCCCGAATCGGCCACCTGGCAGAGCTCGCGGACATCATCCAGACCGGTGACCCCGCCCGAGGCGATCACCGGGATATCGATGGCCCGGGCCAGCTCCGCGGTGGCCTCGACATTGCTGCCGCGCATCATGCCGTCGCGGCCGATGTCGGTGAACACGATGGAATCGACACCCGCGTCTTCAAAGCGCCGCGCCAGATCGCTGGCGGTGAGGGTCGAGACGCTCTCCCAGCCATCAGTGGCGACGCGGCCTTCGCGGGCGTCGAGGCCAACCATGATGCGGCCCGGAAACTCCAGGCAGGCATCGTCGACAAAGCTCGGCGTGCGCACCGCCTGGGTGCCGATGATCACGTAGTTCACACCCACGTCGAGATAGGTCTGAATGACCTCGAAGCTGCGCAGACCGCCGCCGACCTGCACCTCGATGCCCGGATGGGCCTCGGCGATGCGGCCGATCAGATCGGCATTGACGGGGAACCCCGCCAGCGCCCCGTCCAGATCCACCAGGTGCAGGCGCCGGGCGCCGGCCTCGACCCAGCGATCGGCCACCGCAAGCGGGTCATCGGAGAAGACCGTCTCATCCACCATGCGCCCCTGGCGCAGGCGCACGCATTTGCCATCCTTGAGATCAATGGCGGGTATCAGCTGCATGGTTCTCCATCCCAGGCAAGAAAGTTCTCGAGCAGCCGCAGGCCGGGGGCCTGGCTTTTTTCGGGGTGAAACTGGGTCGCAAAGACATTGTCGGCGCCGATCGCCGCGGCAAACGGCGCGCCATAGTCGCTGCGGCCCTGGATGATGGATGCATCGGCCGGCTCAACGTAGTAGCTGTGCACAAAGTAAAAGCGCGTCCCCGGCTCGATGCCCGCAAACAGCGGATGCGGCCGCGTCTGTTCAAGCCGGTTCCAGCCCATGTGCGGAATCTTGAGCTGCGGATCACCCCCGGTCAGGTGCCGGAAATGCCGCACGGTGCCATCGAAATACCCCAGCGCCTGCACGCCGTCGTTTTCTTCGCTGCGGCTCATCAGCGCCTGCATCCCCATGCAGATCCCCAGAAACGGGCGATCGCGCATCACCCGGCCCAGCACATCCACCAGCTCATAGCGATGCAGGGCACTCATGCAATCGCGCACTGCGCCCTGGCCGGGAAACACCACCCGGTCGGCGGCCTCGATGACCGTGGGGTCGTCAGTGACACGCACCTCGGCGGCACCCACGTGGGTCAGCGCGCGCTCCACCGAGCGCAGGTTGCCCATGCCATAGTCGATGATCGCGATCACAGCGTGCCCTTTGTCGACGGCAGCGCGTGGGTGCCGCGCGGATCAGTGCTGCAGGCCATGCGCAGGGCCCGGCCGCCGGCCTTGAACAGGGTCTCGGCGACATGGTGGGCGTTGTCCCCCTGCAGGCTGTCCATGTGCAGCGTCACCGCCGCCTGGCTGGCAAAGCCCTGCCAGAATTCGCGCACCAGCTCGGTGTCGAAATCGCCAACCCGGGCGGCGGGGAATGTCACCCGGTAATACAGCCCGGGCCGGCCCGAAAGGTCGACAACCACCCGCGACAGCGCCTCGTCGAGGGGACAGAAGGCGTGGCCGTAGCGGACGATGCCGCGCTTGTCGCCCACGGCGGCCGCAAACGCCTGACCCAGCGCAATGCCGACATCCTCAACGGTGTGATGGGCGTCGATGTGCAGATCGCCGGCGGCGCTGACGTCCAGATCGAACAGTCCGTGACGGGCCAGCTGGTCGAGCATGTGGTCAAAAAACCCCACGCCGGTCTGGCGCGTGCCCGCCCCGGATCCGTCCAGATCGAGACCGATCCGGATGCGCGTCTCAAGGGTGTCCCGCTCAATGGTTGCCTTGCGTTCGCTCATGCGTGTGGCGCCTTGCAATGAATGCGCCGAAGGATAGCACGCCGCCGCGGTTACTTTGAGTCGGGCGGTACGCTCAGCCAGAAGGTCACCGGCCCGTCGTTGCACAGGCTGACCTGCATATCGGCGCCGAACACGCCGGCCTGCACCCGGGGATGCCGGCGATGGGCCTCGGCCACCAGCTGATCAAAGCGCCGGGCGGCGGTGGCGGGCGGCGCGGCGGCGGAAAACCCCGGCCGCGTGCCCTTGTGGGTCTCCGCCACCAGGGTGAACTGCGGGACCAGCAGAAGACCACCGGCGGTGTCGCTCAGGCTGCGGTTCATGCGGCCGTTATCGTCAGCGAACACCCGATAGCCCAGCAACCGCTCGAGCAGACGCGTGCCGCCCGCCGCCGTATCGCCCTGCTCGACACCCACCAGCACCAGCAGACCGGCATCGATGACCCCCACTGAGTCACCGTCAACCCGGACCTCGGCCCGGGTAACGCGCTGGAGCAGACCGATCACTGCCCGTCCAGGCGTTTGAGGCGCACCTCGAGCTCTTTGACGATCTGCATGTCGCCGCGCCGGCGCGCCGCCTCCAGACCACTGCGGAAGGTCTCGGTGGCGGCTTCGCGCTCACCGGCCTTCAGCTGCAGCCGTCCCAGCGCCCGCCAGGCGGCCGAGTAATCGGGATCAAATTCGATGGCGCGACGCAGATGCGCCTGCGCCGCCTCGGTGTCACCCTCTCGGGCCAGCGCCTCGCCCAGCGTCAGGCGCGGCATGGCGCCATCGCGCCCACCATCGATCATCTTTTTCAGTGCTTCGATATCCATGCCGAGCAGGCTATCAAGCCGGGCATCAACGCCGCCAGAAGGCCGGCGTAAAAAGCACCAGCAGGGTGAAGATCTCGAGCCGGCCCATGATCATTGCCACGCACATGACCAGCTTGGGCCCCGCCCCCACGCCGGCAAAGTTGGCGGCGACATCCCCCAGCGCCGGGCCCAGGTTGGCAAGCCCCGAAGCGACCGCCGAGAACGCCGTGATCTGGTCCAGGCCCATGGCCAGCATCAGCAGCATCAGCAGCACGAACAGCAGCACATAGGCGGCAAAGAAGCCCCACACCGCATCGATGACCCGCTCGCTGACCGGCCGGTCGCCGACCTTGACGGGGATCTGGGCCTGGGGATGGATCAGGCGCAGGATCTCGCGCCCGCCCTGGCGCCAGAGCAGCAGGATGCGCACCACCTTGAGCCCGCCCGAGGTGGAATTCGCACAGCCGCCGACCACCGCCACGAACAGCAGCAGCACCGGCAGGAAGGCCGGCCAGACATAATACGAGGCGGTGGTGTAGCCGGTGGTGGTGGCAAACGAGACCACCTGAAAGATGGCGTGATGCCAGGTCTCGTCCAGCACCAGGCTGTGCGCGGCCTGATAGATCAGCAGCCCGCCCAGCACCAGCACCGTCACCAGGGCCAGCACGGTCAGAAAGGTCACCAGCTCGGGGTCGCTGCGCCACGGCTCGGTGCTGCGGCGCCGCCAGGCCATGAAGTGCAGGGAATAGTTGAGCGCCGAGATGATCATGAACACCACCGCGATCATCTCGATCAGGGCGCTGTCGAAATAGCCCATGCTGGCGTCATGGGTCGAGAAACCACCGGTGGCAATGGTAGTGAAGGCGTGCATGACCGCGTCAAACGCCCCCATGCCGGCCGCCCAGTAGGCCAGGGCACAGGCCACCGTCAGGCCCAGATAGATATACCACAGCGCCTTGGCGGTCTCGGCAATGCGTGGGGTCAGCTTGGCATCCTTGACCGGGCCGGGCAGCTCGGCGCGATACAGCTGCATGCCGCCGATGCCGAGCATCGGCAGGATCGCCACGGCCAGCACGATAATGCCCATGCCGCCCAGCCACTGCAGCTGCTGGCGGTAGTAGAGGATCGACAGGGGCAGGTCATCGAGCCCGGTCAACGCCGTGGCGCCGGTGGTGGTCAGACCCGAGACGCTCTCGAACAGGGCATCGACGAAGGCAAGCGGCACCACGCTCTGGAGGGCCAGCGGCAGCGAGCCGGCGGCCCCCAGCACCACCCAGAACATCGCCACCACGAAAAACCCGTCCCGGATGCGCAGCTCGCGACGCGACTGGCGGACCGGCGCCCAGAGCAGCCCGCCCACCGCCAGCAGCAGGCCGAAGGTCACAAAGAACGCCTCGGCCACCCCGTCGGCCACGATCACGCTCACCAGGGCCGGCGGCAGCATCGTCATGCTGAACACCATCAGCAGGACACCCAGCACGCGTTGGACGGCATCGGGATGCATGAGCGCTCGGGTCCCTAGAGAAAGGTCACGCCCACCGAGAAGAGCTTTTCGACGTCTCGCAGCCGGCTCTTGTCGACGAGGAAGAGAATGACGTGGTCTTCGGGTTCGATCACCGTGTCGTGATGGGCCATGACCACTTCTTCGCCACGGACGATGGCGCCGATGGTGGTGCCCCGCGGCAGGCGGATCTGATCGATGCGGCGGCCCACCACCTCCGAGCTGCCGGCATCGCCGTGGGCGATCGCCTCGATGGCCTCGGCGGCGCCGCGGCGCAGGCTATGCACCGTCGCCACGTCACCGCGACGGATATGCGCGAGCAGGCTGCCGATGGTCGCCTGCTGCGGCGAAATCGCCACATCGATGTCGTCGCTGGACTGGATCAGATCGACGTAGGCGGCGCGGTTGATCAATGCCATGACCGTCCGCGCGCCGCGGCGCTTGGCCAGCATTGCCGCCAGGATGTTGGCCTCGTCATCGTTGGTCAGGGCACAGAACACGTCGGTGTTCTCGATGTTCTCCTCAAGCAGCAGGTCTTCGTCGGCGGCATCGCCGCGCAGCACGATGGTCTTTTTGAGCTCGTCGGCAATCGCCCGACAGCGCTGCGGATTGTGCTCGATGATCTTGACCTGGTACTGCGTCTCGAGTGACTGGGCCAGGCGCATCCCAATGTTGCCGCCGCCGGCCAGGGTGATGCGCTTGACCGGCTTGTCGAGCCGGCGCAGCTCGCTCATCACGGCACGGATGTTTTTGCGCGCCGCCACGAAGAACACCTCGTCACCGGCTTCGATCACCGTCTCACCCTCGGGGATGATGGCGCTGCCGCGGCGATAGATGGCCGCCACGCGGGTCTGCACGCCCGGGACATGTTCGCGCAGGGTGCGCAGCTCCTGGCCCACCAGGGGGCCACCATAGTAGGCGCGTACGCCCACCAGGCGGACCTTGCCATCGGCAAAATCCATCACCTGCAGCGCGCCGGGGTGCTCGATGAGGCGTCGCACGTACTGGGTGACCAATTGCTCGGGACTGATGAGCACGTCGATGGGCAGGGCATCGGGGGCAAAGATCTGGGGGTGCGAGAGGTACTCCACGGCGCGCACGCGGGCGATCTTGCTGGGAGTGCGGAACAGGGTGGCGCAGATCTGGCAGGCCACCATGTTGGCCTCGTCCGAGTTGGTGACCGCGATCACCATGTCGGCGTCATCGACGCCGGCGCGCTCGAGCACCGCCGGATAGGTGGCGTTACCCGCGACCGTGCGCAGATCCAGCCGGTCCTGGAGCGCCTGCAGGATCTGGCCGTCGCGATCGACCACGGTAATGTCGTTGTCTTCGCTGGTCAGGTTGGCCGCCACGGTGCCCCCGACCTGGCCGGCTCCCAGAATGATGATCTTCATGCACGGCCTCCGCCGGATTCGCCGCCCTCGCGCGGGTCAATGCCCAGAGCGCGCAGCTTGCGGTACAGATGGGTGCGCTCCATGCCGGCCAGTCGCGCCAGCTGCGCGACACTGCCGTCGGCCCGCTGCAGTTGCCTTTGCAGGTAATCGCGCTCGAAACGCTCGCGGGCCTCCCGCAGTGGCAGTGCCAGTGCCTGCGGCCAGTCGCTCTCACCGCCGGTCACCGCCGGGCGCTGGCTCAGCGCCGCTTCGACCTCCTCGACCTCAATGTCGATGCCGTCGCCCAGCACCAGCAGCCGCTGCACCAGGTTGTGCAGCTCCTGGACATTGCCATGCCAGCCATGATTGCGCAGCCGGTTCTGGGCCGCCACTGTAAAGCGACGGTAACCGAGCTGTTCGCGCTCGACCAGCCGGTCGACCTGAAAGGCCACCAGCTCGGGGATGTCCTCGGCATGCTCGCGCAGGGGCGGGACCGTCAGCGGAATCACGCTCAGTGCATAGGCCAGATCCGGTCGAAAGCGCCCGGCCTGGGCCTCGGCGGTCAGATCGCGACGGCTGATGGCAATCATGCGCACGTCGAGCGGAATGCGCTCCGAGCCGCCAACCCGCTGAAAACTGCCGGCATCGATCGCCGAGGCCAGCCGGGTCTGCGCCTCGGCGTCCAGGTCGGCGGCACCGTCGAGGATCACCGTGCCACCGGCGGCGGCCTCGAGCCGGCCGGGGATGACCTGACTGCGTCGGACCTGGCCGAACAGCTCCTGAGCCGCCGATTGCCCGGCGATGGTGCCGGCCGCCACCTCCACCAGCGGCCCCGAACGGCGCTCGCTGAGACTGTGAATATAGCGCCCCAGGCATTTGCGGCCGCTGCCGGGCTCACCACTGATGAGCACCCAGCTGTCGGTGCCGGCCAGCCGTTCGGCCTGTTCGCGCAGATCACGCATGGCGCTGCTGCGTCCCACCGGTTCGATGACCGGGGCGGGTGCATCGCCGGGGGTGCCGACGGCGCCGGGGGCGGCCAGCGCCTGCTCCACCGTTGCCAGCAGCTTGCCCATGGACAGCGGCTTTTCAACAAAGTCCATCGCCCCGTGACGGGTGGCCTCGACAGCGGTTTCCACCGTGCCGTGTCCCGAGATCATGACCACCGGGAACGGACAGACACCGCCCTGCGCCCACTCCTTGAGCAACGAAATCCCGTCATCGCCGGGCATCCAGATATCCAGCAGCACCAGTTGCGGCGTGCGCTCGCGCAGCAGCGAGCGTGCCTGGCTGGCGCTTTCCGCCGTTGCCACCGCGTAGCCCTCATCCTCGAGGATCTCGCGGACCAGCTCGCGGATGTCCGGCTCGTCGTCGACGACCAGCACGTAGGCCTTGCTCATTGTCCATTCTCCCCGGTCGGCAGGCGCACCGACAGACGCGCGCCGCCCTCGACATTGCGGGCACTGATACTGCCATTGTGCTCTTCGACAATCTTTTTAACGATCGCCAGGCCCAGCCCCGAGCCCCGGGGCTTGGTGCTGACATAGGGCTCGAAGAGCTGATCGAGCATGGCATCGGCAAACCCGGGCCCGTTATCCTCGATGTCCAGTTCCACGCCCCCGGCATGGCGCCCGCTGCGGCGGCGGGTCGAGACCACGATCTCGCAGGCGCCGCCGGCGTCGGCTTCGAGGGCATTGCGGATCAGGTTGTTGAGCAGCTGACGCAGGCGCCCGGGATCGGCCTCCAGCCAGGGCAGCTGATCGTCCAGGTCCGTGCGGATCGAGGCCTGCGCCGCCTGCCCCCGGTAGAGCTCAACCACCTCCTGCACCAGGGCATTGAAGTCGACCCGCTGGAGCTGCAGCACCGGCGGTCGCGCGTACTCGGAAAACGCCTGGACCATCTCCTTCATTGCCTCGACCTGGTGGATGATGGTCTCGGTGGCCCGTTGCAGCAGGGCCGCCTCGTCGCCGCTCAGGCGGTTGCCCACCTTGTGCTGGAGGCGCTCGGCGGACAGCTGGATGGGTGTCAGCGGATTGCGGATCTCATGGGCCAGCCGCCGGGCGACTTCACCCCAGGCGGCGTCGCGCTGGGCCTGAATGAGTGTGGTCACATCATCAAAGACGATCACCTCGCCGCCACCTTCGCCCTCGCCCGGCAGCAGCGCCCCGCTGCAGATCAGCGACCGGCGCCCCTCGCGGGTGTCCAGACTGAGCTCGGCACGCCATTCGCCCTCGGCCTCGTGCTGATGGGCATCAATCTGCTCGACAAACGGACTGAAGTCAGGAAACCGCTGGACAAGGGCCGACAGCGGCTGGCCGGTGCCTTCATGCAGCGGCACCGAGAGGATATCCACCGCCGCCTGGTTATAGGTGCGCAGGGTGCCGTCCGGGCCCAGTGCCAACACCCCCGAGGACAGACGCCCCAGCACCGTTTCCAGATAGGCGCGCTGGGATTCCACCAGCGTCTGGCTCTGCCGTGCGGCATCCCGGACATCGGCCACGCGACGGCTCATGTCATTGAACGATCGCACCAGAAAGCCCAGCTCGTCGTTGCCCGCCGGGGGCAGCTGGGTACCGTACTCGCCGGCGGCCATCGCCCGGGTGCCCTCGGCCAGACGACTCACCGGCGCCACCAGTCGGCGGGCCAGATAGAATGCCGACCAGACGGCGAACAGCAGCGACACCAGCAGCACCAGCGACAGCGTCAGGATGAAGCTGTCCTTGAGCGGTCCGCGCAGATAGGCGAGCTCGCGATACTCGCTGAACGCGGTTTCCACCTCGTCGGCCAGATCGTTGATGCGCGGCGAGACCTGGAAAAGCCCCTGCAGGATGCGCGTATTGCCGGGCCCATCCGGGCCCGGTGCACGCACCAGGGCGCGGATATGCAGGCCGGCGTTCTCGATGGGGTCGAGCCCCACATAGGGCCGGCCCTGGCGCAGCTGCAGAAGAATGCTCTCCTCGGGCCGATTGGGCAGGATGCTGTCGGTATCCATGCTGCTGGCGGCAATGATGCGCCCGTTCTCGCCGATCAGCGTCAACTCCGAGGCACCCGTGCGGGCGCGTAGGTCGCCCAGAGTGATGGGCGCCATCTCCTGGCTGACATCGGCCAGATCCCGGGCGGCCTCTTCGAGGCGCTGCTGCATGTCACGCATGCGCTGATCCAGCGACGCCTGGGAGAGCGCCAGCGCGTCTTCGAGGGCATTTTCGACGCGCACATCAAACCAACTGTCCACGCCGCGCTGCAAAAACTGCATCGAAAAACCGTACACCACCAGTCCGGGCAGCACCGCCAGGACCACAAACAGGGCCATCAGCCGCAGGGTCAGGCGACTGCCGGTTTCGCGCGCCCGCAGCGAGCGCACCAGCCGCTGCAGGTTGTTGATGATCAGCCCCGAGAGCACCACCAGCACCACGCCGTTGATCAGCAGCAGCCACAGATACAGGCGCCCGAAGCGCGAGGAGTTTTCAGTGGCGGCGCTGAGCAGATACAGCGACAGGATCAGCAGCACGCTGAGCAGGATGCGGACAATGGCCTGGCGCGGCAGCCCGCTCATGGCCGCACCTCAAGGGTCTGGGGCTCGCTGCGCAGCTGCCAGTCGGCGCTGGCCCAGGCCACCGTGCGCAACAGCCGGGGCAGCGCGTCCACATCCAGCTCGGTCTCGAAACGCAGCCGATAGGTCTGCTGGTCATCCAGCCGGTCGCGGCCGATCACGGGCCAGGCCTCAATGGTGCCAAGCCGCGTCAGCAGGGCATCGAGGCTGCGATAACTGCGACTCTCGCCACTGGCAAGGCGATTGAGCACGTAGCGACGGCTCATCGCGTGATAGGCAAGCCGGTACCGGCGCTCCTGACCGACCACTTCCACGTCGCGCCACCACCAGCGCGGTCGATCGAGGCTCAGCCGTTGGCTGATCACCAGATCGACGCCGCTCTCCAGTGCCTCGGTTGCCGTCGCCGTCAGCGAATAGTCGATACGCCCATCCACCACCAACAGCCCGTTGGCGAATCGCTGTTCAAGCGAGGCAACACTGAAACCCGCCGCCGGGGGGCTGATGCCGACCGCGGCCAGACACAGCAGCGCCACCAGCAGGGCGGCTCGGGGGCTAGCGCTTGTCCAGACAGGCATAGTAGAAGCCATCGACGCCGGCCTCGCCGGTCAGAACCTGATGTCCGTGGCCCACCGGCCGACCGACCGGCGGTGCAGGTGGGACCACTTTGACATCGGCTTGATCCCCGACGAAGGCCTCGATCACTGATTCATTCTCGGCGCGAAGCACCGAGCAGGTGCAGTAGACAAGACGCCCGCCCGGTGCCAGTCGCGGCCAGAGGGTGTCGAGAAGCGCGCGCTGGCGCACCGCCAGATGCGCGATATCGGCCTCGCGCCGCAGCCATTTGATGTCGGGGTGCCGACGGATGACCCCGGTGCCCGAACACGGCGCATCAATGAGGATGCGATCGAAGCGCTCTTGCGCTGGCCACTGCCCGGGGTCTGAGGCATCCGCCACCCGCACCGTGGCGCTCAGGCCGAGGCGGGCGAAGGTTTCCTCGACCCGCTGCAGCCGCTCGGCATCAATATCCGCCGCCAGCAGCGACACCTGCGCATGTTCAAGCACGTGGGCGGCCTTACCCCCGGGTGCGGCGCAGGCATCGAGCACCCGATCGCCCTCCGTCGCCGCCAGCAGCGGGGCAGCCCACTGGGCGACGGCGTCCTGCACCGAGCAATCGCCGGCGGCAAAGCCCGGCAGTGCGCTGACCGCCACCGCGTTGTCGAGCACCAGGGCGTCCTCGAACCCCGCCAGCGCCCGGGCGCCAATGCCCTCAGCGGCAAGCCGCTCGAGATAGGCATCACGGGACGTGCGACGGCGATTGACCCGCAGCGTCATGGGCGCCCGCGTATTCTGCGCGGCCAGCAGCGCCTGCCAGTCGTCGGGCCAGTCCCGGCGCAGGTGGGCGAGCAGCCAGTCCGGCACCGAGGCCTGGCGGGCCGGGTCGGCGTCTACCGCCTGCAGGCAGGCCGCGCTGTCGCGCTGAAAACGTCGCAGGACGGCGTTGATCAGCTTGGCAGCCCAGGGCTTGCCGCGCCGGCGCGCGACGGCAACCGTCTCGGAGACCGCCGCATGGGCCGGAATGTCCATTTCGGTGAGCTGGAAAAAGCCGATCTCGAGGAGCAGCGCCATGTCCTGGTCCCGCGACTTGAGCCGGCTGCGCAGGAAATGATCCCGAATGGCGCCCAGGCGGCGGTGATAACGCAGCACCCCGTAGGCGATGGCCCGGCATAACGCGACATCCCGGGGATCATCGCCGCGCGGACCGTGCTCGGCGAGGGCGCGATCCAGCGACCGCCCCCGGTTGAGCACCGCCAGCAGGACCTCGACCGCGGCCCCGCGCGGATCAGTGGAGGATTTCGCCGACATGCACTGTGTGCCCCCGCAGGAATTCCGCCACTGGCTGGGCCCGTCCACCGGCCGCCTGTACCCGCTGCAGGCGCAGCAGGCCCTCGCCGGTCTGCACATCAATCCCGTCGGACCCGACGGCAATAATGGTGCCGGGTGGCGCCGCCGCGTCGCCGGCCGGCAGCGCCACCGCCTGCCAGACCCGCAACCGATCATCGCCCCACGCGCAGCGGGCCACCGGCCAGGCATTGAACGCGCGCACCCGGCGCGCCAGCTCGGGCGCCGGACGCTGCCAATCGATCCAGGCCTCGTCGGCGTTGATCTTGGCGGCATAGGTCACGCCGTCGGACGGCTGCGGACGGGCGGGTTGCCGGCCATGCAGCCAGCCATCCAGGCAATCCACCAGCAATTGCGCCCCCAGATCGGCCAGCCGGTCATGCAACTGCGCGGCATTATCGTCGGGGGTGATGGGCGTGGACCGCGCCGCGATGACCGGACCAGTATCCAGGCCCGCCGCCATTTCCATCAGACAGACGCCGGTTTCCGGATCGCCGGCCTCGACGGCCCGCTGAATGGGGGCCGCCCCGCGCCAGCGCGGCAGCAGCGAGGCATGGATGTTGACGCAACCATGGGTGGGAATGTTCAGCACGGATGCCGGCAGGATCAGGCCATAAGCCGCCACGATCATGACGTCGGGCCGATAGCCGGCCAGCCGGTCCCGGGCCTCGGCGTTGCCCAGGCGCTCGGGCTGTTCGACGCTCAGGCCGTGCTCGAGGGCGGCTGTCTTGACCGGTGATGGCCGGAGCCGGCGCCCGCGGCCGGCCGGCCGGTCGGGCTGGGTGTAAACCGCGGCGATGGAGTGCCCCGCCGCCACCAGGGCCTCGAGGGCGGGCACGGCAAACTCGGGCGTCCCCGCATAGACGATGCGGGGCGGCGTATTGTCGCTGGCGCCGATCAGACCGATCCCGTTCGGGCCGACGCATCACCGCGCTGCCGGGCCGCTTTCTCGAACCGCCGGCGCAGGCGCTTACGCTTGAGCTCGGAGAGATGGTCAATAAAAAGCCGGCCGTCGATATGATCGATCTCGTGCTGCAGGCAACGCGCCATCATGCCTTCGGCCTGCAGCTCGAAGGGTTCGCCGTCCAGACCCTGGGCGCGCACGGTCACGGCATCGACCCGTTCGACGTTGTCGGTATAGCCGGCGATGGACAGACAGCCCTCTTCGACAATATCCCGCGTCTCGCCGCGCGCGATGATCTCGGGGTTGATGAACACCTGCGGCGCGTCGCCATTTTCGCTGACATCAACCACGACAAGGCGCTGGTGGACATTGATCTGCGTGGCCGCCAGACCGATCCCCGAGGCGTCGTACATGGTCTCGATCATGTCGCGCACCAGGGCATGCACCTCGGCATCGATCTGCTCGACGGGCGCGGCCCGGCGGCGCAGCCTTTCATCGGGGTACTGGAGGATTTCGCGTATGGCCATGAGACTATCCGTTTAAAGCACTACCGCTCAGTGTAGCGAACCGCCGCCACTCGCGACCAGTCAGACGCGGTGTGACAAGGAGACATCATGCCCGCGTGGAGCCTGCGCGCCCTGCTCGCCACCATTGCTCTGCTGACCACCCTGTCGGTACCGGCCTCGCCGCCGGCCCTGTTCCCGTCCAGCCAGGCCCTGCCGCAGGTTGTCCTGGGCGAGGAAGGGCGACGTCTGAATGCGGCCGGCGACCGGGTCTATGCCGAAGGGCTGAGCGGTCGGGCCGCCCGTCATTACTATCTGCTTCGGCCCGGGCCGGCGCTCACCGGCCACAGCGGCGAGCGCCTCGGCCGCAGCAGCATCGCCCTGGGCAAAGCGGCACTGATCAGCGCCGGACAGCCGGCACTGCTGCGTATCCTGAAGGCGCGGCGCGAAATCCGCCCCGGCGACTACCTGCTGGCCATCGACCCCGAGCGGAGCGAGGCCCATGACTGACCGCGCGCTCGAGAGCTGGCTGTGGCTGGCGCGCCTGCCGGGTGTCGGCCCGCGGACCAGCACCCTGATCATCGACGCCTATGACCACCCCGAGGCGTTTCGGGCCGCGTCCCAGGCCGATCGCGCCGCCCATGGGCTGCCCCGGGCTGCGGTCCGCGCACCGCATGACGCCGCCAGCCTGCAGTCGGGCATTGATGCCGACCTGCGCTGGGCCGATGCCGAGGATCGCCACCTGATCGCCCGCGACGATGCGCGCTATCCGGCCCTGCTGACGCAAATCGCCGACCCGCCGCCCATGCTGTACCTGCGTGGTGATCCCAACGCCCTGCTCGAGCCCCAGGTCGCCATGGTCGGGGCACGCAATGCCTCGGACAACGCCATTCGCATCGCCGAAGAGTTTGCCGCCTATCTGGCCGCCACCGGACTGACCGTCACCAGCGGGCTGGCCCTGGGCATCGATACCGCCGCCCACGAAGGGGCACTGGCGGTGCACGGCCGCACCGTGGCGGTCATGGCCACGGGCCCGGACCGGCTTTATCCGCGGGACAATGAGGCGCTGGCCCGCCAGATCGCCCGCCACGGGGCAATCGTCACCGAAATGCCCACCGGCACACCGGTGAGCCGGGGACTGTTTCCGCGCCGCAACCGCCTGATCGCCGGGCTGTCGGTGGGCACGCTGGTGGTCGAGGCCGGTCGCCACAGCGGCTCGCTGGAGACCGCTTACCGGGCGATCGATGCCGGCCGCGAGGCCATGGCCATTCCCGGCTCCATCCATAATCCGCGGGTCAAGGGCTGCCACGCACTCATTCGCAACGGGGCGCGTCTGGTGGAATCGGCGCAGCAGGTCATCGAAGAAGTGAGCCACGCCATCGACGGGCCGGCGGCCACCGCTCCGCCGGTCGAGTCAACGGCTGAGCAGGCCGACTGGACGGCCCTGGATGCACGGGAAATCGCGGTGCTCGAGGCCATGGATCACGACCCCATTGCCTTCGACACCCTGCTCCAGCGGGCTTCATTGACGCCCGATATCCTTTCATCCATTCTCCTGAAGCTCGAACTCTCGGGCGACGTTGCGCCCTGCAGTAGCGGTTATTACATGCGAACCAGCAATCGAGCGGGCGGATGAAAGAAAACGTCTTCGAGATCCTGATGTACCTGTTTGAGCACTATTTTCAGGACGCCGTCGACCTCGACCCCAATCGGACCCAGATCGAGTCGGACCTGCGTGATGCGGGGTTTTCCGATCCGCAGATTTTCAAGGCGCTGGCATGGATCGACGCGCTCGCCGAACGCCGCGACCTGCCGGTTTCGGCCCACGGACCCGCGGCGATCCGGATTTACACGACGGCCGAGGCGGCCCGGCTCGATGTCGAGTGCCGGGGCTTTCTGCTGTTTCTCGAACAGGCCGGGATTCTCGGCGCGGGCAGCCGCGAACTGGTCATCGATCGTCTGATGGACCTGGATGACGATCCCATCGGGCTGGATGAGCTCAAGTGGGTGGTCCTGATGGTCCTGTTCAGCCAACCGGGTCAGGAAGAGGCCTGCGCCTCCATGGAGAGCCTGCTTTTTGAACCTCCCTATCCCACAAAACACTAAGCATCCATGTCGCATTCACTGGTAATCGTCGAATCCCCGGCCAAGGCGGGCACCATCAAGAAGTACCTGGGCAAGGACTTCGAGGTGATGGCGTCGTACGGTCATGTCCGTGACCTGATCGCCAAGGAGGGTGCCGTCGATCCGACGCATGACTTTGCCATGCACTACAGCGTGGTCGAGCGCAACGCCAAACAGGTCGACGCCATTGCCAAGGCCACCCGCAAGGCCGATGCGGTCTACCTGGCCACTGACCCCGACCGCGAAGGGGAGGCCATTTCCTGGCACCTGCTGGAGCTGCTGCGCGAGCGCGGCGTGATTGCCGACAAGCCCGTCCATCGGGTGGTTTTCTACGAGATCACCCGGGATGCGATCCGCGAGGCCATCCAGCACCCGCGCGGCCTGTCCGATCACCTGGTGGATGCCCAGCAGGCACGCCGGGCGCTGGACTACCTGGTCGGGTTCAACCTCTCGCCGCTGCTGTGGCGCAAGATCACCAGCGGTCTCTCTGCCGGCCGCGTGCAATCGCCGGCGCTGCGCATGATCGTCGAGCGCGAGAAGGAGATCGAGGCGTTCGTCCCCCAGGAGTACTGGAGCGTCGAGGCCGACCTGGTCCAGGCCGATACCCCGTTTGTCGGGCGCCTGCAGCAGCTCGATGGCGGCAAGGTCGAGCAGTTCACCATCAACAACGCCGAAACCGCCGACGACGCCACGCAGCGCATCCTCGCGGCCACCGGCGCCGACCAGGGCGAGGGCGAGCTGACCGTCACCCGGGTCGAGAAAAAACAACGCCGGCGCAACCCCGCCGCGCCTTTCATCACCTCCACCCTTCAGCAGGAGGCCTCGCGCAAACTGCGCTTTTCCGCGCAGCAGACGATGCGCATTGCCCAGCAGCTCTACGAAGGGGTGGATACCGGCAGCGGCACGGTGGGCCTGATCACCTACATGCGCACCGACTCGGTCAACCTCTCGCAGGAGGCCATCCAGGGCCTGCGCGAGGTGATCGAGAAGCGCTTCGGCGCCGCCAAGCTGCCCGCCAAGCCCAATCAGTACCGGACCCGCGCCAAGAACGCCCAGGAAGCGCATGAGGGGATCCGGCCAACGGATGCCAGCTGGGTGCCGGAATCGCTCAAGGGACATCTCAGCGACGATCAGTACCGGCTCTATGACCTGATCTGGAAGCGCACCGTCGCCTGCCAGATGATCCACGCCACCATCGACACGGTGTCGGTGGACCTGGCCGCCGGCGACGTGGCGAGCTTTCGGGCCACCGGTTCGACGGTGCGCGATCCCGGCTTCATGGCGGTGTATCAGGAGGGGGCCGACGACGCCGGCGCCGATGCCAATGACCGCATCCTGCCGCCCCTCGCCGAGGGCGAGCGGATCACGCTGACGGCCCTGCGGCCGGAACAGCACTTCACGGAGCCGCCGCCGCGCTACTCCGAGGCCACCCTGGTGCGCGCCCTCGAGGAATACGGCATCGGCCGGCCGTCAACCTATGCCTCGATCATCGCCACGCTGCAGGCGCGCAACTACGTGACGCTGGAGAATCGGCGCTTCAAGCCCACCGACACCGGCCGGGTGGTCACCAAGTTCCTGACCGAGCATTTCGATCGCTACGTCGACTACGAATTCACCGCGCGCCTGGAAGACCGGCTGGATGCCATCTCGCGGGGCGAGACCGACTGGGTGCCGGTGCTGCGCCAGTTCTGGGATCCCTTCCACGAGCGCATCGAAGAAAAGCAGCAGGTGTCGCGCAGCGAGGTGATGAAGGCCCGCGAGCTGGGTACCGATCCCGAGAGCGGCCGACCGGTCTCGGCGCGGCTCGGCCGCTATGGGCCCTTCGCCCAGATCGGCACCCGCGAGGACGAGGAAAAGCCCCGCTTTGCCAGCCTGCGCCCGGGCCAGAGCATCGATACCATTGGTCTCGACGAGGCCCTGGCACTGTTTACGCTGCCGCGGGATCTCGGCGAGACGCCGGATGGCCTGCCCCTGAGCGCCAACATCGGCCGATTCGGCCCGTATGTCCGCTTCGGCGACCAGTTTGCGTCGCTCAAAAAGGACGATGACCCCTACACCATCGACCGTGAGCGTGCCCTGGAACTGGTCGAGGAAAAAAAGGAAAACATCGCCCGGCGTACCATCCAGAGCTTTGACGACGGCGCACTGACGGTCATGAAGGGTCGCTTCGGGCCGTACATCACCGACGGCCGCAAGCGGGCCCGGGTCCCTAAGGACCGCGAGGCCGAATCGCTGACCCGCGATGAGTGTCAGGCATTGATCGACGAGGCGCCCGAGCCCAAGGGCCGGGGCGGCGGTCGCAAGAAGTCCGCCAGCGGCACCGGCAAGGCCCGCACCAGCCGCAAGAAGCAGTCCTCGAGCAGCTGATATGCGCAGCCCCTCGCCGGCCCTGCGCCGGGTCCGCGCTCAGATCCATGCCGGCGGCGTCGGGGCCTATCCCACCGAAGGTGTCTGGGGACTGGGCTGCGACCCACTCGACAGCGATGCCATCGCCCGCCTGATCCGGCTCAAGGGCCGGGGCGCGGACAAGGGCCTGATCGTGATCGCGGCGGGCATCGACCAGATCCAGGGGCTGGTGCAGTGGCCCGCCAGCGATTCGCGGCGCGCGGCAATACTCGCCACCTGGCCGGGTCCCGTCACCTGGGTCATGCGGGCCGCCGAGGGCCTCCCCGACCTGCTGACCGGGGGGCGCCGGACCATTGCAGTGCGGATCACGCGCCACCCCCCGGTCATCAACCTGTGTCATGCCGCCGGCTCGGCGCTGGTGTCCACCAGCGCCAATCGCAGCGGCAAACCCGCCTGCCGGCGCGGCTGGCAGGTGCAGCGCTGCTTTGGCCGGCAGCTAGACTGGTTTGTGCCCGGGCCGCTGGGCGGCCAGCGCGGCCCCTCGGAAATCCGCGACGCCGACAGCGGCCGGGTGCTACGAGCAGGCGCCTAGCCCCCGATGTAGGACATCTCGATGCGGCGGCTGTCGATGGGTTGTACACCGGCGGTACGGAGCTCGGAGTAGCGATCATCGCGCTGCGACCAGATCGCCGTCAGCGCCTCCTGGACCGCGGCGTCACTGTCACCGCGACGCAGCCGGTCGCGCAGATCATGGCCATCACTGGCGAACAGGCAGGTAAATAGCTGGCCCTCGGCGGACAGGCGCGCACGCTGGCAGGTACCGCAGAAGGGCTGGGTCACGGAACTGATCAGGCCGAGCTCGCCGGCGCCGTCCCGATAGCGATAGCGCTCGGCCACCTCGCCACGATAATTGGGTGCCACCGGCTCGATCGGCCACCGGGCGTTGATCCGATCCACCACGTCGCGGGACGGGACGACCTGATCGAGCCGCCAGCCATTGCTGTTGCCGACATCCATGTACTCGATAAACCGCACGATGTGCGCCGTCCCGCGAAAATGCCCGGCCATGGGCAGAATATCGCCATCGTTGACGCCTTTGCGCACCACCATGTTGATCTTGATCGGCCCCAGTCCGGCGGCCTCGGCGTGATCGATCCCCGCCAGCACCTTTGCCACCGGAAATCCCACGTCATTCATCGCCCGGAAAGTCGCATCATCGATGCCATCCAGACTGACCGTCAGCCGATCCAGACCCGCCGCCCGCAGCGCCCGGGCCTTGTCCCGGGTCAGCAGCGAGGCATTGGTGGTCAGACTGATGTCTTCGATGCCGTCGATCTCGTGCAGCAGACCGATCAGCGTCTCCAGCTCGCGCCGCAGCAGTGGCTCACCCCCGGTCAGGCGCAGTTTGCGCACGCCCAGCGACGCGAACACCCGGGCAAGCCGGGCGATTTCCTCAAAAGACAGCAACTGATGACGCGGCAGAAACGTGTGATCGGCACCAAACAGGGCCTTGGGCATGCAGTAACTGCAGCGGAAATTGCAGCGATCGGTCAGCGAAATCCGCAGATCCCGCAGCGGCCGATCGCGCCGGTCGGTCAGTCCATCCGTCACGACTTTACTCCCCGGCGCCCGGCAGCGCCTCGCCCTGCTGATAGACCTGAGAGCCATCGGCATAGGTCTCGCGCTTCCACACCGGCGCGGTGACCTTGAGCCGATCGATGGCAAACCGCGCCGCCTCGAATGCCTCGGCCCGGTGGGCAGCACGCACCACGACCACCACGCTCAGTTCACCGACCCGCAACCGGCCGGTGCGATGCCGGATCCGGCACGCGAGGATGTCATGCCCTGCCAGCGCCTCGGCCTCGACGGCGGCCAGCGCCCGCTCGGCCAGCGGGACATAGGCGGAGTACTCGATATCGGTAACCGTCTGGCCAGCGTGGTGACGACGCACCGTGCCGCCGAACACCACCACGGCGCCGGCATCCGGCGAGGCGGTCTCCTCGATCAGCGCATCCAGATCGATGGCATCGCCATCAACATGGTCGTTCATTGCATTCGCTCCGAGATTTTCTGTTGCGTATCCTTGCACGTATGACACAGATCGATGCAACCGCCGTCCGATCCTATCTGCTGGATCTGCAGGATCGCATCTGCGACGGGCTCTCGGCCCTGGATGGCAACGCCTTTCATGAAGACGCCTGGGATCGCGACGCCGGGGGCGGCGGACGCACCCGCGTGCTCAGCGGCGGGCCGGTGTTCGAGCAGGCCGGCGTCAACTTCTCGCACGTGTTCGGCGCCAACCTGCCCGCCACCGCCAGCGAACGCCGCCCCGAACTGGCCGGCCGCAGCTTTCAGGCCCTTGGCGTGTCGCTGGTGGTGCATCCGCGCAACCCTTACGTACCCACCTCGCACGCCAATGTCCGCTTCTTTGTGGCCGAGGCCGAGGACGCCGAGCCAGTCTGGTGGTTTGGTGGCGGTTTCGACCTGACGCCATTCTATCCCTTTGACGACGACTGCCGGCACTGGCATCAGGTGGCCCATGACGCCGTGGCGCCCTGGGGCGAGGATCTGTATCCGCGCTTCAAGACCTGGTGCGACGACTATTTCTATCTGCCCCATCGCGGCGAAACCCGGGGCATCGGCGGGCTGTTCTTCGATGACTTCGAGCGCGGCGGCTTCGAATCGGCCTTTGCCATGATGCGCTCGGTGGGCGACGGCTACATGCGCGCCTACACCCCCATCGTCGAGGCCCGCCAGGGCACCCCCTACACCGAGCGCGAACGCGACTTCCAGCTCTATCGGCGCGGCCGCTATGTCGAGTTCAACCTGCTCTACGATCGCGGCACCAAGTTTGGCATCCAGTCCGGGGGTCGAACCGAGTCGATCCTCATGTCGATGCCGCCGCTGGCGCGTTGGGAATATGACTACCAGGTGGGCGAGGCCACGCCCGAGGCGGAATTGACCCGGTGCTACCTGCAGCCCCGCGACTGGCTGTAGCGCGACAGCCAGTCGGTTCATACGACCTGTGCTTGGCACTCACAAATCATGGGGCGACAACCCCCGGCCATTGGGTTAGGTTGTCAGGCTCCGTTGTAATGGCATTTTTCCGCAGCGCAACAATAACCTACAGCGATCAGGGGTGTGGCCACCGGACGGTCTGCCCGCTAGGCTGTGTCCCAAGTGAACAAAGACGAGGTCAGAGATGGCAGCAAAAATGACGCCCATGCCGACGCCGGACGACCTGGATCCGCAGGAGACCCAGGAGTGGCTCGAGGCCATTGAGTCGGTCCTCGAGTACGAGGGCCCGGAGCGGGCACAGTTTCTGCTCGAACAGCTCGTGGACAAGGCCCGCCGCAGCGGTGGTCAGTTGCCCTTCAAGGCGACCACGGCCTATCAGAACACCATCCCCACCCAGCACGAGCAGCCCTTTCCGGGTGATCGCGCACTGGAATCGCGCATCCGCTCGATCATTCGCTGGAATGCCATGGCAATGGTGGTTCAGGCCAACCGCGACCGCGACGGCATTGGCGGGCATATCGCCTCGTTCGCCTCGTCGGCGACGCTCTACGAGGTGGGCTTCAACCACTTCTGGCGCGCGCCAAGCGAGGATCACGGCGGCGACCTGGTGTTCATCCAGGGCCATTCCGCCCCGGGCATCTACGCCCGCGCCTACCTCGAGGGCCGGCTCGACGACGACGATCTGCACAACTTTCGCGCCGACCTCGCCAAGACCGGCAAGCCGCTGTCGTCGTATCCGCATCCCTGGCTGATGCCCGACTTCTGGCAGCTGCCCACCGTGTCCATGGGGCTCGGCCCGATCATGGGCGTCTACCAGGCCCGCTTCCTCAAGTACCTGCATAACCGCGGCATCGCCGATACGGCCGACCGCAAGGTCTGGGTGTTCTGCGGTGACGGCGAGATGGACGAGCCCGAGAGTCTCGGCGCCATCGGCGTCGCCGCCCGCGAGGGGCTCGACAACCTGATCTTTGTGGTCAATTGCAACCTCCAGCGCCTGGACGGACCGGTGCGCGGCAATGGCAAGATCATCCAGGAGCTCGAGGGCGAGTTCCGTGGCGCCGGCTGGAACGTGCTCAAGGTGCTCTGGGGATCGGCCTGGGACCCGCTCCTGGCCAAGGACTCCCAGGGCCTGCTGCGGCGGCGCATGGACGAGGCCGTGGACGGCGAGTACCAGAACTTCAAGGCCAAGGGCGGCGCCTATACCCGCGAGCATTTCTTTGGCAAATACCCCGACCTCAAGGCCATGGTCGCGAACATGTCCGACGAGGACATCTGGCAGCTCAAGCGCGGCGGCCACGACTCCGCCAAGGTCTACAACGCCTACCGGGCCGCCACCGAGCACGAGGGTCAGCCCACGGTCATCCTGGCCAAGACGGTCAAGGGCTATGGCATGGGCGAGGCCGGCGAAGGCCAGAACATCACCCATCAGCAGAAGAAAATGGCCGAGAACGCCCTCAAGGAGTTCCGCGACCGTTTCCACATCCCGGTGCCCGACGAGAAGGTCGCCGACGCGCCGTTCTACAAGCCCGCCGAGGACTCGCCCGAGATCAAGTACCTGCACGAGCGTCGCGAGGCGCTGGGCGGCTACCTGCCGGAGCGTCGCATCACCGCCGAGCCGGTGGAGGTGCCCGACCTGTCCGCCTTCCAGGTGCTGCTCAAGGACAGCGGCGAGCGCGAGATGTCGACCACCATGGCGTTCGTCCGCGCGCTGTCGATCATCGCCCGCGACAAGGGCCTGGCCTCGCGTCTGGTGCCGATCGTGCCCGACGAGGCCCGCACCTTCGGCATGGAAGGCCTGTTCCGCCAGCTGGGCATCTATGCCCCGCAGGGCCAGCTCTACGAGCCGCAGGATGCCGATCAGCTGATGTACTACCGCGAGGATCAGAAAGGCCAGATCCTCCAGGAGGGCATCAACGAGGCCGGCGCCATGTCGAGCTGGATCGCCGCGGCCACCGCCTACGCCAATCATGGCGTCGAGATGATCCCGTTCTTTGCCTACTACTCCATGTTCGGCTACCAGCGTGTCGGTGATCTGTGGTGGGCGGCCGGCGACATGCAGGCCAAGGGCTTTCTCATGGGGGGTACCGCCGGGCGCACCACGCTCAACGGCGAGGGCCTGCAGCACGAGGACGGCCACAGTCACCTGATGACCGCGGCGCTGCCCAACTGCCGCTCGTTCGATCCGACCTTTGCCTATGAGATGGCAGTGATCATCCAGGACGGGATGAAGCGGATGTACGCGGAGCAGGAATCGGTCTTCTACTACATCACCATGATGAACGAGAACTACCACCAGCCGGCCATGCCGGAGGGCGCCGAGGACGGCATCCGCCGCGGCATGTATCGGTTCCAGAAAGGAGCCGCCGGCAAGCAGCGGGTTCAGCTGCTGGGATCGGGCAGCATCCTCATGGAAGTCATCGCCGCCGCCGATCTGCTCAAGCAGGACTGGGGCGTCGACAGCGATATCTGGAGCTGCCCGTCGTTCACCGAGCTGCGTCGTGACGGTATCGACTGCGAGCGCCACAACATGCTGCACCCCGAGGACACGCCGCGCGTGCCCTACGTGCAGCAGTGCCTGGCCGATCATCAGGGCCCGGCGATTGCCTCCACCGACTACATGCGGGCCTTCGCCGATCAGATCCGGCCCTACATCGACCGTCACTACGTGGTGCTGGGCACCGACGGCTACGGCCGCTCGGACACGCGCGAAAACCTGCGCCGCTTCTTCGAGGTGGATCGCTACTACGTCACCGTGGCGGCCCTCAAGGCGCTGGCCGACGAAGGCACGATCAGTGCCGAGACCGTCAGCAAGGCGATCGCCCACTACAACATCGACACCGACGCCCCTAACCCGGTCACGGTCTAGCGGCGAATCACGGCGCAGGAGGAATTTGCGTGGCAGAGGTCAAGGAAATCACCGTCCCCGACATCGGCGACTTCGATGCGGTGGACGTCATCGAGGTACTGGTCGGCCCGGGCGACACGGTCGCCGCCGAGGACTCGATCATCACCCTGGAGAGCGACAAGGCGACCATGGAGGTCCCCTGTCCGGTGGACGGCACCGTCACCGAGATGCTGATCCAGCCCGGCGACAAGGTGGCCGAGGGCACACCGGTGGCCAAGGTCGAGGTCAGTGGCGATAGCGGCGGCGATGCCGGGGATGACGCGGCGGCGGCCGAGGCACCGGCAGCCGAGCCCGCCGCACCGGCCCCCGAGCCGGCGCCGGCTGCCGAGGCCCCGGCCCCGGCCCCGGCCCCGGCCGAAAAGCCTGCGCCCGAGCCGGCGCCGGCACCAGCCGCCGCCGCTCCTGCACTCAGCGCCGAGACCCAGCGCATGGCCCATGCCGGACCGTCGGTGCGGCGCTTTGCCCGCGAGCTGGGCGTGCCGCTGGATCAGGTCAGCGGGACCGGTCGCAAGGGCCGCATCAGCCGCGAAGACGTGCAGGCCTATGTGAAATCGGCGCTGGAAGGGGGCGCCGCGGCGGCTCCAGCGGCCGCGGCACCGGCCGCCGAGGGCGCCGGCATCCCGCCCATCCCGGCTGTCGACTTCAGCAAGTTCGGCGAAGTCGAAGAAGTCGATCTGCCCCGCATCAAGCGGCTCTCGGGCCCGCATCTGCATCGCAGCTGGCTCAACATCCCGCATGTCACCCAGTTCGATGAGGCCGACATCACCGAGCTCGATGCCTTTCGCAAGGCCGAAAAGGCAGCGGCCGAGCAGGCCGGCGTCAAGCTCACGCCGCTTGCCTTCATGGTCAAGGCCTCGGCCCGGGCACTGCAGGCGTTTCCTGATTTCAACAGCTCGCTGCGCAGCGACGGCGCCGCACTGATCCGCAAGCACTACATCAATATCGGCGTGGCGGTGGACACCCCCCAGGGCCTGGTGGTGCCGGTGATCAAGGATGCCGACAAGAAGGGCATCTACGCGATCGCCGCAGACCTCGCCGAACTCTCGGGCAAGGCGCGGGACGGCAAGCTCGGCGCCGGCGACATGCAGGGCGGCACGTTCAGCGTCTCAAGCCTGGGCGGTCTGGGCGGCACGGCCTTCACGCCCATCGTCAACGCCCCCGAGGTGGCGATCCTGGGCGTGTCCAAGACCGCCACCAAGCCGGTCTGGGACGGCAGCCAGTTCGTCCCCCGACTCATGCTGCCGCTGAGCCTGTCCTATGACCATCGGGTCATCGACGGCGCCGCGGCCGCCCGCTTTACCACTTACCTGACGGGTGTGCTCGGCGATCTGCGCCGCCTCATCCTGTAAACCGGAAAGGATCGCGATTCATGTCACAAGCCAAGGAAGTTCGCGTCCCGGATATCGGCGACTTCGACGCGGTCGAGATCATTGAGGTGCTGGTCGGCCCGGGCGATACGGTGGAGGCCGAGAGCTCGCTCATCACCCTCGAGAGCGACAAGGCCACCATGGAAGTACCGGCGCCGTTCGACGGGCAGATCGAGTCGGTGTCGGTCAGCGTCGGCGACAAGGTGGCCGAGGGCGACGTGATTGCCATGGCGGTGCCCGCCGACGGCGCGGGCGATGCCGGGGACGACGGCGCCACCGCTGCCGCCGAGCCGGCGGCCGAGGCCCCCGCCGAAGCCCCTGCCGAGGCACCGGCACCGGCCGCCGCTGCGGCGCCCACGGCCGCCAACCAGGCCGCGCCGGACGCACCGGATTGTGACGTGCTGGTGGTGGGGGCCGGGCCCGGGGGCTATAGCGCCGCCTTCCGCGCCGCCGATCTGGGGCTGAAGACCATCATGATCGAGCGCTACCCGACCATCGGCGGGGTCTGCCTGAACGTGGGCTGCATCCCCTCGAAGGCGCTCCTGCACGCCGCCAAGGTCATCGACGATGCGGCATTCTTTGCCGATAACGGCATCGAGTTCGGTGAGCCGAAGATCGACCTGAAAAAGCTCGAGTCATGGAAGTCGAGCGTGGTCGGCAAGCTCACCGGCGGTCTGGTGGGCCTGGCCAAGCAGCGCAATGTCGAGACCGTCCACGGACCGGCGCAGTTCGTCGATGACTATCACGTCAGCGTCGAGACCGCCGACGGCGAGCGCCGCATCAGCTATCGCAACGTGATCATCGCCGCGGGCTCACGGCCTATCGCACCGCCGGGTTTCGATCTGGACCACCCACGCATCATGGACTCCACCGATGCCCTCAAGCTCGAGGAAGTCCCCAAGCGCATGCTGGTGGTGGGCGGCGGCATCATCGGCCTGGAAATGGCCTCGGTCTACCATGCCCTCGGCAGTGAAATCACCGTTGTCGAGCTCGCCGACCGCCTGATGGCGGGCGCCGATCCGGACATCGTCAAGCCGTTTCGCAAGATCATCGACAAGCGCTACGCGAACATCTTCCTCAATACCAAAGTCAGCGCGCTCAAGCCCGACGATGACGGGGTCAGCGTCGAGTTCGAGGGTGGCAAGGCGCCGGCCGAGGACCGTTTCGACCGGGTGCTGGTTTCGGTGGGCCGGCGGCCTAATACCGATCTGCTCAACCTCGAGGCCACCAGCATCGAACTGATGGACAACGGTTGCATCCCGGCGGACGACCAGATGCGCACCCGGGTCGATCACATCTTTGCCATCGGGGATCTGATCGGTCAGCCGATGCTCGCCCACAAGGCGGTTCACGAGGGCAAGGTGGCCGCCGAAGTGGCCGCCGGCGAGAAGAGCGCCTTCGACGCTCGGGTCATCCCGTCGGTGGCCTACACCGATCCCGAGGTGGCCTGGGTGGGCGTCACCCAGGAACAGGCCAAGGCCGAGGGCATGGATGTCGAGGTGGGCAGCTTTCCCTGGGCCGCCAATGGCCGTTCGCTGTCACTGGGCCGGGACGAGGGCATTACCAAGCTGATCTTCGAGCGCGACACCGAGCGCGTGGTCGGCGCCGGTATCGTCGGGCCCAACGCCGGTGACCTGATCGCCGAGGTGGGCCTTGCCATCGAGATGGGCGCCGACATGCACGACATTGGCCTGACCATCCATCCCCACCCGACCATCTCCGAGACGGTGGGCATGGCCGCCGAGGCGGCCGCCGGCACGCTCACGGATCTGTACATACCCAAAAAGAAACGCTGACCCGCGATGAGCCGGTCCGCCGCCGTCGTTGCCACCGGGCGCTACCTCCCCGAGCGCCTCGTGAGCAACGACGAGCTGCGGGCGGATCTGGCGGCGACGGGCCAGGCCGACACCGTCGACCGCTTCGAGGCCAGCTCGGGCATCCGCCAGCGCTACCGGGCGGCGCCCGAGCAGGTCACCTCGGATCTGGCCGTGGCCGCGGCCCAACAGGCCCTGGAGCGGGCCGGCTGGCGCGCCGACGGGCTTGATCTGATCATCCTCGGCACCGACACCCCCGATCGCATTACCCCTGCCACCAGCGTGATTGTCCAGGCCAAGCTGGGCGCCCACCACGCCGGCACCCTCGACATCGGCTGCGCCTGCGCGTCGTTTCCCACCGCGCTCGCCACCGCCACCGGCCTCATGGCCACCAACCCATCGCTGCAGCGGATCCTGGTGATCGGCGCCTACATGATGCAGCGGCTCGCCGATCCCGCCGACCCCATGGTGTTTTTCTATGGCGACGGGGCCGGCGCCGCACTGCTCGCGCCCACCGACGGCGACGGCGTGATCACCAGCGCCTTCCACGCCGACGGGCGCTATGCCGATCACTGGGACATTGCCGCCGGCGGCACCGCCGAGCCCGCCAGTCACGACGCGGTGGCGGCCGGGCGCACTCGGGTGCAGGTCCATCGCCGCTATCCCCCGGCCATCAACGCCGTCGGCTGGCCGCTGGTAATGCATCGGCTCGCCCGCCAGGGCGGGTTTGCCCTGACCACCATCGATCAGGCGATCTTTACCCAGATCAACGCCGCCAGCATTCACGAGGCCTGCCAAACACTGGGTATCGCCCCCCAACGGGCCCCCACGCTGATGGATCGCTACGGCTATACCGGCTCGGCCTGCATCCCCATCGCCCTCGATCACGCCATCGAAAACGGCCTGACCGGGCCGGGGGATCTGGTCACGCTGGTGGGTTCGGGCGTAGGTTACAACATGGCAGGAGTTGCCCTGAGACTGGAGGAGTGCGCAAGCCGATGAACCACGCGGCCAACAAGACACGCCAGCGTCAGCTGGACGCGCTGGAGCAACTGGCGGATCAACGCTGGTCCGAGGCGGATCAGGCACTCATCCACCGTTTCATCGATTGCTACTACGCGGGCATGGCCACCGAGGATCTGACCGCGCGCACGGCCGGCAGCCTCTACGGCATGGCGCTGTCGCACTGGCGACTGGGCTACCGGCGGCCCCGCGGCGAGGTGGCGCTGCGCGTCTACAACCCCGACCCCGAGCAGGACGGCTGGGAGTCCACCCACAGCGTGATCCAGATCGTCGCCGATGATCAGCCCTTTCTGGTCGACTCGCTGTCCATGGCGATGAACGAGCAGGGCCTGATGATCCACCTGATCAGTCATCCGGTGCTCGAGGTCGTGCGCAACGCCGGTGGCCATGTCAACGCGGTCAGCGACCGCTCCACCAGCGACGGCGAGCCCGAGGCGTGGATCCATTTCGAAGTGGATCGCCAGGCCGGCGACGCCCCCCTCGACGCCCTCGAGGCCGCCGTGCGCGACACCCTGCGCGATGTCGACGTCGCGGTGGCCGACTGGCAGGCGATGCGCCATCAGGCGGAGCAGGCCCGGCAGTCGCTGAAACGCCGCGCCCCCGCCGCCGATGATGACTATCCGGCCGAGATCGATGCGTTTCTGGAATGGGTGCTCGATGACCATTTCACGTTCCTCGGCTATCGCCGCTACGACCTCAAGCGTGGCCATGACACCCTGCGGCTGGAGGCCGTCCAGGACACCGGCCTGGGACTGCTGCGTCCCACCCGCAACGCCGAGCGGCTGTCGAGCAGCTTCGAGGCGCTGCCGCCGGCGATGCGCGAACAGGCCAGCGATCCCGACCCGCTGGTCCTTACCAAATCCAGTCATCGCGCCACGGTCCACCGCCACGGCTACATGGACACCATTGGCATCAAGCGCTTCAATACCCGCGGCGAGGTGATCGGCGAACACCGCTTTCTGGGGCTCTACACCTCGGGCGCCTACAGCCGCAATCCGCGCCATATCCCGCTGCTGCGACGCAAGGTGGCGGCCGTGCTCGAGCGCGCCGGGCTGCGCGCCAACAGCCATGCCGGCAAGGCACTGGTGCACATCCTCGAGACCTATCCCCGCGACGAGCTCTTCGAGATCGACTCGCAGACGCTCCACGAGACCGCCCTGGGCATTCTGCAGCTGCAGGAGCGCCAGCGGGTGCGCCTGTTCACGCGTCATGACCGCTTTGGCCGCTTCGTCTCGTGTCTGATCTACGCCCCGCGCGACCGCTACGACACGGCCACGCGGCAGCGCATGCAGCAGATCCTGATGGAGGCGTTCGACGGCGCGCATTCCGAGTTCACCGTCCAGCTCTCCGAGGCGGTGCTTGCGCGCATCCACTTCATCATCCACTTCCGCGGCCCCGAGGCCCAGACGGTGGACACCGACGCCCTCGAGGCCCGCCTTGCGGCCACCACCCGGTCATGGTCGGACGATCTGGCACAGACACTGCTCGAACACTGCGGCGAGGCCCGCGGCAACCCGCTGCATCACCGCTATCGCGACGCCTTCAGCGCCGCCTATCGCGAGGACACCCCGCCCGGCACCGCCACCCAGGACATCGAACGCCTCGAGACCCTGAGTGCCAACAACGGCCTGGTGATCAGCCTGTATCGCCCACTCGAGGCGCCGGTGGGCAGCCTGCGGCTCAAGCTCTACCACGCCGGCCAGCCGATGAGCCTTTCCGACGTGCTGCCGGTGCTCGAAAACATGGGCGTGCGGGTCATCGACGAGCGTCCCTACGGCATTCACCCGGCCGGCGAGGCGCCGTGCTGGATCCATGACTTCGGCCTCAGCCACGACCCTCAGCTCGAGCTGGACACGGGCCGGCTTCGGGACGCCTTCCAGTCCGGATTTGCCGCCATCTGGCGACGCGAGACCGACGATGACGGCTTCAACCGACTGATCCTGCTGGCCGGCCTGACCTGGCGGGACATTGTTGTCCTGCGGGCCTACGCCCAGTATCTGCGCCAGGCGGGGATGGCCTACAGCCAGCCCTACATGGAATGCACCCTCGCCGATCATCCGGCCATCGCCAGCGGGCTGATCCAGCTGTTCAAGGCGCGGTTCGACCCGGAGCATGCCGACGCCGACCAGGCCGGCCGCCTGGCCGACGATCTGGACGCACGCCTCGAGGCGGTGGAAAGCCTGGATGACGACCGCATCCTGCGGCGCCTGCGCGATGCCATGCTCGCGACGCTGCGGACCAGCTTCTTCCGGCGCGATGCCCAGGGCCAGCCCCACCCCAGTCTGGCCCTCAAGCTTCGGCCCGAGCAGATCCCCGGCGTCCCCAAGCCGGTCCCGGCGTTCGAGATCTTCGTCAGCTCGCCGCGGGTCGAAGGCGTGCATCTGCGCGGCGGCAAGGTGGCCCGGGGCGGGTTGCGCTGGTCGGAACGCCGCGAGGACTACCGCACCGAGATCCTCGGGCTGATGAAAGCGCAGATGGTCAAAAACGCGCTGATCGTGCCGGTGGGCGCCAAGGGCGGTTTTGTCTGCAAGCGCCTGCCGCGCGACCGCCAGGCCCAGCGCGACGAGGTGCTGGCCTGCTACCGGCTGTTCATCCGCGCGCTGCTGGATGTGACCGATAATATCGTCGACGACGCCGTCCGGCCGCCCGCGCACGTGGTCCGCCACGACGATGACGACCCCTACCTGGTGGTGGCCGCTGACAAGGGCACCGCGACCTTCTCGGATGACGCCAACGCCATCGCCGAGGAATACGGCTTCTGGCTGCATGACGCCTTTGCCTCGGGCGGCTCCAGCGGCTACGACCACAAGGCCATGGGCATTACCGCACGCGGCGCCTGGGTGGCGGTCCAGCGGCATTTTCGCGAGGCCGGCCGCGATATTCAGACCGAGCCCTTCAGCGCCGTGGGTGTGGGTGACATGTCGGGGGACGTGTTTGGCAATGGCATGCTGCAGTCGCGCACCACGCGCCTGATTGCCGCCTTTGACCATCGCCATGTGTTCATCGACCCCGAGCCGGACCCTGAGCGCAGTTATGCCGAACGCGAGCGGCTGTTTGCCCTTGGCCCCTCCAGCTGGGCCGACTACGACACCGCGCTGATTTCCGAGGGCGGGGGCGTCTGGCCCCGCAGCGCCAAGTCCATCACCCTGTCGGAACCGGCCCGCCAGGCCCTGGGGATCGAGCAGCCGCGCCTGACGCCCAACGACCTGATCGCCGCCATCCTCTGCGCGCCGGTGGACCTGCTCTGGAACGGCGGGATCGGCACCTACGTCAAGGCCCGCGCCGAGAGCCACGCCGAGGTGGGCGACAAAGCCAATGATTCGCTGCGGGTGGATGCCGAAGACCTGCGCTGTCGGGTGATCGGCGAAGGCGGCAACCTGGGCGTAACGCCACTGGGGCGGGTCGCGTTTGCCCTGGCCGGCGGGCAGATCAACAACGACGCCATCGATAACTCCGGCGGTGTGGACTGCTCCGACCACGAGGTCAACATCAAGATCCTCATGAACGGCGGCGTCGATGATGGCGACCTGACCGTCAAGCAGCGCAACCAGCTGCTGGTGGAAATGACCGATGCCGTGGCCGAGCATGTGCTGGCCAACAACGATCGCCAGACCCAGGCCATCAGCCTGATGCAGGACCGCGCCGCGGCCCGGCTGGCCGAGCAGGATCGCTGCATGCGCCGGCTCGAGCGCGAGGGCCGCCTCGACCGGGCGGTGGAGCAGCTGCCCGATGACGAAACCCTCGCCGAACGGGCCCAGCAGGGGCGTGGGCTGACCCGCCCCGAGCTGGCGATCCTGCTGTCCTACACCAAGATTCGCGGCTTCGAGGAGCTGCTCGACTCGCCGCTGGTGGAGGGTGAGGAAAACCTCCACGAGCTGGTGGGCTATTTTCCCGCGCCCCTGCGCGAGCGCTTTCCGACGCGCATCGATCAGCACCCGCTGCGCCGCGAGATCATCGCCACGCATCTGGCCAATCATGTCCTCAATCGCATGGGTGCGACGTTTTTGATGCGCATGACCGAAGCGACCGGCGCCGATACCGCCGAGGCGGTCCGCGCGTATCTGGCGGCCCGTGACATTTATGGCCTGCGCGGACTGTGGCACGAAGTGAACGGGCTCGATCACGCGGTGGCCATCCAGCATCAGCAGTCGCTGCTGCATAGCATCCGGGCACTGCAGGAGCAGGCCACGCGCTGGCTGCTGCGGCATCCGGGCGGCGCTGGCGGCGATGCCGAGGCAGGCATCGGGCCCATGCAGCAGGCGGTGGCCCGCCTGGACGAGGCGCTGCCGACATTGCTTACCGAAACCGCCGCCGAACAGCTGGCCGCGGCGCGCGACGAGCATATCGCGGCCGGCGTGCCGGCGCCCCTGGCCGAGCGCCTGAGCCGTCTGCCGCGGCTCTATCCCGCGCTCGATATCCACGCCGCCGCCTGCGTGGCCGACGCCGAACTGACCGATGCCGCCGGCGTGCATTTCCAGGCCGGCGACTATCTGGCGCTCAATGATCTGCGGGCGGCCATCGATCGTTTCCAGCCCGAGGACGACTGGCAGACGCGCTACCGGATCGGGCTGATGGAGTCGCTGCACGAGGAACACCGCCGTGTCACCGAAGCCGTCCTGCGGCATACCACCGACGGCCCGGCGGCCACCCGGGTCGAGGACGGGCTGGCCGGCGAGGGCAACCGGGTCGGCTACCTGCGCCAGATCACCGACCAGATCCAGGCCAGCGCCCAGCCCGATAGCGCCATGTTCGGCGTCGCACTGCAGGCGCTGCGGCATGTCGCGTCGAATGCCCAGGAACGCCTGCAATGACTGATCCGGTGGCACTGCACTGCACCGACGGCGGCGATGGTCCCGCACTGGTCATGCTCCATGGCCTGTACGGCTCGGGAAACAACTGGCGCGGCATCGCCCGATCGTTCGAGTCGAGCCACCGGGTACTGCGCCCCGACCTGCGCAACCATGGCCAGTCGCCGCATTGTCCCGACATGGATTATCGCGCCATGGCCGCCGATGTCATCGCCCTGCTGGATGCCAAAGGCATTGAACAGGCCGATGTCATGGGCCACAGCATGGGCGGCAAGGTGGCGATGGCGCTGGCGCTGACCCAGCCGGAACGGCTGCGCCGCCTGATGGTGGTGGATATCGCGCCCATGGCCTACGACCACGAACACGAGCACGGCGGGCTGATCCGTGCCATGCAGTCCATCGATCTGGCGGCGGCACCCAACCGCGACGCGGTGGATGCGCAACTGGCCACCGCGGTCGCTCATCCCATGATCCGGCAGTTTCTGCTCACCAACCTGCAGCGTCGGGGCGAGGGCTGGATGTGGCGCATTCCGCTGGCCACCCTCGCTGATCAGCTGCCGGTCATCCAGGGCTGGCCGGAGGGCCTGGGCCAGCTGACCGACCGGCCGGCGCGCTTTGTCCACGGCGGGGCATCGGACTACGTCGACACCGCGGGACGCGCCGCCATTGCCCGACACTTTCCGCACGCCGAGGTGGTGAGCTATCCCGGCGTCGGCCACTGGCTGCATGCCGAGGCGCCGCAGCGATTCATCGCCGAGCTGAACGATTTCGTGACGCAACCCCACCCCTGACCACGCAGAGAGACCGCCATGGCTGAGGACTTTAAACAGAACGCGCTCGACTACCACCGCAACCCGACGCCGGGCAAAATTACGGTCTCGCCCACCAAGCCGCTGGCCAACCAGCGCGATCTGGCCCTGGCCTACAGCCCCGGCGTGGCCGCCGCCTGCGAGGCGATTGTCGAGAACGAGCGTGAAGCCGCCAATGTCACCGCCCGCGGCAACCTGGTGGGCGTGATCACCAACGGCACGGCGGTGCTGGGGCTGGGGGCGATCGGTCCCCTCGCCTCCAAGCCGGTGATGGAGGGCAAAGGCGTCCTGTTCAAGAAGTTCGCCGGCATCGACGTCTTTGACATCGAAATCGACGAGACCGACGCCGATAAACTGGTGGAGACCATCGCCCGACTCGAGCCGACCTTTGGCGCCATCAATCTCGAGGACATCAAGGCCCCGGAATGCTTCGAGGTTGAAGCCCAGCTGCGCGAGCGCATGAACATCCCGGTCTTCCACGACGACCAGCACGGCACGGCCATCACCGCCGCGGCCGCGATCTACAACGGTCTGCGCCTGGTGGGCAAGCGCTTCGAGGACATCAAACTGGTGACCTCCGGCGCCGGCGCCTCGGCGGTGGCCTGCCTGGATCTGCTGGTCTCGATGGGGCTCAACCCCGCCAATGTCATCGCCACCGACCGCCAGGGCGTGATCTATCAGGGCCGGACCGAGTACATGGATCCGCGCAAGGGGGTGTATGCCAGTGACACCGATGCCCGCACCCTGGGCGAGGCCATCGACGGCGCGGATATCTTTCTGGGACTGTCCGCCCCGGGCGTGCTGACCCCGGCAATGGTCAAGCGCATGGCCGACAAGCCCATGATCATGGCGCTGGCCAACCCCACCCCCGAGATCCTGCCCGAGGACGCCCTGGCCGCGCGCCCCGATGCCATCATCTCCACCGGCCGGTCGGATTACCCCAACCAGGTCAACAACGTCCTGTGCTTTCCGTTCATCTTTCGCGGCGCGCTGGATGTGGGCGCCACCACCATTAACGACGAAATGAAAAAGGCCTGCGTGCGCGCCATCGCCGATCTGGCCACCATGGAATCCTCGGATGTGGTGCGCGCGGCCTATGGCGGCAAACCGCTGTCATTCGGGCCCGAATACCTCATCCCCAAGCCCTTCGACCCGCGCCTGATCACGCGTATCGCCCCCGAGGTGGCCCGCGCCGCCATGGACAGCGGCGTGGCAACCCGTCCCATCGACGATTTCGCCGCCTACCGGCGCCGGCTGTCGAATTATGTCTTCCAGTCGGGCCTGCTCATGAAGCCGATCTTCGAGCGCGCCAGCCAGAACCCGCGGCGGGTGGCCTACGGCGACGGCGAGGACGAGCGCATCCTCCAGGCGGTACAGCTGGTGGTGGACGACGGGCTGGCCAGGCCCATCGTCATCGGCCGGCGCCGGGTGGTCAAAATGCGCATCCAGCGCCTGGGCCTGCGGCTGGCCATCGACGACGACTTCGAGCTGGTGGATCCCGAGGATGATCCGCGCTTCAAGGCCTACTGGCAGCTCTATCACTCGCTCATGGAGCGTCGTGGCGTAACCCCCGACCGGGCCCGCCAGATCGTGCGCACGCGCAACACCGTGATCGCCTCGCTGATGGTGCACCGGGGCGAGGCCGACGCCATGCTCTCGGGCGCGGTGGGCAAGTATCACCGCCAGCTCGACTATGTCACCGAGGTCATCGGCCGGCGCGACGGGGTCGCCAATCTGGCGGCGATGAACGCCATCATCACCCCCAAGGGCACGCTGTTTCTGTGTGACACCTATGTCAACCACCACCCCAGCGCCGATCAGCTCGCCGAGATGACCACCCTCGCCGCCGATGAAATCCGCCGCTTCGGCATGGTGCCCAAGGTGGCCATGCTCTCGCACAGCAACTTCGGCACCTCGGACGATACCGAAGCCAGCAAGATGCGCGAGGCCCTCCATCAGGTTAAGGCCCGCGACCCCTCGCTGGAGGTCGAGGGCGAGATGCACGGCGATGCAGCGCTCAACGAGGAGATCCGCCGGCGGATCTTTCCCAACTCGCAGCTCGAGGGCGAGGCCAACCTGCTGATCATGCCCACGCTGGATGCCGCCAATATCGCCTTCAATCTGCTCAAGACCGTTACCGACGCCGTGTCGATCGGTCCCATCGTGCTGGGCATGGCCAAGCCCGCCCATATCCTCACGCCGTCGGTGACGGTACGAGGCGTCGTCAACCTCACGGCCCTCGCCGGCGTCGAAGCCGGTATCGCGGGCGGCAAGGACGGGAGTCCCTCATGAATCAGGCCATTCGCGTCGCAACCTTTGGTGGCCCCGGCGAGCTGCGCCTCGCCGAGGTTGCCGATGCCACGCCGGGTCCCGGCGAGGTCCACATCCGCCAGACCCATGTCGGCGTCAACTACATCGATGTCTACTTTCGCACCGGGCTCTACCGACCCGCGCAGATGCCGTTTACGCCGGGGCTCGAGGCCGCCGGCGAGGTGCTGGCCGTGGGCGACGGTGTCACCGCGCTGGCTCCCGGCCAGCGTGTCGCCTATGTCGGCGGTCCGCCGGGTGCCTACGCCCGCGATCGGGTGATCAGCGCCGATCGGGTGGTGGCGCTGCCGGCGGCCATCGCCGGTGATCAGGCCGCGGCCATGATGCTGAAAGGCATGACCGCGCACATGCTGCTCGAGCGGGTGCATGCCGTGGGACCGGGGGATCGGGTACTGATCCACGCCGCGGCGGGGGGCGTCGGGCTGCTGCTCTGTCAGTGGGCCCATTCCCTGGGGGCCACCGTGATCGGCACCGTCGGCAGCCCCGAGAAGGCCGAACAGGCGCGCGCCCATGGCTGCCACCACCCGGTGCTCTACCGCGAGGAGTCGGTCAGCGAGCGGGTCCACAGCCTTACCGGCGGCGAGGGCGTGCAGGTGGTCTATGACTCGGTGGGCGCGGACACCCTGACGGCGTCGCTGGCCTGTCTGGCCAAACGCGGGCTGCTGGTCAGCTTTGGCCAGTCATCCGGCGCGCCGCCGGCCATCGAAGTGGGTCAGCTGGCGGCGGGGGGATCGCTGTTTCTGACCCGGCCGTCGCTGTTCGACTACATCGGCACCCCCACCGAACTGCAGGCGGCGGCCGATGCCCTGTTCGCCCGTGTCGCCGCCGGTGATCTGCAGATCCGCATCGACAGCGAATGGCCGCTGGCCGAGGCGGCCGCCGCCCATCAGCGTCTGGAGTCGCGCCAGAGCAGCGGCTCGATCATCCTGCGGCCCTAGTCGGCCGGGGCGTCCATCCGCGGCAGGCTGTTGCCGATGGGGTCCAGGCCCAGGGCCTGACGATAGGTCTGGCGGGCGCGGTCATGTTCGCCGAGGCGCTCGTAGAGCTCGGCAAGCAGACGCGCCGTGGTGGGATTGTCATCCCGGGCCACCGCCGCCTCGAGGTGGCTGCGGGCCGGCCCCCAGCGCTCGCAGCGGGCGGCCTGCCGGGCCGCGGCGTAGAGTAGCGCCGGGTCGTCGGGGCGTTCATTGAGCCAGGACGTGAGGCGGTTGTAGACCCGCTCCGGGGCCAGGGGCAACTCGCCATAGACCTCCACCAGGGCAGGCTCCCAGCGCTGGCGCAACCAGCGGCGCAGCTGGCGCTCGGCAGTGACCGGGCAGTCGGCGTCGATCAGCGCCCGGGCGTAACGCGCCTGCAGCGCCGGATCGCGGCGCCGGCTCTTGGGTAGCGACTTCCAGATGCGGCCCAGACTGTCGGCATTGGCCGAGGCGCCCAGGGCATTGATGCGCTCGTCCAGGGCGCGCTGCTCAATGCTGGTGAGCTCGGCACTGGGCAGGGACTGCTCGCGGCGCAGGTCCGGCAGCAGGTCCATCAACCCGGCGTAATCCTCCACCGCCCGCATGGCCCGTGCCAGCAGCATCAGCACGCGGTGATTGCGGGGCGCTTTCTCGCGCAGCCAGCCCAGGGTGGCAAGGGCCTGCTCCCACTGTTCGGCGTCGACCTGCAGCTGGGCCTGGAGCAGCCCCACCGCCAGTCGCGCCCGCGGGTTGGCGGAATCCGCCGCCACCAGCAGGTCATCCCGACGTTGCCATTCGCCGCGACGCTGAGCGGCGATCGCCGCCAGCAGATGGTGCATGAGCGGCTGTTCCGAAATCCCGCTGGTGCCTTCGAGATGACGCTCGGCCTGGGCGTAGCGCCCCTCGGCCAGCTCGATCAGCCCGTCGATCAGCTCGCGCTGGGCGCGCTGGGTGCGCCGGCTGGCAAGCCGTTCGCGCACCTGGCCGGGGGCCTTGAGCGTGCGTCGCAGCAGCCCCACCGCCAGGGTGACCGCCGCCCACAGAGCAATGAACGCCAGCACCGCCACGAACAGGCTGGTCTGAAGGGTCCATTCGCCCACCCGAACCAGCAGAAAGCCGCCTTCGTTGGCAAACCACTGCGCCGCCGACACACTCGCCAGCAGCAGCAGGACCAGCAAGATGAGCCGGCGGATCATGACTGACCACCGTCATTGAGTACCGGCGCCAGCGTCTCGCCAATGGCGGGCCGTTCGACCTCCACCGGCTGGTCCATCAGATCGGCCAGGCGGTCGCGAACCGCGGTCACGCTCTCGGCGCTGGAATCAAAATAGGCGCCCACCCAGTCATCGATCCGCTGCAGGGCGTTGTCATAGGTGGCTGGCTCGCCCCGCAGAGCGGCCAGTCGCGCCGACTCGATCTGCAGCCGCAGGTTCTGCTGCAGCAGGAATCGGGATTCCGGCTCGGGCAGCGGTTCGACCTGGCGATCGCGGCTGACCGTGACCAGCTCGTTGAGCCCCGCCATGAGCCGATCCCCGGCACGATCGAGCCGTGCCTGCCAGCCGCCGTCCGGGGCATCACTCTGCGCCCCGGCCGTGGTGTCAGGCGTCTCGAAACGCTGGATGCCGGCGGCCAGTGGCAGCGAGCCCAGCTGATCGGCCACCCGGTCGAGCCCCCGGTTGATGGCCACCGGATCAATGCGATCAACGTCCAGCAGCTGATCGACGGCGCGGCCAATGGCCTCGCGCCGGTCGATGCCCACGCCGCCCAGGCCCGAGAGCAGGACATCGGCGGCCTCCAGGGCCTCGAGGGCACCGGCGATATCGCCGTTGAAGCGCACGCGATGCACGGCCATACGGGCCAGATAACCGGCCTCGGCGATGCGCCAGTCATCGGTCTCGGAGTTCATGCGGCGGTAGAGCTGATCCACCCGGTCGGCGAGTTCACGACGGGCACTGACCTGATCGGCCATGCGGTTTTCGAGCTGGGCCAGCGACTGCAGGCGCGATTCGAGCTGTTCGTTGAGGTTGGTGATGCGGCCGTTGAGCTCACCCAGGTCGCTCTGCTGGTCGCTGCGCAGGGTCTCGAGGGCGCTGCGGGTGGCCAGTTGGGCCTGGGCGTCGGCGAGTTGCTGCATCTGCCAGACGAGATACCCTCCGCCCGCGGCCGTCAGCAGGGCGACCAGCAGGGCCACGAAAAGGGCAAGGCGCCCGGGCGCTCGTCCTGTCGCCGGAGCCGCGGATTCGGCAGGGGCCGCCGTCGAGGCATCATCCGGCGCCGAACCATTATCGCCCGGGGTCGTCTCGAGGGCCTTCTGCGCGTCCTTGTCTGTCTTGCTCATCGCTCTCTCTCTGCAGCGCGGCACACACCGCCCGTGTTATTGCCTCGTCGTCCGCGCCACTGGCGACGGCGGGCGCGTCCCATCCGGCGCGTACGGCGGCCATCGCGATGCGCTCGCTCACGGTGACCAGTCGGCTTTTGCGGACCCACTCTAGCGCGCCTGACCCCGCCATGCCGAGCAGACCCGACAGGCCACTGGTACTGGTCACAATTGTGCAGTCAAGCGGCCGGGCCTGCCACTCCCGGGGAATCGCCAGTCCACCGGTCGGTACCACGCGCCGGTAGACCACCCATTCGTCCACCACCGCACCGCGCTCGCGCAGGGCCTCCGACAATTGGCGACGGCCGGCCTCGCCGCGAATGATCAGCACCCGGGCATCGGCGCCGGCGTCAAAGGCCGACTCGCGCAACAGGTCATCCGCGCCGCCCCCGACCCGCGGTGCGGCAGTCACCGTCAGGCCCTGTCGCCGTGCGGCGGCCGCGGTACCCGGCCCCACCGCGGCCACCCGGGCGTGCCCACTCACCGCCGGTGGCAGCCGGCCGACGCCATGCCGGACGGCGTTGGGACTGGTAAAGACGATCCAGTCGGCGCGGGGGTTTGTCAGGGGCGGCGGGGCAAGGCCAACAATCTGCAGAGTGGGACGGTGCAGGACCGTCGCGCCGGCGGTTTCAAGGCAGTGGATCAGCCCGTCGGCCTGGCCCTGCGGCCGGGTCACCAGAATCCGGCGGCCGGCCAGGGCGTCCCCGGCGGTCACTGAATATCGGCGAGGATCTCGCCGGCTCCCTGCGCCAGCAGGTCCCCGGCCACCTTGTTGCCCAGGGCCTCGCCCTCACGGCGGGGCGCGCGGCCCTCGGCACGCAGCACCTGACGGCCATCACGACGCGCCACCAGGGCGCGCAGCCACAGGTCATCGCCCTCCAGCACCGCGTAGGCGGCCAGCGGGACATGGCAGCTGCCCTCGAGCCGGGCATTGACTGCCCGCTCCGCGGCCACCCGATCATGGCTGTCGGGGTCATCGAGGTCGCGGATCAGCGACTCCACCCGGGGATCATCGGCGCGGCACTCGATGGCCAGGGCCCCCTGACCCACCGCCGGCAGGCTCTCCTCGGCGGGCATCGCGCGGGTGATCTGATCCGCCATGCCCAATCGCCGCAGACCGGACGCCGCCAGCACGATGGCATCAAAATCCCCGGCCTCCAGCTTGCCAAGCCGGGTCTGGACGTTGCCGCGCAGCGACTCCACGGTCAGATCGGGGCGCCGGGCGCGGATCTGGCACTCGCGGCGCAGACTCGCCGTGCCCACGCAACCGCCCACGGGCAGGGCCTGCAGATCGGTGTAGTGACGCGAGACAAAGGCATCGAAGGGATCATCGCGGGCCAGGATCACCGGCACCCGGAATTCATCCGGGACCTCGGCGGGGATATCCTTCATCGAGTGAACGGCGATGTCGGCCTTGCCCGCCAGCATGCCCTCCTCGAGCGCCTTGACGAACAATGCCTTGCCGCCCACCGCCATCAGCGGGCGATCGGTGATCTCGTCGCCGCGGGTGGACAGGCGGACCAGCTCGACCTCGAGCCCGGGGTGGCGGGCCCGCAGCCGCTCGGCGACATGCTCGGCCTGCCAGATGGCCAGTGGACTACGGCGGGTGGCGATGCGCAGATGCGTCGTGGACATGAATGCATGGGCCCGGGGCGAGCCGGGCGATCAGTTGCGATAATGCGCAACAATACCGCCTGATCGCCCCCACGCAAAGCGTCAGCCCGGTGCAGCCGCGCTCCTTATCCAGCGTCGAACCGTGGGCAGACGGCGCCGGCTGACCGGCAGTGGATCGTCGCTGCCATCGACGCGGGCGCGGGTGCGACCATCGAGATCCTTTTCCAGCCCCCGCAGGGCATCCCGGGCCACCAGGGCATTGCGATGCACCCGCAGGAAGCGCTGCCCGAACTCCGCCTCGAGACCGCACAGCGACTCCTCGATCAGATCCTCACCGGCATCGTGCTGGACGCTGACGTACTTGTGATCGGCCACAAAGCAGCGCACGTCATCCACCGGAATCAGGCTCAGGCCGTTGCGGCGGCGACACAGGATATGGCGACGCTCGTCACCGGCGCCGGGGGCCTGAAGCCGGATGATCTGGCCCGCGCTCAGGGGGCGGGCGGCCTCGAGGGCGGCCTCGAAACGCGCCGGGTGGACACTGTCGAGGACATAGTCGATGCCGCTCGCCTCGAGCTGCGGGACGATGGGATCCGTCATCTCGCAGGCCAGCAGGATCGCCGGGGCCGGCGTGGCATTGGCCAACGCCACCGCCGCGGCCAGGTGCCGGGCATCGCGCACCCCCAGCACCACGGCGTCCACCGGATCGCGGCGATGGCTGGCCGGCGCCTCCGCCGGCGTCTCGAAAACACCGGCAATACGGCAGCCGGTCCGGTTGGCAGCGAGTCGCGCCAGACGCTCACGCAGGGCGGCCTGCTCGCAGGCAATCACAATCTTCATCATGTCGGTCCCTCCCGGGCGCTCATCAAGTGGAGGCTCGAGCATGGAAAAGCGCGCCGCCGGCGTTCGCCAACCGGTTCACAGACCGGACATCCGCTGCAGTCGGCCGGTCGGCTGCTATACTGCGGCGCTCAGTCGACAGGAATGGATGGGCATGAGCGAGTCAGACGCCAAGGGTCTCTGGAGTGGCCGTTTCAGCGAGGCAACCGATGCCTTCGTGGCGGCCTTCAGCGCCTCGGAACACTACGATCGACGCCTCTATCGCGAGGACATCCGCGGCTCCCGCGCCCACGCCAGGATGCTCGCGGACTGCGGCATCATCAGCGCCGACGACGGCGCGGCCATCGACGCCGGGCTACAAGCCATCGAGGCCGAGATCGAGGCCGGCGGGTTTCCCTGGGATCCCGCCCTCGAGGATGTCCACATGAACATCGAGGCCCGCCTCACCGAGCGCATCGGCGAGGCGGGCAAGCGGCTGCACACCGGGCGTTCGCGCAACGACCAGATCGCCACCGACATCCGCCTGTGGCTGCGCACGGTCATCGATGGCAACCTCGCCCTGCTGCGACGGTTTCAGGCCGGCCTGGTGGATCTGGCCGAGCGCGAGGCGGATACCGTGATGCCCGGCTTTACCCATCTGCAGGTGGCGCAGCCCGTGAGCTTTGGCCACCACATGCTGGCCTGGTACGAAATGCTCGTCCGCGACGAATCGCGTCTGCACGATGTTCGGCGGCGCGCCAACGAAATGCCCCTGGGCTCGGCGGCACTGGCGGGGACGACGTTCCCCATCGACCGCGATCAGACCTGTGCGGCACTGGGCTTTGACGCGCCCACCCGCAACTCCCTGGATGCGGTCTCGGATCGCGACTTTGCCATCGAGTTCGTCTCGGCGGCGGCGCTGACCATGACCCACCTGTCGCGGATGGCCGAAGAGCTGGTGATCTGGGCATCACCGCTGACCGGCTTCATCGATCTGCCCGACCGCTTCTGCACCGGCAGCTCGATCATGCCGCAGAAAAAGAACCCCGATGTGGCCGAACTGGTTCGCGGCAAGAGCGCGCGGGTGCACGGCGCCCTCCATACCCTGCTGACCCTGATGAAAGGTCAGCCGCTCGCCTACAACCGCGACAACCAGGAAGACAAGGAACCGCTGTTCGATGCGGCCGATGCCCTGCGCGACAGCCTGCGGGCGTTCGCCGACATGGTCCCGGCGCTGACCGTCAATCGCGAGCGCACCCGGGCCGCCGCCCGCGAGGGGTTCGCGACCGCCACCGACCTGGCCGACTATCTGGTCCGGCAGGGCGTGGCCTTTCGCGATGCCCACGAGATCGTGGGCAAGGCGGTGGCCTATGGCGTGGCCGAGGGCCGCGATCTGGCCGATCTGTCCCTGGCCGAACTGCAGCGCTTTTCAGTGGCCATCGGCGAGGATGTGTTTGGCGTGCTCACCCTGGAGGGCTCCCTGGCGGCCCGCGACCATATCGGCGGGACCGCCCCGGCGCAGGTCCGCCGTCAGGTGGCCGCGGCACGCCGGCGGCTGGATCACAAAGGCGACGGCTAGAGGGCCAGCACCCGGCGCAGCCAGGCGCCGATATCGGCAATCTCTTCCATGCAGACCTGGTGCTCCATGGGATAGTCGCGCCACTCCACCGGATAGCCCAGCGCCTCAAGGGCGTCGCGCGAGTCGGTGCCCAGGCGATACGCCAGCACCGGGTCGTGATGACCGTGGGCCAGAAAGACCGATGTGTCGCGATTGGCCGCGGCCCGGGCCTGGCCCAGGTGATCCGCCAGCGGCAGATAGGTGGACAGCCCCATAATGCCCGCCAGCCCCTCGGCATAGCGCAGGCCGGTATGCAGCGCCAGCGCGCCGCCCTGCGAGAATCCGGCCAGTACTTGGCGATGGGGCGGGATGCCGCGGGCGGTCTCGCGCTCGATCAGGGTCTCGATCCAGCCGGCGGCCTCGTCCAGACCGCGCTCATCCTGCGGCGTCCCCGCGGACAGGCCATAGACGTCGTACCAGGCCGGCATCGACAACCCGCCATTGAGCGTCACGGGTCGGGACGGCGCATGCGGAAACACAAACCGAACGGCCTCCGGTGACGGCAGTCCCAGCTGCGGGACGATGGGTTCAAAGTCATGGCCGCTGGCACCCAGCCCGTGCAGCCAGATGACACTGCATTGCGGCGCCGGGCCGCCCGTTTCCACTGTCTCCAACGGCTGTTCCGCCATTGCCTGTGTCCCCCTATACTGGTGTTCCACATGAAACCCCGAGTCTGCATGTCGCTACGTATCCTGCCTTGTCTGGCCCTGATCACGCTAATCCTGCTCACCGGCTGTGGCGTCAAGGGCGATCTCTACATGCCCGAGGCCGAAACCGCTGCCTCCAGTGCGGAGACCGCATCGTGATCCACCGGTCAGACGAGATCCTGCATATCGAGGGCTGCCCGGCCCCGGCCCTCGCCGAGCGCTTCGGGACGCCGCTCTACGTCTACTCCCGCGCCGCTATCGAGTCGGCCTGGCGGGCCTACGACCAGGCGTTTGCCGGCTTTGACCACCAGATCTGCTATGCGGTGAAGGCCAACGGCAGTCTGGCGATCCTGCAGCTGCTGGCGCGGCTTGGCAGCGGTTTCGACATTGTCTCGGGCGGCGAGCTGGCTCGGGTACTGCGCGCCGGCGGCGATCCGGCCCGGGTGGTGTTCTCGGGCGTGGGCAAAACCGAGGCCGAGATCGAGCAGGCGCTGGCGGCGGGTATCCTGGCGTTCAACATCGAATCGGCGGCCGAGCTCGAGCGCATCAACGCAGTGGCAGGTCGCAGCGGTCAGCGCGCGCCGGTGTCGCTGCGGGTCAATCCCGATGTCGATGCGCGCACCCATCCGTACATCTCCACGGGGCTCAAGGAAAACAAGTTCGGCATCGACATCCAGGCCGCCGAGGCGCTCTATCACCATGCCGCCTCGCTGCCGGGCATTGACGTGACCGGGATGGATTTCCACATCGGCTCGCAGCTCACCGAGCTCGAGCCACTGGTGGATGCCCTGTCACGCAGCCTGGCGCTGGTGGATCGGCTGGAGGCCGACGGCATCCCCCTGACCCATCTCGATATCGGCGGTGGTCTGGGGATCCGCTACGAGGACGAAACACCGCCCACGCCCGCCGCGCTGGCCGAGCGACTTGGCCCGCTGCTCGCCGGCCGGCGCCAGACCCTGCTTATGGAACCGGGCCGGGCGCTGGTGGGCGAAGCG
>Ga0207714_1000109_pt1 | contig 50392 bp, 48 predicted proteins | sample PonA232FremontCA_2_FD_187270 | JGI IMG/M metagenome (GOLD analysis project Ga0207714, IMG submission 187270) | Marine sediment microbial community from Fremont, CA, USA - Pond A23 Sediment 2 (SPAdes) | ecosystem: Environmental > Aquatic > Marine > Unclassified | place: USA: Fremont, California... | reverse complement strand
CCCCGCACGCGTCAACCCAGCTCCACATTGAATCCCGCTTCCCGCAGTCTCTGGACCGAAATCGCCCCCTCGCGCACCAGGGCCACCCTGTTCCGGGCCAACGGCCGAACCACAGTGGAGGGCAGCCCGGATCCATCCGAACACCGGCCTTGCAGGACCCAGTCCGCTTGACTGACAAGCTCCGGCTCGAGCTCCTCGCTATGGGCCACCGCTGGCTTGCCCGAGGTATTGGCGCTCGTGGCCACGAGCGGGCTTTGGCAATCCAGGCACAACTTCCGCGCCTCGGGATGCGGTGTCCAGCGCAGACTGACCAGGCCTTCGGGATTCGTGAGACGAGCGGGCAGATCCGTCCGGGCCGGCAACAGAACGGAAAGCGGGCCCGGCCAGAAGACCTCCAGAAGACGATCCGCCTTTCCGGGCTCTTCCTCCGCGACCTGGGCAATCTGTTCCAGGGAGCCGATGATCACCGGAAAGGGCTTGGCCTCCTCGCGCCCCTTGAAGGCGGCGACCCGCCGCACTGCGGGCTCGGAGCGGATCATGCACCCCACGGCGTAGAGGGTTTCCGTGGGATAGATCACCACCCCGCCCTGCTGAAGAACCTCCACTGCCTTAGCTAGCATCAGACTTGCCTGCTCTGCGCGTTGCTGTTTCCCCGCTCAGGGGATAGCGTTCGATTTCCTCGTACACTGGTCCGGCCGAAGTCAGACTGCTTTGCCACAGGACGAAGGAGCCCACTTCGATCTCCGGCCACTCCGCGGCCTGCAAATACCGGAGCAGGGCCTTCCAGTCGTCCCTGGCCCCCTTTTTCACCCGGCCCAGGGTCAAATGGGCGGTAAAGGGCTTGTCCCGGCCCGGATAGCCCAGCTCCCTGAGGGCGTTCTCCACCTCGCCGGCCAGGGCGGCGCAGGCCTCGCCGCCCTGCTTGAGCCCGGCCCAGATGACCCGCGGGGGCTTGCCCGGGGGAAAGAAACCCCCGCCCCCGGCCTGCAGGGTGAATCGCGACTGCCTCACTCCGGCCAGGGCCCTCCGGATGGAGCCAACGGCTGCGTCGTCGACCTCGCCCAGAAAATACAGGGTCAGGTGCCAATTCCCCCGCTTGGTCCAGTTGATCTTGGAGGCCAGTGCGCCGCGCCACTGCTCCACCACTCGCTCCAGGCCCTCCTGATAGGACTCGGGGAGGGGAAGAGCCACAAAGCATCTATGGCCCATACGCTTTCCACCCAATGCGTTTTACTCCGGGACGCTTCAATCTCCGCGAAGGAATAATCCATAGCGAAAGGCCGGCCCCACGGATTGCCATCATCCCGGAAAGCACGTAGGTTGGCCCTGCTTGCGGCCGGAATCGGTCGCTTTCCCGGCTCTGATCAACACCCTCGTCCCAAACTGGAAATCGCCCTGAAGCGGGGCCGCTCAAGGTAGAGAAACTTATGCTGCAGGAGATGGCGCACTGGATCCTGGAGGCGATCGGCCAGATCAGCTACCTGGGGGTGGCGGGGCTGATGTTCCTGGAGTCCTCCTTCTTTCCCTTCCCCAGCGAAGTGGTCGTCCCGCCTGCGGGCTATCTGGCCGCGCGGGGATCCATGAATCTCTGGCTGGTCATCCTGGCCGGAACCGGAGGCAGTTTGCTGGGCGGGCTGTTCAACTACTGGCTGGCCCTGGTCGTGGGCAGGCCCTTCCTCTTGCGCTACGGACGCTACCTCTTCATCAGCCCCAAGTCCCTGCACCGGGCCGAGGTTTTCTTTGATCGACACGGCCATATCAGCACCTTCATCGCCAGGCTCCTGCCCGGAGTCCGGCAGTACATCTCCCTTCCCGCGGGCCTGGCCAGAATGGACCTCTTTCTGTTCAGCCTGTTCACCTCCCTGGGGGCGGGGTGCTGGGTCGCGGTGCTGGCCCTGCTGGGATTCTGGTTCGGCCAGAATCCGGAGCTGATTTCGTCCTATCTGCGCGACGCCACTCTTGGGGCCCTCCTTTTCTGCCTCCTCCTCGGCGGGGCCTATCTGCTTGTCCAGAAAAGGCGGAGAAGGACCTCAAACCGCGGCCAGGGCGAGGAATAGGCCTGCCTCGAGCACCTCGTTCAACGCGCCGAGGGTGTCTCCAGTGATGCAGCCGATCCGGCGGGAGTAAAACCAAAGGATCAGGAAGGTAAGGCCCGCGAATGCGGCGTTGAGCACAAGGGCGCCCCACCCCAGGAAACAGGAGCAGGCGACGAGCAGCCCCAGCCCCCAGAAGGCTCGCCATCCCGGCCTTATCCGGCAAAAATCGCTGCCAAGCCCGCCTTCCGGCCTGCCGTAGGGCAGGAAGCGCATGGCCAGGAGCAGGCCGGCGCGGGAATACCCCGGAACCAGGACCAGAGCCAGCCACCTCCCCTGCTCCAGGCCAAGGATGCCGCCCCATTTGATGCCCAGGACCGCGACCACGCTCACCAGGCCCATCACCCCCACACGGGTGTCCTTCATAATCTTCAGGGCCTCGGTCCGGCTGCGATGACTGAAGAGCCCGTCAGCAGCGTCTCCCAAACCGTCCAGATGCAGCGCCCCGGTGAGCAGGATCAAGAGGACCACGTCCAGCCAGGCAGCCACGGGCTCGGACCAGAAAGCGAGGAAGAGCCCGTCCGCCAGGGCGAGAATGAGTCCCAGCACAATCCCGACAAGGGGAAAATACGGCCCCATGCCTTGCGGCTGAAAGGAATCCGCTTCCCCGCGCCCCAGGGGAAGGGAGGTCATAAATCGCAGGGCCCCGAGGAATCGCCTCATGCACCCCCCTTGATATCCACTGGAAGGCCGGCCACCATCCAGACCACGCGGTCCGAGATCGCGGCTACCCTCTGATTCAGCATTCCCAGCAGGTCCCGATAGCTCCGGCTCACAGGGTCCCCGGGGACAATCCCGCAGCCCACCTCGTTGGAGACCAGCCACACCGGACCCTCGGCCTGCTTCAGGGCCTTGCCCAGGGCGGTGAACCGCTCGCGGGACGCCGCCTCATCCAGGCCCCCTCCCAGGAGGTTGCTGACCCACATCCCCAGACAGTCCACCAGGAGCACGGAATCCCTTCCGGCCTGGGCCCGAATCGTCCCGGGAAGCTCCAAGCCCTCCTCCACGGTGCGCCACTGCTCCCCGCGCTCCAGACGATGACGCTCGACTCGGCGCCGCATCTCCTCGTCCCGGGGCGCGCATGTGGCGAGAAAAACCTTGTCCGGCTTCCTCGCCTCGAGGACCCTTTTCTGGGCGTAGCCGCTCTTGCCGCTCCTGCATCCGCCCAGAACAAAGCCGATTTCAGCCACTATCCCTTCCCCTTCATCGGGCCGCAACTCAACAGGTAAGATGCAATCCGGCGCAAACCCGCTCACCCCGGTCCAGGGCGGCATTGTACTCTTCCATGGCCTCGGCGGTGGGCTTCTCCACGAGCCGGATCCCGTTCCGCTCCAATTCGCTGCGCAGGTCCGAACTCGCGGTCATCCGTCCCGGCTGACCCATGCCCAGAACCACCAGGTGTGGCCCGTCCCGGAGGATATCCTGGACATCGCCGGGCTCCACACGGTGCCCGCTCCCGCGCCACCAGGGATGGATCACATCCCCCCGGGCCAGGATCTTGACATCGTTTTCATACCTCGTCCCGCTTACGACGATTTCCCCGAAGCGAAAGCCCTCGATCATGCCTGTCCACCTCGCGTGAGATCCATGGGATTACCGGTCCTCCTGGCCGGATAGCGCAGCAAGCTCGGATCCCCCTGAATCCAGGGCGGCCCGGAGCGGACCAATGGCCTGATGGAACGCGGCCATCTCCGACTCGGGAACGGATTTCACCGGCTTGGATTCGATCTTGCGGGGGTTCCTGTACTTCCCATAGCGTTTCACCCGATAATCCAGGTGCGGGCCCGTGCTCAGCCCGGTGCTGCCAACGTAGCCGATGACCCTGCCCTGCTCCAGTTCCACGCCTGAGTGGATTCCCCGGGCGTAGCGCGACATATGGTTGTACACGGTGACATAGTGACTGGGGTGGCGGATCTTGATATAATTGCCCGCCTGTCTGGAATAGCCCTTGGCGATAACCCGGCCCTTGGCGACGCTCTTGATGGGCGTTCCCCTCGGCGCGGCGTAATCGATCCCCAAATGGGGACGCACCGTGTCCAGAATGGGGTGCTTCCGCTTCCAGGTATAGCCCGAGGAAATACGGCTGAATTTCAGGGGCGCCTTGAGGAAGGTCTTTCTCAGGGCCCGGCCCTGAGCGTCGAAGTAATCCTCGCGCCCTTCAGCGGTCCGGTAGAGGAAGGCGTTGAACTCCTCTCCCCGATTGACGAATCTGGCGGCCTTGATGCTGCCGTAGCCGACGAATTCGCCGCGCCGATACCGCTCGGCCACGAGGAATCGAAAGGAATCCCCCTGGCGCACATCCCGGATGAAATCGATGTCCCAGGCGAATATCTGGGACAGGGCAATCGCGAGAGAGGCCGTTCCCCCGGCCTCCTCCACGGCCTCGAAAAGGCTCGTCTCGATTCGGCCGCGGATCAGCTTATCCCGGGTATCATACTCGATCCCTTCCCTGCTGGCCCGAAAATCGCCGTCTTCGATGGCAACGTGGAGCTTGGCCTCGGCGTCGATATCGTATTCGAACCCGACAAGTTGGTCGTCCCGGAAGAGCAGCCTGTATTCCCGGCCCGTCTTGATTCTGTTGAGGGGGTACACATCGCGGCATTCGCGACTGAGGCGCAAGATGTCCGAAGGGCTCAAATGCTCGGAGAGAAGAGAGGTTGCGGTATCTCCGGACTCGACGCGAAGACACCGGGTCCTTGTCGAATTCCTTTCCGCGCTTGCCTGGGCCCTTTCCTCCGGGGCAGCCGCAATTTCTCCTCGGCTCAGGGGAAAAGGATTTTCCAGTCCGTCCGGGACATCCCGGGCCAGCCTTCTTGGGTCCGTCAGGTTGCCCTCCACGGATCCGGATTGCGGACCCACCGCCTTGGTTTGCCGTACAAGAGAGCCCTTGTGGAAGGAGATGAGCGAGACGAGGAACAGGGCCATGCTCAAACCGAGAACACACCCAACGAGCCTCTTTCTGCTTCGCTTAAGGCGCACTCGCGACAGGGGCTCAGCATATACCCCCAATCCTCCGGTCCCTTTTCTCGCGGACCCGCGCTTCGCCTTTCTGGTCCTGCCAGGAAACACCAAATCAGTCGCTCCGTTCTTTGCGTTTTTCCGCTCGAACCCCTGGAGACCGCCCCGCATGTCGATCAACGCGACATCGCGCCGAAGACAGGGCCGCACCACGACGCGGACTTCTTTCTAACCACCGCCCACGGCCGGGAAGACAGCCACCTTATCCCCCTGCTGCAGCCCCTGCTCCAGGGAGGCGTTTCTGCCGTTGACAAAAACAACCTTCGCCTCCTCGAGGGGAAGACCTAGGCCTTGCAGGACCTCTTGCACCGAAGCGCCCTCTTGGGCCTCGAGGACCCCGTCCCGGGGCTGATATCCCCGCAACGTCGCGTAACACTTGATGGCCACCAGCATTCCCGCAATTCCTTGCCCAGGGGTCATCTCGCCAAGTGGGTATCTTGTCCCCACCCCTCGCGACAAAAAGGCCCAAGTCAGCGGGAGCTTCGCTGCGGGCCCTTGTGAATGCGGCGCTGCTGCCGCTCCGGAGACGGAATGCAGCAGGGAGTCGGGCGTGAGAAGTGCATTCGCCGCGTTGAACCGCTTTGCGAGGATTCTATTATCTAGCACAGCCCGGAGCGCTGGTCAATCTTCCCAATAGGTTATTGCGAAGGATCCACGGAACCTCCGGATCTCGAGGCCTGCGGCCTCGACTGGCCGACGGGGATGAGCCGTCCTTAACAGGACCGGGAAGCGAGCATGACCTGAAGCAGCTCTCTGGGGGGAAGTATGGGTTTTCGCTAGTTCCCCGAGGGAAACGAGCTATTGATCCCGTAGGCCTTGAGCTTGCGATGGAGGTAGCTGCGCTCCAATCCGATAGCTTCGGCGAGCCGGCTCACATTTCCCTCGCACTCGACCAGCTTCTTCTCCAGAAAATCCCTTTCGAATTCCGCTCGGGCCTGCTTGAAATCCATGCCCCCGTAATTCCCGGCATCGCGTCCCTCCGGGCTCCATTCCGGCATGGATGCATCCGCTTCCCTGATTTCCTGGGGAAGGTGCTGCCATTCCACGGTCTGCCCGGGATACATGATGAGCATGCGCTCGGTGAAATTCTTCAGCTCCCGGACATTCCCCGGCCAGGGATAGTGCACGAGGCTTTCCAGGGCCTTCTCCGTGAACGTCACGCCCTTGAGGCCGTTCTCCTGGCACTGGCTCTGCATGAACTCCTCTAGAAGCTGGGGGATGTCCTCCTTGCGCTCCCGCAGGCGGGGAACGTACAAAGGGAACACATTGAGCCGGTAATACAGGTCCTCCCGGAAGCTGCCTTGTTTCATTTCGGTCAAGAGGTCCTTGTTCGTGGCGGCGATGAGGCGAACGTCCACATTGATGCTCTTGCGCCCGCCCACCCGCTCGAAGGACTGCTCTTCCAGCAGCCTCAGGATCTTGGCCTGGGTCTTCAGGCTCATATCCCCGATTTCGTCCAGAAAGAGCGTTCCTTTGTGGGCCAGCTCGAACCTGCCCGGCGAGGTCTTGTCCGCGCCGGTGAAGGCCCCCTTCTCGTGGCCGAAGAGAACGCTCTCGATGAGGTCCTCGGGGATGGCGGCGCAATTGACTGCGATCATTTGCCGCCTGCCGCGCCGGCTCTTCTTGTGCAGAGCCCTGGCCACGATCTCCTTGCCGGTTCCGTTATCTCCGGTGATGAGCACCCAGGCGTCCGTCGGGGCCACCTTCTCGATCTGTTGCCTGAGATCGCGCACCATGGGGCTCTTCCCGCTGACATTCTCGATGTAATTGCCGCGGGCCCGGGAGCGAAGGTCCCGGTTCTCCTGCTGTAGCCCCCTGAATTCCATGGCCTTCTTTGCGGCAACCACGACTTTTTCCAGGGACAGGGGCTTCTCGATGAAGTCGAAGGCCCCCATCTTGATCGTCTGAACCGCGGTCTCAATACTCCCGTGCCCGGAGATCATGATCACGGGAACGTCACTGTAGTCCCGGCGCACGGTCTCCAGGACGTCCATTCCGTCCCTGCCGGTCAGCCAGATATCCAGAAACAGGGCGTCCACATCCTCGCTGCCCATGATGCCGAGCGCCTCTTCCCCGCTCTCGCAGGTCCGGACCTCATAGCCCTCGTCCTCGAGGATCCCGATAAGGGACATCCGGATATCCTCTTCATCATCCACAACCAGTATCCTGGATCGCATCATCCTTCTCCCCTTTTCACACCGGAAACTCCATGGTGAAGGTCACCCCGCCCTCCTGGCTCGTCTCCACCCGTATCGAGCCCTGATGGTCGTTGACAATCGACTTGACGATGGTGAGCCCGAGACCGGTATGGCTCTTCTTCTTGGAGAAATAGGGCTCGAAGAGCTTGTCCTGTTCCTCCGCTTCCAGGCCGGGCCCGTTATCCCGAATGGCGATCCATACCTGGCGTCCCCTGGCCAAGTATCCGGCAGCGACCTCCACTTCCGGATCCTCCCGATGCTGCAGAACCTCCGCCGCATTGCTCAGCAGATTGATCACCACCCGCCTGAGGGCCGAACGATCGAATCGGAACGCGGGAATCCCCTCTTCGACCTGCAGGGACCAACGGATAGAGGAATGGCTATTCCGGAACAGGCCCACAACCTCCTCGAGCAACTGGGGCATGGCGTTTTCCTGAAAGGACAGCTCCGGGAGCTTGGCGAAGGTGGAAAAGTCCTTGACCATCTGTTGCATGTGCTCCACTTGACGCACGATCAGGTCGATGCTTTCGCTGAAGGATTCCTCCTGGAGCTGGGGGCCGTATTTGCGCTCCAGACGCTGAGCGGAAAGCTTGATCGGAGTCAGGGGGTTCTTGATCTCATGGGCCACACGCTTGGCCACCTCCCTCCAGGCAGCCATCCGCTGCATCTTGTCCAGCTCGGTGATGTCCTCGAACACCACGATAATGCCCATTTCCTCGCTCTGCTGCCCCCTGAGGCCCACCGCGTTGATCAAGAGCTTCCGCTCTCCCACGGCAAGAGGGACATCCAGCTGTTTCTGCCAATGGCTCTCCGGAGCTGACCTCAGCTTGTCCATCACCTCCCGCACCATGGAATGATACTCACCTGGCAGGATCTCCTGGGGGTGGGCGCCCAGGAGGCTGTCCGCCTCGACATTCAGGATCTTCTTCGCCGCGCTGTTCACCGTGCTTATCCGTTCCTCGATATCCAGGGAAACAACGCCGGAGGTGATATTGTTCAGCACCGCCTCCATATAGCGACGCCGCTGCTCCAGCTCCCGATTCTGGCTGGCGAGATCCCTGTTGGCCTGGTTCAGCCGCTGCTGGCTCTGCTCCAGATCCGCGGCCATGGTATTGAAGGACTGCACCAGCATGCCCAGCTCGTCCGAGGACTGATCCTCCAGCCGAACCTCCAGATCTCCCTCCGCAATGCGTTGCGTCCCCTGGGAGAGCGCCTGAATGGGTGCGGAAATCTCCCTGGCCAGCCTGAAGCCGAACCACATGGCCCCCAATACGATCAAGAGGGTCATGATGCCCAGGATGATATACAGGGCTGTTTTCAAAGGGTTCTTGAGTCTCTTGAGCTGTTTGTATTCGGTCACCCCCTTGGCGATCTCCTCCAGCTTGCTCAAAAAGCCCTGCTCGAAGGTCCGGCCCAGCAGGAGAAACCCGGTTTCCGCATCGTCCACCGGGACGACCTCCAGGAGAAGGTCCCGTTTTTCCCCCTGCAGGATGAGGGACCGCATCTCCGGATTCTGCTTGAGCTTGTTCCAGTTCACCCGGCTCTTCGCCCGGGGCCACTTTCCCTCCCATTCCTCGCCTGCGTGCCAGTTCTGACGCTGTATGTCCGGACGAACCACCCCTATCAGGCTCAGGGAATACTCCCGTGCCTTCAGTTGCAGGTAACGGTCCATTCCCGGCCCGCCCCAGAGGAGATTCCTCTCCCGGACCCGATCAAGGATGAACCTCCCTTGTTGCCCCAGCCTGTCACTGCTAATGGTATAAATATCCTTGCCCACTTCCAGGGCCTGGTCCATGGAAGTATCCACTTGGGTGCGAAACCAGTAGTCCACCGAGGTTTGGACGAACTTCACCGCTACGAAGAACATGAGCAGAGTGGGCAGGATGGACAGGAGGATGAAGACCTGAACCAATTTGGTGCGCAGCCTGGAGCCCCTGACATTCCGCTTCCGATCCAGGAAGAGCTTCACCCCGTTGCGCAGGACCAGAAAGAGAATGACCAGCAGGAGAATGAGATTGAGATTGAAGATGGCCAGGAAGAGGTAGGAATTGACCCCGAAGAACCGGAGCTCGATCCAGCTCAGGAGAATGATCAGAAGAAAGGCCACCAGGGCCAGCAGGAGCTCCCAGCGCGTGCGTTTTTTGGCGGATTTCGGTATGTGGGCCTGAATCGGAGAAGGCGCCATGCCTAGCTCCCGAAGCGGATGCGATAATTTCTGACCGGCACCACGTTCCAGGACCAGAAGAAAAGGGTCCTCTTCAACCATACAGGGACATCGGATCGAATCAAGCGGACCTTGAGATGCATAGCCAGGTTGTCTTCCTTGTATTGTTCGGGCCAGGGACCCAAATACATATCGATCCGCCCCCACCCTTTATGCAACAGGGGGGAAAGCTCGCTGTCCCGCTCGCTGGTTCCGTTTTTCCCCATGCCGAGTCTGTATTCATCATCCAGGGAGTCATAGCGCAGGATGGATTCCTTGACGCTCCGGCGCAACTCCCTATCCCACCACAAATTCCGCTCCAGATCCATAACTGCGGTGCAGACAAGCCGCAAATCGGTTCCCTGCTTCAAGTACTGCGACAGCTTTTCCGCGTTTCGAGTCCGCAAGCCGAAACGGAGATGGACCTGGCCCTGATCCTTGTTCACGATAAGATTGCGCAGGATCACTTCCTGCCCCGCGGCCCGAGAAACGAGCAGGAGCACAAGCAATGCGGAAACCGCCATTGACCAAAGGACCGCCTTATTGCTTCGCATAATGCTCCCAATCAGCTTGCAGAATTCTCAAAAGGCCTCATCGCTCGCTGCCACATGTCTCCCGAGAGAACAGGCTGAAGGGTCCCGCGGATCCAGCGGGATCGCTTGGTTGATAGCCGCTCAAGCGGGCTCTTGCCTTGAACGGCGCCCAAATGCAAAAAAGGTCCTGGGCATGCCGAGCCAAGACAAAAGAGGTGACGCCACCGTCCTTTTTGACCCGCACATGCCGAGAGGCCGCAGGAATCAAGATCATATTTGCAGACCTTTGAACAGCACGTCAAGCACTGGCCTCATTCGGGAACAGAGCCAGCACTGGAGATACCTCATGGCCCAAAAGCTCAAGCTCCTTGCAGTGGGCAAGCTGAAGTCCGGATTCTGGAAACAGGCAGCGGACCACTACCGGCACAGGATCGCCAAGTACTATTCCCTCCGGGAAATCCTCATCCGGGACGCTCCGGGGCATCTCCCGCCGGAGGAACGATCCCGGAGGGAGTCCGCCGAGCTGCGCAAAAAGTGCGACCCGCAGGACAGGATCATCTGTCTGGATCAACGAGGCGCGGCCCTGAGCTCTGAGGCGTTCGCCAAACGCCTCGGCCAATGGCTGGAACAACCCGCATCTCCCTGCTTCATTCTGGGCGGGGCCTTCGGTCTTGACCCCGAGCTGATTCAGGCGGCGGATTCAAGCCTCAGCCTGAGCCCCATGACCCTCCCCCACGAATTGAGCCGCGTCCTGATAATGGAGCAGATTTTCCGGGCGGCGACCATCAACTGGGGCCACCCCTATCACCATTGATTGCTCCGGCGATGTTCTTCCAGGATCAGGCCTGAGACCCCTTTGCCCGGGCTTTCTCCGCATGCTGGCCCCGAAAGTCGAGGCAAGCAATACCTTGACAAATTGCCTTTATTCTATTATTTTCAACAATTCTCGTTTTACGGGCCTATAGCTCAGTTGGCAGAGCCACCGGCTCATAACCGGAAGGTCCCAGGTTCAAATCCTGGTAGGCCCATTTTGTGCGGGAGGCCAGTAAAGGGATCAAGCCCAGGGGCCGTTTGTTCCGAGCCCGAAGTTTTTTTGCTGGTATCCGTCTTCCGCTTGCGGTGGGGCTCACCCCATCGTTCGGGATCAGCTTGCGCAGGGGGAAGGCCTTTATCAACCCCTCCGCTCCGGTCAAGCTTCGCCCTGGAATCCGAGGTGAGCATGCGTCTGAGAAGGAGCAGCACGCTCCCCAAACCAAGAAAGCTCGGACGCGAGCTCCGAAAGCGGGGTTACGCCAGTTCGACCCGAATGAGGCCAGAGTGCAGCCCGAATCCGTTATTTCGGTGATTGAATCGGTTGCGGATCCCGCCCTTGCCGAAGACTGGGATCCAAGCGGGGTGCAAGTAGCGGCCAACCGACGGGAAATCTCTCGACTCGCAGTCGCCCTTGACGCCACGCCCAGCATCATCACCCGGGCCGTTGAGTGGGAGGCCGACCTCATCCTGACCCACCATCCCTTGAGCCTAAACCCCGGGCTCCCCTCCCGGCTTGACGAGTACCACGCCTCTCTCCGTCTCCTGCTGGGCCGGGACATCTGGCTTTATTCCGCCCACACCAGCCTGGACCTGCGCACAGACGGCCCGGTATCCTGGCTGGCCCGTTCCCTGCGGCTCTCGCACATCTGCCCTGTCGCGGAGATCCCCGGCAACGAAGCGGTGAAGACCGTCCGGCCCCTAACGGGATACGGTGTTCAGGGCACCCTTCCTGTCCCGCTGGGCTGGCCCCGTTTTACCCAGGAATTGAGCCGGATCACCGGATTAAGTTGTTGGCGCCGGACCGGCGAGCCGCCGAAGGAGATCTCTCAAGTCGCCTATTGTCCCGGTTCCGGAATGGGTCTTGCCCGGACCGCCTTTGCCAACGGCGCGGATGTATTCCTCTCCGGGGATCTGAAATACCATGCCGCCCAGGAAATCGAAAGCCTCGGACCGACCCTGGATCTGGGCCATTTCATCCTGGAGGAAATCATGATGCGGACCTGGGCGAGTGACCTGCAAACAACCCTTCGTGAACACAGTGTGGACGTCGCCTTCTTTTCCGGGCACGATCCCATCGTTTGCGAGACCAATCAATAAGGAGGAGGATGCCTTGAATCTTCTCAAGCAAATCGAACAGCTCATTGTACTGCAGAAAGTGGACTCAGAGATATACGACCTCCGGAAAAAGCTCGAAGAAGCCCCCAAGGAGGTTTCCGCAATCAAGCAAAAGCTGGAGACGCAACAGAGCCAGCAGGCCCAGGTGGACGAAAAGATTTCCATTCTCCGCCAACAGGAGCAGAAGCTGAACAAGGAGATCGAGGAGGACAACGACCGGATCAAGCAGAGCAAGAACAAGCTGATGCTGGTGGAGAACAGCAAGGAATACCACGCCATGATGCGCGAGATGGACAATCTGGAGAAGACCAATCGACTCCGGGAGGAGGAGAAGGTCGCCGTCGAGGAGGACCTGGCGGCCCAGAACAACATCAAGGCCACCCTTGACGCCGAGGTGGACAAGCTGGACCAGGAGCTCCGGGAGAAACAGCAGCATCTGGACGAACAGCTCCAGGGCGCCCAGGCCAAGCTGGACGAGCTCTACCAGAAGCGCCAGACCGCTACCCAGGACATTCCCCAACCCATTTTGAGCCGTTACGAGTTCATCCGCTCCAGGCTGTCCCACCCGGTTATCGTTCCCGTGGACAACGGGGTCTGCAACGGATGCAACATCAGCATCCCCCCGCAGAGCTTCCTTGAGCTGCAAAAGGGGGAGCAGATCCTGAGCTGCCCCAATTGCCAGCGCCTCATCTTCTGGGACAACCACTTCACCGAAAACGGGGAGCAGAACTAAAGCCCCTCGTCGGAGCCAATCCCCGGGCAGGGCAAAGAAGGCCCGTGGACCGGACCGGGCCCCGGGCCCCGTATCATTCAAACCTACGAAGCCCCTATGCAGACCTGGACCATCCTTCTGGCCGCCGGAAGCTCCAGCCGACTCGGCTCGGAAAAGGGGAAAAAACAATTCCTCGTCTGGCGCGGGCTTCCCCTGTTCTGGCATTCCGCCCGCACTTTCGCCGCCATCCCCGCGGTGGAGGGCATCGTCTTTGTCCTTCCCTCGGGAGAAGAGGACGAATACGCCACGTGGACCGCTCAAACGGCCCGCAGGGAGAACCTGGGCCTGGCCCACGCCTTTGCCCGGGGGGGACAGCGACGCCAGGACTCGGTCCTGGCCGGTCTGCGCGCCCTTCCCCCCGAGTGCAGCCACGTATTGATCCACGACGCCGCCCGTCCCTTTCTCGGCCCCGATCTCGCACACCGGGTCCTGGAGGCCCTGGGCCGGGGAGCCTCCGGCGCGATCCCCGGAGTTCCGGTAAAGGACACCATCAAGCGCGTCCGGGGGAACGTGGCTCACAGCACGCCGCCCCGGGACGAGCTCTTCGCCGTCCAGACCCCCCAGGGATTCCGGCGCCAGATCCTCATGGCCGCCCATGAAAGAGCCTTGTCCCTGGACGAGACAAGCACTGACGACGCCGCGCTTCTGGAACGCCTCGGAGAAGAGGTTGTCCTGGTCCAGGGCGACGCGACGAACACAAAGATCACCACTCCAGAGGACCTGGCCGCAATGGAGGAGAACCAATCGCCTCAGTCAAGGGTATGCACCGGATGGGGCTATGACGTGCACCGTTATACCCGGGGCAGGGGAATGAAGCTCGGCGGAGTCGCCATTCCCGAGGCCCCCGCCGTGGAGGCCCACTCCGACGGCGATGTCGCCCTCCACGCGATCATCGACGCGATTTTCGGCTGCCTGGGCCGCGGAGACGTGGGAGACCACTTTCCGGACTCGGACCCGGCCTATCAGGGCATCAACAGCGCCGCCCTCCTTTCCGAGACCCTCGCCATGGCCCAGAGGGATGAGCTGCGTCTCTGTCACCTCGACCTGACCATTATTTGCCAGACCCCGAAAATGCAGCCCTGGAAGGAGGAAATCAGGAAGAACCTGTGCAATCTCACCGGGCTTGCTCCGGGGCGGGTGAATGTCAAGGCCACCACCGAGGAGGGCCTTGGGTTTACAGGCCAGGGCAAAGGTATTAAAGCTGTAGCTCAGATTACGGGATTGGCTTCCGGATGATCCGGGCTCCGGAGGGGGTGGCGCGCGGCAGTTTTCGGCTCCGAAAAAAACGCCGTCCGTGCGCCGAAGAGCCAGAACCTCCCATGAACGGAAGCTCTTCAGAAACCGGCGGCCCGAAAAGCACCTCGCCACGCACAGCGGCTTCGCGCTGATCGGCGGAAATCTGCAGCAACGGGGAAGGACCCATGCGGATCTACAACAGCGAGACCCGACGCAAAGAGACCTTTCATCCCCGCGAAGAGGGCAGGGTGGCCATGTACGTCTGCGGCGTCACCGCGTACGATGTGTGCCATATCGGCCACGCCAGGGCGGCGGTGGTCTTCGACGTCCTGGTTCGCCATCTGCGGGCCGAGGGATACAGTGTGGTCTTCGTCCGGAACTTCACCGACGTGGACGACAAGATCATCAACAGGGCCGCGGAGGAGGAGCGCAGCTCCGAAGAGGTGGCTGAGCAGTACATCCGCGCCTTCAGCGAGGACATGGACCGCCTGGATGTCCTGCGGGCCGATTACGAGCCCAGGGCAACGGAGCATATCCAGGACATGCAGGACCTCATCCGCAAGCTTTTGGATTCGGGGCATGCCTATGTCACCTCCGAGGGCAACGTCTATTTCCGGGTCCGCTCCTTTCCGGACTACGGGGCGCTCTCCGGCAGGGACGTGGAGGAGCTCAAGGCCGGCATCCGCATCGACCCCGGAGAAGAGAAGGAGGACCCTCTGGACTTCGCCCTCTGGAAGCGAGCCAAGAGCGGGGAGCCCTCCTGGGAAAGCCCCTGGGGCGAGGGCAGGCCGGGCTGGCACATCGAATGCTCCGCAATGAGCCAGAAGCTGCTGGGCCTTCCCCTGGATATCCACGGCGGGGGACAGGATCTCATCTTCCCCCACCACGAAAACGAGCGGGCCCAGAGCATGGCCGCGAGCGGGGGCCCCTTCGCCCGCTACTGGATGCACAACGGCTACGTCCAGGTGGAAAGCGAAAAGATGTCCAAATCCCTGGGGAATTTCGTCACCGTGCAGGACGTTTTTCAGGAGCATCCGCCGGAGGTCCTGCGCTTTTTCCTGCTGGGCAAGCACTACCGCAGCCCGCTGGACTTCACCTGGCCCGCCATGCAGGACGCGGAAAAGGCCCTCAAACGGATCTACCAGGCCCGCCTCAACATGAGCGCCGCCCTGGAGGAAGGCAGCGGGAAGGACGCCTCGCTTCCGAAGGAGATCGCGGAGGAAGCGGATCAGCTCATGCGGCAGTCCCGGGAGCACCTGGACGACGACCTGAACACCGCTGCCTGCATGGGAGACATCTTCAGCCTGATCCGGCTGGGGAACAGGATCCTGGAAAACAAGGGCTGGCGCAAGTCCAGGCAGGGACGCGAGCTCCTGGAAGGCATCCAGGAGCATATCCGCACCACTGGGCACGTCCTCGGCGCGTTCCACAACGACCCCGGCACCTTTCTGGACGAGCTGCGGCGCTTCAAGGCACGTCGGCGCGGCATCGACCTGGAGGAGGTCCAGCGCCTGATCGCCGAGCGCCGGGAAGCCAGACAAAACAAGGACTTCTCCCGCGCGGACAGCTTGCGGGATCACCTCGCGGACATGGGGATTGTCCTCCAGGACGGGCCCCAGGGCACGGACTGGGACATGGAGTAGCCCCAAGGCAGCCAAATCCGGCGGCCGTCCCGCCCCTGGGGTCCGGGATCTGTCGGACCCTGGAGTTGAGGTGCCACCCCCTGGACCAAACGCAAGCGCCACGGATTGAGCCATGTCAGCAAGCAGCAAAAGCCAAGCCATCAAGCCCTTCCTGGTCATGGACGTGCTGGAGGCAGCCCAGCGGCTGGAGGCCCAGGGCCGGGACATCGTTCACCTGGAGATCGGGGAGCCGGACTTCGACACCCCGCAATGCATCAAGGACGCCGCCTGCAGCGCCCTGGATGCCGGAGAGACGGGATACACCCACAGCCAGGGCCTTCCCGAGCTCCGCGAGGCCATCTGCGAGGAATACAGCCGCGAGTACGGGGTCTCCGTCGATCCGGTGCAAATCGTGGTCACCTCGGGCACGTCCCCGGCCCTTCTGCTCTGCTTCGCCGCCATTCTTGAAGCCGGCGACAGCGTGGCCATCCCGGATCCGGGCTATGCCTGCTACGCCAACTTCATCGCCTTTGCCGACGGGATCCCTCGGGCTGTGCCGGTGAGCGAGGAAGACGGATTCCACCTCTCTTCGGAAGCGATCCGGACGAGCTGCAGCGAGCCCCCCAGAGCCGTGATGATCAATTCCCCTGGCAATCCCACGGGTACCCTCATGGCCCCGGAGCGCATGCGGGAATTGGCCCGGGAGGGCCACTGCCTCGTCTCCGACGAGATCTACCACGGCCTGACCTACGAGGGAGAGGAGCGAAGCGCCCTGGAATTCACGGACAACGCCTTCGTGCTCAACGGCTTCTCCAAGCGCTTCGCCATGACCGGGTGGAGGCTGGGCTATCTCATAGCTCCCCATCACTATGTCCGGCCCATTCAGAAGATGGCCCAGAACCTGTTCATCTGTGCCGGATCCATCGTGCAGCGGGCAGGAATCACCGCCCTCCGCGAGGCCGGGCCGGATGTGGAACGCATGCGGCGGACCTACGACGAGAGGCGCAGATACCTGCTGCAAAGACTTCGGAAAATGGGACTCGGCGTGGGCGCCGAGCCCACTGGCGCATTTTACGTCCTGGCCAATGCCCGGCACGTCAGCCACGACTCCTACGGACTGGCCTTCGACATCCTGGAAAAGGCCGGTGTCGCCGTGACTCCTGGCATCGACTTCGGCGACAACGGCGAGGGCTACATCCGTTTCTCCTACGCCACTTCCCTGGATCGAATCGCCGAGGGCATGGACAGGCTCGAGGCCTACTTGACCCATACCACCTGACAGGCCGCCCCGGGCTCCCTCGAGCCCTTTTTCGCATTCCTCCCGCAGCGAGCCTGAAGGAGGACCCATGACCAAGGAACTCATAGCCCTGCAGCAAATCGCGGAGAACAAGATCCGCGATGCCCAGCGGAAGGGCGAGTTGGACAATCTCCCGGGAGAGGGCCAGCCCCTCGCCCTGGACGACGATTCGCACATCCCCGCCGAGCTGCGCTTGGCCTACCGCATCCTGAAGAACGCGGACTATGTCTCCCCGGAGGTGCAGCAGCGCAAGGAGATAACGGACATCAAGGAGATGCTCCAGGAGTGCCGGGATGAACAAACCCTGTACAAACAGGTCCAGAAACTCAACCTCTACATCACCAAACTGAACGAACAGCGCAGGATGCCCATCAACCTGGAAGAAGAGCAGGTCTACTACCAGAAGATCCTGGAACGCATTCGAGTCGCGCAAAGCGATCCGGACAAGGGGGAGAAATGAACTGGCATTCTGAGAGCCTACTGGTCCATTTCCGGCGTGTGGAGCACATCAAGTCCCTGGCGGTGCACTACCAGAGCCTCAATCTCAACGAGCGTCAGCTCTGCGACCTGGAGCTTTTGTGCAACCGGGCCTTCTATCCCTTGACTGGATTCCTGAACAAGAAGGAATACGAGTCCGTGCTCGAGACCGGAAGACTGCCCGAGGGGTGGCTCTGGCCCCTGCCCGTGTGCCTCGACGTGCCGGAGAATCTGGCTCGACAGCTGGAGCCGGGGACACCGCTCTCCCTTCTGGATCAGGAGGGATTCCTCCTGGGCGTCCTCCATGTGGAGGATGTGTGGCGCCCGGACAAGCACCGCGAAGCAAGGCGGGTCTTCGGCACCGAGGACCCGGAAAGACACCCCTCTGTCTTCCATCTCTATCATGCAATGCACTCCCACTACGTGGGCGGCAGGATAGAGGGCGTTCACCCCCCGCCGCACTACGACTTTCCCGAGCTGCGGATACCGCCATCGGAAACGCACAGGCTCTTCACCAGCAGGGGCTGGCGGAAGGTGATCGGATTCCACACGGAAAAGCCCCTTCATTGCGCCCACAAAGAGATGATCCTGGACGCGGCACGAAAGGCGGGCGCCAGCATCTTCGTCAACCCCGTGGTGGGCATTCCCTCGCCCGGAGACCTGGACCATTTCACCATGGTCCGCAGTTACCAGGCCTTTGTGGAGCATTTTCCCAGAAACATGGTCCAGCTGGGGCTTCTGCCCTTCGCCAGCCGGAAAGCTGGCCCCAAGGAAGCCCTGCTGCAGGCCCTGATCCGCAAGAACTACGGCTGCACCCACTTCATGGTCGCCCCGGACCACGCCGATCCCTTCATGCACAACAGCAACAACGAGCTCTTCTATCCCCCGGGCGAAGCCCAGGACATGCTGCGCAAGCACGAGGAGGAGCTGGGCATTACCTGCGTGGAGCTCACCCCCATGGTCTATGTCGAGGATCAGGCCCAGTACCTTCCCGAGCACCAGGTCGACGAATCCATGCAGGCCAAGAAGATCTCTTCTTCCGAATTGCGCAGGCGGCTGGAGTTCGATCTGGAAATCCCGGAGTGGTTCTCCTTCCCCGAGGTGGTCCGGGAGCTCAAGAAAAGCCATCCCCCCAGGCACAAGCAGGGGCTCACCATTTTCCTCACCGGGCTCTCCGGATCCGGCAAATCCACCCTTGCCCGCATCCTCTACGTCAAGTTCATGGAGATGCGGGACAGGCCGGTGACCTTGCTGGACGGTGACATCGTGCGCAAGAACCTCTCCAGCGAGCTGAACTACAGCCGCGAACACCGCGAGATCAACGTGCGCAGGATCGGATTCGTGGCCAGCGAGATCACCAAGAACCGGGGGATCGCCATCTGCGCCCCCATCGCGCCCTACGAGGAATCCCGCCGTCACAACCGGGATCTCATCGAGCAATACGGCGGCTACATCGAGATCTACCTGAACACCCCGCTATCCGTCTGCGAGACCCGGGACCGCAAGGGGATCTACGCCAAGGCCAAGCAGGGGATCATGAAGGGAGTCACCGGAATCGACGACCCCTACATCCCGCCGTCCAACCCGGAAATCTCCTTGAACACCAGCGAGATCACGCCCATGGAGGCAGCTCAGCAAGTGCTGCTCTATCTGGAGGAGAAGGGCTATATCAAATAGGGGGCACGGAATCCCCTTGCGAATCCCCTTCGCACTGGTTAGGATGGGGTAAACGGAGAGGTGGCCGAGTGGCTAAAGGCGGTGGTCTTGAAAACCACTGTGGGGCTCAGCTCCACCGGGGGTTCGAATCCCTCCCTCTCCGCCATGGTCAGGCCGGGGCCGATCCTGATCGGGCCTCGACCAAGGACAAAGCCCGGCACGAAGCCGGGCTTTGTCGTATTTCGGACAACCGGAAGGAATCCGCTCCACCAACCCCGCAAAAGCCCTTCATTGCTCTCCACGAGCCGCCTTTATCCTTTACTCCCCTTGACAAATTCGCTTTCTCGTGGCTAGCTTCCACAAATTTCCTTGTACTTGAACGATCACTTCCCCTGGCCCCAAATCGGGTAAAATCCCTGGGATATCCCCATTTGAGCTCCGGGCCCAGCCCATACGCAACCAATGCAGGAAACCACTCTATCAAGGGAAAACCGAGTGAAATCCCGGATTCCACCCGGTCTGAAAGGCGTAGTGACTTCGTTCGAGATCCTGGACGCATTTCCCCTGCCAGACGGAGGAGGCAGGGACGATGCCCTCAGCTCCGGAAATGACCTTGTCTCGGACCGTGGCACGGCACAAGCGGCGCAGGACAGGGTAACCCGCGAGTCCGGGGCCGAAAGCAGCTCCGACCGGGAAACGGACAAGCCCCACAGGAGGTTGTTGTGAGCAGGAAGAAGAAAGGCGGGATCATGCCCTTTCTCTATGGGATCGCCGCCGCTCTCGTCGTGGGCTGGGTCATTTTCCCCCAGGTTCTCTACACCCAGGGCAAGCAGCCCATAGACTTCAACCACCAGCTCCATCAGAAACATATCGGCGAATGCGCGTTGTGCCATTCCAATACGGAGCAAGGGGCCTACGCAACCCAGCTCCCGTCCACGGAAGACTGCGCCCTGTGCCACTACGAAAAGCTGACAGACACCTCGGCCGAGGAAAAATTGATCACCGAATACATCCAAGAGGACAAAAAGATCCCCTGGAAAGTCTACCAAAAGCAGCCGGACAACGTGTACTTCTCTCATCTGCCCCACGGCGACCTGGAATGCAGCCGATGTCATCCGGACATGGAAGCCACGCGGGATATGCCCACCAGGTATATGAACCGTCTTACCGGATATACCCGGACCACAATGAAGATGCACGAGTGCGAGCGATGTCATGCCCGGGAGGATACGAGCAACGCCTGCTATGTTTGCCATAAATAGACCCCGAAGGAATCTGCTTCCGACCCATTGATCGCAAAGAGATACTCCGAGAGGGAGCTGGAGCTCCCTCGTTTTCCCGCTTCTTCATTGAATCAATCAAGGACCCCATTGAGGTCTCCTCGGGAAGGCTATCTCCCCGGGTGAGCCCAACAAGCCCAGGAGCACCCATCATGGCACTGGACCGCAGAGGCTTTCTCAAGTTCGTCGCCGGAGGGGTCATCGGCACGGGGCTGACGCCTTTGCCCTGGAAGGTCGTAGACGATGTATCCATATGGACCCAGAATTGGCCTTGGATCGCCAACATCCCCGACGGAGAGATCCATTCCGCACCGGCCCTGGTCAAGCTGGGGCAGCCGGAATACGGCATTCGGGTCACCAAAGTAGAGGACAGGCCCGTTACCGCGTCCGGCAACCCGGACCATCCCCTGAGCCGAGGCGCCATCGACCCCCTCGCCGCAAGCAGCGTGCAGCTGCTTCACAGCCCTTCCCGCATCAGTCAGCCCCTGAAGAAGTCGGACGGCGAGTTCGAGGCCATCTCCTGGGAGCAGGCGAGCCGAATACTCATCGAGAAACTGGCCGGCCTCAAGGGCCAAAGGGGCCAAGTGGCCTGTGTGAGCGGGGACGAGACCAGCACGGCCAACGAAATCCTTGCCGGTCTCCTGCGCGGCCTGGGCTCGGAAAAGTTCTTCTTCCATCCCGGGGAAACCACGTTGTATCACCACATATGGCAAAAGCTCATGGGAGGCAGGGGGCATATCGGCTTCGACCTGTCCGGAGCGGACCTCGTTCTGAGCCTCGGTCCCGATCTGCTGGAATCATGGGGCAACGCGGTGAGCCATCAGCGCCTTTTCGGGGAAGACGCCTTTCGCCTTCTCTACGCGGGACCGGTCCGCAACAATACCGCTGCGGTAGCCGAAAGATGGATCCCGGTCCACAGCGACGCCCTGGGACACCTGGCCCTGGCCCTGATCCACCATGTCCTGGAGCAGCGTCCCCTGGCAGGGAAGGACCTCCCCGGCGTCAACAGCCTTGCCCGTTATGTGCGGCGCAACTCCACCCAGGTCCAGGCCCAGAAGAAGACGGGCCTCTCCCAAAAGACCATTCGCAGCCTGGCCCGGGAGCTTTTGGAGGCCGAGCGACCCCTGGTCGTTCCGGGGTCCCTTGACGGAGTCTGCGGTGTGTCCGGTCTCGACCTTTACAGCGGCCTCTGTCTCAACCTGCTTCTGGGGAGATTGAACACCGCCGGGGGCCTCCAATGCATTCCCGAGCCCCCCAAGGTGGTGCGCGACGCCCCCTCCTGGCCGGAGATGCGCAGCGGGAACCTTTTGGCCGAGCTGCAAGGAATCGCGCAGGGATCGACATCCGCTCCGGAGCTCTTGTTCTTTTACGAGACCAACCCCATGTACAGCCTCCCGGACAAGGAGCTTACCCACAAGGCCCTGGAAGCGGTCCCGTACAAGATAAGCTTCAGCCAATTCATGGACGAGACATCCGCTTCCTGTGATCTTGTGCTTCCCCACCACTATTTCCTGGAGCGGCTCGATGACGCATTCACCCCCTTCTCCTCGCCCTCGGCCAACTACTCCGTGGCACAGCCGGTGGTGGATCCCGTGCATGCCACGCAAAGCGTTCCGGATCTCCTTCTGGACATCTCTCGCGAGCTGGACCTCGATCCGGGGTTCGCCTCCTACGAGGCCATGCTGAAAGAAAAGGCCCGTATCCTGGGCGCCGACTGGAAAAAACTCATCTCCGGCGGAATGTGGCAAAACAGCACGGTGCTCTCCCAGAACAGCCTTAAGCTGTGGGACGAAGGGATCAGGCGCATGCTCGACAAATCCAGGGACAGTGCGGACGAATACCAGGTGCACCTTGTCCCGCAGAGCCATCGCAAAACCGGAACCCCGCAAACAGCGATTCCCCCCTTCGGGCTCAAAACCCTGCGGGAAGACGAGCTGGAGGGGGACACCTTCTTTGTCCGCCTCAACCGGCAGACCGCCAGAAAAAACGGGGTCAGGGAGGGCTCCCTGGTGACAATCTCCTCCCCCGAGGGATCCTGCCAGGCCAAGGTCAACCTGGACGAGGGCGTCATGACGGATGCCGTGGTCATTCCCCAGGGATTCGGCCACACGGAATGGGATGCGTTCAGCCGCGACAAGGGAGACAATGCCCATCAGCTCCTGGGAATCCGAAGCGAACCCGGAAGCGGAATGGCCTACTGTCCCTCCCCCCGGGTGCGAATCGACAAAATCGAGGCCGCGAGGTAGACCATGGCCGAGACAATGCAGATCCGTGAGGAATTCGAGATCAAGTGGGGGATGGTCATTGACGTGGACAAGTGCACGGGATGCGGAGCCTGCCAGGTAGCCTGCCAGGCGGAGAACAACATCCCCCCCTCAACGCAGTCCTTCAACCGGCTCGAGAGCGTCCACTGGCTCTATGTGTACAAGCTGGACAACGGCCTGCCCTATCCGGACAACGATATCGCCTACTTGCCCCGGCCCTGCATGCAGTGCGGCAATCCCCCCTGTGTCACTGTATGCCCGGTCATTGCCACAACCAAGGAAGAAGAGGGGGGTATCGTCAGTCAGATCTATCCCCGCTGCATAGGATGTCGCTATTGCATGGCGGCCTGCCCCTATCACTCCAGGGTCTTCAACTGGTTCGACCCGCAGTGGCCACGGGGCATGGACAAGACCCTGACTCCCTATACCTCTGTTCGTCCCAGAGGAGTAGTGGAAAAATGCACCTTCTGCCACCACCGTTTCCAACTGGCCAAGCGCCGGGCCCGGGCAGAGGGCAGAGATCCGCACCATCTCCGGGAGGAGGAATACATCCCTGCCTGTGCCGAGGTCTGTCCCACTGGGGCGATCGTCTTCGGCGACCTGAAGAATCCCCGACACCGGGTCCATCAGCTGGCCCAAAGCGAACACGCCTTCCGGCTCCTGGAACGACTCGGAACCGATCCGCAGGTCTACTACCTGAGTCGCCGTTCCTGGGTGCGCCGACAGGGAGACAATCACGTGCAAAAGGATCAACAGCGAGGTGAATAATCCATGCTGGAACAAGAACTCATTCCCGAAGGGGTCAAACGCTGCTCCCCAGGCAAGTTCGCGGCCTGGATCGGGATCCTGCTTCTGTTCGTGCTCTGGGGCCTCTGCGCCGCCTTTCTCATCTACGGCTTCGGGCTCGGGGTCACCAATCTGAACAACTACTTCGCCTTCGGCCTGTGGATCGCTGTTGACCTCATCGTGATCGCCCTTGGCGCGGGCGCCTTCTTCAGCGGGTTCCTCAAGTATATCCTGGGCATCGACGAGCTGAAAAACATCATCAATCTTGCGGTTGTCGTGGGATTCGTCTGCTATACCGGGGCCCTCATGCTCCTGGCCTTTGAAATCGGCCAGCCCCTGCGGGGTTGGTTCGGGTACTGGCACGCCAATGTCCACTCCATGCTCACCGAAGTGATCTTCTGCATCACTTGCTACCTCATCGTGCTCTGTATCGAGTTCGTTCCCATCATTCTGGAGAACCGCCAGATCCACAAGAAACCCCTCTTCCGCAACCTGGCCCACAACTTCCACATCACCATGCCCCTGTTCGCGGCCGTTGGGACCTTTCTCTCCTTCTTCCATCAGGGCTCCCTGGGCGGCATGTTCGGGGTCCTCTTCGGCAGGCCCTTCGCCCTGCGGGAGGGCTTTTTCATCTGGCCCTGGACCTTTTTTCTCTTCATCCTCTCCGCTATTGCCTCTGGGCCTGTCTTCATCATGCTCATTTCCGCGATCATGGAGAAGACCTCCGGGCGCAAGCTGGTGCCCTTTTCCACCAAGAAGCTGCTGGGCAAGATCTCCGGCCTGTTGCTCTGCATCTATCTCTTTTTCCGCATCCTGGATGTCTGGTCCTGGGCCAGCGGGGTTCTCCCCCGAACCGGGTTCACCTTTGACGAAATGTTCAACCAGTTCTACGGCCAATGGCTCCTATGGCTCGAGCTGGGAGTCGGCGGGCTCCTTCCAGCGATCATCCTCATGACCCCCTCCCTGCGAGCCAGGTCCTGGCTTCTCTACACTGCTGCGGCGCTCGCCTGCCTGGGCGTGGTGGTCAACCGCTACGTCTTCGCCGTCCAAACCCTGGCCGTGCCGGTCATGCCCTTTGACCAGTGGTTTGCCTATTTGCCGAGCTGGACCGAATGGGGAACCACGTTCATGATGGTGGGCTATTCCGCCCTGGTGGTCAGCCTGGCCTACCGCTACCTTCCCCTCTTTCCCAGGGAGAGGGAGCTCAATGCCTGACGCGCCCTGCTGTATTGACCTCTGATCGAGATCGCGATACAGGGTTGGCTCGATCCCGAGCCAACCCTTTTTCCCGAGGCCATCCCTATGCTCGACTCCCAGACATTGCGCAAATACGCCGATGTCATGCTCTGGGGCATGTATACCGCCCGAAGCTCCGCCTTCACCGCCGGAGAGACCGTCCTGCTGCGCTACGATCATTCCGCGGTCGATCTCGCGGAGATCGTGTACAAAAAGCTCCTGCGCGACGGGCTCAACGTGGTCCAACGGGCCAATCCCACGCCGGGCATGGAACGATCCTTCCTCGAGATATCCGGGCCGTCGCAACTGGAGTTCCTCGCGCCGGGCGAAGACACCCTCGCGCACACCATCCACGGCACCATTTCTCTCCTAGCCCCGAATTCGCTGACCCATCTGCAGGACATCGATCCCTCCCGCATCGGCAAGGTCATCCTGGCCAAGAAAACGATCCGGGACATTCTCGACGAAAGGGAGAATCAGGGCCACTTCGGCTGGACCCTGGGCCTGCTCCCCACGCAGGCCCTGGCTGAAAGCGCTGGGCTCACCCCGCAGGAGTACGCGGACCAGATCATAAGGGCCTGCCACCTGGACCATCCCCAACCGGAAGAAAAATGGCAGGAGATCTTTGATGCGGCCCAGGAGATCAAGTCCCGGCTGAACGCGCTCCGCATACGCGAGCTCCATCTGGAGTCGGAGAACTGCGATCTGCGGGTCACTCCAGGTGAATACAGGCGCTGGGTGGGCGTCTCCGGCCACAACATCCCCAGCTTCGAAATATTCACTTCCCCTGATTGGCGGGGGACGCAAGGCGTCTTTTTCATGGACCAGCCCTCCTATCGCAACGGGAACCAGGTCCGCAACCTTCGTCTGGAATTTGACAAGGGCGAGGTAAGCGCCATCCGAGCCGAACAGGGCGAGGACTTCGTGCGCAAGCAGGTGCAGATGGATGAAAACGCCTGCAAGCTGGGAGAATTCTCCCTGACGGACAGACGGTTCTCCCGCATCGACCGCTACATGGCGCATACCCTGTACGACGAGAACTTCGGCGGGGAGCACGGCAACTGCCACATCGCCCTGGGCGCCTCCTACGCCGAGACCTACTCTCTAGGGGGGAACAATCTGAGCAAGGCGGAAAAGGAAAAGCACGGCTTCAACGATTCCGCCCTGCACTGGGATCTGGTCAACACCGAGCCCAAACGCGTCCGGGCCAGGCTGGAATCCGGAGAGACACGGACCATTTACGAGGACGGTGAATTTTTGTGCTAGGCAGGCGGAGCACAACCTGGACCGAGTCTTCCACCCGCCATCATCTCCGAATGGCCCGCATGCCCTAGGCCCATGACTTGCCCAGGCGCGGAGCCTCTCGCACACGCACCCTAGGGGGTCCCAAAGACATGCACGAGATGTCCGTGGCCCAGAGCCTCATCGATATCATCCGCAGCGAAATGGACAAGAACGCGGTAACCACTCTGCAGACGGTTAAGGTCAAGGCCGGGCGGATCAACGCCATTGTCCCCGAGGCCCTGGAAACCGCCTTCTGGAGCCTGACCCAGGGCACCTCCCTGGAGGGCGCCCGCCTGGAGCTGGAAACAGTGCCCCTGGAGCTGGAGTGCGGATCCTGCGGGACGCGCTTCATCTCGTCCACGGAAGACACCCTTCTCCTGCACGCGGAGTGCCCCAATTGCGGCTGGGAATTCGGCCACCGGGTAATCACTGGGAGAGAGCTCTATATCGAATACATTGAAGCCGATTAAGGACGGTCCCATGCAGATCCAAGTCGTTCGCAAGATCCTGGAGCACAACGAGGAAACGGCCAAACGGCTGCACGACACCTTCCGCAGCCACAAGACCCTGGTCATCAATCTCATGAGCTCGCCCGGAGCGGGAAAGACCACCCTCCTGGAGGCCACGCTGGACACCCTGCAGCGTTCCTTCAACACTGCGGTCATTGAGGGCGATATCAGCACTACCCGGGATGCGGAGCGTATTGCCGCCACAGGGGCACAGACCCTGCAGATCAATACCGACGGGGCCTGCCACCTGGACAGTTCCATGCTGCTGCAGGCCCTGGAGCATCTCGATCTCTCCAGCCTGGACCTTCTGTTCATCGAGAATGTGGGCAATCTCGTCTGCCCCGCGGAGTTCGATTTGGGCGAGGACGTCACGGTCACCCTGCTCAGCGTGCCCGAGGGCGACGACAAGCCGGAGAAGTATCCGGGCATGTTCGCCAAGTCCCATGCCCTCATCCTGAACAAGACGGATCTTCTGCCCTATCTGAGCTTCGACGTGAAGCGGGCCGAGACCGCGGCTCGAACCGTGAACAGGGATCTTTTGTTCTTCGCCGTTTCCGCAGCCACTGGGGAGGGACTGGAAGGCTGGACCCAATGGATCGCGGACAGGGTCCGGGAGAAGAAGGCCGCCTGAGGTCGGAGATCGGAGATCGGATATCGGTGAGTCAGTGAAACGGTGAAGCGGTTGGTCGATGGGTGAGATGTGGCTCATTGGTTCAAAAGGCAAAGATTCCGCTGACTGAGACACTGACCAACTGATCAACTGACTTACTGATTCACTGCCCCACCGACTCACTGACTCACTGATTCACCGACTCACTGACTCACTGATTCACCGACTCACCGACACACTGACGCACTGACACACTGACGTACACTGACGCACCGCAAAGGTCAGCGCTTGGCGTTCAGCGCTTCGAGCGCGCTCAACACCGCCGCGAAGTCCTGGTCCCCGTGGCCCAGGTTCCGGGCGGTGGCGTAGGCCTGGGACACGGCGTGCGCCGCTGGGAGATTGGCCCCTTCCTCGTACGCGGTATCCAGGACGAACTTGAGGTCCTTGCTCATGTGCTTGAGGGGGAACTGGGCCGGATACTGCCCGTCGCGGAGCATGGACTCCTTGACCTGGAAGAGCCCGCAGTTGAGGGGACCGGAGGTGACCACCTCCAGCAGGGTCTCCGTATCCAGGCCGCCCTGCCTGCCCAGATTGATCATCTCGCTCAGCCCCTCCATCATGGTGCCCAGGAGCAGATTGACCGCCATCTTCATCATGGAGCCCTGCCCCGCGGGGCCGCAGTGGATCACCTTCTTGCCCATGACCTCGAAGAGCGAACGCATGGCCTCCACATCACCTTCCTCTCCGCCGGCGAGGACCACAAGGGTTCCCTCCTCTGCCGGCTTCTTGGAGCCGGAGACCGGAGCGTCCACGTAGCGGCAGCCCGTGGGCTCCAGGCGCGCGCCCAGCTCCCGGGCGAAGGCGGGAGAGACCGAGCTCATGTTGGTGAAGAGGGTCTGCTCGCCGAATTCCCCGGCAGCTCCCTCCTTGCCGAAAAGGAGCCCCTCCAGGGCCTCCGGGCCGGTGAGCATGGCGATGACCGTGCCGCATTCCCGGGCCATTCGGGCGGGGCTCTCCGCGACGCTGGCCCCCAGCTGTTCCAGCTCCCGGCAGCGGTCCCTGGTCCGGTTGTACACCGTGACCGAATAGCCCGCACGAACCAGGTTGGCCGCCATGGCCCGTCCCATGATCCCCATGCCCATGAAGCCGATATTCTGCAGCATCGCTTCGCCCTCCTGCGCTCCGTTTTGATATACCCCTCATTCACGGATCGGCATGCGGAGGCTACAGGACCTGCCAGGTGTGGGACAGAGGAACCCCCTGCTCCTGCGCTTGGTCCAGGGCCTGCTTGCCCCCCAGAACGGCGACCTCGCCCCGATCCCTGAGGCTGTCCAGCCACTCCGCAAAGCTGCGGAAGTCCTGCTTGCTCGTGCCCAGGATCTCCTCCCGGATGCGCTGCCGCTTGGCGTGGTCGTCCCCCACCAGATAGCGGACCAGGGAGAGCATCCCCTTGGCGTCCGGCAGCCTGGGTCGGTCCAGATCCCCTATTGCGCCGACCACTGCCTTGTTCAGCTCGGAATCGTTGATATCCGCTTCGCGCAGGAACGTCGCCGTATCGTCGAACACGCTCAGTGTCTGCGCCAGTTGGGGATCGCGGTAGGAGACGAAGCTCAGTGCCCCGGAAAAGCGGTCCAGCAGGCTGAATGCGCCGTACGCCCCGCCCTGGACCCTGAGCTTGTCCCAGAGCCAGGTGGTGCGAAGATAACGGCTGATCACCTGGTGGGAGCCGTGGAAGGCGTATCCGGCCTGGGCCAGGCCCAGGGCCTTGCCCACGTAGTTCACCTGTGCGGGAATGACCAGCCCCTCGGCTTCGCGCTCGCACCGGGCTCGCCAGGTCTGCTTCGGCTGCTCCTCGCGGGGCAGCGTTGCCAGAAGATCCCACAGGCCCGACTCAATTGCCTTCCTGCCCGACGCCTCCGCAGTGAGATTGGCCAGCGCCCCCCGGCTTTTGATCAACGAGGCCCAGGTGCGGCGAAGATCCTCGCGAACACCCTCCCAGTCCTTGTGCAGCTTGTCCAGAAGGTAGCGCAGAAACAGGAGATAGCTGACCCCGCCTGTGTGCTCCCGGGCCCAATCCGCCAGATGGAACCTCGCGCGCAGCCTGTGGTCCACGAAGCGATGCCCCGAGGGGATCAGGGCCTCCTCCACCTGGGCCTTCTCCTCCAAAAGGATCTGCAGGAAGCGGTCCCTGTTGTCCAGATCCACGCGAATGAGGCAATCACTCATCAGGCCCAGCATCCTCTCGGCCTTTTCCTCCATGGCCTTGCCGCGCAGGATGAGCTTGGCGCAGACGCCGTCCTCGCCCTCCAGGCCGGAGAAAAAGCTCTCCGTCCGGATCCCCCCGGTTTCGGCCTCGATGCGCCGATCCAGGGTCACGTAGTCCTCGACGTCCGTGCCCATTTCCGTCAGGGCCCGGCCCAGCAGGGGAACGTAGGAAATGAGCTTCTGCGGCACAGCTCCCATGTCGAAGCAGAGATCGAGATAGACCACGCCGTTGCAGGACAGCTCGTGGTAGAGAAGGGTGCCCGGATCTCCGGAGACCTCCTCGCAGGGGATCTCCGGTTCCTCGCGAGGCAGGTCCGCCACGCTCAGACCGGGAATCCGGGCCAGATCCTTTGGATCGTCCGGGGCCTGCTGCTTGCGCAAAAGCTCCATGCTCCGCTCGTGGAGCCCGTCGCGCTCCTCTTGGGAAAGCCCCTCCAGGAGCCTGTCGATGGTCTCCTGCTCCCGCTGCCGGATACGCTCCCCCTCGTCGGGGTCCGGTTCCAGATGGACGGTGCTCCGGTGCGCATTGTCCAGAAAATAGCGCTGCACCAGCTGCTCGAACAGGGGCTCGCCAGCCTGGAGGCGCTCCTTGATCCGCGTGAGCGGCGTCTCGAAACAAACCAGAAGGCAGGGATCGCTGTCGTAGTTCCAGGTGGCCATGGAACGGAACATGACCAGCAGCCCCCGGGGCAGGGAGCCGGTGTTGTTCTCCCGCAGGGCGAATTCCACGCTGTTCACCGCGGCGTCCACCGCGGTCCGCTCGAAGCCGTCCCGGCAAAGCCGCTGCAAGGTATCCAGGATCAGTTCCTCCACGCGGGGCAGATCCTCGCGTCGCACCCCCTTCAGGCCGGTGGAGAAGAACATCTGGCGCAGCTCGTTCTCCAGGCCCACACCGACCAGGTCCTCGCCCAGCCCGGACTCGATGAGCTCCTTGCGCAGGGGGGAGGAGGGCATGCCGATAAGAAGCTGCTCCAGGATCTGCAGGGCCAGATTGGTCTCCGCCTCGGTCACGCTCTCCAGGAGCCAGTTCAGGGTGATCATGCACTTGGGATCCTGGCCCGCCTCCGCCGGATAGGCCACGGTCTCCCGTACCGGCTGGGTGAAGTGGGGCTGCAGGTCCACTGCGGAATCCACGTCCAGCTTGTCGAACTCGCGCAGGGTTGCGTCCAGAAAGCGCAGCCGCTCCAGGGGATCGTCGTCCCCGTAGAAGAAAAAGCGGGCGTTGGAGGGGTGATAGTAGCGCCTGTGAAAATCCAGGAAGGCCTCGTAGGTCAGCTCGGGGATCATCTGGGGATGCCCCCCGGACTCCAGGCCGTAGGGGGAATCCGGGAACAGGGACTGCTGGGAGCGTTCCTGGAGCAGATCGTCCGGGGAGGAGTAGGCGCCCTTCATCTCGTTGTACACCACCCCCTTGAGCTCCGGGGCGGCATCCGGCTCCGCAACCTCCAGGTGCCATCCCTCCTGGTCGAAGGTGTCCCTGGTGAGCAGGGGATGGAACACGGCATCCAGGTACACGTCGATCAGATTGTAGAAATCCGTGAGGTTCTGCGAGGCCACTGGATAACAGGTCCGGTCCGGAAAGGTCAGGGCGTTGAGAAAGGACTGCACCGAGCCCTTCAAGAGCTCCACAAAGGGTTCCTTGAGCGGGTACTTGCGCGAGCCGTTGAGCACGGAGTGCTCCAGAATATGGGCCACTCCCGTGGAATCCCGTGGCGGGGTGCGGAAGCAGGCCCCGAAGACCTTGTTCTCGTCGTCGTTCTCCACGGACAGGACCTCGGCCCCGTTCTTGCGGTAGCGATACAGCGTCGCCCTGCCCTGCAGCTCCTTGATTTCCTGGGTCCATACTCGCTCGAACCCGTATAAGTCGTCGCTCATTCATGCCTCCAGTCAGTCGTCATGTCCTGTTCTCCATAAATCGAGCCAAACGCCGGTCACCACGCCTAGCCCAGGACCACCTGTCCGCTCAGCTCAGTCCCCGCCGGAACGACCTGCTGATGCGAGGAGGTGTTCACCACCTCCACCCTTCCGGCGCAGCGTACATTCTCCTGGAAGAGGAGGTCCCCGCTCAGGCTGAGGCTCTCGCAGGCGAAAAGCGAGGGTGGGCCGGAGGGAAAGCGGGCCTCGAAGGCGTCGACCTTGCCGTAATAACGCCCGTCAAGCTCGATGTAAATAGGCGGAAGCTCTCGCTGGGGGTTGGGGGTCAATTTGTAGGACGCATCGAGAACGAAGCAGTCGGAACGCACAGCCAGCAGATCGTTCGTCTTCTTCACCGGCATGAAGCGATCCCTGGAAATCCGCAGCGCCGAGGTGTCGGGGAAGGTGGCGATTGCGGCCCCCATGGCGGTCTCCAGCTGCAGCACGCGCGGAGTGGATTCGTCGCGGGGGTCCAGGGTCTTGGGATTGACGATGAGGGGCAGCTGGGGCAGCCCGTTCTCCTGGATGAAGGCCTTGAGGCGTCGGAGGTCGATCCAGATGTTGTTCGTGTTGAAGAAGCGGTGGCGCTCCACGTCCTGGAATTTCTTCAAGTCATCTTCCGGGCACTGGGCGATCTCGCGCAGAAGGAATCGCCCATCCGGGGACAGGGCCAGGTGCCCCCCCTTCTTGTCCCGTGGGTAGCGCTCTGCCACCTCCATGAGGAAAAAATAGCCCTTTTGGACCATATATCCCAGGATGCCCGGATCCACTGCCGCGCCCAGGTTGTCCGAGTTGGAGACGAAGGCGTAGCGCTTGCCCTGCTCCAGCAGCTCATCCAGACAGCCGGAAGTGGCCAGGGCGGCGAAGACGTCCCCGTGCCCCGGGGGATTCCATTCCAGCCCCGGGCGATCGGGGCAGCTGACCGGCCCCAGGTTTTGGTCAAGCCTGGGGAACTTGTGCTGCACAAAGGAACGGGGGCGTTCCTCCGGCGGGACCCCTTGCTCCTCCCAGTAGCGGGCCACGTCCTGTTGTGTATGGAAGCTGTCCATGAGCAGGAGGGGAATATCCCTGATCCGGGCCTGGAGCCGGATGACGTCCAGAAAGGTGTACCCCGGGCGGGCGGTCAGAAGGGACTTGGCGTGGGGCATGCCCATGCTCGTGCCCAGCCCGCCGTTGACCTTAATCATGACCGTCTGCCGCAGATGATCCCGCCCGATGCGCTCATGTTCCTGGCTCAGATCCTTCTGCGCGGGAACGTCCTCCTCGCTGACCGGTCTGATCTCCTCCTCCGGAACCTGGCCCACGGTCCGGCGCGAATCGAGCAACGTGCGGTAATAGCTCCGGAACTGCTCGATCACTTGCTCGGGAAGACCCTCCTGACGCATCTTATCCGAAAAAAGGCGAAAATCCCCCTCCGCTACCTGTCCCGACCTGGCACCGTTCCAGCCCATGGTCTGCATCTCCTTTTCCCGATTCGCTTATTGATTCAGTTCCGCACAGGATTATTTCTTGAAGAGTTTATTACCTGTTGAATAGGTAGGAAGAAGCCATCGCGGGAAGTGACCGAAGAAACCAATGGGATATGATAGCAGATGAGCCACCCCCCTTCAATCAGGAGCTGGCCCGGCACGGAGGTCCTGCGCCTCACAAGGCGCACGAAGCGATTGGACCCGCTCCACCTCTCCGGATCCATTGCAAAACCAAAGCTTCCCCGCTAGGATGAGGGAAAAATGGCAGACTGCTTGCGCAACTCCGACGGGTCCGGAAAGGCGGGGCCAGCATTCCCTGTCTCCCCGCCCGATCGCGGGACGGACAAGACAGGCGTGATTCCGGAAACACAAAGCATGCAAGGAGAACAGCCGTGCTCACCAAGAAGTCACTCCTGCCAACCCTTTTCCTCCTGGCACTCCTGGTGCTCCTCTGCGGCAGCATCCAGGCGCAGAACGCCACAGCTCCGGCTGCCCGACAGGACAACGCGACCGATCCAGCGGAAGAAGGCCATGTGGACAAAACATCCTCAAATGCGGAGGGCGTTCCCATCCAAATCAGGCATGAGAACACGGATCGGGTGGGACGACGGCTCGTATTCCACATGCGGGAGCGATTCAGCCAATCGAACCTGTTCCGCCTGACAGACAGCGAGGAAAAGAAGATCATCCTCTATGTGAAAAGCCAAAAGGAATTTCCGGGAAGGCCGGGAATAAGCTCCATCTACGCCGCAACCTGGGCCTTTTCCTACGGCGGCGACGTCTTGAGCAATTATCTGCAGAGCCGGACGGGTATCGCGGGCACGGAAAACCTCGGGGACACTGCCGAGGAATTCGTGGCCAGCACCTTCGAGGTCTACTCCCGCTACAGCTATCTTTTTCAAGAGGAATAAGGCATCAAAGCAGCTGCGGCCCGGGGCTCAATCCCCTCCGAGGTCCCGGGCCCGCTTGTCGACCCTCTCCGCCAGGTCCCGGAACAGGTGCCCCACCGTCACGATTGCCGAGCGGTTTTCCTCTCCCGGGACCCTTCTGTGCACCCATTCGGAAATATACAGGACCTCTTCAACACCGAGTTCAATCGTCTCCTCGCTCCCCTTGGTCACCCTGTCCATCAGCTCCTGGCGAGCCCTCTCCCGCTTTGCGATGGCGCGACTGTAATCCTGGACGATTGCCTGCCGCTTCTCCCTCAGGGCCTCAAGGTCCGCTCCCTCGGACCGTTCCTTGCGATCCTTGAGCTCTTCCTTGATCTGGTTCAGCTGGTAGTTGAAATGCACCGCCTGACTTTTTGCCTCCAGATAGTCCTGTATGTACATATCCAGTCCGGGCTTTTCCCCTAGAATGGTCAGGACGGCGGAAACGTCGCGCAGGTAGGAGCTGCCCAGCTGAAGCATTTCCGCGACATCCGCATCGGAGAGTGGTCGTTCACGGACCTCGCCCCCGGGAGTCTCCACCCTGCGGGTGCTGTTCTTCGCCTTCCGGACCACCGCCCGGACAAAGCTGTCGGCAAACCGAAAATAGGCATGCTTCAGGATGTCCGGATCAAGGAGCTTGCGCAGGACCTCCTGCCTGGCCTTTTTCACAGCGGAGCTGGAATGGCGGAGTCCGATCAGCTCCGTGCCGTATCGCACATTGAGGGCCCGGAAGCTGAGGCGGAGCACACCCTCCTTCCGGGGATTGTCCTGCCCCCACTCGGGATGGTAGCGAGAGACCACGAAGTCGGCCAGATCCAGAACAAAAGCCGGGGTCACCACTTTTCGACTATCCGGCAGATCGCCGCCACGATCCCGTGAACCTGTCCGATTGCCAGGCTCGCTTTCGGCTTCAGCCGTGGCGTTCGCCTCGTCCGAGACTGAGGGGGCCTCGTCCCGATCCGAGGCATTCGGCGAAGAGGGCGCCCCAGAGGCTTGCTCCTCCTCGTGCCCTTCCTGCCCGGGGCCGCTCAACTCGGTGCTCTGCTGGAACAGGAACCAAGCCGCGGCAAAGGCGAGAAGCAAAGCAAGGGCAATAATGCCCAGCTGAATCGTTTTTCGTTCCATGCCGGTAATTATCCAATAGCTTGCAAGTCCTTCGGCTCAAAGGACCATGGCTCAAGGACTCGAATCTCATGTATCCTAGCAGAAAACATACCCCGGTCAAGAAAGGAGGAATGCGGGAGGTGGAGGAACAACGAACCGAAATACAGCAGGACCCGCTGCCCAGGGGCCCCTTTCGGAGTAGCAAGGACATTGTCCTTGCCTCGGCCTCCCCCAGACGCCAGGAGCTCTTGCACAGGCTGGGGATCGACTTCCTGGTTCGGGCCAGTGACGCCCCGGAACCGGACTGGACGAAGACCCTGGATTCGCCGGAGGACTTTGTTGTCTCCGCTGCTCGGAGCAAGGCGACGGATGTGCTCCAACACATTCCCCACGGGGTGGTTCTGGCGGCGGACACCATAATCGCCCTCGAGCATGAAATCCTGGGCAAGGCCGGGAGCAGGGACCACGCGCTTTCCATGCTGCGCCGCCTTGCCGGCGGGACCCACACAGTGCTCACCGGTTGCTGCATCACAGAGAAAAACGGGAACACGGAAACAATCGCCGCAAGCACCTATGTGTCCATGCCCCCCATGGAGGAGGACATGCTCCGGGCCTACGTCGACACAGGGGAGTATGCCGGCAAGGCGGGGGCGTACGCCATCCAGGGAGTAGGATCCTACTTGGTGCGGGATATTCACGGATCCTACACCAATGTCGTGGGGCTTCCCCTCCAGGAAGTCCTCTTCTGCCTCCTGCGAATGAACGCCGTGCGGATTCATCACCAGAAGGAGAAAGGGGCATGAAAACGGACCGAACAGCGGTGTATCTGGCCACATTGGGACCCATCGGCTATCTCCGGCCCGCACCCGGAACCTGGGGTTCGGCTGCGGCGGCCATTGTGGCCCCTTTTGTCTTCACCCCGCTGGCCCCATGGCTCAGGGGGCTTGCCCTGCTCCTACTGACCGGCGTGGGCATCCTGGCTGCCCACAGGGCGGAACACTCCCTCCAATGCAGGGATCCCCAGGCCGTGGTCATCGACGAGTTCGCCGGCCAGCTCCTGGTCTTTCTCCTGGTGCGGGATCCGAGCCCGCTCACCATAGCCGCCGGGCTGGCCCTCTTCCGCCTCTTCGACATCATAAAGCCCTGGCCTGTGGGGGCTTCCGAAACCTGGTTCTCCGGGGGGGCCGGGATCATGGTGGATGACCTCCTGGCCGGAGCCTACGCCCTGCTCGCCTTGCACCTCCTGCTGGCCCTCTTCTAGCGCCGCCCCCCACGCCCAGGGCCAGTGCCCGCTTCCATCCCGCAGCCCAAGGCGGCCAGCGGCTTCTCCTGTCCGGGAGCCAGGGCGAAGCCGTTGACAAGGTTCCCTGTATGGCCTATTTTAATGACACTTTTTTTAAAAAAGTGCTACTTACGAGCCACGACCCTGACTCGAGCGGCTCAGGATTGCCTGTCGCACCACAGGCACCCTAGCGCCGATCAGAGCAAAAGCGCCGAGAACAGGGCTTCGTGGCCGATAAAGCCCTGTGCCGACGCCATGGCTTCAAAAATCACCATCTCTCCCACCAGGAAAAGCATCAGGAGCATCCATGCACATCGCTGAAGGCGTCCTCCCCCTCTCCCTGTTGGGCGCCGGGGCGGCACTGAGCCTGGCGGGAACCGCGCTTGGCCTAAAACGAACGAGACAGGATGAAATCCCGATTGCGGCAGTCATGGCTGCAACGTTCTTTGTGGCCTCCCTGATCCATGTCCCCTTGGGCCCCTCCAGTGTTCACCTGCTGCTTCTCGGACCCGTGGGGCTTCTGACCGGCTGGGCCTGTTTTCCCGCCATCCTGGTGGGCCTTCTGCTCCAGGCCCTGTTCTTTCAGTACGGGGGACTGACCGTGCTGGGGATCAACACGTTCAACATGGCCCTGCCCGCCCTGCTGGCGTACGCGGCATGCGGCCCCGTGGTCCGCTCCCGCAGAAGGAACCTGGCTGTCGCAGGGGCATTTGCCGCCGGATCCGGAACGATCCTGGCTGCCGGCGTGCTCACGGCCATATCCCTCGGTCTGGCGGGCGAGGCCTTTCTCCCCGCTGCGCAAACCATCCTGCTGGCCCATATCCCCATCGCCGCAGTCGAGGGAGCGATCACCGTCGCGGTCATCGGATTCATCCGCAGGGTCAAGCCGGAAATGCTTCCAACCCGATCGAGATAGGAGACAGCCCATGGCGTGCTTCCCTCGAAAAGCGGTCCCCCTCCTCGCCCTGCTTCTCATGTGGCCCGGAATAAGCTTCGCTCACGGGGTCAACCTGTTCTGCTGGGCCCAAAAGGACACCGTACAATGCCGGTCCCGCTTTTCCGGCGGACGTTCCGTGCACAACGGCACCTGGCGCGTTCTGGACGCCTCCACCGGAGACCGGCTTCTTTCCGGTACAACGAATTCCGAAGGCCGTTTCGCCTTCTCCCCGCCCCAGCAGGCTCGGGAGGAACACCGCGACCTCAAGGTGGTGTGCGAGGCCTCGATGGGCCACAAGGACAGCTGGCTGGTGCGGGCCGGGGACTACATCACCGGGCTCTCGGAGGAGAACAGGGAGGCCGAAAGCACACCAGCCAAGACGAAGACCGGCGGGGAGGTAGCCGCCCAGTCCGAGGCGGTCCGGGAGGAGACGATCCGCCGGATCGTGCGCCAGGAGCTGGCCCCGGTGCGTCGGGACCTCGCCGGGCTCCGCGAGACAGGGGTCGGCATCCGGGATGTTCTGGGGGGATTGGGCTATATATTGGGTCTGTTCGGGGTCTGGGCCTTGGCGGCGAGCCGGAGAAAGTCGCAATAAGGCTCATGCCGGCGCAAGCCCGGGAATGAAGGTTGTATGAAAACATCTATAACCTGCTCTATTATTGGAACATCTTGAGCGAGCCGTGCCGGGGTGAGCGCTGAAGCGCAGGTTTCATCCGGACGTCAAATGCCGAGGGGCCAAGCCTTGAGCGGCTCCACCCTCAGGCCACCAGTAAACAAGGAGATGGTTTGACTCCATGGCAATCCTTGAAGCAAATGGGCACGCTCCTTGAGCCTCCAGCACGGAGCTTCAAGGCCATGGTCTATATGAAACCCAGCGAAGCGCTCTCACCGGTTCGGCTCGCGGCATTATATGCTTGGTTGTGCCCGGGACGACCCGGGAATGAAGGTTGTATGAAATGGACGACACGCCCTTCAGCAGCGGTCAATCGCTCATCCACCGCACGGATCCCCGCATCAGGCTGGTGCTCTGCCTGCTCCTGGCCTTCGGCATGGCCGGACTGACCACGCTCACCGGCGGGGTCGCCGCGCTGATCCTCGGAGCCGGCCTGGCCGCAAGCGCCAAGCTCCCGCTATGGGGCACGATCAAGCGCCTCCTGTTGGTCAACGGGTTCATCGCCTTCCTTTGGATCATGCTCCCCCTGTCCGCGCCGGGCGAAGCCGTGCTCCTTCTCGGCCCCTTTCAGGCCACGCGGGAAGGCATTGTCCTGGCCGGGCTGATCACCCTCAAGGGCAACGCTATTCTGCTCTGCCTCATGGCCCTGGTGGCCACGATCCCGCTGACAGACATGGGTCAGACCCTGGCCTCCCTGCGCGTCCCGGACAAGTTTACCCTGATGTTCGTCCTGTGCAACCGCTATCTGCACCTGATCCGGGAGGAATACGGACGCCTCGCGGCTGCCGCGCGCATTCGCTGCTTCCGGCCGGGAACGAACAGGCACACCTACCGCACCTACGGCTATCTCCTGGGCATGCTCCTGGTGGGCAGCTACGAGCGGGGCAAAAGGGTGCATCAGGCCATGCGGCTCCGGGCCTTCCAGGGCCGCTTTCACTCCTTGCATCCATTCGCCATGCGGGGTAGGGATCTCGGTGTGGCCCTGGGGATCGCCCTTTATGCCCTGGGCCTTTTCCTGGTGGAATGGTATGCCCGGGGCCATCTCGCCCCCCTGGGATGATCATGTCGGAATTGCTTCGTCTAACGGATATCGCCTTCGCCTATCCGGAAAGCCGGGAGCCCGTCCTGGACGGACTCAGCTTCGTGCTCGGCCCGGATCGGCGCATAGGGATCATCGGCCCCAACGGCAGGGGCAAAACGACATTCCTCCATGTCTGCGTGGGGCTGATCCAGCCCGACAGGGGAGAAATCGCCTTCAAGGGCCATCCCCTGGGCAGGAGGGAGAAGGACCTCTTCCGCCTCAGAAAGTCTGTGGGCCTGGTCTTTCAGAATCCCGACGACCAGCTTTTCTGTCCCACGGTCCTGGAAGACGTTGCCTTCGGCCCCCTGAACCTGGGATTCAGCCGAGAAGAGGCCACGGAACGGGCACGATGGGCCCTGCAGCTTGTGGACATGCCAGGGTACGAGAACCGTGTGACCCACAAGCTGTCCGGGGGGGAAAAGAAAACCCTGTCCCTGGCCACAATCGTGGCCATGCAGCCCGAGGCCATCCTCCTGGACGAGCCCTCCACCGGCCTTGATCCGGACAGCCGGGAGCACATCGTCCACGTCCTGAACAATCTATCCCAGAGCCTGGTCATCGTCTCCCACGACTGGGATTTCCTGGCCCGCACCACCTCGGAGCTCTATACCCTGGACTGCGGCAGCCTGCGGGAGACCGACAGGGGCACGCTTCACCAGCACGTGCACTACCATCCCAGTGGCGAGGTCCCTCATGTGCACCAGAGCGGCCTCCCCTGAGCCCCAATGGTCATTCCCGCAAAACGGGAATGGAGTCCTCGTCCTCCCGCATCAGGCATTCTCCTCCGGCTTTTCCTCTGTGGACGCAGTCTCTTTTTCTCCGGATTGGCCGGAAGGATGGGCAAAGCTGTCGTTGAGCTCCTGAATATAGCGCTTCACATCCTGCCGCACCCTGTTCAGGCCCTCCCTGCTCCGGCGCCCCCATCCCACGGGCCTATTCCGGAACAGGCTGCGCCACCAGTTGCTGTTCTTCATGAAGGCGGAGAGGTAGTTCTGCCGTTCCCGATCCGACACCTTGGCCGCCAGTTTTTCCGCCACGCTCCTGGCGGCCCTGCTGCGTACCGAAAAATGGCCCCACCCCAGCAGGAGGGCCGCGATCCCCAACACCCCATAGAGCCAGGGAGGCGTTGTCAGCCAACCGGGGATCCCCAATTGCAGCTTCATCCCGTCCCAGTAGCCGCCCCAGAGAGTGAGCCCCAGAAACAGGGCCAGGAGCAGCCCGATAAGGCCACCTTCCACCAAGAACACGCGGCGGCGCCAGCTTTGCTGGAATCGAGAAATCGCCGGCACAACCGTTTCCTCCAGATGGTTGGCGGACTCCTCCAGCATCCCCACGATACGGTAGGCCCGCTCCACCTGAACCTGCTCCATGCGCTCATAGATGGCCCCAAGGCCCTCCTCTGCCTTCCTGCTGAAGCGCTTGCGCAGGGATTCGTCCTCTATGGGGGCGGCGGCATGCGGATCATAGACACTGTAGGTGCGGCCAGCTGTCATCCCGCTCTGGGCCAGGGCCCTCTGCCAAGCGGCGAAGACCTCCTCCGGGTTGTCCTCCGCGGCTGTCATGTCGATCTGATTCAGAATAAAGAGGAACTTGTTCGCATCCTTGCGCCTGAGGGTGTCCTGCACCAGATGGGTCAAGGTGTCGCGCATGGATCCGGACTCTGGGTGGCGGGCATCGAAAAAGACCAGGACCAGATCGGAGAGGTCCACGATGCGGTCCGTGATCCGGAGCGTGGAAGTGCGCTGGGCGTCGGCGTCGAAACCGGGGGAGTCAATAAGGATCTTGCCCCTGAGCTTGGGACTGGGACAGGTCTTGAGCTGGACATAGGCGTCCACGTGCTGTCCCTCTCCGGGGGCCACCTCCTCGATGGCTCCGCCGATGCGGTACAAGGGAAAGCGCGGATCCGAATCAAGCGCCATCCCCGGCAATACGCGCACCTGATCATGCCCTGTGTAGCAGATCACGGTGAACTTGTCGTCCACTGCCTGGTTCCCGGTGGACTGCAGATCGTGTCCCAGATAGGTGTTGAGGAAGGTGGACTTGCCGGAGGAGTAGGTCCCCAGCACGGAAATGAGCGGCCACCAGGGGGTGCGGAGGGCATAGGACTGATCCGGGAGGAGGAATCCCATTCTGTGGCTGATCCGATCCAGGTCGCGAAAACTCTTGACCACTTTCTCCAGAACCGGATTCTCCTGCCGCAAGTGCTGCTCCAGGCTGCTCAATCTCTGGCCAAGCTGTTCCCTTCGGCCCATACTCCCCCCGGACTGTTTGAATATTGCCGCGGCCCCTGACGCGCCCGAATGATTGTTCCTCTCCCAGAAAGTGCCCCTGCAACAGGCCCCTTCCGGGTTAACCCCGTTGTTTCGCGCCGAAGGGCAAGCGCCGATCCAAAACCTATTGCCCCACCTTCAGCTCCTGCCCCGGCTGGATGAACTCCCCTTCTTCGATGGCATTCCATTCCCGGAGCTTATCCACGGAAACATCGTAGCGCTGACTGATGCTGAAGAGGGTCTCGCCTTCCTTGACGGTATGGCGTTTCGTCCCGTCCCCTGACGCCTCATCCGTTTCTCCCGAAGGGCCGGCGACCTCTCCGCGATCCGCCAGCCGATCCTCGAGGCTGGCGAAGCGCTCCTCCATATCCGAGACCGCCTTCCTGAGCTTGGCCAGCTCCTTCTGCCGAACTCCGGAGGACGAGGATTCCTGGATCGTGTTCATCTTCTCCAGGATCATATTGTGCTGAAACTCGAGCTTGTCCAATCGCGTCTCGAGGCTGTTCATGCCGCTCTCTTCCCGTGCCGCCTTTTGGTCATCCCCTGAGCCGCCCCAGAACAGGAGCATGATCAGGGCGATCAGAATCACGGCACCCCCGATGGCCACAGGAAGAAGATGCTCACGGGCTTTCTCCAGCCAGCCCGAGGCGCCCCTCCTCCTGGGGTTTTCCCTGTATTCCGGCTCATCCAGATCACTCAGGCGCGGTCCCTGCTGGGCCATACCACCTCTCCTTCTCTTTTCCGCCGAGTGCTGCCACGCAACGCCCGACAATCATCCCCGCCTCTGCGGAATGTGCCATTTGGATGGCTGCTACCAAGAGACCAGATTCAATCGGATTCCTCGCGCAGATGATAACACGAGATCCCCTCGCCATTCAGAACAGGCTTGAAGCATTTATTGTCCGAGCGGCATTTGGAGGGTCGCGTATCTCCCTCCTTCCATCTCCGGATCAAATCGGGTTCCCGAACAAGGGGACGGGACAGGGACACAAAGTCCGTTTCCCCTCGTTCCACCAGATCGCGAGCGACCTCGAAGGAGCGGATCCCGCCCACCAGGATGAGGGGGAGATCCATGGTCCGTTTGAATTCGCGGGCTGTATCCAGATAATAGGCCTCGTCCTGGCTGGATCGGATGGGCGTGGTACGGGGCGGGATGCGGGTCCCGGACTTGGGGGTGCCACCGCTGAGCTCCACCGCGTCCAAACCCCTTTCCTGCAGCATCCCACACACTGCCAGGGACTCCTGGGCAGTCATCCCCGGAGTCAGATAGTCCTGGGCATTGATCTTGATCAGGAGGGGAAAGTCTGGACGCGTTGCGCTCCGTATGGCATCCGCCACCTCCAGGACAATGCGGGCGCGTCCGGAAATATCTCCCCCATATTGGTCCGTGCGGCGATTGAAGAAGGGGGAGAGGAACTGGCTCAAAAGATAGCCGTGGGCGGCATGGATCTGGACGCCGTCGAAACCGGCCCGCATCGCCAGCCGCGCGCCGTTGGCGAAAGCGTCCACCACCCCGGCAATATCCTCGAGCTCCATCTCCCGACAGGAATAGTCATCCCCTTCTCCGGGCCGGGATGGACCAATGGGTTCCAGGCCCGTCAGGTTGGGATCTGTTTGACTTCCGGCGTGGGCCAGCTGCAGGATCACCCGTCCTCCGGCCTCGTGCACCGCTGAGGCCATCCCGCTCAAGCCCGAGGCCATCTCCTCGCTGTGCGCCCCGAGCTGCCAGGGCCCTGCCTTGCCCTCGAGACTGACAAAGGCGTGACTGCTTATGATCAGCCCCACCTCATTGCGGGCGAGCTCAGCCATCATTTTTGCCAATCCGGGGGTACAGCTCCCGTCATCCAGGGCCATCCCTTCCCATGTGGCGGAACGGACGAACCTGTTTTTCACCCGCATGCCGTTGATCTGCGCTTCTTGGAACAAGCGTATCACCTTATTCGTCTCCTTCCTGCTGATTCTCCTTGCCTGAGCCGCTCGCACTTTTCCCGAATGGATCGTGGCTGTTGCGCTTCGCGCTTCGCCCTTTCCCGCGAAGCCAGGCGGCCTGGTTCCTTTGGTATTCCGCTTCGGTCTCGGTCCAGCCGAAACCCGGGGGGATACCGCCGCGCCGCACATCCGGATCGGCCCCTCCACTGTCCAGGGAGCAGAAAAGCTCTTTGAGGCGCCGAAGGAAGCGCCTATGATTCTGGGCCTCGTCCCGCCTTCGCACCAGCGCTTCCCCTTCTCCACCTTTTGCCCCGCCCAGGGGCGGGCAGTGAACGAAACATTTCACCACTGAAGATTTATAGCACATTCCCCGCTTTAGCTCAATTCCTTGTTTCATGGGACGTAACTATTCACCAGCTCCCTGATCAGGATAAGCCTCCCCAGGGCCCAATCCCCGAAAGGAGCCGGGAATTGTTGGATCAAGGGATTTTGCCTTCGCTCTGATTGTATAGTAGCATGATTGGTTGGTTTTGTGCTGCTACGGACGAACCCGGGCATGGGAAATATCGGGAAACAAGGAGGCGGAGATGCCCCCGGACCTTGGGCACGCCATCGAAGAGGCGCTTACAGCCGGCTCGAGGAGCCTGGACGAATCGGAAAGCAAGACTTTTCTCCGGGAATTCACCATTCCGGTGATCCCCGAACGAAGGGCCCTATCCGCTGAGGAAGCGGCCCGGGCAGCGGATGAGATAGGTTATCCCGTGGTGCTCAAGGGCCTGGCCCGAGACATCGGCCACAAGACCGAAGCCGGCCTGGTTCGGCTCGGATTGGAGCATAGCGGTGCGGTCCGCCGTGCTTTTCAGGAGATGGAACAGACCCCGGGGCTGCGCGGAGCGCTGGTGCAACCCCAGGTCAAGGCGGAAAGGGAATTCCTTGCCGGTTTCTTCCGGGACCCGCAATTCGGGCCGGTGATCATGTTCGGCCTGGGCGGGATCTTCACCGAGGCCCTCTCCGATGTGAGCCTCAGGCTCGCCCCGGTCACCGAGCAGGACGCCCGGGACATGCTCGCGGAGATCCGCGGCCGAACCCTGCTCCGGGGAGGACGCAATCAGCGGCCCGCGGACGAAGCCGCCCTCGCCCGCACCTTGATCGGACTGGGAAACTTGGCCCGGGACTATCCGGACATCCGGGAGCTGGACATCAATCCTCTCTTGATCACCGCCGATGGAGAGGTGCTCGCAGCGGACGCCCTCGCGGTCCTGGAGCGAATGTCGGGCGCAACCAGATCCCGTCCCGCCATCTCCCCCCGCATCACCGAGGAGTTCTTCCGGCCCAGAAGCCTCGTCTTCATCGGCGCTTCCTCCCAAATGGGCAAATGGGGGCATCTCCTGGTGACCAACGTCACCAGCGGCCGCTTTCCGGGAACAGTCTACCTGATCAATCCCAAGGGCGGCACCATCGCCGGCCAAGAGGCTTATGCCTCGATCGCCTCCCTACCCGAAACACCGGACCTTGCCGTGGTCACCATACCCGCGGCCAAGATCTCCGGCCTTCTGGACGAGCTTCGGGAAAAGGGAGTCACCAGAATTGTCCTCATCGCCTCCGGCTTCGCCGAAACAGGCACCCGGGGCCGGAAGCTGGAACAGGATCTGGTGGACAAGGCCAACAGTCTGGGCATCACCATTCTCGGGCCCAACACCATGGGCCTGTGCAATCCGCACCACAGCTTCTACTGCACCGGCTCCATCGTCCAGCCCAGGCCCGGCTCCACGTCCATGGTCTCCCAGTCCGGGAACATGGGGGTGCAGCTGCTCTCCTTCGCCGAACAGCAGGGCATCGGGATCCGCTCCTTCTGCGGCTCGGGCAACGAGGCCATGCTCAGCGTGGAGGACTTCCTGGACTATTTCGCGGAGGACGAGCTGACCCGCACGATCATGCTCTATCTGGAAAGCCCCAAGGACGGCCATCGCTTTCTGGAAACCGCCCGAAGGGCGTCCCGCAAGAAGCCTATCGTCCTGCTCAAGGGCGGAAGCACCAAGCAGGGAAGCAAGGCCGCGGCCAGCCATACCGGTGCCATGAGCTCGGACAGCGCGGTCTTCGATGGTCTTTGCCGGCAGGCCGGGGTGATCAAGGTGGACGGGCCCATGGATCTCCTGGATCTCACCGCCGCATTTTCCTCGCTTCCCCTGCCCCGGGGCAGACGCGTGGCCGTGGTAACCCTGGGCGGGGGCTGGGGGGTGATCACAGCGGACATGTGCGCCCAGTACGGCCTGGAGCTGCCGGAGCTGAGCCAGGAGATCCTGAGCTTCATGGACGCGGAGCTTCCCCCGTACTGGAGCCGCTCCAACCCGCTCGACCTCGTGGGGGAAAACGATCTTTCCCTGCCGGTCAAGGCCATGGAGAAGCTCGCCGCCTGGGAAGGATGCGACGCGATCATCAATCTGGGAATTCTGGGGAGACGCGCCTTTGTTCAGGATTACCTCAACGCGGTGCGCCGGACGGACCCCGGTTACACCGAGGAGTACTTGCAGGACGTGGATCGGGAGCTCGCACGCTTCGAGCAGGAGTATGTGGAAACCGTGGCCCGGCTCATGGAAACCTATGAAAAGCCCATATTCGGAGTACGCCTGCAGTCCGGGGGAGCGGACAGAACCATCGAGGAGGTCTCCGGGCACCGCTATCAGAGCGTTTTCTACCACACGCCGGAAAAGGCGGTAAAGGCCTGCGCCATGATGTACCGCTACAACTGTTTCCTTTGCGAAACCCGCGGGGATTGATCCCGGGCGCAGCACCGGCAAGACAATCGCACGCTCATCCCGATCAGCCGGATATCCGGCTCGGGACACCGGAGGATACAGCCAATGCCGAGCTTTGAACAAGGCCCCATCCGACCGCCCAGCGAGGCGGGCAGCCTGCTGCTTCGATTCACCAGGAACTGCCCCTGGAACAAGTGCGCCTTCTGTCCCGTGTACAAAAAGCGGCGCTTCAGCCGCAGAAACCTGGAGGAGATCCTGGAGGACATCGACGCCGTCTCCCGGATGCTCTCGGAGATGCGCGACTTCGCCCGCTCGGTGACCGGACGGGAGGATCTCGACGGCGCTATCATGCAGCGCATCCTCAAAAGCGGGGATTGGGGCGAGCAGTACAAGCAGCTCGCCTTCTGGGTTCTCCAGGGGGAGGGGACGGTTTTCATCCAGGACGCGAACAGTCTCATCCTCAAAACGGAGATCCTGGAACAGGCCCTGACGGCTTTGCGGAGCAAGATCCCCCTGGTGCGGCGGGTCACCATGTACGCCCGCAGCAGCACGGTGGTCCGCAAGAGCGATCAGGAGCTCACCCGTCTGCGCCGGGCGGGACTGGACCGTCTTCACATCGGCATGGAAAGCGGATCGGACCGGGTCCTGCGCCTGATGAACAAGGGCACGAGCTCAAAGCAGCATATCCAGGCTGGCCAAAAGGCGGTGCAAAGCGGATTTTCCCTGTCCGAGTACATCATGCCCGGGCTGGGAGGCAGGGAGCTGTCCCGGGAGCACGCCCTGGAGACCGCGCGCGTGCTTGACGCCGTCGACCCGCACTTCATCCGCCTGCGCACCCTGCAGATCCTGCCCGGAACCGAGCTGGATGCCATGCGCCAGCGTGGCGAGTTCACTCCCTTGGACGACGACGCAATCGTCTCCGAGATCCGGCTCCTGATCCAGTCCCTGCGGGAAACCACGGCCGAGCTTGCCTCGGACCACGTCATGAATCTGCTCCAGGAGGTACAGGGCCGCCTGCCCGGAGACAAGGGGACCATGCTCGGAGTGATCGACGAATACCTGGGTCGCCCCAGAGAGGAAAGGCTGCTCTATCGGCTGGGTCGACGCGCCGGAAGCCTCGTCTCGCCCTCCCAGCTCGACGAGCCCGGCACCCGCCAGCAGCTGGAGCGGGCCCGCAAGTCCCTGGAGGCCCAGGAAGGGAAGGATCTGGAGGCCATTATCTCGGACATGGGCAGAAGCCATCTCTGATATCCACCCAAAAGCAGACAGGACGAAATCGCGACCATGATCAATCTGGCTCCGTCCCTGCAAACCGCGCTGGGCAGCTCCATGCTCTTCTCCGTGGCCATCTGCTTCGGAGGAGGCGTGCTGGCCAGCCTCTCCCCCTGCGTCTATCCCCTGCTCCCTGTTGTCGCCACCTATGTCGGCTCCAGAAGCATTGGGGACCGGACCCGGACCAAGGCCTTCTTCATGTCCCTGGCCTATGTTCTGGGGCTGGCAGTGGTCTATACCGCGCTGGGCATGGCGGCGGCCCTGACCGGGAGCCTCTTCGGCGGGGTCGCCAGCAGTCCCTGGGCCCGGATCGCAGTGGCCAACATCTTCATCCTCCTGGGGCTGAACGTTCTGGAGGTGATCCCACTTCCCTTTCTCTCCGGAGGGGGCACCAGAAAAGATGGCGAGAGGCAGGGTTTCTTCGGGGCCTTCACCCTCGGGGCGGCCTCCGGAATCGTGGCCTCGCCCTGCACCGCCCCTGTGCTGGGAGTGGTGCTCACCTATGTGGCAACCACTCAGGACGTAGTCCGAGGAGGGGTTCTCCTCTTCGCCTTTTCCGTGGGCCTGGGGCTCCTGCTCATGGTTGTGGGCACCTTCGCCGGGGTCATGACCGCCCTGCCCAGGCCCGGAAACTGGATGAACCTGCTCAAGAAGCTCTTGGGTCTGATCATGATCGCAATCGGGGAATACTATTTGATCCTTGCGGGCCAGGTCATGCTCTGAGCTCAAAACACAGCGGGCATCGCCCATCTTTTTTCAACCCCAACAAGGAAGCCATTCCATGCCACACAAAGCTCTTGCTTTCTTATGCTGTCTCGTTCTTGTCGCCGCGGCAATCGGGAATCCCACGCCATCAGCTGCCGCTCAGGAAGCCCCCTCCTTTGAGCTGGAAAGCCTGCAGGGAGAAAATGTGAGCCTGCAGGAGCTGACAGCCGATGGACGTCATCTGCTCCTGGTCTTCTGGACCACGTGGTGCCCCAGCTGCAGGAAGACCATGCCCCAGGTAAACCAGATCGCCTTGGACTCCAGCCGCGACGATCTTTCCGTTCTGGGAATCAACGCGGGATGGAACGACTCCCGTTCAAAGACCGTCAATTTCCGGGACAAGCACGAGCTCAGCTTCCCCATCGGCTTCGACCACAACAGCCGCATCACCGAAAAATTCGGCATCCGCGGCGTCCCCTCCCTGTTCCTCATTGGCCCCGAGAATCGGATTCGCTATCTCAGCTACGGAGTGGACAACCAGCTCCTAAAGCTCCTGGAGAGGGTCGGCTCCGACTAGATCCCCTTGCGTCCATTCATTGCCCGGGGGATACGCCACGGGCTGGCCCCGGGCGATTGTTGGGCGCGCGTCCCTTGCTCCCACTCCGCACCCAAGCCCCGAGGCACCGTCGGGTGTCCGCTCTCCCTTCCGCATTCCGGACACAAGGCCCTGTCTTGACAGACACAAGCAATCCGCATATGTTGATATTTCAATGTGACCCCCTTTCGCTGTCCTTCGGAGGGCAGGAGGGAGGCCCGATTCATTCCCTCCCATCGCGTGATGGGCCGAGCTTGGCAGGCTCGCCTGTCCCCTGTGGAAGAATCGGTTAACCTCAAACACAGGAGGAGCTATGAACCCATTGAGAGGTACATGCAAGCTGATTCTCGCATCTTTTCTGCTGCTGGGGCTTCTCTGCGGAAGCGCATCCGCCAAGGACTTCCAGGTGGAATGCGCCAACCAGTTCGAGAGCTACCCCGGCGAGGGGGTAACCGTGAAGCCCGCCCGGGCCACCTGGACCACGGGATTCATCCTGGAGGCCCTGTACAGCCGGGGGCTGGAACACCTGGGCTACGAGGTGGAAAAATTCAAGGACCTTTCCAACCCCATTTTCTACGAGTCCGTTATCCAGGGAGACATCGACTACTGGGCCAACGGCTGGTTTCCCCTGCACAACGAGCAAATACCGGAGAATTTCGAGGAAAAGGCGAGCAAGGTGGGCTACGTGGTCAAGCAGGGGGCCATTCAGGGCTATCTCGCCTCCAAGTTCGCCGTGGAGAAATATAACATCACCTCGCTGGAGGACTTCAAGCGGGAGGAAGTCAAGGAAGCCTTCGACTCCGACGACGACGGCAAGGCCGAGCTGGTCTCCTGCCCTCCGGGATGGGGCTGCGAGGTGGTCACCAGCCACCACATGGACTACTACGACCTCCACGACCACGTGGACACCATCAACGCCGCCTATTCCGCGAGCATGGCCGACGCCGTGTCCAAGCACAGGAATGGCCAGCCCGTGGTCTATCACACCTGGACCCCCAACTGGACCGTGAACGAGCTGGTTCCCGGCAAGGACGTGATGTGGATCAACGTCCCCTTCACCAAGCCCACGCCCGGTCAGAAGGGCCTGGAGGAGGCCATGGTGGCCAGCGGCATCGAGGGCTTGGTCACGGATCCGTGCAAAATGGGCTTTCCGGCGAACGACATCCGGGTGGTGGCCAATGATGACTTTCTGGAGGCCAACCCCGCTGCCAGGAAGCTCTTCGAGATCATGTCCGTGCCCATGAACGACATCTCCGCGCAGAACGACAAGATGTACAAGGGCGAGGACGACCAGGAGGACATCGAGCGGCACGCCACGGAGTGGATCCGCGAGCACAAGGAGCAGTGGATGGAGTGGCAGAAAGCGGCCAGAAAGGCTGCCAAGTAGAGCCCAGACCCCATTTCCAGGAGACGAGCCGCCCCGGCTTCCGTGAAGGAGGCCGGGGCTTTTTCGGTTGTTGCCCTGTCACAGCCCGGGGTGATATGCTTCTTCACCAGTTTTGTCGAGGACTGAGCCGACACGTTGTTTCTCACTCCCGAAGCAGGAGCAGCGATATGCGCGTCCTTCCCGCGGACAAACGCACCGGCCCCCTGAAACGGGCGGACTTTGGCTGCCTGCGCCGGCACCAGGTGCTCAACCTGAGCCGGGGGTGCCTGCACTCCTGCGTCTACTGCTACGCCCGCGGGTACACGAGCGCACCGGAAAAAGACACCGTCTCCTTCTACCCCAACGTGCCCTCCGCCCTGCGGCGGGACCTGGACAACCCCAAAAGGCGCAGGGAGATCCCGGCGGTGGCCTTCAACACAGCCTCGGACTGCTTCCAGCCCCATCCGGGCATCCTGGAGATCGCGCACGAGAGCATGCGGATCCTCCTCTCCCGTGGAGTGGTCGTTTCCTTTCTGACCAAGGGCAGGATTCCCGCGTCCTTTTTCCGCCTCTTCGCGGAATATCCCGGACAGGTCCGCGCCCGGATGGGCCTGGTCAGCCCC
>Ga0207714_1000108_pt1 | contig 50508 bp, 40 predicted proteins | sample PonA232FremontCA_2_FD_187270 | JGI IMG/M metagenome (GOLD analysis project Ga0207714, IMG submission 187270) | Marine sediment microbial community from Fremont, CA, USA - Pond A23 Sediment 2 (SPAdes) | ecosystem: Environmental > Aquatic > Marine > Unclassified | place: USA: Fremont, California... | reverse complement strand
GCCGCCGGCGAGCTTCGTCATCTCCTCGCGCTTGCTCTTGTTCATGGTGACGTCGATCTCGCGGAAATCGACGCCCTTGTGCTTCAGCAGCTTCTTCGCGCGGTGGCAGAACGGACAGAACATGGTGGCGTAGACGACGACATCGGCCATGGCGGACATCTTATCCTCGTGTCGTGACAACCTCGGCGATCCGGCGCACGAGCCTACGCCATCGCCGGCGCCGAATGAAGGCCCGCTCAGCGCGGGCGCACCACGCGCGCCAGGGTGACCGCGTCCACCCCCGTCGCGCCCGCCCGGCGCAGCACCCGGGCACAGGCCTCCAGGGTGGCCCCCGTGGTCATCACGTCGTCCACCAGCAGCGCGCGCCGGCCCGCCACCGCGCGTCCACGCCGGGGATGGATCGCAAACACGCCCTGGACGTTGCGCCAGCGCCCGCGCGTGGTCATGGCCCCCTGCGAGGCATTGTTACGCGTGCGCACCAGGGCGTCCGGGCAGACCGGAACCCCCGCGCGCCGGCCCAGCGCGTTGGCGAGCAGCGCCGCCTGGTTGTAGCGCCGGCGCAGCAGCCGCCAGCGGTGCAACGGCACGGGCACCAGCACCCCGGCGTCGGGCAGCACGTCCGCCGCCGCGCGCAGCATCCACATGGCATACGCCGGGGCGCCCTCTGTACGGTCGGCGTGCTTGAAGCCCAGGACGAGGTCACGGCTGGCATCGTCGTAGGCCATGACCGCGCGGGCGCGGTCGAACGCCGGCGGCCGGGCCTGGCAGGCGGCACAGAGCTGCCCCTCGGCGGGCGCGAGTTCGAAGGGATAACCGCAGCACGCGCACATGGGCGGCGCGATGAAATCGACCTGCTCCCAGCACGCGCCGCAGAGCGTGCCCGGCGCGCTGACGGCCGCGCCGCAGCGCAGACAGGCAGGCGGCAACAGCGCGTTCACCGCCAGCCGGCCCAGCGCCCGGCCGGCGACCGCCGCGTCGCGGAAGGCCATGCCCGCCCCCATCGCCGTGGTGCGCATGCCAAGGTGTGCGCGACAGGGTAGCAGCTCCTCGCTATCGATTGAAGGCCGAGCGGTCATGCATCGCGCAGCGTGCGGCGCGGCGGGCGGCCGCCGGGGGTTTCTGCGGCCGGAAACGCGCGCCATATTCCGGCGCATGACCGAGACCGGGCCCGAGGTTTTCGACCGCCGCGCCGTCCGCCGCCACCGTGACCGCGTGGCGGAGTCCTTCGACGGCTATGCGTTCCTGAAGGCCGAGGTGGCCGAGCGCCTGCTCGACCGGCTCGCCGACGTCAAGCGGAGCTTCCCCTTCGCCCTGGACCTGGGCGCGCACGACGGCACCCTGGCGCGCGGGCTCGCCGGGCGCGGGGGTATCCGGACGCTCGTCCAGGCGGACGCTGCCGAGGCGATGGCGCGGCGCGCGCGGACGCAGCCGGCGGAATTGGCGCACCGGCCCACGCTGGTCGCGGACGCGGAGATGCTGCCCTTCGCCGAGCGCAGCTTCGACCTCGTAACCAGCGCCTTCGCCCTGCACTGGACGAACGATCTGCCGGGCGCGCTGCTCCAGATCAATCTTTCGCTCAAGCCCGACGGCCTGTTCCTGGGCGCCATGCCGGGCGGCGACACCCTGTACGAGCTGCGCGATTCCCTGCTCACGGCGGAGGCCGAGCTGGAGGGTGGCGCGGGTCCGCGGATTTCGCCCATGGCGCCGCTCCAGGACGCGGCCGCACTGCTTCAGCGCGCGGGCTTCGCCCTGCCGGTGGCGGACGTGGACCGGATCACCGTCACGTATTCCAGCGCGCTTCGCCTGATGGACGACCTGCGCGGCATGGGCGAGAGCAACGCGGTCGCCGACCGGCGCAAGGGATTCTCGCGCCGGGAGACGCTGCTCTACGCCGCGGAAATCTATCAGGACCGCTACGGCGACGGGCAGGGCCGCATCCCGGCGACCTTCGACGTCGTCTTCCTCACCGCCTGGCGCCCCGATGCCAGCCAACCCCAGCCGCTCCCGCCCGGCAGCGCGCGCAACCGCCTCGCCGAGGCCCTGGGCACGGAAGAGGTGCCCACGGGCGTGAAACCGGGTGAAGGCTGAAGCGCGCAAAACCGCCGCGCCTGCGGGTCGGCCGCGGCCCATCCCGTCTGAACACGCCGGCCAAACCCGCAGGCGAAGCGTTCAGGCCGAACGGACCTACAAGCGCCCGGACCGGCGGACCGGCCCGGGCGCATGCCCTCGCATCATGGCGAGGTCGATCGCGGGGCGCGGGAAGCGCGTTACTGGTTCTCCAGCGCCTTGACGATGTCTTCGGTCATGCTCTTGGCGTCGCCGAAGAGCATCATGGTGTTGTCCTTGTAGAACAACGGGTTGTCGATGCCCGCATAGCCCGGCGACAGGGACCGCTTGACGAACAGGCAGGTCTTGGCCTGGTTCGTCTTGAGCACCGGCATGCCGTAGATCGACGAGGAGGGATCGTCCTCGGCCGCCGGGTTGGTGATGTCGTTGGCGCCGATGACGAAGGCCACGTCGGTCTGCTGGAAGTCGCGGTTGATCTCCTCCAGCTCGTAGACCTCGTCGTAGGGGACATTGGCCTCCGCCAGGAGCACGTTCATGTGCCCGGGCATGCGCCCCGCCACAGGGTGAATGGCGTAGCGCACCTTCACGCCGTGGCTCTTGAGCATATCCGCCATCTCGCGCACGGCGTGCTGCGCCTGCCCGACGGCCAAGCCGTAGCCGGGCACGATGATCACCGAGCTGGCGTTGCCCAGGATGAAGCCGGCGTCCTCGGCGGAACCGCTCTTGACCGACTTGTCGCCGGTATCGGCCTTGGACGCGCCGCCTTCCTGGCCGAAGCCGCCCAGGATGACGTTGAAGAACGAGCGGTTCATCCCCTTGCACATGATGTAGGAGAGAATCGCGCCCGAAGAGCCGACCAGCGCGCCGGTGATGATCAGCAGATTGTTGGACAGGGTAAAGCCGATGCCCGCGGCGGCCCAGCCGGAATAGCTGTTCAGCATGGAGACCACGACGGGCATGTCCGCACCGCCGATGGGCACGATCAGCAGAAGCCCGATCGCCAGCGAGAGCAGCACGATCAGCCAGAACGCCCAGGCCGGCTGCATCGCGGTGAAGTAGGCGATCAGCGCGATGATCACGACGCCAATGGCGAGGTTGAGCAGGTGCTGCCCCGGAAAGACCAGCGGATCCCCGCTGACCATACCCTGAAGCTTGGTGAACGCGACGATTGAGCCGGTAAAGGTGATCGCGCCGATCGCCGCACCGATGGACATCTCGATCAGGCTGGCGGTCTTGATGGCACCCGGCGTGCCGATGCCGTAAGCTTCCGGCGAATAAAACGCCGCCGCGGCGACCAGCACCGCGGCCAGACCGACAAGCGAGTGAAACGCCGCCACGAGCTGGGGCAGCGCGGTCATGTCGATGCGCAGCGCAATGACCGTGCCGATCGCGCCACCCACGATGAGGGCGATAATGATGGGCGCATAGGACGCCACGGCCGGCGTGAGCAGGGTCGTGCCCACCGCCAGGGCCATGCCCACCATGCCGAAGAAGTTACCCTGCCGGCTGGTTTTGGGGTGGGACAGGCCGCGCAGCGCCAGGATGAAGCACACCGACGCGATGAGATAGATAAACGCGGACCATTCTTGGGACATGTCGACGGCGCCCCCCGGCTATTTCTTCTTGTGAAACATGCCCAGCATGCGCTGGGTGACGATGAAACCGCCGAAGATGTTCACCGCGGCGAGCGCCACCGCGATCAGGCCCAGCAGCTGGCTCCCGGTGAACTCGGCCGGGCCCGCGGCGATGAGCGCGCCCACGATGATCACCGAGGAAATGGCGTTGGTGACCGCCATCAGCGGCGAGTGCAGCGCCGGCGTGACGCTCCACACCACGTGGTAGCCCACGAAGATCGCCAGCACGAGCACGGTCAGGCCGATGACGACGCTGTGCCCGCCGCCGGCCATCGCCGCGTCGGCGCCGGCCTGCGCCGCTTGCCCCGCCTTCGCCGCGGCCGCCTCGCCCGCCTGGACGGCCAGGGATTCGGCCTTACCGGCGAGATCGCGCGCGGACTCGGCGAGACCCTCGGCGTTTTCCTTCAGGCCCTTGCTGTCGTTGCTCATGGCGTCAGGCGCCCTCCCCTGCGCGCTCCGTCAACTTGGGATGCACCACTTTGCCCCCTTGGGTCAGGCAGGTGTCCGCCATGATCTGGTCTTCCATGTTCACGCTGAGCCCGCCGCTTTCCGAATCCGCCATCAACTTGAAGAAGTTGAACAGGTTGCGGGCGTAGAGCGAACTCGCGCTGACCGCCAGGCGGCTGGGCCAGTTGGTGTGCCCGACCACCGTGACGCCGTTGTGCTCGATCACCTCGTCGGGCTGGCTGACCTCGCAGTTGCCGCCCTGCAGCACGGCGAGGTCGACGACCACCGAACCCGGCTTCATGCTCTCGACCATGTCCTTGGTGACCAGCTTGGGCGCGGGCTTGCCCGGGATGAGCGCGGTGGTGATGATGATGTCCGTCTTCTTCACCGTATCGGCGACGAGCTGCGCCTGCTTTTTCTTGTATTCCTCGCTCATCTCCTTGGCGTAGCCGCCCGCGGCCTCGGCCTGCTTGAACTCTTCGTCCTCCACGGCGACGAAGCTCGCGCCCAGGCTCTCGACCTCTTCCTTGGCCGCGGGGCGTACGTCCGTGGCGGAGACCACGCCGCCCAGGCGCCGCGCCGTGGCGATCGCCTGCAGGCCGGCCACGCCGGCCCCCATCACGAACACCCGCGCCGGCGGTACCGTACCCGCGGCCGTCATCATCATCGGAAAGCCGCGCGCGAACCCCGCGGCGGCGTCGATCACCGAGCGATAGCCCGCGAGGTTGGCCTGACTGGACAGGGCGTCCTTGTCCTGCGCGCGGGTGATGCGCGGCATCAGCTCCATCGAAAAGGAGTCGACCCCAGCATCCGCGTAGGCCTTGACCGCCTCGGGCGTCTGCAACGGATCGAGCAGCCCGATGAGCTTGCAGCCCTTGGGAAGCTGCCCCAGCTCGTCGAGTTCGCCGCCCTCGCTGGCCATCAGCGGCCGTTGCACCTTCATCACCACGTCCGCGTCCTTCACGGTCGCGGCGTAGTCGGATCCGATCTCGGCCCCCGCGTCCCGATAGGCCTGGTCGGTATAGGCCGCGCCGCGGCCGGCCCCGGACTCCACCACGACCGACAAATTGGACAGCGAGAGACCGAGGAGCTTTTTCACACTCTCCGGCGAGGCGGCAACGCGACGCTCGTGCGCGCGCCGCTCTTTCGGTATGGCGATTTTCATTCTGCCCCCTCTACACTCGGCCGGGCCCCAACGGTCTTGTTCTGCCGAACTCGGCCCGAAGCGGCGCGGACTTTGGCATCCGACCCCGGTTTTGCCAAGTGGTGCGCGCACGCCCGATGCCCGCAGCGCCGAAAAGCCGGGCAAAATCCGCTGCGGCGCAGCATCGCAGGTCGGGCCGGGAACCGTGACGGCGCCGGCGACATCTTACCCGAATCGGTTCCCTCATCACCGATCGCACCGTTGAATCGCTGTCACGTCAAACCTACGATGCCTTCATGTCGAATGCGCAGCGATGCAGCTGTTATCGGTGCGCTGGCGACAGAGGGGGGATCGATACATGCCAGTCCGATATCTGGCCGCCGTTGCGGCCGTGTCCGGGGTGTGCCTGACCCCGGCTGCCGCCGAGCCCGTCGCAAGCGCCGCACCCGGGGCCCACACAGGGCCGGAGGCGATCCAACTCGCCGCCATCCGGCGTGGCCATGCACCCGTACCCGCACAGGTGCAGCGCGACATGCCCGCCGTGCTGGCAAGCAAAGCGCGTGCGGCCGAGCGCAAGCGGGTGTTCCTCAAGACCGTGCTGCCCGCCGTCCTGCGCGCCAACGCCCGGATCCGGCAGGAGCGCCGGTTCCTGGCGCACGTCGCGGGACGCCGTGCCGCGGGCCAGGCGCTCGATGCGCCGGCGCGCCGCAAGCTGGCGCGGCTCGCCCGGCGCTACGAGACCGAGCCGGACGAACTGGCCGCGCTGCGCCGGCGCGTGGACATCGTTCCGCCGTCGCTGGCGCTGGCACAAGCCGCGATCGAAAGCGGCTGGGGCAGCTCGCGATTCGCCCAGAAAGCCAACGCCCTGTTCGGCCAGCGCGTCTACGGCTGCTCGGACTGCGGCATCAAGCCCCGGGGCTACGATTCGGATCCGGGCTTCCGGGTGCGCCGGTTTCCCACGGTGATGGCCTCGGTGCGCGCCTACATGGACAACCTGAACACACATCCGGCCTACCGGGCCTTCCGCACGCAACGCCGCCATGCCCGGCGCGCCGGGCTGGCCCTCGACGGCCATGACCTGGCGGGTACCCTGACCCGATACTCCGAGCGCCGCGAGGCCTATGTGCGCGATGTGCGCCGGACCATTGCCGCCAACGACCTCACCGAATTCGACGGTGCCCGGCTCGTCCGGCATGCGGCACCACGCCGAGCCGCGCGCTGAGCGCTGTCCCGCCCGCTTCGGTTACGACGTCCGCCGCGTTCGCTTGCTGCGCCGGCGCGGAAACACGCGCCGGCTGAGCCACTTGGCCTCGGCCACGTTGCCGCCCGCCCCGTCCTCGGCGGCGCGGGCCGCAACATCGCGGTCGCTCAGCAGGGTATCCAGGAGCGCGTAGTCGTCGCGACGGAATTCCTCCAGGCTGTTCTCCACCTGCTCGCCCGGGGTCCCCGCCAGGCGCAGCACCCGCGCGCCGAGCTGCAGGCTCGCCTCGACCGCTTCCGAGACCACCGCGCTCGCGCCGCTCGCCTCCAGGTTCTTGCGGTGCCGGCCGTCGCGGGCGCGCGAGACCACAGGGACCGTCGCATCGTGTGCGCGAATCGTGGCCACCGCACGCTCGGCCGTGCCCGGCTGGTCCAGGGTGATCACCACGGCGCGCGCCCGCGTCACGCCCGCCGCCTGAAGCACGGGCAGGCGCGCAGCGTCGCCGTAGTACACCGGCATCCCTGCCGCCTGGCCGCGCTGCACCCGCTCGGGATCGGTGTCGATGGCGAGATAGGGAACGTTGTTGCGCGCCAGCACCTGGCAGACCGTCCAGCCCACGCGACCGAAACCGGCCACCAGGACGTGGTCGGAAAGCTCGACCTTTTCGTCATCCAGGCTGGGCGCCATGCCGTCCGAGCCGTCCGTGGCGGGCGCGTCGATCTGCCTGCCTATCCAGGCGAACAGGGGCGTCAGTGCCATGCTGATGGCCACCGCCGGGAGCAGGGTCTGGCCGGCGTCGCGCGTCACCACGTCGAGTTGCATCGCCAGGCCCAGGATGACGAAGGCGAACTCCCCGCACTGGGCAAGCAGGAGAGCGACATGGCCGGCCCGCCGCGGGCGGTGGCCGAACGCGCGCATGATGGCGAACAGGATGGCCGCCTTGCCGGCGAGCAGCGCCGCCACGATGCCGGCGACCGTCCAGGCTTCGTCGACCACCCGGCCCAGGTCGATGCCCATGCCCACGGTCATGAAGAACAGGCCGAGGAAAAGGCCGCGGAAGGGCTGGATGTCCGCCTCGACCTGATGGCGGTACTCGCTGTCGGCGAGCAGGAGCCCGGCCAGGAACGCGCCCAGCGCCATGGACATGCCCGCCTGCGCCGTCGCCCAGCCGGTAAAGAGCACCAGGAACAGGTTGGTGGCGGCGAAAATCTCCGGCGTGCGCGTGCCCGCCATCACGCGGTAGACGGGACGCAGCACCAAGCGTCCCACGATCAGGATGACCCCGATGGCCAGCGCGGCTTTCAGCGCCGCCAGACCGAGGGCCTGGGCAACGTCCGTGCCGCCCCCGGCCAGAATGGGCAGCAGCGCGAGCAGCGGCACCACGGCGAGATCCTGGAAAAGCAGGATGGCCACCGAAATGCGGCCGTGGTGCTCGGTCACCTCGCGCCGCTCGACCAGGAGCTGGAGCACCGTTGCGGTGGAGGACAATGCCAGCGCGCCCCCGACGACGAGCGCCATTTGCGCGGGTAGGCCGAAAGCATAGGCGACCAGCGCGATGACGACGCCGGTCGTCAGCACCTGTCCCATGCCCAGGCCGAAGATGTACGCGCGCATGGCACGCAGGCGGCGCAGCGGCAGGTCGAGACCGATGGTGAAGAGCAGGAACAGGACGCCGAACTCCGCGAGGAGTTCGACATTGTGCGTCTCCTTCACCAGGCCGAGCACGTGCGGACCGATGGCCACGCCCGCGAGAAGATAGCCGATCACGGGCGTCACCCGGACGCGCTGCACCAGCGGTACGCTGATCAGCGCCGCGACGAGAACGATGAGAATGCTGTCCAGGTGACCGGTACTGGGCACGTCGCAACTCCACGGGCTTGGCGCGTGTGTTGTAGCATGCAACGGGGCGCATACCAGACCGCTAAGCCGCAGCGGCCCTGCGCCGCGACCCGAAAGGTCAAGATCGGCTGCACCGCCGGTCGAAGCAACCCCAACGTGCAGCGATCAAACTTAGAGCCGTACGACCATCGATTTAATGAGCCGGTAAGCAACCTGCGCCATAGTTATGGCGAGCGCATGATTTCGGCCTATGCGCTCTCCGAGAGTCCCCCTCGATACCTTGCCGCGGCGTCCCCCCACGCCGCGGCTTTCTTTGAAGGCGCACCCGCCGCTTCGTGGCGCCGTTCGCATGCCCCCTTGAACCGGACACATTCTTTGTCACGCTGGCGTTTATGCCCGAAACGGCGAACGGCAGCGCTTATCGCATCCTGGTGGTCTCCCTTCTCGGGGTCGTGGTCGGCACCGCAGCCTCGCTGACGGCGATCGCGTTCGTCGATGCGGTGCTCTGGCTCAACCAGGAACTCCTGGTCTCGCCGTACGCCCGTATCCAGCACGAACAGCACCCCCGGCTTTTGAACGCGGCGACCGTCGCCGTGCCCGTTCTGGGCGGGCTGCTCGTCGGGCTCGTGGTCCGCTGGCTGGTGACCGAATCGCGCGGCCTCGGCCCCCCCGATTCGATCATGGCGGTCCAGACCCGGCGCGCCCCGCCCACCCCGGCCAGCGGCGCCGGCTCGACCCTTGCCGCGCTGCTTTCGCTGGGCTGTGGCGCCAGTGTCGGCCAGTACGGACCGCTGGTCTATCTGGGGACCATCTTCGGCTCGCTTGCCGGCCGGCTCAACCTGGGCATCCGGGACCTTCAGGCCATCGGCATCGGCTGCGGCGTCGCGGCGGCCATCTCGACAGCGTTCAACGCGCCCATCGCGGGACTCGTCTTCGCCCACGAGGTCATCCTGCGCCACTATTCCCTGCGTGCGTTCGCCCCGGTCACGGTTGCCTCCGCCACGGGCTACGTCTTCGCCAACGTGATCTTCGAGCGCGCCCCGCTGTTCCTGGTCAACTTCGACGGCGTGGAGCACAGCTACGAGTTTCCCCTGTTCGCCCTGGAGGGCGTCCTCGCCGCCGGCCTCGCCGCGGCGTTCATGCGCCTGCTCGTGCTCAGCGGCCGTGCTGCGCGCGCCACGGGCGTGCCGGACTGGCTCCGTCCCGCGGTCGCCGGGCTCGGGCTCGGCGTGTGCGGGCTCTACATCCCCGAGGTTCTGGGGGTGGGCAAGGAAACCCTGCGCTTCGCCACCATCGAGGGCGCCTTCCGGATCGACGAGCTGACCCTGATCCTGCTCGCCAAGATCGGGATGACCGCGCTGTGCGTGGGCTTCGGCTTTGTCGGCGGCGTGTTCAGCCCGGCCCTGCTCATCGGCATCCTGGCGGGGGCCCTCTACAGCATGGTGCTGGGCAACCTGCTGCCGGTGCCGCAATCGGGGCTGGTGGTCTACGCCATCTGCGGCATGATGGCGGTGACCAGCCCGGTGATCGGCGCCCCGCTGACCACGATCCTGATCGTGTTCGAGTTGACGCGGAACTACGACCTCACCATCGCCGCCATGGTGGCGGTGGTGTTTTCCAATCTGGTCGCCTACCGTGTGTTCGGCCGGTCGCTGTTCGACGTGCAGCTCGCCGGACGCGGCTTCGACCTGTCCTTCGGCCGGGACAAGGCGATCCTCAACGTCATGCGCGCGGCCGATCACATGACGAACGCCTGCACGCGGCTGTCCCCGTCGGCGAGCGTGGGCGAACTGATCCGCCGCCTGGCGAACGAAGGGCGGTCGGAGGCCGTTCTGGTGGACAATAACCAGCGCTTCCTCGGCGTGGTGCGCATCCAGGATGTCCAGCAGGCCGACCGGAGCACGCCGCTGCGGGAGATCGCCGACACGACGGGCGTCACCTTCGACGAGACGACCACGATCTGGGACGCCATGAACCGCATGCGCGGCTTCGTCGGCGAGGCCGTGCCGCTCGTGGCGCGCGACGGCACGTTCCGCGGCGTCGTCCCCGAGGGCGCGGTGATCGACGCCTATCTGGAAGCGATCCACGACCTTCGAAGGGAGGAGAATGCAGCGGCGTAGATTCGCGCTCGCGGGCGCCGTCCTCGCCGCAGCGGCGGCCTGGTCCGGCGCGGCGCATGCGACGGCGGGGATGTCGGATCAGGTCCTCACCGTGGTGACCTGGGGCGGCAGCTACGAGGAAAGCCAGCGGGCCGCGTACTTCCGCAAATTCACCGAACTCAAGGGCGTCCCCATCGAGGTCGTACGCTACGACGGCGGGGTCAAAGCGCTGCGTGAACACCTGAAGGAAAACGACCCGCCGCACTGGGACGTCATCGACATGCTCATGGCGGACGCGCGCTCGGCCTGCGACGCCGGCCTGCTGGAGCCGTTCGATCCGTCGATCCTCGCACCCGCGCCCGACGGCACGCCCGCGCGTGAGGATTTCGACGACGGGGCGATCATGGACTGCGCCATCGCCCAGACCGTCTTTTCCACGGTCATCGCCTACGACGACCGGGCCTTTCCGGGCGCCAAGCCGCAGACGGTCGCGGACTTCTTCGATCTCGAGGCATTCCCGGGCCGGCGGGCGCTGCGCAAGGCGCCGGTGGGGCTGTTCGAGTGGGCGCTGCGCGCCTACGGCGTGCCGCGGCGGCAGATCTACAACCTTCTGAGCACGGAGCGCGGCTTCGACCTCGCCCTGCGCAAGCTCGACCAGATCCGCCCGCGCCTGGCGTGGTGGGAATCCGGCGCGGAGCCCGTCCGGATGCTCAAGGAGGGCCGGGTGGCCATGGCGACGGCCTACAACGGCCGGGTGTTCCACGCCCAGGCGGTGGACAATGCGCCCATCTCGGTGATCTGGGACAGCCAGCTCCTGGACTACACGACCTGGGCGATTCCCAAGGGCACGCCGCAGAAGGACCTCGCCGAGCGGTTCATCCGCTTCGCCACGCGCACGGCCAACCTGGGCGACCAGGCGAACCGCATCTCCTACGGGCCCGCGCGGGAATCCGCGCGCCGGCGCATCGGCCGCCACGTCGAGACGGGCGTGCCCATGCGTCCGCACATGCCCACAGCGCCGCGCCACCTGGAGAAGGCGATCCGGCAGGACCACGCGTGGTACGCCCAGACGGAAGACCTGCGCTGGCGGCGCTTCGAGGCCTGGCTCGACCGTCCCGAAGACACCATCGGCCGTCAGAACAGCCCCGGGATGAGCACCGCCGAGGGCAAGCCGCCCATGGACCAGTAGGGCGCCTTACGCGTTCCGCACCTGATCGAGGAAGTTGTCCACGGCCTCGCGCAGGTCCTTCGACTGGCCGTTGAGCTGGTCGAAGGCGTGGACCACGCGGTCCGCGGCCTGATCGGCCTCCTGGGCAACCTGTGAGACCTCGGCGATGTGCTCGCTGGCGCTCTGGGTGCCGTCCGCGGCCGCCTTGACGTGCTGGGCGATCTGCTGGGTGGCCGAGCGCTGCTGATCCACCGCCTCGGCGACCGAATGGGCCTGCTCGTCGATCGCGCGGATGGACGTCCCGATGCGCTGGATGACCTTGACCACGTCGCCGGTCTCGTTCTGCACCTGCTTGACGTGGCTGGTGATGTCCTCGGTCGCCTTGGCGGTCTGGTTGGCCAGGGATTTGACCTCGCCGGCGACCACGGCGAAGCCCTTGCCCGCCTCGCCGGCGCGCGCGGCCTCGATCGTCGCGTTCAGTGCCAGCAGGTTGGTCTGCTCGGCGATGTCCTGGATCAGGTTGACCACCTCGCCGATCTTGTCCGCCGCTTGGGACAGGCCACGCACCTGCTCGCTCGCCCGGTCGGCCTCCTGGACCGCATCGTTGGCGGTCTGCGTCGTGGCGGAGACCTGGTCCGCAATGGCGCCAATGGCGGCGTCGAGTTCCTCGCTCGCGCTGGCCACGGTCTGGACGCTGTTCGAGGCGTCCTCGGAGGCCTTGGACGCCGAATCCGCCTTGGCGTTGGTGTCCTTGGCGATGCGGTTCATCGCATTCGCCGTCTGGCGCAGCTCGTCGGTGGTCCGGGACAGGGTGTCGAGGACATTGGTCGCCGTGCTGTCGAAGCCCTTGGTGAGCTGTTCCAACCCGCGCGCCCGGGCCAGCTCGGACTCCTGGCGCGCGCGCTGGTCCTCGGCGAGGCGGTCGGCCTCGATCTTGTTGTCGCGGAACACGGTAACCGCGCCGGCCATCTCGCCGATCTCATCGCGCCGCCGGGCATACGGCGGCTCGATCGCCGTGTCGCCGTCGGCGAGGCGCCGCATGGCGCCGGTGATGGCCCTGAGCGGCTGGGCAATGCCGCGTGCGATGACCAGGCCGATAGCGGCGACGAGCGCGGCGGCGGCGGCGCTCACCAGCGCCAGCCGGATCAGCACGTCCCGCACCGGGGCGGCGATCTCCGACAGGCTCTTCTCCGCCACCACGGCCCAGCGGGTGCCCAGGAAGTCGAGCGGGGCGTACAGGGCCAGCGCCTTCTCTTCGGTCAGGCCGGTGATTTCCGTGGTGCCCGCCTCGCCGTTCAGCGCCGCCCGAACCGCCGGATTGTCGACCTCTTTGTTCAGGAGCTGGCTGCCGTCCAGCAGACGGGAGTCGTTGCGCATGCGTTTGTCCTTGCCGACAAGGATGATGTCGCCGGTCTCGCCCATGCCCACCGACTGGGACATGACGTCGGCGAGGCGCTCGCCCGAGAGCTGGAGGATGATGACACCGGTCGGATCGCCCTTCTTCGTGGTCATGGCGCGCGTGGTATCGCCCAGCACGGGCATGGCGATGAACGCGGCCGGACGCCCCTGTGCCGGCGCGTATTCGCGAAAATCGGCGAACGCCTGCTTGGGCTCGTCGGCATTGAAGACCTTGCGGTAGACCTTCGCCGGGCCCGTATCCTTCCACGTGTCCTTGGTCAGGTTGCGCGCGTAGTCGCCCTGCTTTTCCACGCTATAGACGACGTTGCCCTTGGGGCCGACGAGCATCAGGTCGGCATACCCGCGGGTATCGATGAAGTTACGGAAGAACTGGTGGTTGCGGCGGTGCGTGCCGCTGTAGGACGTGCCGTCCTTGGCGTCCTTGAGCTTGTCCTTCTCGCCCGCCGGGTTCGGATTGTTCTTCACGTAGGCGTCGCGCAGGATCTTGTTCTTGTCGAACGGAATTGAGGTCCGGCCGATGTTGAAGCCGTCCATCGCGCGCAGGACCTTCTCGCTCTGCGCCAGCAGCTTGACGTCGTTGCGCGTGTCCGATGTGTACTCCTCGAGCGCGATCTTGCGCGCTTCCAAAAGGCTGAGGAGCTGGTCGTGGTAAGCGGTCGTCAGGGCGTCGCGCGCCAGAAACACGGACACGCCGCCGGTCAGTACGGCAACCGCGATCGCCGCGCCGGTAATGACGAGCGGCACCTTCTGCGCAATGCGCAACGACATCGTGGAGCGCTCCCTCGGGACGTCGGAAAAAACCGCATCAAGGTGGCCGCCGCGCTATCCCCCCGGAGCACGACCGGCCACGCCGGGCGTGCGCACGCACCGGCTCGCACTCGCGACCCTACCCCTTTCGGGTGAAGCTTCGATGACAGCGGGATGACGGTCACGTTTTCGTTTATAATGACGAAAAACGCGCCGATCCGGAACGGCCGTGCGGCCCGACACAAAAAAGACGCGCAGTGCGCCATGCACTACGCGTCCCGAGCGGCACCCCCTTCATCCCGAGGACGATCCGCGACCCGATTTGCGCCGGGCCATGCGACCGTCCCGCGTGCCTAACCCGAGGTATAGGGGAGGCAACTTAACAACCGTTTAAGATCGTCTCGATTTCGCCGAAAACAGCGGCGATCCACGCGCGACCAGGCGAAACCCCGGCATCACCCCGGGTTGGGGACGCCGTGCGCCGCGAGCACGTCGCGCTGGCGCGCCGTCAGGGTTTCGGCGTCGAAGTCCTGGATCATGTCCTCGAACAGCCGGTGCCAGTTCATTTCCGCCTTGAGGTGCATGAACACCGAGCCGAGGCCGATCGCCGCCCGGTCCATGAGAACGAATTCGCGCGGCGGCTTCACCCCACCCAGGCGCTTGAGTTCCTTGTGGACGCGGTTGGCGAGCTGGGCGCCGTAGGCGGTGCTCGCATCGCCCTGGATGGGGCGGACCGCGTCGATGAGCAGCGGGCCGTAGAGGTATTCGGCCCATTGGTTGAGAACCTCGAGCACGTCATCGTTGAGGTTCTCGAAGCCCCACATGGCGTAGGCGTCCTTGGCCCGGCGGTTATCCTTCGTCTGCAGGGCGTGATAAAGCTCAATGACCCCGTGGACGAATTGCGGCCGGAAGACCCGGACGCAACCGAAGTCCATCAGATTGATCGACTGATCCTCGGGCCGCACGGTGTAGTTGCCCAGGTGTGGGTCGCCGTGGATGATGCCGTAGTAATAAAACGGCACATACCAAGCACGGAACATGTTGTAGGCGACCCGGTTGCGCTGCTCCTGGTCGGCGTGCGTGTCAATGAACGACATCATGCGCATGCCGTGGACCCAGGTCATGGTCAGCAGCCGCCGCGTGCAGAACGGCTCCACCGGCTCGGGCACGTGCACGCCCGGCTCCGCCGCCAGCATCTCGCCGTAGAGGCGCAAGTGCCGGCGCTCCAGGTCGTAGTCCAGCTCTTCGCGCAGGCGCGCGCACAGCTCTTGGTAGATGTCCGAGGTGTCGATGGCGTTGTCGTAGCGCCGGTAGATCGCCAGGATCCACTGGAGCTGCTTCAGATCCGCGTCCACGGCCGCCTGCATGTCGGGATACTGGAGCTTGCAGGCGAGTTCGCGCCCCTGGTCGTCGACGGCGCGGTGGACCTGGCCGAGCGAGGCCGCAGACACGGATTCCCGGGAAAACTCGACGAACCGCCGGCGCCAGCCCGTGCCCAGCTCGGTGGTCATGCGCCGTTTCACGAAAGGCCAGCCCATGGGCGGCGCATCCGCCTGGAGCTGCTGGAGCTGCTCGGCGTATTCGCGCGGCAGGGCGTCGGGGATGGTGGAGAGGATCTGGGCCGCCTTCATCAGCGGCCCCTTAATGCCGCCCAGCGCGCGCGCCAGATCGGTGGAGTGCTTCACCGCATCCAACTCCACGCCCAGGTAGCGGTTGCCCACCACCTGTGCCGCCAGGCCACTCACCGAGCGGCCGACCTTGGCGTAGCGGCGGATCCGGCCGCCGAAGCTGCCGCCCTCGTCGTCGCCGCGCTCGCGGGCGGCGGCGCCCCCCGGATCGTCGTATTCGGTGTCGTGATGGCCGTGGTTGTGCTGGCCGGCTGCCTCGGCGGCCGCCGTGTGCGGCGCCCCGGTGTCGAACGGTGGATTCTCGGCGGAGTGGGTCATGGGCGAAGCCTCCTTGCCCCCGGAATGTGGGGCGCGGGCCGCGCCCGTCCAGCAGACGCGCGCCGAAGGACCGGTTAATCGTAGCTTTCCAGCTCGTCGATGAAGCGTTCGATAACGCCCAGGCCCTTGTGCCAGAACGCCGGGTCCGAGGCGTCCAGGCCGAACGGCGCAAGCAGCTCGCGGTGCCGGCGCGTGCCGCCCGCGGCGAGCATGTCGATGTAGCGCTCGACGAAGCCGCTGTCGGCCGTCTCGTACACGGCGTAGAGCGAATTCACCAAGCAGTCGCCGAAGGCGTAGGCGTAGACGTAAAACGGAACGTGGATGAAGTGCGGGATGTAAGCCCAGTAGTTCCGGTACGCGTCGTCGAAGGTGAACGCCGGCCCCAGGGCCTCGCGCTGGGTGTCCATCCAGATCTCGCCGATGCGCTCGGCCGTGACCTCGCCGTGGCGGCGCTCGTCGTGCAGGCGCGCCTCGAAGCAGTGGAACGCGATCTGGCGCACCACGGTGTTGAGCATGTCCTCCACCTTGCCGGCGAGCATGACCTTGCGTCGCTTGGGATCGGTCTCCGCCTGCAGCATGGTCTGGAAGGTCAGCATCTCGCCGAACACGCTGGCCGTCTCCGCCAGGGTGAGCGGCGTGTCCGCCATCAGGTGCCCCTGCGCGCCCGCCAGGCGCTGGTGCACGCCGTGGCCCAGCTCGTGCGCCAGGGTCATGACGTCGCGCGTGCGCCCCTGGTAGTTGAGCAGCAGATAGGGGTGCGCGCTGGGCACCGTGGGGTGGGAGAACGCACCGGGCGCCTTGCCCGCGCGCACGGGCGCGTCGATCCAGGCGTTGTCGAAAAACTCACGGCCCACGTCGGCAAGACGCCTGGAAAACCGGCCGTAAGCGTCGAGCACGGTCTCCTTCGCCTCGCCCCAGGGCACGAGGCGATCGTCGTCCTCGGGCAGCGGCGCATTGCGGTCCCAATAGGGCAATTGCTCGACGCCGAACCACTTGGCCTTGAGGCGGTAGTAGCGGTGGGCGAGCCGGGGATAGCTCTCACGCACGGCCTGGACCAGCGCGTCCACCACCCCGTCCTCGACGAAGTTGGCGAGGTTGCGCGCCGAGACGGGCCGGCTGAAGCCGCGCCACTGGTCCTCGATCTGCTTGTCTTTGGCCAGGGTGTTGTGGATCAGCGCAAAGGTGCGGGTGTTCTGCCCCAGCACCTCGCCGAAACTCTTGGCGGCCTTGCGCCGCGTTTCGGCATCGTGGCTGACCAACTTGTTCAGGATTTCCGAGGAGGTCAGGTCCTCGCGGCCCTTCGGCCCCTCCAGGGGAAAGCGCAGCGCCGCCATGGTCTCGTCGAACAGGCGCACCCAGGCCGCGCGCCCGGCGACCTGCTTCTCGTGGAGCAGGCGCTCCACCTCGTCGGAGAGCTGGTGCGGGCGGAACGCGCGCGTGTCGCGCAGCCACGGCCGGTAATAGGCGAGCCGCTCGCTGGCCTGGAGCCTGCTCTCCATCTCGGCTTCCGGAATCTGATTGATTTCCAGGGTGAAGAACACAAGATCACCGGAAATCCGAGTGACCTCCTCCTGAATTTTTTGATAAAACTTCCCGACTTCGGGATCGGACATGTCACCGGAGTAGACGAGCTGGGCGTAGCTCATCAGCCGGCCCAGCGTCTCGTCGACGCCCTCGTAGCGCGCGATGGCGTGGGCGAGGGTCTCGCCGTCCGCTTCGGCCAGACGGCCCTGGTAGTCCTCGCGGATCTGGCGGGCCCGCTGCTCGGCGCGCTTCAGGTCTTCGTGGAGTTCGGCGGAGTCGGGGCCGGGATAGAGGTCGCGCAGGTCCCACTGCGGCAGGTCGCCCAGATCCGAATCCTCGGCGGCGGGCGCGCGGCTGTCGCGGATTGGGGACGCGGGCATCGAATCCTCCTTGACTCGTGACATTGTCCGGCGCACCGGGCGCGCGCACAATGCCATCGATGCACGAACGCCAACAACAATGGACCGTCGGGCACCACGGGCAACCCCGGCGCGACACACCCGACGATCCGATCCCAAGGGGAGGGACCATGGCCGAGCATCCTGCGGGCGATGCGCCCGTGGCCTGCCAGGATATGTCCAACCTGCCGTCCGTGCTCTTCACCCAGGCGGCCGCGCGCCCCGACGCCGACCTGCTATGGGCGCGCGGGCAGGACGGCTGGCGCGCCCACACCCGGCGCGAGGCCGCCGAGCAGGTACAAGCCCTGGCTGCGGGGCTGCGCGCGCTGGGGCTGGACCACGGCGAGCGCGTCGTGCTGGTTAGCGAAAACCGGCCCGAGTTCCTGATCGCCGACCTGGCCATCATGGCCGCCGGCGGCATCACCGTCCCGGCCTACACCACCAACACCGAGGCCGATCACGCCCACGTGCTTCAGGACAGCGGCGCCGCGGCCGTGATCGTATCCAGCCCGGCGCTCGCCGGCCGGCTCCTGCCCGGCGCAGCGGCGAGCGCGAGCTGTCGCTTCGGCCTGACGATCGATGCCGTTTCCCGGGCACACCTGCCGGCGAACGGCCCGCCCATGCATACCTGGGCGGACGCCCTGGCGCGCGGACGCACCGCACTGGCCGCGGGCGGACACAACGGCCACGGACCGCTGGGCGCCGAGCCGGGGCGGGACGACATCGCCACCCTGATCTATACCAGCGGAACCGGCGGCAAGCCCAAGGGGGTCATGCTCACGCACGGCAATCTCCTGGCCAACTGCGCCAGCATCCACCCCCTGCTGGACGAAATCGGCGTGCGCGCGAACCTCGAGCGCTTCCTGTCCTTCCTGCCGCTCTCGCACGCCTACGAGCGAACGGCCGGGCAGTTCTTCCCGCTCACCATCGGCGCGGAAATCTTCTACTCGCGCGGCGTCGAGCATCTGACCACCGAGATGGGCGAAGTCCGGCCCACCATCATGACGGCCGTGCCGCGCCTCTACGAACTGATGCACCAGCGGCTCATGGCGGGGCTGCGCAAACAAGCCGGCTGGCGCCAGCGACTCTTTCATGTGGCCGTCCGGCTGGGACGGCGCCGTCAGGCGAAGGGCCGCCTCGACCCCGTGTCTGCCGTCGCCGACCGGGCCCTGGAACGTCTGGTGCGCGACAAGGTGCGCACGCGCTTCGGCGGCCGGCTGAAGGGCATGGTTTCCGGCGGCGCGGCCCTCAACCCGGAGATCGGGCGCGACTTCCTCGCCCTGGGCCTGCGCGTCATTCAGGGTTACGGCCAGACCGAGGCGGCACCGGTGATCGCCTTCAACCCACCCAACCACGTCAAGATCGACACGGTGGGCCGTCCCCTGCCCGGCGTCGAGGTGAGCCTGGCACCGGACAACGAGCTTCTGGTGCGCGGCCCCAACGTGATGAAGGGCTACTGGGGGCTGCCCGAACACACCGCGCGCACGATCAAGGACGGCTGGCTCTATACGGGCGACCTCGCCCAAATCGACGAAGACGGGTACATCACGATCACCGACCGCAAGAAGGACATCGTGGTGCTTTCCGGCGGCGACACCCTGTCCCCGGCCCGGGTGGAGAGCGTGCTCACGCGCCAGCCGGAAGTGGCGCAGGCGATGGTGTACGGCGACAAGCGCCCGCACCTGGTCGCGCTCGTGGTCCCGGACGAAGAGTTCATGCGCACCTGGGCGTCCGAGAACGGCTGTCCCGCCGAACTCTCCGCACTGTCCCGGATGAAGGCCTTCCACGACCAGATGGACCGGGTGCTTCGCCGGGTGAACCGCGAGGTCAGCCAGATGGAACGCGTGCGCCGCTTCGCCGTGGCGCCGCAGCCGTTCACCGTGGACAACGACATGCTTACGCCGACCATGAAGATCCGCCGGCACAAGATCCGCGAGGCCTACGGCGAGGTGCTGGAGAACCTCTACTGAACCGGGGCCGCGTGGCTATGCCCGCACGAAGATCAGCGCGATCAGCAGCCAGTGCGTCAGCTCGCCCAGGCAGATGGTGAAGCCCAGGACGTCGCCGTTGATGAAGCCCAGCGTCGGCAGGATACGCTGCTTCAGGGCGTAGCCGGCGAGGGCGAGCTGACCCAGGGCGCCCAGCACCAGAAGCCCCAGCACCGCCGGCGAGCCGCCGCTGACCGCCAGGATGGCCAGGGCGAGCACAGCCCACCACGCGACACCGGCGAGGTTCACCGGACGCCCGCCGCGCCACCACGGGTACGGCGGCGTCACCTTGGTCAGCCGGTCGTTCTGGAAACCGTGGCCGAAGCTGACCATGACCAGGCCGTGGCAGAACACCCGCGGGCTGATGGCCGCCGTGGCCAACGCCGCGGTCAGCACCGGCCCCGGTGCGGCCAGCCAGGCATCTACCGCAAGGCCGGCGAACACCCCGTAAAGGGCCAGATAGATCAGCAGATAGACCACACCCAGCGCGCCCACGTGCGGGTCGCGCAGCGCCGCTTCGGCCCGTTCCGAACTGGCGGCGAAGAGGGCGTCCATGGTGTCGGCGAAGCCGTCCAGGTGCATGCCGCCGGACAGGGCCAGATACCCGATGACGCCGATGGCCGCGCCGGCCGGGTCGCCCCACAGGGCCGCCGCGCCGAACGCCAGCGCCAGCGCGACCGCCAGCTTCGCCAGCCCGACCAGGGGCATGGCGAAGTACTGGATGATGTTGATGGAATAGGTGTACAGCTCGGGCCGGTCGCCGTCACGCAATGTGCGGCTCAGCGGCACCACTGGGAGCACGCTGAACAGCGCGAAGGTCTTGATCACCTCGTAGGCGTAGACGCGCAGGCGGGTGCGCAAGGGCGGCATGGGCTCGGACATATCATAACACACGCGGTTTTCGGCTGCGCCCGCCCATAGCCGCCGCGCCGGCGCGTGTCCACGCCCTTTCGTGCGGCGTGGCACGCGCGGCCACGATGGGGTGAACGGATCAGCCGCCCCCGCCGCCGCCACCCCCGGCACCGCCGCCGCCAGCGCCGGCGCCACCTCCCGGACCGCCGGGGGCCGGATTGGCCGCCGCGGGCAACAGATCCCGGGACATGGTATCGACGAGATTGGCTGCGTCCGTGGGCAATGCCCCATCATCAACAACCAACCACGCGGGCAACGTTGCGGCCCCGACCGCCGTGCCGCGAACCTGTTCCCGGAAGCGCTTGATCCAACCGTGATCCGCCTTCGGATCGACCGTGAGCCAGCTCAGCTCGGTCAGGTATCTTGCCACGGCCGCCGCCGGTTCAACGCGGCCGCGCTCCAACAAATCGGCGCGCTTCCGGTCGAAAAGCTCCCGCAGCCGGCGCCGGGTCAGCAGGCCCAGCCCCGTTTCCCGATACGCGCTTCTGCCCGTCGACCACATACCGATGGCCGCACCCACGAGGAGCGCGTTGAGAGGAAGCTCGGGGGGCACTGGGAGGTTGTCCAAAAGGCCCGGGTAAAGGGCAACCAAGAAAAGCACCAACGCCGCCGGTTGCTGCGCTTGCCCGAGCCAGGCGCCCCGATCCTCGAGAAGCCCCATCCGGGCGAGGGATTCGGACGTGCGTTCCCGTGGCGCGCTGTTCCGGCGCAAGTCCTTGACCAACGTGTCCAGCTTGACCGGACCGTCGGTGCAGTGTCCCAGCACCTCGGCGCCGAAGGAGGTATCGGCATCTTCCGGCCGGGTGCGCGCTTCGGCGTAGATGATCCGGCGCGGAACCGGCCCGATGTCCTTGCGGCTGTGGCGGAGCACAAGCGCGCCCGCTTCGGCCAGGCGGAAGATCGCCGCCGGCCATGCGGACCCCTCATCCTTGTGAAGAAACACGGCCGCTTCCTCCGGCGAGAGACGGGGTGGTTGACGCGTCTCCGTCGCGGCCTCGCGTCTCCGCCGCCTGCGTGCGAGCAGATTCGGTACCGCGGCCACGAGCCCGAAACCCAGGAGGAAGCCCAGCACCGACCGAAGTCCGGATACCAACCACGCCAGCCAACCGGTTTCCGTTTCGGACCCGGCGGGTTTGCCGGCGCCGGCGGAATCCGCTTCGGGAAAGCCCACACGGACCCGGAACCGCTCGCCGGACGGCACGCGGTCGCGCGCCATGACGACGCGCCAGAAGTCCGCTCCGCGACGGATCTGCGCATGATCGGGTACGGACAGCGCCGCCTCAGTGTCGGCAAAGGCGCGGGGAATTCGGATCGTGGCATCCACCCCCCGGACCGCCACCGGCCATTTGCTTCCGACGATGTCCCAGTCCACCACGTTGCGACCGTGCTCGGCGTCGAGCGCGCCGCGGGCCGTGTAGCGCAGGGTGTATCGTGCCGGCTCGCGGCGGCCCGGGAATTCCCAACGGATGCGCCATTGATCGCCCTGGTCCGTGAGCGCGGCGTTGCGGATCTCGGCGTCCGGGCTCTCGACGCCGCGCAATTCAAGGGAATCGATCCTTGCCTTGGGAATCGTGCGCTCACCGTAGGTGAAACGCCCGTCGGAATAGGCGTAGTGGATGGTCTCCCGGACCCGATAGTCGCCCCGCTCGGTGACCGTGAGGGTGACGTCGTAATCGGGAATCCGGAACGGCTTTGCCGCCGCGCCCTGGACGGCGAAGCCGGTTGTCGCGATCGCGAGAAGCGCGCAAATGGAACGTAGCAATCGCGGCAAAGCCGAGCCCTCCCTTTTTCGCGCGCGGCCGACCGGTCCCGCCGCACCTTACCACACCGGCGTGGGCGCGTGCGCGGCACGGCGCACACGCTAACGTCATGCGGCACGGGACTTTGAGCTGTCAAGTTCGGTGCGAACGGGCTTGCGTCGCCCCGCGGCTTGGCCGCATAGTCCGGTATCTCAAGGTGGTTCCCGCTACGGGAGGCAAGAGGGAACGCGGTGCGGCGCCGCGCCGGAAACGGGCGCCAAGTCCGCGGCTGTCCCCGCAACTGTAGGCGGCGAGCCGGCGATCCAGACGCGGGCCACTGGGCGCGACGCGCCCGGGAAGGCGGATCGCCGGGCGTGAGCCGCGAGCCAGGAGACCTGCCACCTTGGCGTCACCTGCCCGCGGGTCGGGGTGTGCCCACGGGACGGTCGTTCGAGGGTGACGCGGCATGCCGGCCGCCGGCGGCGGATCCGGGCCGCGGTGCAATCGCATCTCCGCCCCGTCGCCATATGCCGTAAGGGCCTGCGTGCCGCGCCGCACGGCCGGATGCGCATACACGGCGCTGCGTCCGGCCGCATCCCCCGCCGACAGTCCCCGTGCGTCCGCCGTCCGGTCCGGGCAGCGAGGGAATACGGCGGCCGATGCGGCGACACCTCCATGCCGAGAGACACATCCGTCGGACGGGCACGCGCCTGGCCGCGGGCGCCCTGGTGCTCGCGTGCGCGCTGCTCGCCGGGCCGGTGGCGGCCCGGCCGTCCAACGTCGTCTCGCTCAACATCTGCACCGACCAGCTCGCCATCCAGCTTCTCGAGCCGGATCGAATCGCCTCGGTGTCCTTCCTGGCCGCGGACCCGCACTACTCCGTGGTCGCCGACAAGGCCGAGCAATTTCACCTGAATCGCGGGCGGGCGGAGGCGATCCTGCGCCTGGACCCGGATCTCGTGCTCGCGGGCACCTATACCAGCCCCGCCACCGTGCGCCTGCTGCGCCGCCTGGGTTACGAGGTGGTCCAGGTGCCCCCGCCCCGGGATCTCGCGGCCGCGCGCGAGCAGATCCGGACCGTGGCCGACGCGCTGGGCGTGCCTGATCGCGGCGAGCGGCTCATCGCGCGCATCGACCGGCGGCTCGCCCGTGCCGCGCCCGAGGGCAGCCACGCGCGCCGCCCCGTGGCGGCGGTGTACGAGGCGAACGGCGTCACCCCCGGCCGCGGCGAGCTGGCGCACGCGGTGCTGCACGCAGCCGGGCTCCGCAACCTTGCGGCCCGGCGCGGCCTGCGCAACCTGGCGCCGCTGCCACTGGAGGCGCTGGTGATGGCGGACCCGGCCGTTCTGGTGTTCGTCAGCCGGCGCGACGCACCGCCGTCGCAGGCCCAGAACCTGCTCGCGCACCCGGCGCTGGCCGCGCTCAAGCAGCGCGCCGCGGTCGCGGTGGTGCCGCCCGCGCTATGGAGTTGCGGCGGCCCGCAGCTCGCCCGCGCCGTGGAGCGGCTGGCGCAGGCGCGCGCGCGTGCCCTTGCGGCGCCGGAGGCGACGCGATGATCGCGGCCGCACCGCGCCTTCCCGTGTTCGCCGCAGCCCTGGGGGCGCTCACGCTGCTTGCGGCGGTGGGGTCGATGCTGGTGGGCCCGGCGGGCCTGGCGCCGCAGGCGGTGCTGCGCGGCCTGTTCACCGCGGATGCGGACACGGTGGCGCTGGTGGTGCAGCAGATCCGGTTGCCCCGGACCGTGCTCGCCGCGGGCATCGGCGCCGTGCTCGGACTGAGCGGGGCGGCGCTCCAGGGCTACCTGCGCAACCCGCTGGCCGAGCCGGGACTCATCGGGGTCACCGGCGCCGCCGCGCTGGGCGCGGTGCTCATGCTCTATACCGGCGCGTCGCAGAGCTTCGCCCTGGCCCTGCCCGCCGGCGGGATGGTGGGGGCGATGCTCGCCGTGCTGCTGGTGCTCCTGCTCGCCGGGCGCGCCGCGGACACGCTGACGCTCATCCTCGCCGGCGTGGCGGTTACGTCGTTCGCCTCGGCGCTCACCTCACTCGCGCTCAACCTCGCGCCCAGCCCCTTCGCCGCGCTGGAAATCGTGTTCTGGCTGCTGGGCTCGCTGAGCGGGCGCAGTCTGGAGCACGTCGCGCTGGCGCTGCCCTTCATGCTCGTGGGCGGGGCGCTCATCGTGAGCACGGCGCGCGCCCTGGACGCCCTGGCGCTGGGGGAGGACGCAGCGCAGAGCCTGGGCTTCCGCCTGGGCGCGGTGCGCTGGCGCCTTGTGCTGGGTACCGCCCTGGCGGTGGGCGCGGCCACGGCGGTGGCGGGCGCGATCGGCTTCGTCGGCCTGGTGGTGCCGCACGTGCTGCGCCCCCTGGTGGGCCACAAGCCCAGCGCCCTGCTCCCGGTGAGCGCGCTGGGCGGCGCGGTGCTGCTGCTGCTCGCGGACATCCTGGTGCGCGTCATCACGCCGGCGCAGGAACTCAAGCTGGGCGTGGTGACCGCCCTGATCGGTGCCCCGTTCTTCTTCACCCTGGTCATCAAGAGCCGCCGGAGGCTGGCATGAGCGCGATCCTCAGCGCCGATGGGGTGACCGTCCACCTGGGTGGCCGGCGCGCCCTCGACCGCGTCGACCTGGACGTCGGACCGGGCGGACTGGTCGGTCTCATCGGCCCCAACGGCGCGGGCAAGACCACGCTGCTGCGCACCCTGGCGGGCCTGCTCCGGCCCGAGGCGGGCGCGGTCACCCTGGACGGCACGCCCGTCCGGCGCCTGCGCCCGGCGCACGTCGCTGCGCGCGTCGCCTACCTGCCCCAGGGCGGCGGCAGCGCCTGGCCCCTGCCCGTGCGCGAGGTGGTGGCGCTCGGCCGGGCCCCGCACCGGCGCGGCTGGACGACCGCCTGGACGGCCGCGGACCGGGCAGCGGTGGATTCGGCGCTCGCCGCCACGGGTACGCAGCACCTCGCCGACCGGCAGGTCACCACGCTCTCCGGCGGCGAGCGCGCGCGCGTCCTGCTCGCCCGGGCGCTCGCCGGCGAGCCGGACGTCCTTTTGGCCGACGAGCCCGTCTCGGGCCTGGATCCCTATCACCGGCTGGAGGTCATGACGCATCTGCAAACCCTGGCCGGCGCCGGGCACGGCGTCGCCGTGGTGCTGCACGACCTGACGCTGGCCGGGCGCTTCTGCGACCGGCTGGTGCTGCTCGACGGCGGCCGGGCGGTCGCCGATGGGCCGCCCGGCGCGGTGCTGACGCGCCGGCGGCTGGCGGGCGTTTACGGGGTGCGCGCACTGCACGGCCGTGTGGCGGGCGAACCCGTGGTGGTGCCCTGGGCGCGCTGTGCCGATGAAACGCCGGCCGCGGACCGGGGCGAAGGCTGGCCGGCCTGGGCGGAGGTCGCGGAATGACTCGAACCACCGCTGCACCGCCGCGACACGGCGGGGCGCGTTGGCCCGTTCTGGCGGGCGTGGCGGGCTCGCTGCTCCTACACGCCGGGATCGCCGCCGCGCTCGTGGCCGCGCTGAACGATTCGGCGACGCCCGAGGCGCAGGGGGGCCGGAGCACAACGGTCTCGCTCAGCCGCGGCGTCGCCGGCGGCGGTTCCGGCGTGCAGGCCGCCGGAACGCCCGCTGCGGCGACGAGTCCCGCGCCGGCAAAGGCGGCGTCCCGCCAGCCCACGCCCACGGCCGCGCATGAACCGTCGGCGCAGGCTACCCAATCGCCCCAACCGGCAGACGCCCGCCCGGCGGATGCTGCTGCCGCGCGGCAGCCCGCCGCCGCCCCGGAATCCGTCCAGACGCCGCCATCGGCCGAAGCCCCGGAACCCGCGCGCAAACCGGCCGTGGTTCCGGCATCGGCAACGACCGGCGCCCCCGCGATCCGGCAGGCGGCGACGGCCGAGCCGGCGAAGCGCACCGCCACCGTGGCCGAGACACCCCCGCGACCCCGAGCCAAACCCGCGCCCGCGCAGCGAACGCCGACGGCCACGGCCGATCCGCCGCCCAGGCCGGCAGCGAAGCCCGATCCGCCGACCGCGGCGCCGGATCGCCCAGAATCCGAATCGGAACCGTCGACACAAACCGCATCGGCAGCCGCTGCCCAGAACGCGTCGGATACCGCCGAGCACGCCGCCGCGGATACCTCGTCTGGGTCGGGCGCTGGGGCGACCGGCCCGGAGACGGCCAAAGCCTCGGGCGCGGGCGCCGGTGACCGCGATGCCCGCCGCGAAGGCGCCGGCGGCGGGGGCGACAACGCCCGCCCGGTGGCGCCCAAGGCGGGGAATCCGCCGCCCAGCTATCCGCGCGTGGCGCGCCGGCGCGGCTGGGAAGGCCGCGTCGTGCTGGCCGTGACGGTCTCGCCCGACGGTACGGTGGCCGCCCTGACGGTCGTGCAGAGCAGTGGCCACGCCGTGCTCGACCGCGCGGCCAAGCGCACCGTCCGGGACTGGCGTTTTCGCCCCGCCGAGCGCCTGGGCCGGCCGGTCCGGGACCGTATCCGCGTGCCCATCGCGTTCCGGCTGAAAAGCGGCTGACCGGCCTTGTCGCACCAGCAGGTGCGCGCATATGTCCCGCCCCGGCGCTGCAGGCGCAAACGCCGGCGCCGCGGACGAGAGCGAGCACGAGGAGAGCGTCATGGACGAGCCCACCCGGACCGAGGTGGAGGCGCAGGTCTTCCGCGACCTGGTTGCCCACCTGCAAAAGCGCACCGACGTGCAGAACATCGACCTGATGAACCTGGCGGGCTTCTGCCGGAACTGCCTGTCCAAATGGTACGCCGCGGCCGCCCAGGCGTACGGCCACGAGCTGACCTATGACGAGGCCCGCGAGATCGTCTACGGCATGCCCTACGAAGACTGGAAAGCGGCGTACCAGACCGAGGCCACGCCCGAGCAGAAGGCCGGGTTCGCGGCAAGCCACGGCGACGGCCAGGCCTGACCCGCTTCCCGACAGCGTTGATCCGCCGTGGCGGGATCGCTAGGCTTCCCACTCCCGCGCGCCCCGACGCATCGCCGTCGGGGCGCCGTCGTTTCAGCCCAACCAGCGCGGCACATCCGGAGGACGTTTCATGGCCGACGTCGGCGGCATCACGCCGGATCAGCTCAAGTCCTACATCGAGCGCATCGAGAAGCTGGAGGAGGAGAAGGCCGCGCTCCAGGCCGACATCAAGGAAGTCTACAACGAAGCCAAGGCCAACGGCTTCGACACCAAGATCATGCGCCAGGTCGTCCGCCTGCGCAAAATGGACCAGAAGGACCGCCAGGAGCAGGAACACCTCCTGGACCTGTACAAGCGCGCCCTGGACATGGCCGAATAACGCGCGTTTTCCCGCGCAAAAACGCAAGGCAGGTCCCCTTAACGGGACCTGCCGCTTCCGGCGATCAATACGGCGGGTCCGCCTTCGCGGACCCGCCCCCCAAGATGCCCCGTTCGGGCGGATGTCGGGCTGCGGTTACGCCCGCTCGCCCTCCGTCTCCGCGACCGGAACGTACGAGGCGTCCTTGGCCGCCGCGACGGCGACGATGCCGAAGCCGACCTTCGTGACCACGTCGGCGATATTGTAGAGCAGCTCGCGCAGCGCCCCGCCGCTGGCGCCGTCCCAGACCAGCGCCATCAGGAAGCCCAGCGGATAGATCAGCCAGCCCACGCTGATGAACACCTTGAGCGTGCCAATGCGTTCGGCGCGCTTGCGCGGCAGGTTGGCCTCGGCGCTCGAAAGGGTGGCGTAGAGCGTGAACAGGATGAAGATGAACGCGGCGACGGCGATGAAGAAGAACAGCCAGCCCACCAGCGTCGCCCCGAGTTCGGCGTTGATCGAGGTCTCGCCCACGTAGCCGGCCGCGATCATGATGATGTCGGCCACGATGAGCTGCGCCATCAGCCCCTTGGTCCCTTCTTTCAGACCGATCAGGATGGGAACAATCGCGAGCAGCATGGGCGTGGTGAGAAGCCAGTCGACATAGCGGAAATGGGTGGGGAACTGGGCGAACTGGCCCGCATCGCCGATGTCGAACTGGCTCTTCATGTAGAAGTAGTTGATCGCGGCCACGAGCGCCACGGCGGCGCTGAGCGTGCCCACGAGCTGATACTCTACGGCCAGGCTCTGGCGCTCCAGGGCGAAGTAGAGCACCCCGCCCGCCATGGCCGAGAAGCCGAGCCAGAAACTGTACTGCGCGAGCAGTTCGAGAAAACCGATCTCCATCGTGTCTGTGCGTCCCCCTGCGCTAACTGGCGTTCGCCCGAATGGTGCTGTCCAGGAACCGATCCACCTCCTGGCGGATGGCGCCCACGCTTTGCCCGACGGTCTCGGCGCTGTTCCGCACCTTCGCGGCGGCGTTCTCGGTGTCCTGGGTCTGCTGCGCCACCGATTGGATGCCCTGCTGCATGACCTGTGTCCGTTCGCTGGCCTCGCGGGCGTCCCGGCTGATCTGCGAAGCCGTCTGGGACTGCTGTTCCACGGCCGATTTGATGTCCCCGGCGGCGTTGTTGATCATGCCGATGACGTCGATGATCTCGCGCACCCGTTTGGCCGTGTTGTCGGTCTTGCTGCGGATATCGGCGATGTGGCTTTCGACCTGCTTGGTCGCCTCCGCGGTCTGGCGCGAGAGGTTCTTCACCTCGCGCGCCACGACCTGGAAGCTGCGCCCCGCTTGGCCCGCACGCTCCGCCTCCACCGCGGCGTTCAGGGCGAGCATGTTGGTCTTGCCGGCGATGTCGCTGATGAGGTCGATCACCTGCGTGATGCTGTCCGCCGCCTGGACCAAGGCACTGATGTCGCTGTCCGCCTGCCGGGCGTCCTCGGCTGCCTGATTGGACATCTGCGTGGTCTGGTCCACGCGCTGCTCGATGTCGGTGATCGCGCCCGAGAGATCGTCCGCCGAACCGGCGAAGCTGGACGCGATCTCGTTCGCCCGGCCGGATGCCGCGTCCATCTCGCCGGCGCGCTGGGTCGCCGCCTGTTGCGCCGCCAGCATGTCGTCGGCGAGGCCCCGCAGGTCGGCGACCTCCTGTTCCGCCTCCGTCACGCGGCTCTGGACCGTGGTTTCCAGATCCCGGCCGAGCTGTTCGCGCAGCGCCTGTTGCGCTTCCTCCTGCTGGCGGCGCTCTTCCTCGCGCTCGGCCATCAGGCGCTGGACCTCGAGGGTGTTGTCCTTGAACGTCTGCAGCGTGCCGGCCATGACGCCGAGTTCGTCGGCGCTGCGCGCCTGGGGAATGGCGACGTCGGTATCGCCCTCGGAAATCCGCGCCAGGGCATGGGTGATGCGCTGGACCGGGTTGGCCACGGACAGGGCGATCACTGTCCCCAGGATCACCGCCAGCAGCGCCGTTGCGCCGGCGGTGATGTAGGCCATCCACCGTGCGCTGGCGATCTCGTCGAGCAGTGCCCGCCGCTGATCCGCCGCCAGGTCCGCGGGCACGGTCGTGCGCACGCCGTCAAGCTGGAACCCGGTCATGAACGCCGTGGCCAAGGCGGCGAACGCGACCAGCGCGAACGCGCCGATCAGCCGGACCTTGATGGAGATGTCCGTAACGCCGGCGCCGGCGGCACCGGGGGCGTCCCCGATCGACGCCGAGCCGGTGGTCTCTCCGGCCGCGCGCGACCCCGCGGCCGCGCCGGTGTTCGCCGCGGCCGGCGGCGTCAGCCCCGGGGCGATGGCATAGGCCCCAGCACGGCGGTAGGCGGAAGCGAGGCGGTACCCCGACCGCGAGCGAAAGGCGCTTGCAGGCTCTGCCATGTATCGATCTCGTGCGGCTTCGCGACGGTTTCAGGCCAGAATGCACAGGCGCGGTAAACACCGCGTGTCCGCGCACGGTGCGCCGCGCCGGCGCAGCCGGTGCGCGGGACACGATCAAATATATTTGCCATTTCGTACGACAGCCACCCCGATTGGATGACCGGAAACGAAACCGAATCCCACCGAAACGTTGCGGTTGCCACCGCGGCCGGCTGCGCGGGCCGGGGCGGACGCGTGGGTGCGGGCTGAATCGGCGCGGTTTAGAGGCTGTAGGCAAGGGCGCCCATGAGCGCGACGCCAAGCAGGAGGGCCGCTTCCACCGCGCGGCGCGTATCCGGTGCAACCCCCTGAACAAGCTGGGTCAGCAGAAGCCCGTTGCGGCCCATGGCAAGACACTCCGCGACAGCGTTGACCTCGACCCGAAGGATAGTGCGAATGCAAGCCGTTTGCAACCGGAATTGCAACGCAGTCGCACCTGCCCCGATGACATGACGCCGCACGCGCCCGGCCTGCGTCAGAAGCGCTCGACCCAGGGCCGCAGGTCGAGTTCGTGGGTCCAGGCGCTGCGCGGCTGCTGGTGAAGCTGCCAGTAACCTTCCGCCAGCGCGTCCGGATCAAGCAGGGCCTCGGGCTGGTCGCGCGACTCCGGATCCCAGGCGCCACCGCGTTCGGGGTTGGCGATCAGGCCGTCGATGACGGTATGCGCGACGTGGATGCCCTCCGGATGAAGCTCGCGCGCCATGCTCTGCGCCAGCGCGCGCAGGCCGAACTTGGGAACGGCCAGGCTGGCGAACCCGGCGCCGCCGCGCAGCGCCGCGGTGGCCCCGGTGAAAATGATGGTACCGCGCTTGTTCGGCGCCATCACGCGGGCCGCTGCCTGCCCCACGTGCAGCGCACCCAGGCAGCCCGTCTCCCAATGACGCTGGAACGCCTCCGGATCGATCTCACGGATACCCGCGCGTTGGAAGCTACCCGCGTTGAACACGACCAGCTCCGGCGTGCCCAGGTCGTCCTGTACGGCGTCGAACAACGCGGCGACCTGCGCCGATTGCGTGGCATCGCAGGCATACGCCCGCCCGCCGATCTCGCTGGCCAGGTCCTCGGCCGCGTCGGCGCGGCGGCGCGCCGCCGCAACGGTCAGGCCGCCGGCGGCGAAACGCCGGCACAGCGCCGCGCCCAGACCGGACCCGGCACCCACGACGATGGCAACGGACATGGCGTGTCCCTCCTCTCGGCGGCCTGTGTAATGGGCTGGGGACCGTAGCCGTCGCCGCTGTCGCCAACAAGTTTTGACGGCGCCAGGCTACAGATCCGCCACCGTCTCCGCCGCCAGGTGGTCCACGACCCGTTGCAGCGCGGCATGCGGGTCGCAGCCGTCGGCGAGCGCGGCCTGATACGTGGCGAGCTGGCGGTGCGCCGAGGTCCCGCGCTGAAGGATGGTGCGCGCGTGCGCAACTTCGCGGGCGCAGCCCAGCTCCTCGGCATCCTGCTTGACCAGGTCGAGCAGCTCCTCGAGCAGCTCGGCGTAGGGAAGGATCTCGCCGCGGCCGAAATCCACCAGGCCCTGGTCCAGCCCATAGCGCTGCGCCCGCCAGCGGTTCTCCTGCACCAGCATGTTGGCATAGCACCGCCAGCGCTGGTTGTTGCGCTTCAAGCGGTAGAGCATGCGCAGCGTGCACACGAACAGCGCGGCAATGCACACGCTATCTTCCAGGCGCGTGGGGATGTCGGTGATGCGCAGCTCCAGCGTGGGAAAGCGCGCCGAGGGACGGATGTCCCACCAGATCTTGGTGGCGTCCTCCAGGATCCCGGCGCGGATCAGGATGTCCAGGTGGCGCTGGTACTCCGCCCAGGACTCGAAGATTTCGGGCAGCCCGGTGCGCGGCAGCTCGTCGAACACCGCCAGGCGGTAGGACTGCAGCCCGGTGCGCTCGCCGCGCCAGAACGGCGAGGAGGTCGACAGCGCCAGCAGGTGGGGCAGGAAGTACGTCGCCTGCCCCATCAGATCCATGCGCAGTTCGTCGTCCTCGATCCCGACGTGGACGTGCATGGCGCAGATCACCAGACGTCGCGCCAGGGCCTGCATGTCCCGGGCGAGGACGTTGTAGCGCTGCTTGTCCGTGTGCTTCTGGCTCGTCCAGGCGGCGAAGGGATGCGTCGAGGCGGCGATGGGGGCCAAGTCGTAGTCGCCCGCCACCTCGGCGACCGCGCCGCGCAGCCCCGCGATCTCGCTGCGCAGTGCCGGGATATCGGTGCACACGTTGGTGCCCACCTCGACCTGGCTGCGCAGGAACTCGGGGCTCACGCGTTCGCCCATGCGCGCCTCGCACGCGGCCATCAGGCCTTCGGGCGGGTCGGTGACGAGGTCGCGCGTCGCCCGGTCGACGAGGAGATACTCCTCCTCCATCCCCAGGCTGAACGACGGCTTCGGGTGGGTCACCGGCGGAACCTCCCCGTCTTCGTTTTTCTTGGACTGGCAAGTGTGCCCGCACGACGCGCCGCTGCCAAGCCGGATGGGGGCGTCAGCGCGGCCGCGCGTGATACAGGGCCTCGTCCGCGAGCAGCGTGCGCAGCATGGCCAACAGTTCGTCCGCCCAGCGCGCCTGGCCGTCGCCGTGGGCGATATGATCCTGCCGGATCTCCAGCAGGATGTTGGGTAGGCCCAGGCGGTCGCCGTGGACGTGCTGGGTGTAGCCGTGGTGGTCGCGGCCCGAGTAGGGCTCGTTGTCGCCGACGGTCCAGCCCCTTCTGGCGAGCCAGTCCATCGCGGGCACGGGCAAGCGCTCGTCGCGGTCCCAGAGGATGCCCACCTCCCAGGGCCGCTTCCGGCCGTGCATCACCGGCGTGAACGAATGCAGCGAGATCAGCACGGGCGCCACACCGCGCGTCTGGATGGCTTCCAGCCGACGCGTGATTTCGTGGTGATACGGCCAGAAGAACGTCGCCAGCCGCGCACCCACCTCGGCATCGGTCAGGCCGCGGTTGCCGGTCACGATGGTGCCGTCGGCGATTTCCGGCATAAGCGTGGCGTCGTCGAGCTGCCGGTTGGGGTCGACGATCAGGCGCGAGAAGTTGCTGCGCACCAGCGGCGCGTCCAGCGCCTCGGCCACCCGCCGGGCCACGGGCAGGATGCCGATGTCGTAGGCGATGTGGCGTTCCAGCTCGGCCGGCGGCAGGCCCAGGCCGTCGAACGCGCGCGGGACGAAGTTGGTGGCGTGGTCGCACACCACGAGCACGGGCGCGGCTGCGTCGCCGTTCTCCACGACGACGGGGCCGGGCTCATCCGGGGCGAGCAGATTTCGGGGCGCGGCTTGCGGCTGCGACGGCTGGTCATCCATGATGCGCCGCACTATAGCCGTCGCGGGCCGCGTGTGAAACCGGCCCGGATCCCTTTGTCACCTGCCGCACGCATGCCCCCGGAGCCCTGATGCCCGATACGGCGCTCGTCATCGTCACGCTGGGCGCCCTGTTGCTGCTCGGCCTCGTCGGCGACCTTCTCTCGCGCAAGCTGCCCCTGCCGCGGGTCACCCTGCTGGTGCTCTTCGGCATCGCTTGCGGGCCGTCCGGTCTGGCGCTCCTGCCCGTCAACGCCGAAACCATGTACCCGCTGATCAGCAACATCGCCCTGCTGATGGTGGGCTTCCTGCTGGGCGGCAAGCTGTCCAAGGAGATGCTGCGCACCTGCGGCCGGCACGTACTGGCCATCTCGGCGCTGGAGGTGCTGGGCGTCTCGGCCTTCGTGCTGGGCGGCCTGCTGCTCCTGGGCGTGGACCCGGTGGTGGCGATGCTGCTTGCCGGGATCGCGCCCGCCTCGGCGCCTGCGGCCGTGCAGAACGTCACCGAGGAACTGCGCGCGAAAGGGCGCTTCACCGACACCCTGCTGGGGATCGTCGCCATCGACGACGCCTGGGGGCTGATCGTGTTCTCCGTGCTCCTCGCCGCGGCGCAGGTCGTCGCGGGCAATGGCGGCAGCGTGGACGCCCTCGCCCACGGCGCGCGCGATCTGGGCGGTGCGCTCATGCTGGGCATCCTCGTGGGCGTGCCCGCCGCCTACCTGACGGGCCGGCTACGCCCGGGCGAGCCCATGCAGGCCGAGGCCCTGGGTGTGGTCTTCTTCGCCGGCGGCCTGGCGTTGTGGCTGGAGGTCTCGTTCCTGCTCACGGCGATGATCGTCGGCGCGATCATCGTCAACCTCGCCTCGCACCATGACCGCCCGTTCCGCGAGATCGAGGGCGTGGAGTGGCCCTTCATGGTCCTGTTCTTCGTCCTCGCGGGAGCATCGCTGCACGTGGAGCAGCTCGCCGAGATCGGCCTTGCGGGCGGCGCCTTCGTGGTCCTGCGTGCAGCCGGGCTGGTCGTGGGCGCCTTCCTGGGCGGCCAGATCAGCGGGGCGCCGGCCCAGCTTCGCCGATGGATGGGCGTGGCCATTCTTCCCCAGGCGGGCGTAGCCCTGGGCATGGCGCTTGTGGCCGGCAACGCCTTTCCCGCACTGCGGGATACGGTCCTGCCCCTGGTCATTGCCTCGACCGTCGTGTTCGAACTGGCAGGTCCCGCTCTGACGCGGCTGGCGCTGATCCGCGCCGGGGAGCGACACGACCGCGCAGCCCGTCGCCAAACCCCTTAGCCCCATGTTGCACTGCCGAAAATTCTGGGGCGTGGCGGTTGACGCCCGGAACGGCAAGGCCTATCCCTTAAGGGAAGACAGACTGGTCCTACCACCAGACCGCATGCATGGCATGTGTGCCGCGTCGCGAAAGCCATCCACAATGACCGAGAACGAACAGCACGATCCCCGCTTCCGCGAAATCCCGCGCGAGCGCGTCTCCGAGCGGGTGGCCCAGGAGCTCATGGGCCTGATCGCCGCGGGCACCCTGGCACCGGGCGAGCGCCTGCCGGGCGAGCGCAGCCTGGCGGAAATGATGAACGTCAGCCGCGTCTCCGTGCGCGCCGCGCTGCAGGAACTCAAGGCGCAGGGTTTCATCGTCGCCGTCCAGGGCGGCGGCACGCGCGTCAGCCGTGGCGCGCACGAATCCGACAGCCCGCTGATGCGCCTGGTCCGCGCGGACACGCGGAACTACCACGATCTCGCCGAACTGCGCGCGCACATCGAGACCTGGGCGGCACGGCGCGCCGCGGTGCGCGCCACCGACGAGCAGATCGCCGAGATCGCCCGGACCTGCGAGGCGATGGCGGACCCCAATGCCGCGCCGGAGACGCAGAACGCTCAGGACTACGCCTTCCACCTCGCCGTCGCCAAGGCGTCGCACTCGGCCGTCTACATGCATCTCATGGAGATGATGGGCGATATCCTGGAGCGCACCATCGCCTACACGCGCTCCGCGCTTTGCGCATCCGAGGACGAACGCAACCAGCTCATTGCCGAGCACCGGCGCATCGTCAACGCCATCCGGAACCGCGACCCGGATGCCGCGGAGCACGCCATGACCCGCCACCTGCAGCACGTGGTGGCGAGCTACGACGCCGTGGACGGGGTTGCGACGGAAACAGCCCCGGCCGAGACTGTGCGGGCCGTGGGCAGCGCCGGCTGATCGCAACGCGGCCTCAGCGCCCCGGCGGACGCACAGAAAGTCGGCGCCCGGCCCCCGTCGGCGCGGCGGTTGCGGATGTCGCTTGCGGACGGGCCGGGGATAGGTGTACCGGGTCATCATCGGCGACGAAACAGCCATGACCCGGAGCGCGTGCCCGCATGTCCGCCGCCGACCCCGACGCCTTTCTGGAAAGCCTTTGGCGGGCCGGTCTCGCTGCCGCCGACCCGGCCCATATTGTGCCCGCGCACTTGCCCGAGCTGCCCGCGAACGGGCGCACGGTCGTGGTGGGCGCGGGCAAGGCGGCGGCGTCCATGGCGCGGGCCGTTGAGGACGCGTGGCCGGCCCATGCCCCGCCGCCCGAGGGCGTCGTGGTCACACGCTACGACCACGGCCTGCCCCTTTCGCACATCGAATGCATCGAGGCGTCCCACCCCGTCCCAGACGCGGCCGGGCAGGACGCCGCGCGCCGGATTCGCCGCTATGCCGAGGCGCTGGGCGAGAACGACCTGCTGATCTGCCTGATTTCCGGGGGCGGCTCGGCCCTGCTCGCCGAGCCCGCCGAGGGGCTGACGCTCGACGACAAGCGCGCGGTTTCCAAGGCGCTGCTCGCCTCGGGCGCGGACATCGCGGAAATGAACTGCGTGCGCAAGCACCTCTCCGCGATCAAGGGCGGGCGCCTCGCCGCCGCGGCCGCGCCGGCGCGCGTGGTGGCGCTGTTGATTTCCGACGTCCCGGGTGACGATCCGGCGACCATCGCCTCGGGGCCCACCGTGGCGGATCCCACCACCGTGGCGCAGGCGCGCAGCATCCTGAACGCCTACGGCATCAACCCGCCGGACGCCGTGCGGCGGCACCTGGACACGGGCCGCGACGAGACGCCCAAGCCGGGCGATGCCGCATTGGCACGCGCCGAGACGCACATCATCGGCCGACCGCAGGATTCGCTCATGGCCATGGCCGAGGCGGCGCGCGCCGCGGGGGTGCGCCCGGTCGTCCTGGGCGACGCCATCGAGGGGGAGGCGCGTGAGACCGCCAAGGTGATGGCGGGCATCGCCCGGCAGGTGCGCCTGCACGGCCAGCCCGAGCCGGCGCCCTGCGTCCTTTTGTCCGGCGGGGAGACCACGGTCACCGTGCGCGGCAACGGGCGCGGCGGGCGCAACGCCGAGTTCCTCCTGGGCGCGGCGCTCGCGTTCGATGGCGCACCCGAGACCTATGCCGTCGCCATCGACAGCGACGGCATCGACGGCAGCGAGGACAATGCCGGGGCGGTCGTCCGCCCCGATACCCTCGAACGGGCGTGCGCGGCCGGTCTGGACCCGGCCGAGCGACTGCGGGACAATGACGCCTATACGGTTTTCCAGCACCTGAACGATCTGATCGTCACCGGGCCGACGCTGACGAACGTCAACGACCTGCGTGCGATCTACGTCGCCGCCGGGACGTAACCGCCCACGCCCGGCGAGCGCAGCCGGCGCCCGCGGGGCGCCGCAACCAAACACGGCACAATTCACGACGGGGACGGCATGATGCGGCGTGTGCGCAACGCAAAGGTCCTTGCGACCCTGGGCCCGGCCAGCCGGGACAGCGAGACGATCCGCGCGCTTTTCGAGGCGGGAGCGGACGTCTTTCGGCTGAACTTCTCGCACGGCGAGCACGCGGACCACCGCGCAACCTACGAGGCCATCCGCGCGCTCGAATCCGAAACCGGCCGGCCCATCGGCATTCTTCAGGACCTCCAGGGCCCCAAGCTGCGCGTGGGCCGGTTCGAGGGCGGGGAGGTGCGCCTTGAACGCGGCGCGGCGTTCCGCCTGGACCTGGACGAGACGCTGGGGGACTCGCGCCGCGCGCCGCTGCCGCATCCCGAGGTGTTCGCCGTCCTGGAGCCCGGGGCGCACATCCTGCTCGACGACGGCAAGCTGCGCGTGGCGGTCAAGGACGCCTCCGCCTCCCACGCCGATTGCGAGGTCGTCACCGGCGGCGTGCTGTCCGACCGCAAGGGGGTGAACGTCCCCAACGTCATCATGCCCATCTCGCCGCTGACGGATAAGGACCGCCGGGATCTCGATTTCGGCCTGGAACTTGGGGTCGACTGGGTCGCCCTGTCGTTCGTCCAGCGTCCCGACGACATCACCGAGGCGCGGCGCATCATCGGCGACAAGGCCAACCTGATGATCAAGGTGGAGAAGCCCTCCGCCCTTGAGCACCTGGACGAGCTGGTGGAACTGGCCGACGCCGTGATGGTCGCGCGCGGCGACCTGGGCGTGGAGATCCCGCCGGAAGACGTGCCCGGGCACCAGAAGAACATCATCCGCGCCTGCCGTCTGGCGGGCAAGCCGGTGATCGTGGCCACGCAGATGCTGGACAGCATGGTCCAGTCGCCGGCCCCCACTCGCGCCGAGGCCTCGGACGTCGCCACGGCCGTGTACGACGGCGCGGACGCGGTCATGCTCTCGGCGGAGAGCGCGGCTGGCCACTATCCGCGCGAGGCGGTGAGCTTCATGGACCGCATCATTGCACGGACCGAGCGCGACAACTTCTACCGGCCCATCATTAGCGCGCTGAACCCGCAGCCCGAACCCACCGCACCGGACGCCATTTCCGAAGCCGCGGCGAGTGTGGCGCACACCATCCAGGCGGCGGCCATCGTCACCTATACCACCTCCGGCTCGACCGCCCTGCGCGCGGCACGGGAGCGGCCACTGGTGCCCATCCTGGTGCTGACCTCGAAGCTGGCGACGGCACGCCGGCTCGCCCTGCTGTGGGGCGTGCATTGCGTGAACACGGCGGACGTCCAGGATTTCGGCGAGATGGTGGGCAAGGCCTGCCGGGTCGCCCTGGGCGAGGGCGTCGCCAACCCGGACGACAAGCTCGTCATCACCGCCGGCGTGCCCTTCGGCACCCCGGGCGCGACCAACGTCCTGCGCATCGCCTGGGTCGAGGGGTAACGGACTCCGGTGCGTTACGCCTCGGCCCCGTTCAGTGCCAGCACGCGTCCGGCGAGATAGAGCGAGCCGCAGATCAGCACCCGCCCGGGCGGATCGCCCGCGTCGGCCGCGCGCTCGGCGATGGCGTCCAGGGCAGTGCCGATGGAATCGCCCTCGTAGACCGGCGCATCCCCGGCCCGCCGGGCGAATGCGGCCGTCTCGGAGGCGCCGTAGGTCGCCGGCTCCCCGGGCACGGCCACGGCCGTGATGCTGTCCGCGCGGGCGGCCAGCGGCGCGAGGAATTCCTGCGGCTCCTTACTGTTGATCATGCCCACGACGAGGTGCAGCGGCCGGTGCTCGCCATCGCCCCGGTTCCAGGCATCCACCGCGGCGGCCAGGGCCTCGCCGGCAGCGCCGTTGTGCCCGCCGTCGAGCCAGAGTTCCCACCCGGACGGCATCCGCGACGTGAGCGTGCCCGCGGCCAGGGTGTGAAAGCGGCCGGGCCAGAGGACATGCGCCAGACCCGCCCGGATCGCCGCGTCCGTCGGCGCCAGATCGCCCAGGTTGCGGGCGCAGGCCACGGCCGTGGCGGCGTTGTCGATCTGGTACGGCCCGAGCAGGGCCGGTGCGGGAAATGCCGTCGCCGCCCCGCTCGGCGTCTCGCGGTAGGTAAAGCCGCTGGCGTCGGCGGCGGCCTCGCCCGACCAATCGCGCCCGCCCAACGCGACAGGCACGTCCAGAGCGCGCGCCCGGTCCAGGATGACGTCGCGCGCCGCCGGGGCCTGTGGCGCCACCACGGCGGGTACGCCGGGCTTGAGGATGCCCGCCTTCTCGCCCGCAATGGCGCTCAGGGTGTCGCCCAGGTACTGCATGTGGTCCATCGCCACCGGCGTGATCGCCGTCAGCGCCGGCGCGTCCAGCACGTTCGTGGCGTCCAGCCGGCCCCCCAGGCCCGTTTCCAGCAGCAGCACGTCGGCGGGCGTGCGCGCGAACGCAAGGAACGCGGCGCAGGTGGTGATCTCGAAGAAGGTGATGGGCTCGCCACCGTTGGCGGCCTCCGCCTCCTCCAGCAGCGCCAGCAGTTCGCCCTCCGGAATCAGCTCGCCGGCGAGCCGGATGCGCTCGTGAAAGCGCACAAGGTGCGGGCTCGTGTAGGCGTGGACGCGCTTCCCGTCGGCCTCGAGCATGGCGCGCAGGAAGGCGATCAGCGAGCCCTTGCCATTCGTGCCGGCGACGTGGATCGCCGGCGGGAGGTCGCGTTCGGGATGGCCGAGCCGGTCGAGCAGACGCCAGACGCGGTCCAGCGACAGGTCGATGATCTTGGGATGCAGCGCGAGCAGGCGCTCCAGGACGGCGTCGCTACCCGCCTCGTTGGCCGCCGCCATACGGCTACGCCGCGCTCGTCTCGGCCGCTTCGGGCTCGGCCGTTTCGCGCGCCGTGTCGCTGTTTTCCGCCGGTTTCGCGGGGAACGCGGGCGTCCCCACGGGGCGGCGCAGCAGGTCGAGCACGCCGCCGATGGTGGTGCGCAGCTCGCGCCGGTCCACGACCATGTCGAGCATGCCGTGGTCGCGCAGGTATTCCGCGCGTTGGAACCCCTCGGGAAGCTTCTCGCGGATCGTCTCCTCGATCACGCGCGCACCGGCGAAACCGATCACCGCACCCGGCTCGGCCATGGCGATGTCGCCCAGCATGGCGAAGGAGGCGCTCACCCCGCCCGTGGTCGGATCGGTGAGCAGCGTCAGGTAGGGCAGCCCGGCCTCTTTCACCATGTCCACCGCGATCGTGGTGCGCGGCATCTGCATCAGGGAGAGGATCCCCTCCTGCATGCGCGCGCCACCCGATGCGGGCACGGCGATCAGCGCCCCCTCGGTCTCAACGGCGCGCTCGGCCGCACGGCGGATGCCCTCGCCCACGGCCACGCCCATGGAGCCGCCCAGGAAGGCGAAATTAAACGCCGCGACGACCGCTTGCCAGCCGCCGATAGTCCCCTCGGCGACCAGGATCGCCTCGGTTTCTTCGCTTTTCGACCGCGCCTCGCGCAGCCGGTCAGCGTAGCGCTTGCGGTCGCGAAAGCGCAGCGGGTCCTGCACGCTTTCCGGCAGGTCCAGGAGCGTGTAGGCCCCGTCGTCGAACATCAGATCCAGGCGCGCGCGCACACCCAGGCGCATGTGGTGGCCGCAGTGTGGGCAGACCCGAAGATTGTTGGCTAGGTCTCGGTGAAAGATCATCTGCCCGCAGTCCGGGCACTTCTCCCAGAGGTCGTCCGGGATGTCGGACCGCTGCACCAGGGCGCGGAATTTCGGACGCACATAGTTGGACAGCCAGCTCATGCGGGCTGAAGATCCCTGTTTCGTGGGCCAGACTTACCTTTCGACAGGCTCATCTTTCGCCACGCTAAAGATGATGGCTTGGCGGTGGACGGCGCTTTATCCCGTGCCGGTCAGCGGGCGCCTTCCCGGATGCCGCGTGCCAGGCGCCCGACCAGATCGTGGACCCCGGTCACGCAGGCACGCGTGGCCTTCCCCTGGTCGTCCAGGCCGGCAGCGATGCTGCGCACCAAGGCGGACCCCACGACAGCGGCGTCGGCGTTGGCGGCGATGCCCGCCGCCTGCTCCGGCTCGGTGATGCCGAAGCCCACGGCCACGGGCAGGTCGGTATGCCGGCGCAGCCGCCCAACGGCCTCGGCCGCGGCGGCGTTGTCGGCGGCCTGCGTGCCCGTGACCCCGGCGACGGCAACGTAGTAGACGAAGCCGCTGGAATTGGCGAGCACCGCGGGCAGGCGCTGGTCGTCCGTGGTCGGCGTGGCCAGACGGACGAAGTTCACGCCGGCGCGCAGCGCCGGGATGCACAGCTCCTGGTCCTCCTCGGGCGGCAGGTCCACCACGATCAGCCCGTCTACCCCGACGCGCTTGGCCTCGGAAAGGAAGGCGTCCACGCCGAAGCTGTAGATGGGATTGAAGTACCCCATCAGGACCACCGGCGTTTGCGTATCGCCCTCACGGAAGCGCGCCACGAGATCCAGGGTCTTGCGCAGGGTCATCCCGGCCTCGAGCGCGCGCAGGCCGGCCTCCTGGATGGCGGGGCCGTCCGCGATGGGATCGGAAAACGGCATGCCGATCTCCAGCAGGTCGGCGCCCGCTTCCGGCAGGCCGGTCAGGATCTCGGCCGCGGTCTCGAAGTCCGGATCGCCGGCCATGGTGAAGGCGACGAGGCCGCTGCGCCCCTGCTCGCGAAGCGCGTCGAAACGCGCGCGGATGCGGCCCGAATCGGGGGCGCGTTCGCTGTCCGGGATGCCCGCCGTCTTGCCGGCGACGTCGGCGGCGGTTACGGGGCCCTGGCTCAAAGCTCCACTCCAAAGCGTTGGGCGACGGCGGCGACGTCCTTGTCGCCCCGGCCGCACATGTTCATCACCATGATGTGGTCCGAGGGCAGCCCGGGCGCCATCTTCTTCACCTGCGCCAGGGCGTGCGCCGGCTCCAGCGCCGGGATGATGCCCTCCTTGCGGGTGCAGAACTGGAACGCGTCCAGCGCCTCGTCGTCGGTGGCGGATACATATTCCACACGGCCCGTATCGAACAGCCAGGCGTGCTCCGGCCCGATACCCGGATAGTCCAGACCGGCCGAGATGGAATAGGCGTCGCAGATCTGCCCGTCGTCGGTCTGCAGGAGATAGGTGCGCTGGCCGTGCAGCACGCCCGCCCGGCCGCCGTTCAGCGAGGCAGCGTGCTCGCCCGTTTCGATGCCGTGGCCGGCGGCCTCCACGCCCACGATGCGCACCTCCGGGTCGTCCAGGAACGTATGGAACAGGCCCATGGCGTTGGAGCCGCCGCCGATGCACGCGACCAGGCTGTCCGGCCCGCGCCCCTCGACGGCCTGAAGCTGCTCGCGCACCTCGCGCCCGATGATCGCCTGGAAGTCGCGAACCATCGCGGGATACGGATGCGGCCCGGCGACGGAGCCGATGATGTAGAAGGTCGAATCCACGTTGGCGACCCAGTCCCGGATCGCCTCGTTCATGGCGTCCTTGAGGGTGCCGGTGCCGCTGGTCACGGGCACGACCTCGGCGCCCAGCAGGCGCATGCGGAAGACGTTGGCCGCCTGCCGCTCCATGTCGGTTTTGCCCATGTAGATGATGCAGGGCAGGTTAAAGCGCGCGCACACGGTCGCCGTCGCGACGCCGTGCTGGCCCGCGCCGGTCTCGGCGATGATGCGCGTCTTGCCCATGCGCCGGGCGAGCAGGATCTGCCCCAGGGTGTTGTTGATCTTGTGCGCCCCGGTGTGATTCAGCTCGTCGCGCTTGAAGTAGACCTTCGCGCCGCCCAGGGCCTCGGTGACCCGCTCGGCGAAATACAGCGGGCTGGGCCGGCCGATGTAGTCCCGCGCGTAGCCCTCCAGCTCGCGCTGGAACGCGGGATCGTTCCGGGCTTCGTTGAAGGCGCGCTCGACCTCGAGGACCAGCGGCATCAGGGTCTCGGCGACGAAGCGGCCGCCGTAGATGCCGAAGTGGCCGAACGGGTCGGGCCCGCCGCGATAGGTGTTGGGGCGCTCGGGCGCCGTCGTGGTCTGGGCTGTCATCCGCGTGTCATCCCTGGTTTGGTGCGCGGACATTGCCGCATTTCGCGGGCGCACACAATACATGCGCAGCCGGTGGCGATACCGCCGCCGGACACCCGATACAAGCCGACTGCGCGGCCGTAAAGCCCGCGCCGCGCCGGGCCCGGCCGGTCAGGTCAGGGCGTCGTTGCCGGAGGTCTCGGGCATGCCGGCCAGCTCGACCGCGGCCGCCGTGGCGTCGCCCAGGTCGATCTCGACGTCGCCCGCCTTACCCGGCCGAATCGTCTCGCTGCCACCGTCGCCCCCGATCATCTCGAACGCCTGCGCGCCCGTCTGGCTGAGGCTGGCGTCGCCGTCGCTGAAACGCAGTTGGGCCGACTGGTTCAGGCTTGGCAGCGTGGCCACGCGCATACCGCCGGCGCTGAGCGTGAACCCGGCATCCGTGACGTCGAAGGCCAGGTCGGCGAAGGCCCGCGGCAGATCGATGCGCTCGATGTTGGCGCCCGTCGTCACGCCCGTCGCGCCCTCGGCGAGCACGAGCGACTCGTCGCCCCCGGCGCGGCCAATGACCTCGGCCGGGTCGGCGAGGGTGAAGCGGCCGTCGGCGTTCAGGAACACCGAACCCGCCGCGTCTTCGTTGCCGGTATGGGCCGGCGCCGCGGCGCTGTCGCCGCCCAGCGCGATCGCGTCGGTGTCGGCGCCGTTGCCGTCGACGGTCGTGGTCCCGCCGTCGCCGCCGGCAAGCTCGAAGCGTTGCGCCCCCGTCTGACGCAGGCTCGCGCTGCCGTCACCGAAGCGCAGGGTGAGATCCTGGTTGAGGCTGGGCAGGCTGGCGATGGTGGTGCTGCCCTCGGTGATGGCGAGACCGTCGTCGCGTACGGCGAAATCGAGGGCCTCGAAGGGCGTGGCCAGATCCACCCGCTCCACGTTGGCGTCCAGGCGCACCCCGGCGACGCCGTCGGCCAAGAAGACGCGCTCGCCCGCCCCGGAACGGCCAAACACCTCAGCCGCGTCGGCGAGCGCCATGCCCCGGCCCTCCGCCAGGAACACCCGGGCCTGCGGCGTCTGCGGCTCGGGCGCCGGCTCCGGGTCAGGGTCCGGCTCCGGTTCGGGATCGGGTTCCGGTTCGGGATCGGGCGCCGGATCGGCGCCGGGTTCGGTGAGGGCGACATCGAGGCGCGCCAGCCAGCCGTCCTGTTCGCCCAGCGCCGTGCCGGCCCAGGCGTTGTTGGTGCCGCCGCCGACGTAGAGGGACATCCCGTCGGGCGAAAGCGTTGTGATGCCATCGTCATAGGACTTGTCCGCCAGGCTGAAGAATTCGTCCGTCACGTCGGCGAGCATGGTGCCGTTATCGTTGTAGACGCTCATGTGCGCCCGGGCGCCGCCCGAGACATACGTGAACCCGGCCGGCCCCTCGACGACGTCGCTGTGCCCGTCCTGGCCGATGGCGACATCGTTGCGGGAGTTGTCCTGGCGCGTCCAGACATCGCGGAACTCGCTGTCGAAGCGCCGGGCGTAGGGGATCTGGATGCCGTTGACCAGCGGCGTGCCGCGGCCGGACTCAAGGCCCTCGTCGCTCGCGTCGCCGACGACGGTGACCTGCCCCTGAGCATCCACGTTCAGCCCGTCGATGCTGTCGGCGCCCTGGCGCAGCTCGAACTGGCGCACGGCCGTGACCTGACCCTCGGCGGCCGCGTCCAGGCGCAGCAGGAAGCCCTGGTGCTGATCGTCCGCCTGCCCCGTGAACGGCGGCGTGGTGGTGAAATCGTCGCCGCCGCCGATGGCGAGGCTCGACATGTCCGCATCGCTGCGCCCGGCCACGATCAGGTCGCCCGTGCTCGGGTCCAGGGCGATCTTGCTCGCGTTTTCGCCGCCGCCGGCCCCGATCATTTGCGACCAGGCGAGGTCCCCGCCGGCGGAAAATGCCGAGACCACGACGTCGTTCGTCGGCGCGGGCTCTTTCTGTGCTGGCGTGAACGGGCCGGTTGCCCGCGCGGTGACATAGACCGTCCCGTCCTCGCGCACGGCCAGATCCGTGACGTCGCCATCCACGTCCGGCGAGCCAAAGCGCTCGAAGAACTGCTGCTCCCCCTGTGAACTGAACTTGGCGACATAGGGATCGCCCCCGTTGTAGTTCCCGGTCCCGCTGTTCAGCGTGGAAAAGTGATTCGCCAGCGAGCCGATCTGGCCAAGGTCTATCTCGCCGGTGAAGTAGATGTTGTCCTGTCCGTCCAGTTCGACCGCGTTCACGCTGGTGTAGCTGTTGCCGAAGTCGCGCGACCAGAGTTCGTTGCCCTGCGCATCGTACTTTTCCACCGTGACCCGATCGTCGCCGCTGCGAATCTTTTCCCGGCTGACCACGACGAGGTCGCCGGTGCTGGTCACGGCCGTGTCGATCACCTTGTCCCGGCCGTCCGTGCCGATCTGCGCGGTCCACTGCAGGTCGACGTCGATTCGGGGCAGGTTCGCGCCGGTGAGGTTTTCCAGGATGGAGAGATTGCCGCTGTCGCCGGCGTTGGCCAGCGCCAGGTCGGGCAGGCCATCGCCGTCCAGGTCGCCGGCAGCCGCCCCGTTCACCTCGTCGAGGTCGCCGTTGACGGCCGCGTCCTCGGCCAGGGTGAAGCTGCCGTCGCGGGCACCCTGGTAAAGCCGCACGGTATCGCTTCCGGCGTGCGTGACGGCCAGGTCGTTCTCACCGTCCTGGTCGAAGTCGCGCAGGTCCAGGGCGACCGGGCCGGCGTCCGTGGCGATTTCCGTGCGATCGGCGACGCCGCCGGCGCCGTCGCCGAACATGATCTCGACCTTATTCGGGCGCCGCTCGGCGACGGCCCAATCAAGATTGCCGTCGTGGTCGAAATCGCCGACCACAAGGCCGCGTGCGGCGGAGAAGCCGTCGGTGAGATCGAGGCTGTTGGTCAGGCTGAAACCGCCCTGACCGTCGCCGGCGAGAAGCTGCACCGTGCCCACGCGTCCGGTGTCGTGGGCAATGACGTCCATGCGTCCGTCGTTGTTGAAATCGCCCGTCGCCAATTCGGTCGTCCGGCGAACGTTCGCCACCAGTCCGGCCGCCTCGGTGAAGCCGCCCGCGCCATCACCGAGGAAGACGTTGACGCCGCCGCGGTTGTTTGTGCCGATGACCAGATCGCGGGCGCCGTCGCCGTTCATGTCGGCGATTTCGACACTCTTGGGATTGTGCGCGGTCGAAAGCTGGGTCCGATTGGGAAACGCCCCCGCCCCGTCCCCGAAGAGAACCGTCGCGCTCTGGTTGTCGCTGCTCACCTGCAGCAGATCGGCATTGCCGTCGCCGTTGAGGTCCGCGGCGGCAATGGCGTCCTGCTTGGGCACATCGTTGCGGACCGTGGCCTCGGTGAAGGTCTGGTCGCCGTCGTTGAGATAGACGCCGAGCTGGAACTTGCTGCCCGCCGGCGAGGCCGTCGCGACGTCGCCGGCACCGTCGTTGTCGAAGTCGGCGATCGCGATCGGATCGGGATTGCCGAAGCTGAGCGGCGTGTTGACCGCGCGGCTGAGCTTGAAGGTGCCTGCCATGGCGCGCCCCTCCTTCCGAGCGCGGTGGACGGGGCACCGGCCATCGGACGGCACGCCCGGACCCAGCCGCCACCCCCGAATGTTGAACTAAATCAGTTCTACCATATTGCCGGGGCATTCGGATAGTGGCGCAGACGATCGGGGAAGGCCGTCGCGGAAGATTTACGCCGCGGCGCGACACGCCGCGAGGAACGCGGCAATACGCGCGGGATCCTTCGTGCCAGGCCGGGACTCCACGCCGGATGACACGTCAACCGCGCGCGCGCCCGCGATGCGCGCGGCCTCGGCGACATTTTCCGGGGTCAGGCCGCCCGAGAGCAGCCACGGCACCGGCCAGGATTCGCCCGCCAGGAGCTGCCAGTCGAAGGCGCGGGCGTTGCCGCCGGGCAGCGCTGCGGGGTCGCCGGATGCCGGCTTGGCGTCGAACAGCAGCAGGTCCGCGACCTCGGCATAGGCCCGGGCACGGGGCAGGTCCTCGGCACCGCCAATGGCGACGGCTTTCATCACCGGCCTGCGCAGGCGCTCGCGCACCGCGGCCACCCGCTCGGGCGACTCGTTACCGTGGAGCTGGATGACGTCGACGGCCACGCTGTCCAGGATGGCGGCGAGTTGCATGTCCGGAAGGTCCACCGTGACCGCCACCGCCTTCGCGTCCCCGCGGCGCGCGGCCAGCGGCGCCGCGTCCCTGGGCGCGAGATAGCGCGGCGAGCGCGGGTAGAAGACGAAGCCCAGATAGGCCGCCCCGTTGTCGCGCGCCGCATCCAGCGCAACCGTATCGGTGATGCCGCAGATCTTGGCGTCCAGCCCCACGCCCATCGCCTCCCGAAGTTGTCGCGCGGCGCAACGCGCTAGACCGTCAGGTTCACCCCCGAACAGCGCCGATAGATGACGGAGAGCAGCGCCGCGAACAGGGTCAGCTCGGTGAACTGCGCCGCAAGGCTCAACAGGAGCGGCGGAATCACCGGGAAGCCGCCCATGCTCGCCGCGGCATACAGGGTTGCCGCCGCCGTCGCCAGGAGATGGAGCGGCGCCAACAGCACCAGGACCAGGCCAAGGAGCGCGATCAAGCGGCGCTTGGTGGAATCCCAGGCGGCGCCGATCGAGATGTCGCGGTCAACGGCCGTGGCGGGCAGCTTCTGCCCGATTGCCAGCATGCCCGCAAGCCCCAAAAGGCTCACCACAACGGCAAGGATGAGCGGGCCACCCGGAATCGCCACGAATCCCGGCGCCAGCAGGATAACGGGCACCAAGAGCGCCAGCGCCACGATCAGCGCAACCAGGACCCCGCGCCCGAGGTAGCGGCCGTCGCGCGCGTTCGGCCGGAACCGCGGCAGGCCGGCGGCTGCCTGCGGCCCCAGCAGCACGATCCGGTGCACGTCGACCAGATACATCGTCGTCGCGACGATGACCACGGCGAACGCGAGCACCTCGAGCACCGCCACGGACTGGCCCAGCAGGCCGAGCGCCCCCTCGACCAGGAAGATCGCCGTAAACGGACCAAGCGCCGCACGTGCGACGCTGCCCGCGAGCGAACGCACCGTGCGCAACACATCCCGCGCCGTCTCGGCGACGGGCAGCGTGCGGGGAGCCGGCGGACGCGCGTTGTTGGACATTCCGGCGATACGGCTGGCTCCCGCTGCGCCGCGCGGCCACGCGCGGCGTTGGCAACTCTACGCCTGCGCCTGCGACGGCGGCAGGGCCTCGGGGTCGTTCGGTGCCGCGCCGACGCGCGGTTGCTCACCCGTGTCCGGGCGGTTCTCCCGGCGCAGGGCGTCGAGCTTGCGCTGCGTCGTCTGCAGGTCGCGCTCCAGGCGCTCCATGCGGTAGCGCCGCTCCCGGGCGCGGCGGCGGTGCCGTCCCTGGGAAAGCCACGTCGTCGTCCCGCCGACGACAAAGCCCAGGAAGATGCCCACCAGCACCAGAACGTAGAGCGGCGGCGCCACCTCCATGGGCAGCGGCCACAGGTCGACGGTCACGGGCTGCCGGTGGTTGACGGAAAAGATGACCGCCACGGCCAGCAGCACAATGGATATGATCCAGGAAAGGGCTCTCAGCACGGCTAACCTCGCCCTGTCACGGCTGGTCCTCGGAGTCTGTCGCGTTCAGGCGCTCGTGCAACTGCTTTCCGATCTTGAAGAACGGAACCCGCTTGGCCGCCACCTGCACCGGCTCGCCGGTACGCGGGTTGCGGCCCGTACGTGGCGGGCGGTCCTTCACGGAAAACGCGCCGAACCCGCGCAGCTCGACACGCTTGCCTTCGGCCAGCGCGTCCGCGATCTCGTTGAAGATGGTCGCGACGATGCGCTCCACGTCCTGTTGATACAGGTGGGGATTGCTCGCCGCAATCCGCCGGATCAATTCGGACTTGGTCATGCGCGCCGCTTCCCGTTCCCCTGGGCGGGCCGTGCCGACCGCATGCCGGCCGTGAACCCTTACCCCCACGTGTGGGAATGATGACCGCCGGCCGCCGTACCCGTCAAGGTAACGTCTTCATTCGCCTGAATCTTTCTTGCAGCGCCGCGCCCGGCGGGAGTCGCAAAAAAGCCCCGCACGCCGCGCCAGGGCGTGCGGGGCGATGGCCGTCCCGGGCTGGCCGGGCGCGACTCCGCGCCGCAGATCGCTGCGGCGGGACCGCGCCCGCAAACCGGCCTCAGCTCTCGCTGGAGCCGCTGTCCTCGCGCTGCTGGCGCATGGCAGGGCCGAGAATCTCGCCCAGGCTCGCGCCGGTGTCCGTGGAGCCGTACTCGGCCATGGCCTTCTTTTCCTCGTCGATCTCGCGCTGCTTCACCGACAGCGTGACCTTGCGGTTCTTCTTGTCGATCGAGGTCACCTTGGCGTCGAGCTTCTCACCCGGCGCGAATCGGTCCGGGCGCTGCTCGCTCCGGTCGCGCGAGAGTTCGGCCTTGCGGATGAAGCCCACGGCGCCGTCCTCGTTGCCCACCTTGACGGCGATGCCGCTGTCCTGGACCTCCGCCACGGTGCAGGTCACCACCTGCCCGCGCTTGACGCCGGCCAGCGCCGTCTCGAAGGGGTCCTCCTCGAGCTGCTTGATCCCCAGCGAGATGCGCTCCTTCTCGGCGTCCACGTCGAGCACCTTGACCTTGACCTGGTCGCCCTTCTTGTAGCGCTTGACGGCCTCTTCGCCGCTTTCCTGCCAGGACAGGTCGGAAAGGTGGACCATGCCGTCGATCTCGCCCGGCAGGCCGACGAACAGGCCGAACTCGGTGATGTTCTTGACCTCGCCTTCGAGTTCGGTGCCCACGGGATAGTTCTCCTGGAACTCCTCCCACGGGTTCGGGACCGTCTGCTTCAGGCCCAGGGAGATGCGGCGCTTCTGCTCGTCCACGTCGAGCACCATCACCTCGATCTCCTGGGAGGTGGAGACGATCTTGCCCGGATGGACGTTCTTCTTCGTCCAGCTCATCTCGGAGACGTGGACGAGGCCCTCGATGCCCGGCTCCAGCTCGACGAAGGCACCGTAGTCCGTGATGTTGGTGACGCGGCCCTTGAACTTGGCGCCGGTGGGATACTTCTGCGACGCGCCCTCCCACGGGTCGGCCTCGAGCTGCTTCATGCCCAGGGAGATGCGCTGCGTATCGGGGTTGAAGCGGATCACCTGCACGGTCACGGACTGGCCGATGGAGAGCACGTCGCTGGGGTGATTGACGCGCTTCCAGGACATGTCGGTGACGTGCAGCAGGCCGTCGACGCCGCCCAGGTCGACGAAGGCGCCGTAGTCGGTGATGTTCTTGACCACGCCCTGGAGGACCTGCCCCTCCTTGAGCGAGGCGACCAGCTCGCTGCGCTGCTCGGCGCGCGTCTCCTCGAGCACGGCGCGGCGCGAGACCACGATGTTGCCGCGCGAGCGGTCCATCTTGAGGATCTGGAAGGGCTGCGGCGTGCCCATCAGCGGGGTGACGTCGCGCACCGGGCGGATGTCC
>Ga0207714_1000107_pt1 | contig 50643 bp, 56 predicted proteins | sample PonA232FremontCA_2_FD_187270 | JGI IMG/M metagenome (GOLD analysis project Ga0207714, IMG submission 187270) | Marine sediment microbial community from Fremont, CA, USA - Pond A23 Sediment 2 (SPAdes) | ecosystem: Environmental > Aquatic > Marine > Unclassified | place: USA: Fremont, California... | reverse complement strand
TCACACGCATCATCACGAATCTCGACATCGGTGCCGAGTGGTTCAGCGGGTACGACGACCCCGGTCGTGCGAAGTTCGATTTGGAACCAATGGTTCGGTTATTCCTCTACAAGCACGCACGCGATCTAAATCAGTCGGAGCTCGCCCGCCGCTTGCAAGGCGCTGCGTACGTGCATCTCCGTCTCGGATTCGACCGCCCGATCTCACAGCAGATCATCAGTCACAATAAGCGAGAACGGTTCGACCCGGACGAACGCCGACTGCTGAAAGACGCTGCTGAAGTCATTCGGTCAGTGTACAGCGATCACGACATCATCCGGACGAATGAGCCAGCACTTGACCCTGAAACGGTTCAGCACGACCAGGTCAGTGACACGGAGATCATGGACGCGGTGGAGCGTGCGACTGAACTTGGGTTCAGTGAATTCACCGCAGATCGCGCCAGTAACGCGAAGTACCCGTTGGAAGCGTATTTCGAGCGACAAGGGTACCTGAATATGTCTCGGGCCGGGACAACGACTCCATCGCGCCGGTTCGCCCGGCTTAGCGAACGAGAAAGCGTTCCGCACGGCTCTTCGCATAACCGTACGATGAAGAAGGTCGCCAAGCCTGACTCGCAACTCACGTTCGATGAATTCGTGACTGGGAAGCAGGTTCCGGCGTGGAAACGAATCCGTGACGAAGTCCTCGAACCGTTCCACGCGGGTGTTGAAAACATTTTAGACGAACTTACGGATGAGGAGTACGATGATGCTGGGTTCACGGAACCGGTTCACGCGGCGATAGACATCACTGCGTGGAATTTCTATGCCTCGCCGTTCATGTCCGAGAAACAAGCTCGTGACTCGGACAGAGACCCCATCAGAGTGACCATTGACGGGAAAGAGAAACTGTTGGACCCCGAGCATCCGGATTTGGTTTCCGGGCTCAAAGACAGCGATGAGCGTGGATACAAGTTTGCGACCATCACGATTATCGCAGAAAACACACCGATTGTCCTCGGGGTGGAACCCGTCCGTGATCAGCGGAAGTGGGAACACGAGATGGGATGGGATGTTGAGCGAACGTCTCGTGCTGACATCGTAGAGAGATTGTTAGAGCAGGCATCCCGGCACGTGGACATTCACAAGGTGTTCCTTGACCGTGGGTTCAGCAGCAAGGAGACACGGGACGTGATCGACCGGCGTGGATTGCTGTACGTGCTGGGGAAGCCAGCCCGTGCGAAGGTAGATAAGGAGAATATTGAAGAGATTAAAGACCACGACACGTACGACAGTCGTATCGGGCACGGGACGCACGAGTATGGCGGTCATGAACACGACATCACGTACATCTACACGCCGTCGAAGAAGGACGGTGACAAGTACGCGGTGTTCACGGTGAACGAGCACATCGATCATCACCGGGCAGAAGCGCTGCTTGGACAGTACGGCCAGCGGATGGAGATTGAAAACGAGTACAAGACCATCAAGAAGCACTTCCTGCCAACAACGGCATCGAAGGACTTCCGCATCCGATTCCTGTACTTTGTGGTCGGTACGCTGCTGTATAACGTGTGGCGAATGGCGAACTCCGTGCTGCGAGACGCAGTGGATGTCGATCTTGGTGAATCCCCGCCGATTCTTGCGGGGGAGCTGATCGAGTTGGTCGCGTTCTGCCTGTTCGACCCGCCTGACTGACCGCCAGATTTCTCCGTGTGAGCCTGTTTTCACGAGCGGTAGCTCTGTTTTTTCAGCGATATTTCCATCTGAGATCTCCCTGATTAGCACGCTAATTGTAATCTAATTGGGATTTCTGTCGCGGGGTTCGTTCGTACGACCTGTTTGGTCTCCTGATCCATCGCTCACCCTCTCATTTCGTTTGTAGAAATACCAAACAGTCAGTTTGGGGTCCAGACTCCTGATAGATGAGGATTACCGTAGTGTGGCGAAAGTCTCCGGATTTCGCCGTGAGGGGAAATCAAAGATCGACCATCATCTAGGGATGTCCTTGTGGTTGATCGACTAGACGCCCTCATGGGACGCTCCGACTGTATTTGCTGTCTCGCAGCGAGCACAGCTTGCCGCTGGAACCTCACTCAGCACCGCATGGACTGAGACGATCAATCTCAACTCTTTGCGGGTGGTTCCGAAGCCCTTATGCTGAAACTCGGAGTAGTTTCGATGACTCGCTGGGATCCGGGCACCAGCGGGCACCCGTCACGCACGGGTCGGAATGTGACCCTCTCCGGGTTGAACCACACAACGCCCGTGGTGATATCCATGGCACGAAGCTTCTACTCGCACATTAAGGACGCCTGGCGGGATCCCGACGACGGGAAACTCGCCGAGCTACAGTGGCAGCGCAAACAGGAGTGGCGCGATGAGTCGGCGATTACGCGGATTGAGCGGCCAACGCGGCTTGATCGCGCCCGCGAACTCGGATACAAGGCCAAGCAGGGCGTCGTGGTCGCTCGCGTCAGTGTCCGCAAAGGGACCGCTCGCAAGCGACGGTTCAAGAAGGGCCGCCGCTCGAAGCGCCAGGGGGTTCGGCGTATCACGCGCAATAAGAACATCCAGCGCATCGCCGAAGAACGGGCCAGCCGCAAGTTCCCCAACCTCCGGGTGCTCAACAGCTACCCAGTCGGTGAGGATGGGTCCCAGAAGTGGCACGAGATCATCCTGCTTGACCCCAACCACCCGGCCATCGAAAACGACGATGACCTCAACTGGATCTGTGACGACTCACAGAAGGGACGGGCCTTCCGAGGACGGACCAGTGCCGGCCAGTCTAACCGCGGTCTGCAGACCCGTGGGAAGGGGGCCGAACGCACTCGTCCGAGCCGGAACTAACTCCGACGACCATTACTGTTTATTATTACTGGTGAATAACCAGCGGTATGCGCACTCCTGCTCCGGTCGCTCCGCCGGTGGGACTGACGATCGCCGGGAGCGACTCCGGCGGTGGCGCTGGCATTCAGGCCGACCTGGCGGCGATGACCGCTGCCGGTGTCTTTGGCACAAGCGTGGTGACCGCCGTTACCGCTCAGAACACCCAGGGCGTCAGCGACACACACGTCCTTCCCTCAGAGGATGTTGCCGAGCAGTGTCGGGCGGTACTCTCAGATTTCGATGTTCAAGCGGCCAAAACCGGGATGCTCGCGACCGCGCCGATTATCGAGACCGTCACCGAGGTTGTTGCCGCCCGGTCGATTCCGCTGGTCGTTGACCCTGTGATGGTCGCCGAGAGCGGTGACCGGCTCCTTGACCGTGATGCCGAGTCGGCGTACACCGATTTGATTGCCGCGGCGACGCTTGTGACCCCAAACGTTGACGAGGCCGAGGCGCTGACCGATCAGTCGATTGAGACGCCTGATGACGCTGTTGTGGCTGGGGAGACACTCCTTGAGATGGGTGTCGATGCCGCCCTCGTCAAGGGCGGACACCTCACGGGCGAGACCGTTGTCGACGTGCTCGTGACTGAGGAGACGACCGAGCGATTCGAACACCCCCGTATTGATGCCGATGCCGGACACGGCTCCGGCTGTACACTATCGGCACATATTGCTGCCCGACTCGCCCGCGGAGAGCCGCTTATCGATGCTGTTGCGGCCGGCACGGACTTCATGGAACGAGCGGTGCGGTATCACTATGCTGTCGGCACCGGGGGCGGTCCGGTCAACCCGTCGGTCGATCTTCAGAACCGGGCGCACCGCGCCGCAACAGCCGATGGCGTCCGAGACGTGGTGACGCGCTTAGAGGCCGCTGACGCTCGATTGCTGGTCCCACAGGTCGGTCTCAACGTCGCCGGAGCGACCCCTCACGCGGAGGCCTCCGAGGACGTAGCCGCCGTTGAGGGGCGAGTCACACGTCGACACGATGGTATCGGGGCGAACGGCGAGGTTCGCTTTGGCGTCTCGAATCACGCCGCACGTGTCCTCCTTGGGCTTCGCGAGGACGATCCGTCGGTGCGGTTCCTCGCCGCCTGTCGTCTCGACACGGATGTTGAGGCCGCCGTTGACGCGCTCGGGTGGACGACCAGCCGGACCGGCGATCGCGATACCATCGTCGCTAACGCCCGCCTCGCGATGGAACGGGCCGACGGTACGCCCGAGGCGATCTTTTATGATGGTGGACCGAATCTTGAGCCGGTCTGTTTTGTGATGGGACCGGCGGCCGACCGCCTCGGCGAACGGTTACTTGAGCTGCTTGCCGAGCTCCGCTAATCAGAACGCATCCAGACTTGTCTGGTCACCGCCGTCGGTCAGATCAACCGCCCGGTCAAGCGCCCGTTCGAAGGTTGACTGTTGACTCCGATCGTACAGCGTCGCTGCAGGGTGAATTCCGATCACGACCGTGCGGGTCGTTCCGTCAATCGTTGTCTCGACGACCGTTCCTGCCTCTGAGGTCACCGCAACATCGCGATCAAGCAGATGCTCGCTCGGTACCTTTCCGAGTGTGAGAATCACGTCCGGGTCAACGCCGTCAATTTCGGCCACAAGGTACTCCCGACAGTTGCTCAACTCGGTTGCCGTCGGGTCACGATTCTCTGGTGGATGACACCGCACGCAGTTGGTGATCCGGACCGCTGACCGCGGCAGTCCACGATTTTTAAGCGCCGTTGTTAGCGTGTCGCCGCTGCGGCCGACAAAGGGGGTTCCCTGCTCGTCTTCACGCGTGCCAGGGGCTTCGCCGATGAGCATCATCGCCGCATCCTCAGCGCCGGTTCCGTTGACAATCTGTGACCGCGAGGCGACCAGTTCCGGGCACCGCTCGCACGCGCTCACGACCAACTCGTCGTCGGACATACCCGCCGTTGCGTCGGTACGGGTTTAAGCCCTATCAGCCTCGGGCGATCACCTGTTCAACGTTGGCGTAGTCGGGCAGCTCCTCGGGCGGCGAGTCGCGCGACGCGTACCGGCTCCGGTCGGCCACCTTCTGGCGTATACGCCGCGAGCACCCGCCGAGTCTCTGGCTCATCGAGTCCAACGGATCGGGCGTACACCGTCTCGCCGTTGAGATCCACCGGTTGTCGCGTCGGTAGTTGCCGGTATTGAGTAACTCGGTCTTCCAACTGCTCCCCCTCGAATGCAGCCTGTAGCGCCGATTCGAGCCCCTGACTCGCCTCGAAGGTTACCGCAATGACGGGGCGATCCGTTTCCGCTGCGACGGTCTCAAGATCGACGATATTGTACCACGCCAGCGCGACCCCGGCGAGGACGACATACCGGATATCCTCACGGTCAAACTGTCGGTACAGCCGTACGATGGCCGCTGTGACGTCCGTTCCCCCGACCGTACAGGCGTCAAACGCAATGCCGTCAACGACTCGGTCCGCACGCACGACTGCTCCAGCGAGTGTGCTTTTGTCGTCTTCACGGGTGAATGATTCGGCGATACCGAGTGCGCGGCGCCCTGGTTTCATCGAACTTCGCGTCTACTGACCGGTATCGCTAAGGGAGAGTCACTTTAGGATACTCGACGCCGCAGAATGGGTGATCAATTTGCGTCCTCGTCGTCCCGGATGTCCTGCAGACGGTTGATCAGTTCGTCATTCGATGCCCCGATCTCGTATTCGACATTTCCGTTGTGATCGGCGTCCGCGGTGGCCATCCCGTCGTCATCGATGTCTGTCTCGATCTCCTGGTTTTCTTGTTCCGACTCGTCGTAGCTCCCGAACCCCATGTTCATTAGTAACTAGCCATTCGAGCCCTAAAAGCATCCCGCCGAAGGCACCCGTTGGCCGATTGCCTTTATGCGTGCGTCAGCAAATTCCCACGCATGTCCACTGTCACGAACGTTACTGCTGACGCGGAGACGTTCACCTGCAATGCGTATCTCATCACCGGTGAGACGCCTGTACTCGTTGATGCGGGGGCGATGTCAGGTGTCGTTGATGTCATCGCCGAACATACTGACCGGCTTGCGGCCGTGGTTCTGACCCACCAGCACGCCGATCACGTTGAGCAACTCGACGCGGTGCTTGATGCCTTCGATGCAGACCTCTGGACGCATGGATCGCATCCACGCCGCACTCGGGCCCTTGCGGACGGTGATCGCATCCAACTCGGTGATGACTCCTATGAGGTGGTCTACACCCCAGGCCACGCGGACGATCACATTGCGCTTGTCGGCGAAGCGCGATTGTTTTCCGGCGATGTCGTCGTCTACGCTGATGGGGCCTTTGATGGGGGAAGCTTCGGCCGGACCGACCTCCCAGGCCAATCACGAGACCGGCTTATCGCGTCCCTCGAAACACTCCTTGATCGCCTCCCAGAGACGATTGACCGGCTCCACCCTGGACACGGACCATCATATGACGGCGATATCCACGCCGTAATCACGCAGGCGCTTGCCCGGGCGCGACGCCACGACCCGAAGTATCCAGCGTAACGAAAAACAGCGGCGGTCGTTCTTATGCGGCCCGCGACTCCTTGGCTTTCGGCCGGAGCTTGTCGTGACCGCACTTACGACACCGGCTTGCGTCCTTCGGGTTCCGGGCGTTACACCGCATACAGATCTGTTTCTCAAGGAGCCGCTTCTCGGCGGGTTCGAATGACATACACTGCGGTACGCGCGGTGGTCTCAAAAGACTTTCCGAGTCTGTTGCCGGCGACTCACACCGAGAGGCCGGCGACCAGCGCGATCATTGCTGAGAGCACGACAACGAGTACTGTGATTAACTGCACATCAATCTCATCAAGAATGCGCTCAACGATCCGGACATTCGTTCGATGGACTGCCCAAAACAGCGATAATGAGAGATAGTGTGCGCGGAGCAGCGTTCCGGTGACCCCGGATGCCGACTCGACTGCCGGTGGTGACCACGAGACCGCTGAGGCTCGTGTGCTCGCTTCCTCTTCTGGGGAGGCAATAGCGTCCGTTGATGCCGCCTCGGCCGTCGCATCGGAGCGTGTGAGTACCTCGGCGTCGACATCTTCGAACATCGACGACGCACAGAAGACGCACATTGACTGGGTGGACTCATCCTCAAGACTGACGGTCACTAGCTCGGATTCAGCTACCGGCTGGCCGCAGAATTCACATTCGTGGCGATCGGCCGCGGTTGTCGGCTGGTCGGTGCGGTCAAGTTCCACATCACGCTGGGTCACGATCATCACGCCCGGACTCGGACTCACCACCGATTGACGGCTAAGGGTCTTAGGCACTTTGCAAGGCGAACGTGTGGCTCACCGCGTTCGTGACGCGCCGGTCTCGCCCGTTTGCGCCCACGGACACAGCGGATCACTCGCAAATGGTGAGCCGGTCACGGCGTAGGCGCGTGAGCGCGATCCGCCGCACGTCTCTGTCATCGGGCAGTTTCCACAGGGGCCCTCAAACGACGTGCGGTCACGGAGCGCCTCCATGATCGGCGCGTCTTGGTACAGTTCCGGGAGCGACTGTTCGCGGACGTTACCGGCGCTTTCGGGGAGGAATCCCGACGGGTAGACTTCGCCGGTGTGACTGACGAATACAAACCCGTTTCCGGCGCCCGTTGAGCCGACACGTCCGGAGCCGATCCCTTCCTCGTCGGCGATTCGCTTTGCCACCCGTCGATAAAACGGGGCCTCGACGGTGATCACGCGATACGGCGCTGACTGGCTCCGGCGGTAAAGCCACTCCATGACCTCATGGGTCCGCTCTGGGCTGAGCTGGGCGAGTTCCTCACCCCGGCCGATCGGCACCAGGAAGAATACCTCCCACATCGCCGCGTCAAGACGCGCTGCTCGGTCGGCGATCTTCGGGAGCTCATCGACCGTCTCGGCGGTCACGGTCGTGTTGACCTGGATCGACAGCCCGACCTCGCGGGCGTATTTTGCGGCGTCGATCGCCGTCTCGAAGGTTCCTTCCTCACCGCGGAACCCATCGTGTGCTCGGGCACTCGCGCCGTCGAGACTCACGGCCATCCGTCCGACGCCGATCTCTGCGAATCGGTCGATCACCTCATGTGTTAGCGCTGAGGTCGTCGCCGGTGTGACCGAGGGTGTTACCCCGATGTCGACCGCCGTCTCAAGTAATTCGAAGAGATCCGGCCGCTCAAGCGGGTCCCCACCCGAGAGCACGAGAATCGGCTGTGGATCGAACGACGCGATCTCCTCAAACAGTGCGGTCGCCTCCTCGGTTGTCAACTCGTCTGGGTGGCGATCTGGGGTGGCCTCTGCCCGACAGTGATCACATGAGAGTCCACAGGCCTGTGTTGTCTCCCAGGTTACGATGAGCGGCGCTGTCGAGTAGTCTCGTCCCCCTGGGTGGCCACCGGTACTCGACGTGCCGGGATGTCCCGACGTATCCGTATGCGGGGATCCGCCCGGATGTCCCCCTGTCGTGTCGTCGTCGTGGTGTGGTCGTGCCATCGCTCTGTGGAATCGGAACGCGCTATCGTTGTTCCAACGCGTCCCAAGTGGTGCACGTTGCTGATTGACGCTCGGTAAAAAACCTTGAGTTCCGGGTAGGCTGATCGACAGAGGCTTGTCGGTGGCGTCCAACCCAAGCGCGTGCGTCGGGTCACCGTCTATCCGGACAAGGAGGCGATCGTCACATTCGATCCGTCGATCACCTTCCGGTGTGTTGAGGAGTGTACGTGGTGTTGTCACCATGGGGTGTTGCTGTACGGTCCGGACTTCGAGGAGCTAGCCGCTCATGCCGATCTCTCGGAATCCACAACGAGTCTTCGCGGTGAGCGGTTCGTCCGTCGTGAACCGGCGAGTCACGATCATACCGCCGAGGATGGACAGGCCTGTCACTTCCTGCGTGAGGATGGTCGGTGTGCGCTTCATGCCGAGGTTGACTGGAAACCGACGCGCTGTTCGGTGTTTCCCTTACACGTTGAACCGGACGGTGACGCACTCCGCGTCTCAATCCGTGATGAGGCCCATGAGCACTGCGAGGGACTTGATGTGGGCGAGCATCGACTTATCGATCATCTTGCGGACTTCCTGCCGCCAGTACTCTGGGAGTTGCCCCATCCGGAGACCGACCGCGTTATCGGTTAAGTTGCCCTCAGACGGCGTTGGCCACCACTCCCGAACGGTGTTGAGAAAACACTTAAGTACGTTCTGTGGCGAGAAGGCCCGTAGACACCGCGATGGTCCGGAAAAAGACGCTCAGCCCAAGTGGTGCCAAAGGCGAAGACGGGGAGTACCACAACGTTCACGTCAATCTCCACGAAGACGAACTCGCCGTCGCTGGGATGGACATCGGCGACGAGGTGTTCGTTCGAGTCCGTGAAGACAAGATTATCATCCAGAAAGCCGACCAAGACGAAGTCGAACACGAATTCTGATTTGGGGGCGAACGGATCGCGGTGTGTTTATACCGCTGCCGGGGCCAACATCTGTCGATGGGGGCGTATGACCTCGCCAAGCGCGTGCTGTTTACACTCCCGCCGGAGGTCGCCCACGAACTGGCGATGACCAGCATGGCGGCCGTCCAAGAGACGCCAATCGAGCGTGCGATGGCCGCCTTGAGCCAGGTTACCGACGACCGCCTGGAAGTGTCGACCCTCGGCTGTGAGTTCCCTAATCCGGTCGGTATCGCCGCCGGGTTCGACAAGAACGCCCGTGTCCCGCGGTCGATTGCGGCGCTCGGATTCGGCCATCTTGAGGTCGGTGGAGTCACTGCCCGACCCCAGCCCGGCAACCCACGTCCGCGGCTGTTCCGTCTCCCCGAGGACGAGGCGCTGATCAACCGCTTTGGGTTCAACAACGAGGGGGCCGATGCCATCGGTGCGCGACTCAAGGCGCACACGCTCCCGCCAATTCCGATCGGTGTCAACCTCGGCAAGTCGAAGGCCACCCCGTTAGAGGCAGCCCCGGCGGATTACGCCTATACCTACCAGCAGGTAGCCGATACAGGCGACTTCTTCGTTGTTAACGTCTCGAGCCCGAATACCCCTGGGCTGCGTACGCTCCAGGATCGTGAGCCGTTGGTGAATATCCTCTCGCGGCTAAAAGAGGCGGGTGCGTCACCCCTATTGGTGAAACTCTCGCCCGATCTCACCGAGGCAGCGACCGAGGACGCCCTTGGGGTCGTCCGGGATCTGGACCTCGACGGCGTCGTTGCCGTCAACACGACGACCGACCGCCCGGCTGATCTGCAGCACCCCAACAAAGTCGAGGACGGTGGGCTCTCCGGTGCGCCGCTCGCCGAGCGAGCCACCGAGCGAATCCGCTTTGTTGCCCAACGGGTCGATGTCCCGGTCATCGGCGTCGGGGGTGTCGCCTCGGCGGTAGACGCCTATCAAAAACTCCGAGCTGGCGCCGATCTTGTGCAGCTGTACACTGGCTTTGTCTATGAGGGCCCAGCGCTTGCCCGCCGAATTAACGCCGGGCTCTTAGAACTCCTTGAGGCCGATGGCTTTGACAGCGTCGAGGCGGCCGTCGGTGCCGATCTTGATTGATCGCCGTAGCCGGTGGCGTTTTACCACTGGCTCTGCTTGTTCCAGTACCTTCTTTCATGTCTTCACCATCGGGCCGCAACGTGTTTGGCGAACCGCTCGCGACCTGTAGTGACGACCCGACAACCGGATACCTCCGCGACGGGCAGTGTCATCACCTTCCCCAGGATCCCGGCCGCCACGAGGTCTGTGCGGTCGTCACCGACGAATTTCTCCGGTATAGCAAGGCCCAGGGGAACGACCTCGTCACGCCGCGTCCCGAATTGAACTTTCCGGGACTCGAAGCAGGCGACCGATGGTGTCTCTGCCTGCCCCGGTGGCTTGAAGCCCGCAAGGCTGAGGTCGCCCCACCGGTTGTGCTTGAGGCGACACACGAGGCCGTGCTTGATCAGGTCGAGTTAGAGGTGCTCAAGGCCTACGCGGCCTCTGAGTGATCATCGAAGTGCCGATAGTTCGAGTTCGAAGCCGACAACGGGCACCTCAAGGTCGTGTTCAACAAGCACCGCCGGGTGGAACTCGCCAACGACGCCGGCAACCGTGCCATCAATGACGACATCGGCGGCCCGTCCGTCGATAAATGATGGATGCTCCGTCGCGGGCGTGGCCAGATCGACGCCGAATGCCTGTGTCAGCGCCTGGAGGCGTCCGCGGGCGTCCTCGTAGGAGGCGTCGTGACGGGCGAGTACGCCGGCGACCGACCGCCACTCAGCCACGCCCGTGTTCTCCGTGGGATCAACGCCAGCAACCAGCCCGATTTCGGCGAGGTCCTGCGGATAGGTTCGGTGGGTATTGCGTTCAAGAACCATCAGTAGTGACGGTAATGCCCAGGTGCGAAGAATTGTGTATTCCTCGCTATAGGGCTCTTTGATGGTCGGCGGCACGGCAACGCCGACCACATCCTCGCTTACCGACCGTTCGGCGTGGGCCCCGCGCCAGTCGGCGATCTCGACGGTGTTGTCCGTCCGATCGAATTCTCCAGGCACCGGTATGGGCAGGCGCATCCGCTCGAAGGTGTTTGCCTCGTTGCTCATGTGGAAGTTCAGTGTATCCTCAAAGCCCATTCCGACCAGCGTTGTCCGAACGGCCTCCTCAAGCCGCGACCGTTCGTGGCGTTTGCCGACCGTCGACACGTCGGGATACCGGGGCGTGAGCTCGTTGAATCCAAAAGCCCGGCCGAGATCGTCGATTACGTCGACCGGGTGGAGCACGTCGACTCGGTACGGCGGGACCCGAACGTCGTAGACCAACCCGTCGTCAGTGTCGACTCGCTCGGCGTCGAGCCCAGCGCGTTCGGCAAGATCGATCACCTCCTCGGGATCGAGATCGACACCGAGCATCGTCTCGATGCGGTCGTGGGTGACCGTTTTCGTGCGCACGCTCAGGTCCGGCCGTTCGAGTTGTGTCCCGGCGTACTCGCCGGCGTTCGCGTCGTCATAATCGACCGTGACAGCCTCGACGGTGGCGCCTCGCGCGTCGAGCGCGTAACACACAATGGCGAGCATATGGTCGATCGTCCACTGATCGGTGCCGGTCATCTCGACGAACAGTTCGCGGCTGTTCGTGGTAACCTCCGTCCGGGCCCCGTTGATCACCGGCGGGAATGAGAACAGCCCGAGCTCGTCGTAGATCGCCGGCATGACATCGTACTCGGCCACAATCGAGGCGTACTTGTCGCCGATTGGATGCTCCTCAAGCACCTGCTGTGGCGTCATCTCTGCGTCGGCGTCCAAGGGGACGAACGTGTCTCCGTCGGGGTCGACTCCGGTGTACCGGATACGGCTTCCGCCGCTGTCATCGGTCAACCGCTCGCCTTTGAGCATGGTCAGATCGTGGATCCCAATCGCCCCTTTGGCCCGACCACGGCCCATCGTCGCGTGGAGCTTCTCTTGGAGTTGGATCAGCGACTCCAAGCCCTCCTCGTCGAGATTAACTCCTCGGATAACAGCGCCGGTCACGTAGGGCCGCTCGTCAGGAACGGTCGCGTCAACTTCGATGGTCCACTCGGGGTCGTTCAGATTCGGCACGTAGACGCCGCGATCCTGCCCGTACTGGTATCGAAGCGACCGTGCAATCCCTTCGACCGAGAGCCGATCGAGTCGGTCTGGAGCGAACTCGAGTTCGAATGCGTCGTCGTCGGTTCGGCCCTCGAACTCAAGTCCGAGCGCGAAGAGGTCATCAAGGAGTTCGTCATCATCCTTGTCGGTCCCGGTCAACCGGCGCAGTTCGTCGGGATCGATGTCGACAACGGGCATCAGTAGGTCACCTCCGCGGTCCGCAGGAAGTCAATGTCAGCAAGCGTCCCGTGCAGGTCGCGGATGTCATCCGCTCCGGTCAACAACATGGCGAGTCGTTCAAGCGCGAGGCCCCACGCCATGACGTCAGCGTCAACGCCGAGTGGCTGGAGCATCTCCTCACGGAAGATCCCGGAGTTGCCAATCTCGATCATCTCACCGGTCTCGGGGTGTTCGCCAAACAGCTCGAAACTCGGCTCCGTGTAGGGGTTGTAGTGGGGCTTGAACTCGATGTCGTGAATGCCGAACTGAGCGTAAAACTCCTCGAAGGTCCCCATCAGATCGCGAACGGAGAGATCCTCGGCCATGACCCATCCCTCAATCTGGAAGAACTCAAGCAGGTGGGTCGCATCAAGGGTGTCGTTCCGGTAGGCCTTCTCGACACTGAAGAATCGCGCTGGTGGGTCAATCTCACCGATTGCCTCACCAGAGAGATACCGGGTCGACAGTGAGGTCGTATGTCCACGCAATGCCAGCGCCCGCGCGAAGTCCTCGTCCCACGGGGAGTGATAGCCGTCACCGTCCTCGCCAACCCCTTCGCGGTGGGCGCGCTCGACACGCTTGAGTAGATCTTCCGGAAGAGAGTCGATGGCGGTCGGGACGGACATGGCAAAGCGGTCCCAGTGTGTCCGTGCTGGGTGATCCTGTGGCATGAACAGACAGTCGTTGATCCAGAAGTCGGCATCAACGTGTGGGCCCTGCATTTCCTGGAATCCCATGCCGACGAGCACCTCCTTGACGCGCTCGGCGATCGCCCGGAGAACGTGCACGCGGCCTGGTGGCGTCTGGTCTGCGGCCGCCTCAACATTGTACTCGGCGAACTCGGCGTCCTGCCACTCGCTGGAGGTCAACAGCTCCGGCGTGACCTGTCCGACAGCGGATTCGGCCTCGATACCGGACATCAACGCGGTGACACCCTCGTCGGTTACTTGGACGCGTCGTCGGGTGTGTTCGATGCGTTCGACGAGTCCGCGCTCAACGAGACGATTGCGTACCTCCTCAGCAGGCGTGGCGTCTCCGGTGGCAATGGCATCGAGTGCAGCTGCCTCCGGGTCGGCCGCCGGATCGGCGTCGGGCTCGACGGTGATCGCCCCTTCGTCGATCTCACCATAGCCCTTCCGGGCGAAGTTCGCCAATGCGATGTCGACCTCCGGGCCGTCGAGTCCCGCTGCACCGATTGCCTCGCTGATCGGCACCGGATCCGCCTCGGCGGCAGTGGCCGCCTGATAGAGTCGGACTTCCGGAAGCCCCTCATGCCGGTACCGATCTCCCTCGTCGCTCACGACCAGCTCAATCTCGGTGTCTGCCTCGATATCGAGCAGTCCTGCCTCCTCAAGCCCAAAGGCAGCGCCGGTCACCGCCTCGGGTTCGTACCCAGTATCGGCTGCTAATCGGTCGATTGTCCGTGCCTCGGTTGCGCTTGCGGCCTCAAGGACCGCGAGTTGTGTTTCGGGAAGTTCCATCGTATGATCACGTCCGCATCTGTCGCACCGCTGTGCCAGTCGGTCGATCGCAACGATCCGGCCCGTCTGCTGATCCGATCATCGGGACCTAGCGAGTGCGAGAAAAAAGTCCACCCCGGTCGCGGAGGGCGGCTGCCGGCCGATCCATCGACACTGGGGTGTAATTGCCATATCCGGACCGTCGAAACGGCTCGCTAAAAACGTTACGCGTTTCTGTCCAGTCCCCAGGGCCGCCCTCCGAAGGGGACATTAGCGTGCGGATCCCATCGGTCGATCAATGGAACCGTATCTGGACCTCGTTGCCGACGCACTCGCGCAGGGGAGCCACGAGTCGACCCGGACCGGTGTCGACACCATCGCCACCTTCGGCCGTCAGTACGAGGTCGATCTCGCCGACGGCTATCCGCTGTTGACGACCAAACGGATGGACGACTACCGCTGGGAGTCGATGATCCACGAGTTTCTGTGGTATCTCTCAGGAGAGGCGCATATCCGCGAGTTAAGCGAACACACCGGCATCTGGGACGCCTGGGCGGACGAGGAGGGCCATCTCGATACCGCCTACGGCCGGTTCTGGCGTCGATTCCCCATTCCCGAGACGCCCGCTCGTCTCCCCGGTGAGCACTGGTCGGCCGACGACCGATGGGTTACTGAGGAGGCCGACGGGCGTCGGGTCTTCGATCAGATCCAGTATGTCATCGACACCCTCAAGGAGAATCCCCGGTCGCGCCGTATGGTGGTCTCGGCGTGGCATCCGGCGAACGCGGCCGGATCGACACTCCCGCCGTGTCACTACACCTTCGTTTTCTCCGTGCAGAATGATCGGCTTCACTGCCAGTTACACCAGCGTTCCGGCGACATCGCCCTCGGCGTCCCGTTTAACATCGCTGCGTACTCACTCATGCTGACTGCCGTCGCCCAGCAGACCGGCTTCGAGCCGGGGCGGTTTTCGCACTCGCTTGTCGACGCGCACATCTACTGTGGACAAGGTGCCCGCGGTGCGTGGTACGGCGAACACCTGCCGGCGCTTCAAGAGCGGCTCCGGGCTGTCGAGACGCCGGAGGAGTATCGTGCGGTTCGCGACTGGATTCAGACCGAAGCCCCGCCGGACCCAGAGGACAACGACTACGATCACGTGCCGGGTCTGCTCACCCAACTCTCGCGCACACCGAAGGCCCGTCCCGAACTTGTTGTCGCCGACAAACCGCTTGATGCCCTTGCCTATGACGACATCGAACTTCGGGACTACGAGTCACACCCTGCTATCTCCTTTGCCGTCGCCGAGTGATCATGTCTGTCTCCTCCATTCCTGACGACCTCACGGTAAAATTGATCGTTGCGGTCGCCGAAAACGGCGTGATTGGCGCCGACGGCGAGATGCCGTGGCACTATCCCGAGGATCTCAAGCACTTCAAGGAGACGACCATGGGTCATCCCGTCATCGTCGGCCGCCGGACCTTCGAGACCATTGAACGCCAGCTGGATGGACCGCTTCCCGGCCGGACGAACATCGTTCTGTCACGACAGCAGCCGGACCTGCCGGCGAGCGCCATCCACGCCGGATCGATCCCGGAGGCCTTTGCGATCGCCGCCGAGTACGACGATACGGCCTTCGTGATCGGCGGTGCTGCCGTATACGAGGCAACGCTCCCGCTTGCCGATGCCGTCATCGTGACCGAGATCCACGAGACGTATGCCGGTGACACGCACTTCCCGGAGTGGCCACTCGGTGAGGAGTGGATTGAGGTCGCCCGTGACCCCCACGAGGAACTGACCTTTTATGAATACGAGCGCCGGTAGGGCTCTGGGGTGTGCCGACGATTTGATCGTTCACGTTGACTGTGTGCCTGGGGCTCCGGCGACGGCCGATTGACTGTCGCCCAGTTCGGCTAGTAGCCGGCCGACCTGAATCCGGCCACTTGTTCCCTCTACTAGTGCGGCGTCAACCTCTCCGGCCAGCCGGTAGAGACGCGCGAGTCGTTCGCCGTCGTACCGGGATCGACCAACCTCAAGAATGGCCGTTAGTACCTCGTTTGCGGACAGCCCCTCATCGACCAGCAGGTCGTCGAGCTGCGAGCGTGCGTCGCTGAACTCGCCAGCTTCGGCGTCCACAAGCATCGTCTCAATGTCATCGTCGAATCCGATGTCATCCAGTGCGTCGTAGGCGGCCGCCATGGTAATCTCGTCCTCGGTACTCGCCGTCGTCTGGGCAGCGAGGATAGCCTCCCGGAGGTTCCCGTCGGCGTAGCCGGCAACGAACTCAACGCCTTCACGGTCGTATGTAACTCCCTCTGCCTCGGCGATGGTAGCGATAACATCGGCGATGGCAGTCGTCTCCGGTGCCGGCATCGGAACGGGCACACATCGCGATCTAAGCGGAGGGATGAGCTTCGTCGGCTGACGGGTCGCAATCACGAACTGGGTGTTCTGGTGGAATTGCTCCATGACCCGTCGGAGGGCCTGCTGGAAGTCCTCCCGAATTGACTCGGCGTTGTCAAGCAAGACTGTTTTATACGACCCCGACGACGGCGCATAACTCGCTGACTCCTTAAGAACGTAGTTGATCATGTCGCGCTTTGACCAGTCGCGCTTGTACTTGGTCTCCTGGCGTCCGCGTGTCCAGGCTACCTGGCCACTCAGAAACCGCTCGAAGCGCGGATCGTTGCGGATCTCCTTTTTGCTCCGATCGAAGAAATCGGCGACGTTGAGCTCAATAAAGTCGTTATCGGGGTCATTGTGTGCTGCTTCGGCGAGGGCCCGTACCGCGGCCGTCTTCCCTGCCCCTGGCGGTCCGTGGACCAGGAGGTTGACCGGATCCTCGACGGCGGCTCGCAGCTGCTTGCGGGCGCGGTCCTGTGGGATCGCGTCGAGGGGTGGTGAATGCGCATCTGTCCACAACGGCCGTTCCATTACTCTCTGGTAGGTCCCGTCGGGATAAGAATCGGTCGATCGGTACTGCTTTTGTCTCCCATCATCAGCTATGGTGTGTGTCCCGGTTCGAGGCCCCCTGTCCGGACTGCCGGTCGACGACAAATCTCCATGATCCGGAGTGTACCTTCACCGGCGTCGACCGGACGGTGATCGAGAAAGCCTACAGCGACATCCTCGCGGTCCTTTCGGCGGGGCCACACGCGGCCGAGACGCTCCAACGACGGGCGGACGCGTGGTCGCCGTTGCACGATGCCGCGCTTGATCGCCTTGAGCGTGAGCGTCGTATCACTGCCGAGGATGGAATCTACGAACTGTTGACTCCAGAAGAGCGGACCGACCGGGTGAGCACACCGACAAGCGAACCGCTCCGGACGATTTACGAGCACGGGTCGGTACCGGGGTGTCACGACAACAGCGTCTTTGCGTTGATCGCCTACTACGAGATGGTCGGATTTTCCTGGGAAGAGACGCGCGAGAAGGTAATCGAGTGGCTCCGTGAGAGCGGGACGTGGGCACGCGGTGGGTTCGAGGAGTCCTCTCCGGCCGAACTCGTCGATAAGAAGCGCCACGTCTACGAGACCGGCTATGGCTGGAAAGAGAAGGCGCAGGCGGCCAAGCGCGTGATCGACCGTCGGTGACTAGTCGTTTTGGATCCGTGGCGCGAGCATGTAGGTTACCCGACCGTTCCCCTCGGCGATATTGAAGTGCATCTTCACCGGGAACTCCTCACCGAGTTCGACGGTGACCTCGGCGTCTTTGGGGATCGCCTTGTTCATATCCGAGAGGTAATCCAGGCTGAACAGCGAGTGGGCCGGGCCGGACTCTAGCCCGATGAGATCGTCTGCGGTCATCTCGACGTGGACATCGTCGGTGTCGCCCTCGGCGTCGACGTAGAAGACCTCGGTCTCGGCATTGACGCCGAGAGCGATGTGATCGGATACCATCTCGGCGGCCGTTACTGCTCGATCGATCTCGCGGCCGGCGAGGGAGATCTCCGCCGGCAGATCGAGATCCGGGATGTCTGGTTCCTGCCGGATCGAGTCGGGATCGATGAGTGCGAGGGTGTACTCCAGGCCGTCGATGCGGATCTCAAGTTTGCGTGTCTGCTCGTCGAGTTCGAGTTCGACTAGCTGTCCCTTGTCGGCCATACCGGCGATGTTCTCAAGCCGCGTCAGGTCGACCCCAATGATCCCGCCGTCGGCCTGATAGGACTCGAAGGCCTCGGCGTCAAGCGTGAGGTCAACCATCCCAACGTTGGCCGGGTCAACGGCGCGGATCGACACTTCGGTTTCTTCGAGCCGGATTTTGCACTCGTCGACCAGCACGCTCACCGAATCGAGTGTTTCCTGGAGCGTCTCCGCACTCACGATCGCCTTGAACATACGCACACTACGTCTCTCCGCCGATAAAAACCCACACGATCCAGCACTCACAGCGCGTGTTTGTACGCTTCGAGGGTCTGTTCGACATCCGCCTCGGTGTGTGCGGCAGTCACGAACTGCGATTCGAACTGATTCTGGCTGAGTAAGACGCCCTGATCGGCCATCGCCGGTCGGAAGACCCGGCGCCAGCGGTCGGTCTCACACCGTTCGACATCCGCTCCATGTTTTGGACAGGCCGCATATCGCGGACATTCCGGGCGCTGACGACAGCCGGCCTCGCATACCGTCCCGTCGGTGCTGTCTCCGCCGTCCCGGGTGAACAGTACCTTGAACATGCCATCGATACCAGCGACGGTGTACTCTGGGGCCTGATCGGCGACAATCTCCTGTAGGCCGCTTCGGAGCTGTTCGCCGAGGTGATGGACGTGGGTATGAACGTCGTTCTCGGCGGCATACCGGAGTGACTCTAGTCCGGCGGCCATCGTGACCGGATGGCCCGAGAACGTTCCGGCCTGGAAGACATCGCCGGATGGCGTGAACTCCTCGATAATGTGCGCTGGCCCCCCGATCGCGCCGACCGGGAAGCCCCCTCCAATGAGTTTGCCGAAGGTCGTCACGTCCGGCTCGATTCCGTACTTGCCCTGTGCACAGCTCAGCCCCCCAACCCGAAAGCCGGTGATGACCTCATCCCAGATGAGCAATGCCCCGTGGTCGGTACATAGATCCCGGAGTGTCTCGTGGAACCCATCGACTGGGGTGATGATCCCCGTGTTTGCGAGGATCGGCTCGGTCAGCACGGCGGCAATCTCGTCCCCACGACGCTCAAAGAGGTCAGTCACTGCCTCGGTGTCATTGAACGGTACTGCGATGGTGTGTTCGGCGAACGCGTCCGGGATGCCAGGACTTGCGGGCGCCTCAGCGCCGGTATCGCCCTCAACGAGCGTCGACTCCTGTGCACCGTGGTATCCACCCTGCATGACGACAATCGTATCGCGCCCTGTGTACGCCCGGGCGAGCCGGACCGCCGAGACGGTCGCCTCGGTGCCGGAGTTGACGAACCGAAGCATCTCGACGCTCGGCACGTGTCGGGTAACGAACTCGGCGTGTTCGACCTCAATTTCCGTTGGCAGACCGAACATTGGTCCGGCACTCATGTTCGACTGGATCGCGGCGGCAACCGGTTCGGGGAGGTCGTGGCCGTACAACAGTGGTCCAAGCCCCATTACCCAGTCGATATAGCGTTCGCCGTCGGCGTCGATCACGTGTCCGCCGTCGCCTCGCTGGACGAAGTACGGATACGGCTCTGTGGCGGCCCGGACAGCGGAGTTGACTCCCCCAGGCAGCACCGAGAGTGCGCGGTCATAGAGTTCTCGTGACCGTTCACGTTCCATGCTCCCGATACGACGATGGACGTACTAAGGGGTGCCGACAGCAGCATGACTCATCGCAGTATTGCACCCACGAGTCGGACCAACTCCGGCCGCTTCAACAAGGAGACTACTGCGGCCGGCGATCGTTGATTCGGTGACGGGCCACCTCCGCAATCCCGGCGTTTGCCGAGCAGTCCGGGCAGGCGCCGAGACGACCGTGTTCGTCTGCGAAGACGCGAGCAAATCGTTCGGAAACGTGCGAACCACAGTGATCACAGCTTGGCATAGTTGATGTCCGGCAGTTCGTGGGCCGGTAACAGGGGGAATGATCCCCACTATATTACGTATTAATCTGGAGGGAGGTATTGCCGGATAATCTCCCCTTATGTTTTGGGTGTATGACTTAAAGCCGCCTCCGAACGACCGACTGTTCGTCGCCCTGACACACGACGGCCGTCTCTGTCGCACGAGGGAGTCTAAATCCCGGAATAGAGGCCCGAACGCGGCCTGATACAAGAAGCCTTATAACAGGTGCGCAGAAATTCGTGCGTGTATGGCAGATCTCATCGTCAAAGCGGCGGTTAAGGAAGCGCTCGACGACAAGAACGTTGCCTCGGACTTCTACGAGGCACTCGACGCGGAAGTGTCGGACCTCCTCGCCGAGGCTGCCGATCGAGCGGAAGCCAACGGTCGCAAGACCGTCCAGCCGCGCGACCTGTAATCCGGCGACGGTTCTGTCGGGATTTTTTCGTACCGCTCGCGTCGAGTCACAACACTCCCCCGTGCGGAACCCTTTTTCCGGGCTCGCCCGTACTGTCGTTAACGACCCATGGGCTCTGATATGTATCGCGAGCAGATCCTCGATCACTACAAACACCCTCGCAACTACGGGGAACTTGAGGATCCTACCTTCACGCACGTGGGTGAGAATCCGATGTGTGGCGACGAGATCCGGATGGATATCGCACTCGATGACGACAACGAGGTCATCGAGGAGGTTGCCTTCACTGGGGATGGCTGTGCGATCAGCCTTGCCTCCGCCTCGATGCTTACGGAAACGCTCCAGGGGATGGCCGTCGAGGAGCTACTTGAGATGGATCGAGACGATGTTCTCGATCTCCTTGGCGTCGACATTTCACCGATGCGCGTCAAATGCGCCGTTCTTGCGGAAAAGGTCGCACAGGACGGCTACGAATTATACACCGAGGATGCGGACGCAACGACCACGAGTACAGAGTAGCACGTAACAAGCGGATCGGGTGCGCTCTGGAGTATCCCCGAGATCATAGGAACTCCTTGACGTCGGCGTACCACATGTCGTGGTGGTCAACGGCGTCGATCCGCTCGGCAATTGCTACCGCTAGTGCGTGCCAGCACAGCGCCTCATCGTCCTCTGGGTCGAGGTTATACTGTGCGTCCTTGCAGGTGCAGCTGCCGTCCTCAACGATGTACTCGTCGGTGTGGCCGACGACGACGGTGAAATCCTGATAGCGTTTGACTCGGCGTTCGGCGACAGCGTCGATTGCCTTTCGTCCTCGGGTCCCGTGAGCGGCGAGAATCGCCTCGGTGATTGCCGGAGTAAGCGTCCCTTCTTCGGCCAGTTGGTGACGCCAGTCGTCTCCGGCTGCGTTTGACACGACCAGCCTTTCGATATCGTCCGACAAAACTGGTTCGGACGACTTTTGCCCCCGAGTTCCCCAGAGTTGGCATGGAGATTCGGGAAGGGCGGGTCACCCTCACGATACCTGGCACCTCCGAGGAGGAGATCGAAGAGGATGTCTTTTACAACCCGAATCAGGTGCTCAACCGGGATCTCACGATCGCCGTCCTGCGGGCCTACCGCGATCGCGAGCCCCGTGCCGAGCGGTATCTCGATGCGATGGCCGCAAGCGGCGTTCGCGGGCTCCGGGCAGCAGCCGATGACTGGTCTGTCACGCTGTGTGACCGCGACGACGAGGCCGTCGCGTCCTGCCGACACAACCTCACACAGAACGATCTTGAGGGTGAGGTCATCCAAGCCGACGCCAACGCTCATATCCACGCCTCAACCTACGACGTGATCGACATCGATCCGTATGGCTCACCGATCCCTTTCGCCGACAGCGCCCTCGCCTCGGCGCGCGATCTGGTCTGTCTCACCGCCACGGACACCGCCCCGCTCTGTGGGGCACACTTTGCGGCAGGCAAACGTCGATACGACGCGGTTCCACGGAACACCGAGTACCACCCCGAAATGGGGCTGCGGATCCTTCTGGGAGCACTCGTTCGGACCGCCGCCCGGTACGACCGTGCGGCAACACCGCTGTTCTCACACGCCAGTCGTCACTACGTCCGCACGTATCTCGAACTCAGGGACGGCGCGCGGGTTGCCAACGAGGCGCTTGAGCACCTCGGGTATCTCTATCACTGCCAGGAGTGTCTCTATCGTGACTCCGAGTCCGGCCGTATCGCAGCTCCGCCCGATCATTGTCCAAACTGTGGGGCGTCCAGTCCGCTTGTCGCCGGGCCGCTTTGGCTCGGTCCGATCCGCGAGTCAGCGTTTGCGACAGCCGTGGAAGCGGCGGTTTCCGACGAGATGGATCAGGCCGAACAGGCGCGCTCGCTGGCCGATACGGTTGCAAACGAACTCGATCAGCCGACGCACTATGATCACCACCGGCTGTGTAAGGCGTGGGGGCGACCGGCTAGTGCCATGGATACCGTCCTTGAGGCGCTTCGCGAGGCCGGATACGCCGCATCGCGGGCCCACTACTCCGGGACGGCCTTCAAAACAGACGCGTCCGTCGCAGAGATCCGTCGCGTGACAGCCGATCGCTGATCGCGGAAGCCGGACTTTTAGTTGTCCTTATCGAACCCGGTGTATGTCGCTCCTCATTGAACACGGGCGTGTACTCCGCCCGGATATGAGCACCGAGCGCGCTGATGTGTATATCGAAGACGGAACGATTGAGGCGATCGGGGATGCCACCGGTGCCGATCGGCATCTTGATGCTAGCGGCGCAATCGTGATTCCTGGTCTCGTCAATGCCCACACTCACGTCGCGATGACGCTGTTCCGTGGGAGTGCTGACGACAAGCCACTTGATCGATGGCTTCGCGAGGACATCTGGCCCGTTGAGGCAGCCCTCGAACCCGCCGACGTCCGGGCTGGCGCCGAGCTCGGACTCGTTGAGATGATTCGCTCGGGAACGACGGCACTTGTCGATATGTACTTTCATATGGACGAGGTGGCCGAGGCCGTCACCGAGGCAGGACTTCGCGCCCGACTGGGGTACGGGGCGGTGACCGTCGGCAAAGACGAGGCGGATGCAACGGCTGAACTCGAAACCAGCCTGGAGTTCGCCCGCAGATATGACGGGGCCGCCGACGGCCGGATTAGTACCGCGTTCATGCCGCATAGTCTCACAACCGTCGACGAGTCATACTACCGGGAGTTCGTTCCGGAAGCTCGCGAGGCGGGAGTGCCGGTCCATCTTCATGCCAACGAGACGACCGACGAGGTTGATCCGATTGTCGAGGAGTATGACGAGGATCCGCTCGCGTACGCGACCGACCTCGGGTTGCTTGATGCCTCGGACTTCATTGCCCACGGAGTCCACCTCTCTGACGCCGAGATCGACCTGTTGGCCGAGCGCCAAACTGGGGTCGTCCACTGTCCGGCCTCGAATATGAAACTCGCGAGTGGGATGGCGCCCGTTCAGCGTCTGCTTGAGGCCGGCGTGCCGGTCGGTCTCGGGACCGACGGGGCGGCGTCGAACAACACGCTTGACATGCTCGATGAACTCCGCGATGCCGCGTTACTCGGGAAACTGGCCGCCGGCGATGCCGGTGCCGTTCCGGCGCCAGCAGCACTCCGGATGGCAACCGAAGGCGGATCGCTCGTGGCCGGTCTCGGTGCTGGCCGTATTGAGGCTGGTGCGCCGGCTGACCTCGCCGTTATTGAGCTTGAGCGATCCCATCTCACCCCGGTCCATGACCCGGTGAGTCACCTCGTGTACGCGGCCGATGGACACGATGTCCGGCACACGGTCTGTGATGGTGAGGTCCTCATGGAAGATCGCGAGGTCATCCCGTTCGACGAACCGGCCGTTCGCGAGCGGGCAGCCCGACAGGCTAACGCTCTCTTCGAGCGCGCCGACGCATGACTAGAACGTGTCGCTCGGCGGTGACGGCGGCATATGTCGCTTGTGTTCGCTCGTTGCGACAAGGTCTTCGACGTGCTCAATCGTTTCCGAGTCGATACCGAGTGTTGCTGCGGTAGCTGACGTCGAGAGCGGCCCGTCGATGTGTGTCGCCAGGATTGCATCGAGGGTATCATAGGTGAGTCCCAACTCCTCTTCGTCGGACTGCCCGCTCCACATCTCTGCGCTCGGCGTCTTCGTGACGATATCCTCGGGCACCCCGAGCGATCGCGCGAGCTGTCGGACCTGACACTTATACAGGTTTCCGAGAGGATGACAGTCGACCGCCCCGTCACCGTACTTGGTGTAATACCCCGTCATGGCCTCGCTCCGGTTGCCGGTCCCCAAGACCAGCCGGTCCTCGGCGTTTGCGAGAAGATAGTTCAATACGGCACGGATCCGCACCTGGAGATTTCCCGTTGCCATCCGATCGTCGGCGGCGTCCGGGTACGCATTGAGGAATGCGTCAACGATGGGTTCGATTTCGATCTCTTCAATCCGGATGTCCAACTCCTCACCGATCCGCTCGGCATCAGTGATGTTTCGTTCGTCGGTGACCGTACTCGGCATTGAGAGGCCGAGAACGGCATCCGATCCGAGTGCTTCGACAGCAGCGTAGGCGACGGTCGTGCTATCGATCCCGCCGGAGAGACCAAGCACGACGCCGTCGGCACCGGCACGCTCGACCATGTCATCGATGAATGTGGTGATACGGTCGGTTCGTTCGGCGAGTTCCGCCTCCGAGAACGTGAGTTCAAGTGGCGGCTGTTCAAGCGGGGGATCCACACGTGACATTACCAGTAGGGACGTCCCCGAGTCGGAAATACTCTACTCTCGCGGCTGCTTTCCCTGACAATGTCCACTCCTCACTCCGTGTGGGACACAAATGGGCGGCGCGACGGCGCCCGTGGTTCGGTACGGTTTTGGGCGTGACGCCGCTTTCTAGAGCCATGAACGAGTATCCGACGATCACCGAACAACTCGGGGATCCGGCGACTGCCCGAGCGGAGGGCCGACGAAAGATTGAGTGGGCCCGCCAGCACATGCCGATCCTCCGATCAATCGAGACGGAGTTTGCCGCCGAAACACCGCTTGAGGGGCTCCGGGTCGGGATGGCGATGCACGTTGAGGCCAAGACAGCAGCGCTCGTGGAGGTGCTCGCTGAGGGGGGGGCCGAAGTTGCGATCACGGGCTGTAATCCGCTATCGACGCACGACGACGTTTCAGCCGCCCTTGATGCCCATGAACGGATCACCAGCTACGCCCGTCACGGTGTCGACGACGAGGCCTACTACGACGCCATTGAGGCCGTATTAGGTCATGAGCCGACTGTTACCGTTGACGACGGGATGGACATGGTTGCCGCTGTCCACGAGGATCACCCCGAACTTCTCGATTCCATCATTGGTGGCTGCGAGGAGACCACCACGGGAGTCCACCGCCTGCGGGCGATGGACGACGATGGAGCGCTTGAGTATCCCGTGTTCGCCGTCAACGACACGCCGATGAAGCGCCTCTTCGACAATGTCCATGGCACCGGTGAGTCCTCACTCGCGAATATTGCGATGACAACGAACCTGTCATTCGCGGGCAAGACCGTGGTCGTCGCCGGTTATGGCAACTGTGGACGCGGCGTTGCGAAGAAGGCGGCTGGCCAGAATGCCCGTGTGATCGTCACGGAGGTTGAGCCGCGACGGGCGCTTGAGGCCCACATGGAGGGTTATGAGGTTATGCCGATGCGTGACGCCGCTGCCGAGGGCGAGATCTTCGTGACGACGACCGGCAACCGTGATGTCATCACCCGCGAGGACTTTGAGGTCATGTCCGATGGAGCCGTCCTTGCGAACGCCGGGCACTTCGATGTCGAGATTGACCTTGACACGCTTGATGACATGGCCGTCGATCGATACGAGGCGCGCGAGGGCGTCGAAGCCTACGAACTGGCCGATGGACGCCGGCTAAATGTGCTCGCTGAAGGACGCTTAGTGAACCTCGCTAGCCCCGTTGCGCTGGGTCACCCTGTTGAGGTTATGGATCAGAGCTTTGGGATCCAGGCCGTCTCGGTGCGTGAACTCGCGACGAATGCCGACGCGTACGGCCCCGGCGTCCACGATGTTCCCGACGCGCTTGACCGTGAGGTCGCCGAGATCAAGCTTGAGGCTGAGGGAGTCGAGTACGATACCCTCACCGACGCCCAGCGCGAGTACATGCAGTCCTGGGACCACGGAACGTAGGTCCTGAGACTTTTGGGCGATCCGACGCGACGATCCGCTATGTCCAACGCCAAGGGCGATCGCCGGGAGCGCGAACTCGTCAACGCGCTTGACGAGGAAGGCTTCGCGGTGATGCGCGCACCTGCTAGTGGTAGTGCGACTGATCGGGACCTCCCGGATGTCCTCGCCGGTGACGGTGAGACGTTTTACGCGATTGAGGCCAAATCCAGCGCCGGTGCTCCGATATACCTCGACGGCGCAGAGGTCGAGTCGCTTGTCTACTTTGCCCGGAACTTCGGGGCCAATCCCCGTGTTGGCGTTCGGTTCGACCAGGAGGACTGGTACTTCTTTCACCCCTCCGAGCTGTATGTCACCGACGGCGGCAATTACCGAGTCAAAAAGGAGACGGCACTGGCGAGTGGCGAGGACCTCCCGTCACTCACCGGACATTCGACGCAGGCACGACTCGGCACCACAGACGAGTCGCCGATCCGCGACGTGCTCGTCGCCGTTGCCGACGGAACGCTCTCGATTGAGGAGGCAACAGCGATGCTTGATTCCTGAGCCACGCGCTTCGAAGCGCTTATTCCACCGCTTCATCATCTGCCACATATGGTTGATCTGCCGGACTGGGCGATCGAGACGGCGCTAGCGCTTGGATCGGTCGTAGCGATGTTCGGCGTTCTCTATCTGATCGGAGCGACCTTCTCGACCAACGGCGGTCTCTCTCCTTTCGGCGGGCTGATGGTCGTTGGCGCGATCGTCCTCTTCATTCTCCTGATGGCGGGAGTCGGAGTCGTCCTTGCGTACACCGATCTCACCGACGGCGCCGCTACGTGACTCTTAGAGTCGTGTGAGACGAACCCCGCGGCCAAAGCCGCGAGGAAGGGCGTCAATCCTCGGTGAGTGCCGCTCGATAGTACTCCGCTGGATGATCGATTCGGTCACACCGGTCGTCACGGTTGACACAGAGTCCGTACTCGTCCATGACCGCACAGTCCGGCGGCACGTATTCGACGCCGTGTGATCCCCGTAGATGTGCAAGCTGGTAGTCAACGGTCTCGCGGTCGAGTCCCCCACCAGCGAGATCACAGATGGCGTCGGCGTCGAGGTCTGTCCCGGCAAGAAATCCGACCAACGCGAACTGTCCCGGTGGTTCGATAGCCTCCCCTGACTGTGCTCGTTCAAGGAGCGCCTGCATGCACGGAGGAAACTTCGTCGGGGTAACCGTATCGAAGCCGAGTTCGACTGCCGGCGACGCAAGCATCGCTTGTAGTGATGCCCGCTCCTCTTCGAGCCGGCCTGCGATCGCGTCCGGCACCGGCAGGGGCAGCCCCTCGCTGACCCGCTCTGCGACAGCCTCCTCAAGGAGAGCAAGCAGTTCTGTCCGGTCGATCGGCACCTGCCCGGCGTCGAGCGCCCGGTTGACCAGCCGCCACTGCTCGCCCTCAAGCGATTGCGACAGCGACAGATATCGCGAGACGTCCATCAGAAAGCCATCGTCGGTGACCGTGACATCCGCCGCCAGTCCGAACTCAGTCAACAGGCTGTTCACGCTGAGGTCGTGATCCGTAACTGACCGTAACTCCTGATCGCTGTCTAGGTCGGCCTCCAGGCGTTCGCGTGCAGTCGCTGCTTCCGCCCTGGCGTAGGTGTCTGTCGCAATTGGGTCATCAAGCAGCGAGACAAGCACACGCGCAATCGGATAGGAGAGCAACTCGATTCGCGTGCTCCGGCGTGGCGTCCCAGTGTGTCCCTCTGAGAGGCCTGCCTCCAGTCGCTCTCGGCCTCGATCGACCGCCGGTGAGCCCGTCTCGATCAGCTCCACGAGATCAATGTCAGCCGTCTCGACGGCTTCTCGGGCTCCGTCAAGAAACGGGTACCGCGCGTGGAGCCGATTCATGCTTGACCGGTTGGCAATACGGCCGAATAAATGGCCCGACCCTAAGAGGCTCCGCCCCCTACCATCTGGTATTCACGAATGGACCAAAGCATCACGGACACAATCGGATCGCCATTGGTGCGCATCGACGGTCCCACCGCCGGGACCGTCGCGGCGAAACTCGAGTCCTTCAACCCCGGAGGGTCCGCCAAAGACCGTCCGGCCCTGGCCATGATTAAGGCAGCCGAACGGGCTGGCGACCTCGCGCCAGGTGATCGACTTGTTGAGCCAACGAGCGGTAACACCGGCATCGGCCTCGCGATGGTGTGTGCGGCCCGTGGATATGACCTCACAGTCGTGATGCCGGCCAGCCAGTCAGTTGAACGCCGGCAGATCATGGCAGCTTACGGAGCCGACATTGAACTTGTCGAGGGTGATATCTCCGATGCGCGTGATCGCGCCGATGCAATCGCCGCGGAGGGGGCGCTTCAGCTCGAACAGTTCGCGAACCCGGCGAACCCCGATGCACACTACCACGGTACCGGCGCCGAGATTCTCGACCAGATCGACGATCGGACCGTTGACGCCCTTGTCGCCGGCGTCGGGACGGGCGGAACGATTACCGGTACCGGCCGGCGTCTACGCGAGGCGTTCTCCGACCTCACGGTCGTCGCCGTTGAACCGGCTGCGAACCCGGTCCTTTCGACCGGCGAGTCCGGAAGTGACGAGTATCAGGGCATGGGCCCTGGATTTGTTAGTGACATCCTTGATGTCTCGTTGCTTGATGACGTACGGACCGTTCCCATTGACACCGCGGAGGCCGAGTGTCGGCGACTCGCCCGCGAGGAGGGCATCCTCGTCGGTCAGTCGAGTGGGGCCTCAAGTGTCATCGCCCAAGCGGTCGCCGACGAACTCGGTGACGACGCCTTCGTGGTGACGGTCTTTTGGGACTCCGGCGAGCGATACCTCTCGACAGGGCTGTTCGACGAGGTCTGAGGCGATCACTCGATGTCGAGATCTTCCTCGGACTGACGATCGCGATCAAGCGCGCGATCGATCGAATCCTGTCCGATCGCCGAGAGTGCCTCGACGGTCAACACGTTTCCTCCACCGGGATCAACCACCATCACCTCCTCACCTTCGGCGATCTCGCCATCGATGCTTCGTGCCTGATAGATTGGATTGAATCCCCCTTCCTCAAGTTTAACCTCGCCGCCGGTGGGCGTCACCCGTTCGGTTACCCGACCGGTACGCCCGCGCAGTGCATTCGAGTCAGTCGGGGCACCGCGCTCGTTGTCGCCGTAGAACTCGAATTCGCGGTAGATGTATAACGCCCCACCCCCGAATGCGAGCATCAGTCCGGCCAGAACGGCCACCAACAGGCCCCCACCAAGGAATGGATTGAGGACCACGCCGGCGAGCCCCGCGCCAAGCAGGGCCGTCCCGATGACGATAAAATTCGCTCCCGGAGCCAGCGCCTCCAGCGTCATCAGCACGATTCCCGAAAGGACCAACAGTATCGGGAGGTTCTCAAGTCCGGATGCCATTATCATCCGTTAGGCGCCGCGCCGATTAAGTCTTACAGGGAGTGCGAGGCGTTCAGCGTGACCTCCTCGCGTCTCAGCGCAGTAGGCCTCAAACCGGTGGTTCGTCGCTTTTAACCGGTTCAGCAAATGCGACGTTTTCTTTAACCTCCTCAATCTCGACGGTCACCTCGTCGCCGGGCCGGGCTCCCGGAACGATCAGCACATAGCCGCGTTCGACCTTGGCGATCCCGTCGCCCTTATCACCAAGTGACTCGATGGTAACCTCGCGCGTCTCGCCTTCCTCAACCGGCGGCGTCCGGGTGGTCGGTGTCGGGGACTCCGTCGTCGATGGCGATGCCGATGTGGTCGTTGACTCGACTCCTGTCTGGCCGAGCATCGCAACGCGGTAGGTCTCTCCGGACTGGAGCGTTGCGTGGTCGACCTCGGAGGCAGGTACTTCGATAACATATCGATCGCCGCGATCCTCAATAGTTCCGGTAAACAGACTGCGAAGGGAATCTGGAATGTCTACCATGGGTACGCTATATTCCCAGCACATAAGTAATTCATTACTTTCGCGGCTCGATCAGGGCCGATGAACCGGCGGGTTTTACACACCGAGCGTCCCCATTGGTGGACATGACCCACGACGCGTTTCCTACAGACAGGCCGGCGGTGGTCACGTGTGGGCTCCCATACGCCAACGGTGACCTCCATATCGGCCACCTCCGGACGTACGTGGCCGGCGACCTGTACGCGCGGGCACTCGAGCGACTGGACCAGCAGACGGCCTTTGTCTGCGGGTCGGACATGCATGGAACTCCGATCGCGGTTAATGCCGCCGAGGCCGGAGTGTCGCCGAAGGAGTTTGCGATGGAGTACCACCAGCAGTACAAACAGACCTTCCCGAAGTTTAACGTCGAATTTGATAATTACGGACACACCGACGACGAGACCAACGCCGCTTTGACCCGTGAGATTGTCGAGACGCTTGAAACTGAGGGGTACGTCTACGAGAAGGAGATCAAGGTTGCCTGGGATCCAATCGAAGACCAGCCACTTCCCGATCGTTTCGTGGAGGGGACGTGCCCGTACTGCGGAGCGACCGCCCGCGGTGACGAGTGTGACGAGGGCTGTGGTCGCCATCTTGAACCTGGCGAGATTGAGGACCCCGTCTCGACGATCACGGGCAATCCTGCAGAGTACCGTGAACGGACGCACAAGTTCTTCGAGGTGTCAGAACTCGCGGAGTACCTCAGCGACTTTCTTGACCGACTCGAAGGGACTGATAACGCGCAGAACCAGCCCCGGCAGTGGATCGAGGAGGGGCTACAGGACTGGTGTATCACCCGTGATCTGGAGTGGGGAATCGACTACCCCGAGGAAGACACAGAGTTGGTGTTGTACGTCTGGGTTGATGCCCCGATCGAGTACATCGCCTCAACCAAGGAGTACACCGAGCGGGTCGGCCCCGAAACCTACGACTGGGCGGAGGCCTGGCAGAATGATGGCGAGATCGTCCACATCATTGGCCGAGATATCATCCAGCATCACACCATCTTCTGGCCGGCGATGCTCCATGTTGCTGATTATACCGAGCCACGGGCGGTCTGTGCGACCGGGTTCATTACGATTAACGGCAAGGGTCTCTCAACGAGCCGAAACCGGGCAATCTGGGCGCATGAATACCTCGAAGAGGGACTGCATCCGGATCTGCTGCGGTACTATCTTGCGACGACCGGCGGACTCCAGCAGGACGTTGACTTCTCTTGGGAGAAGTTCCAACAACGGGTCAACGGCGAGTTGGCCGATACGCTGGGGAACTTCCTGTACCGCGGACTGCTATTTGCCGACCGACACTATGACGGCACCCCGGATACCGAGCCAAGCGAAGCGGTCATCGAACGTATCGAGACAGCTATCGCGGACTTCGAGGCTGCCGTCAACGAGTACGCGATCCGTGATCTAGGCGAACTCGCCGTCGAACTGGCCGGCTTCGGAAACGAGTACATCCAACGTAACGAACCGTGGAAGCTGATTGACGAGGACCCTGAGGCGGCGGCGACAGTCATCCGTGACTGTGTCCAGTTGGCCCGCGCGGTGACCGTGCTCGCCGAGCCGATCATGCCGGAAAAGGCCGCAGCGTGGTGGGACCACGTTGGCGACGGTCGATCGGTTCACGAGGTGTCAATCGACGCCGCACTTGAGGCACCCGCTGCCTCATTTACGGCACCGGAGACGCCGTTCGATCAGCTTGAAGACGACCAGATCGACACGCTTGAGACGGCGCTTGAGGAACGCATTGAGGAGACGGCGATGGACTCAGAGGAATCCACTCCAGAACTCGAACCGCTTGTTGAAGACCGCGTTGACTTTGAGACCTTCAAGGGTCTCGATCTCCGGGTGGGCCGGATCGAATCGGCCGAGCCGATTGAGGGGGCCGACGAGCTACTCCGGCTTGAGGTTGACATCGGCGTCGAAACCCGACAACTTGTTGCCGGACTGAGGCAGCTACACGATGTCGACGAGCTGCCTGGAACAAAAATCATCGTTGTCGCCAATCTCGAGAAAGCCGAGCTCTTCGGTGTTGAGTCGAATGGGATGTTGCTTGCAGCCGGCGATGACGCCGATCTCCTGACGACTCACGGGGATGCGGTCCCGGGCGAACGCATCGAGTGATCCCGGGAGCCTCTTGAGTGCAGACGATATATCACAACCATGTCCGAACCACCGGTCGAGCCCGGCCCGGATACCGCTGAGAGAGCCCCGCGCGACCGGCCGATTGAACCTGGTGACCCCCGTTTCGAGAACGTCCTGTTTGTGCTGGTAGGCGTCCTGATCGGTGTCGGAGTGATTTATCGGGCGGCGGGCATCTTCGGCTAGTGAATCGCCTCAGGAGACACTATCCATCGGAATTTCCAGACAAGAGATGCGCGGGCCGGGATTTGAACCCGGGTTGCGACCGTGGCAGGGTCACGTGATACCACTACACTACCCGCGCACACTTCGCGGCATTGGCCGCGAGGACACTCCAAGGTAGGTCGCGTTTGCGGTTTAAGCGTTGCGAAAGGGCCCCTTCCAATCGTGTCGAAACCGACAAACGCCGCTCCCGCATTGGACGACCATGGAGGTACTCGAGCGGTACCGGCCGATCATCGATGACTTCGAAGCGTTCGAGGCGGCCTGTCGGCGGCCGCTGCCGAAGGTCGTTCGCGTGAATCCGATCAAGACGACGCCGGCAGCCGTCCAATCGCTTTTCGATACGACCGGAATCGCCTACGAGCCGGTCGACTGGTCCGACCGGCTATTACGACTTGCGACGGACGCGCCTGGCCGGACGCTCGGCTGGTATCTCGGCTGGGTGCACGGCCAGGAGGAGGTTTCTGCGCTGCCCGCCCACCTGTTGGATCCCGCTCCTGGTGACCGAGTCCTCGATGCGTGTGCGGCCCCAGGGAGCAAGACGACGCAGTTGGCCGCACTGATGGATGACCGCGGTCGGTTGATCGCCAACGATAGCAACCTTGGCCGGCTTTCAGCGCTTCGATCAAATGCCGAACGGCTCGGTCTCACAAACGTCGCGGTGACCAACCGTGACGGTCGCGAACTCTCGTTTGAGGCGTTTTCGTTCGACCGAGTCGATGCCGCGTTGGTTGATGTCCCCTGTTCGTGTGAGGGCACCATCCGGAAGAATCCCGACGCACTTGATCGGTGGAGCCGTGACCACGTTGAGGGTCTGAGTGGTGTTCAAAAGGGGCTGCTCCGTCGGGCGGTTCGTTTGACTGCTCCCGGTGGGCGTGTTGTCTACTCGACGTGCACGTTTGCCCCCGAAGAGAACGAGGCCGTCCTTGATCACGTCCTCGAGAAAGAGGACTGCCGGCTCGTCGACCAAGACCTCCCAATCGAACATGCTCCGGGGGTGACCAAGTGGAACGGCGAGACGTACGATCCGGCGGTCCGCCGCGCTGCCCGGATTTATCCCCACCACAATGACACCGGCGGGTTCTTCTGTGCGACCATCGAGGTGGGCGCATGACCGACAGCGAACGGTTCGATCGGCTTCCGGCAACGGCAGCCGATCGGTCGGTCAACGACCGTCCAACCCGTGAGGATGTCTGTACATGGTGGTCCGATCGCTACGGCATTCCGCAAGCGACCTTCGACGGGTTCAGCTTCTGGGAGCGTGGCAACGGCAAGATCTGGGTCGCTCGTGGGACCGAACCCGATCCGGTTGCCATCCAAGGCCTTGGGATGCTGGCCCTGCGTACCCGCGGCGAGCACTGGAAACCAACGACGAACGCCGTCCAGCGGTTCGGCGCGGCAGCTACGCGCAACGTCATTGCTCTCTCGCCGGAAGAGGCGCGCGCGTTTATCGCCGGCGAGGACCAGGAACTGTCGTGGGACGGCGACTGGGGGTATCTCATTGCCACGCTATCGGTGGCCGATCGGTCGGTTCCACTCGGGGTTGGCTTGTACGTCTACGGCGAGTTACGGTCGACGGTCCCGAAGGGCCGTCGTCGCGAACTTTCGCCGTGGTGATCACGCGACGGTAGCCGACTCTTGGACTTCGTGGACGATGTAAATATCATAGCCGTGATCCTCCGAGAGTGGTGACCCGACGCTTGACACCGGTGGTGCCGCATCACCGGCGTTCTCACTCCCAATAAATACCGTCGTTGGATCGATGTCGGCGGCCACCCGTCGAATTGTGCGGACGACGTCGTCGGTCACCGACGCTCGCTCGTCGCTGTCACCAGGTCGCTCAAAGCGGACCGTGGCCTCAGGGGCGATCTTCTCGATGGTTACCCGTAGTCCGCGGTGGACCCGATCACGGTCGAACGGCTCATCCTCGTCGAGCCAGCCCCGATCGCGCACGTACTGTACGTTATCGGGGACAACAACGAGTGCGATAACCTCCTCGTCGATCGCCGCTCCAAACTGTCGAGCCCGCATGAGAGCGGTCTGCGACAGCGCGGAGTCGTCGTATGGCACCAGCAGCGACATGCGCGCATGTCGCAGCAACGGGGGCTTATCGGTACCGGTCTGGTGGTGCGGATGTCAAGACCCTTATGCGGTCTCGGCGGTTGTCTCAATATATGACCGATGATTCCGTCGACTCTGTCTCCGTCGACGACCTCCTCGATCGGATTGCCACGCACGATGAGGATCTCGCCACGGACGTTTCACGGATCTTCGAGGAACACGACCGTCAACTTGCGGCTGAGGAGGATCAGATTGAGGAGTACAAACGCCAACTCGAGGAGGCCGAGGAACAGATCGCCGCGCTTGAAGATGAGGTTGAGGACCTTGAGGGCCGCCTCAAACGCAAGCAGGCCGACTTCGAGAACTACAAGAAGCGCCAGCAACGCGAACAGGAGCGCATCCGCGAGCAGGCCACCGAAAAGCTCATCGAGCGTCTCCTTGATGTTCGGGACAATCTTGATCGGGCGCTTGAGGAAGGCGACGACGTCGAGAGCCTCCGGGATGGCCTTCGGATGACGGCCCAGGAGTTCGACCGAGTGCTCGACGCCGAGGGGGTGACAACGATATCGCCCGAACCGGGAACCGAGGTCGATCCAACCCGGCACGAAGTGGTCTTCCGGACGGAGGCTGACGCCCCCGAGGGAACCGTCGCCGAACTCTACCGACCGGGCTATGCGATGAACGATTCGATCCTGCGGGCGGCACAGGTCTCCGTCAGTGCCGGCCAACCTGAGTCCGAAGCCTCGGCCGACGCCGAGTCGACCCCCGAGTGAGAGCCCCACTTCGGCCGGTATGGCGCGATAGGTGCGTTTTTACGGATCAATCCCTTACCCGAGGTTAAGATGGCGAGCGAGAAGATTCTCGGAATTGACCTTGGAACGACGAACAGCGCGTTTGCGATCATGGAGGGGGGCGACCCGGAGATCATCGTCAACAACGAGGGCGAACGCACGACGCCCTCGGTCGTTGCCTTCACCGACGATGGTGAGCGGCTGATCGGCAAGCCGGCGAAGAACCAGGCCGTTCAGAACCCCGATCGTACGATTCAGTCGATCAAGCGGCACATGGGTGAGGGGGACTATACCGTCGAGATCGATGACGACGAGTACACGCCCGAACAGATCTCGGCGATGATCCTCCAGAAGATCAAACGCGACGCCGAGGACTATCTCGGTGACGAGATCGAGCGTGCCGTCATCACGGTCCCGGCGTACTTCAACGACCGCCAGCGACAGGCCACGAAGGACGCTGGCGAGATCGCTGGCTTTGAGGTCGAACGAATCGTCAACGAACCGACGGCGGCCTCAATGGCCTACGGGCTCGACGATGAGTCCGACCAGACAGTCCTTGTGTACGACCTCGGTGGGGGGACCTTTGACGTGTCCGTCCTCGAACTTGGCGGCGGTGTCTACGAGGTTGTCGCGACAAACGGTGACAACAATCTCGGTGGCGACGACTGGGACCAGGCCATCATCGATCACCTGGCTGATGACTTCGAGGATGAACACGGCATTGACCTCCGTGAGGACCGACAGGCCCTCCAGCGGCTCAAGGACGCCGCCGAGGAGGCGAAGATCGAACTGTCCTCGCGTAAGGAGACCGAGATCAACCTGCCGTTTATCACGGCGACAGATGACGGACCGCTGCATCTTGAGACCTCCCTCACCCGGGCGACCTTCGAGTCGCTCACCGATGATCTCCTTGAGCGGACTGTCGGTCCGACCAACCAGGCGCTTGAGGATGCCGGATACGATACCGACGATGTCGACGAGGTCATCCTTGTCGGTGGCTCGACCCGGATGCCCCAGGTACGCGAGAAGGTCAAGGAGATGACCGGTATCGACCCCCAGACGAGCGTCAACCCCGACGAGGCCGTCGCGCTCGGTGCTGCCATCCAGGGCGGTGTCCTCGCGGGCGATGTCGACGACATTGTCCTGCTTGACGTGACGCCGCTGTCGCTGGGCGTCGAGGTCAAGGGTGGTCTCTTCGAACGGCTTATTGACAAGAACACCACGATTCCGACCGAAGAGTCAAAGGTCTTCACCACGGCCGTCGACAATCAGACCTCCGTCCAAATCCGCGTCTTCCAGGGTGAGCGCGAGATCGCCGAAGAGAACGAACTGCTCGGTGCCTTCCAGTTGACGGGGATTCCGCCAGCGCCCGCTGGCACGCCACAGATCGAGGTCACCTTCTCGATCGACGAGAACGGGATCGTCAATGTCTCCGCGGAGGATCAGGGCTCCGGCAACGAGGAGTCGATCACTATCGAGGGGGGTGTTGGTCTCTCCGACGAGGAGATCGAACGGATGCAACAGGAGGCCGAAGAACACGCCGAAGAAGACCAGCGTCGCCGTGAACGGATCGAGGCGCGTAACGATGCCGAAGCGGCGATCCAGCGCGCCGAGAACCTCATCGAGGAGAATGAGGAGAACGTTGATGATGAGCTGATCGAGGAGATTGAGGATGAAATCGAGAACGTCGAGACGGTCCTTGAGGACGAGGATGCTGCTGCCGACGAGATTAATGCGGCCGTTGAGGAGCTAACCGAGGCCCTCCAGCAGATTGGTCAGCAGATGTACCAGCAGGAGGCGGCCGCTGGCGCGGCCGGTGCGGGTGCCGGTGCCGCCGGAGGCGCCGCTGGTCCGGGCGCCGGAGCCGCTGGCCCAGGCGCCGGGGCTCCCGGCGGCGATGACGATGAGGAGTACGTCGATGCCGACTTCGAAGAGGTTGACGACGACGACAAGCAGTCCAACAACTGACTCTCGCTCCGGACGTTTCAAGTAGGACTACCGCCTATCAACTGGTGTTCTAACGGATGAGTACGGACTTTTACGAAATCCTCGGGGTGAGCCAGGACGCCACCGAAGAGGAGATCAAGCAGGCCTACCGCGACAAGGCGACGGAGTATCATCCGGACGTGAGTGACGACCCCAACGCCAAGGAGAAGTTCCAGAAGCTCCAGAAGGCCAAGGAGGTGCTCACCGACGAGGAGAAGCGCCGCGCATACGACCAGCTCGGCCATGAGCGATACATGCAAGCCGAGAAACGCGGTGGTTTCGATCAAGAGGGTCCTGGAGGGGCCCAGGCCGGCGCCGGTGGCATGGGGGGTGGCCCCTTTGGTGGGCAAGGTTCCTTCGGCGGTATGGAGGATATCTTCGAGGAATTCTTTGGCGGCGGTGGCGGCGGCCGCAGCCGTGGAGGCCGTGACCTCCGAACGGAGTTGACGATCGATCTCGAAGACGCCTACCACGGGGGGCAGCGTGAACTCTCGATCGAACGCCCCGAACCCTGTCCGGACTGTAATGGAACGGGCCATCCGCCAAGTAGCTCCTCCCGAACCTGTCCCGAGTGTGACGGTGCCGGCCAGGTTCGAAGTGTCCAGCGGACACCCTTCGGCCAGGTCCAGCAGACCCGGACTTGTCCGCGTTGTGAGGGTGAGGGGCAGATCTACGACGAGACCTGCTCGACCTGTGGCGGTTCCGGCACTGTTCGCCGTGAGGTCACGCTCACGGTCGACATTCCGGCCGGCATCGAGGACGGACAGACCCTCCGGATGGAGGGCGAAGGCGCTCCCGGCGACGACGGTCGACGACGCGGTGATCTCTTGATCGATGTGACTGTCCGCGAGCACGACGAGTTCGAACGTGAGGGTGATGATCTTCGATTCCGCAAGCCCATCTCCTTCCCCCAGGCTGTCTTCGGTGACTCGGTTACCGTCCCGACCTTTGACGGCGACGTCGAACTCGACATACCATCGGGCACCCAAAGCGGCGAGACGTTCCGACTCCGCGGCAAGGGCATGCCGCGACTGCGACGACGGGGTTCCGGTGACCTCTATGTCACCGTCCAGGTCGTCACCCCCGAATCGCTCAACGAAACCCAGCGCGAGGCGCTTGAGGCCTTCGCCGAGGCCGGTGGCGAGGATATTGAGGTCGAGCAGGGGTTCTTCGATCGGATCAAGAATTCCCTGTAGCCCGGGACCGACATTTATTGTCGTCCGGACATATTCTGCGGGTGTAGTTCCCATGCCCCCACACGACCTGCTCATGCTCGTCGGCGATTTTACCGAGGACTACGAGACGATGGTGCCGTTCCAGGCGTTACAGGCGGTCGGTCACGACGTCCATGCCGTCTGTCCAAACCGGGAGGCCGGTGACGTCTGTAAAACGGCGATTCACGACTTTGAGGGTGACCAGACCTACACCGAGAAGCCAGGGCACGCCTTCGAGCTCACACACGACTTCGAAGCTGTCGATCCGGCTGACTACGACGGACTGGTTCTGCCAGGCGGTCGTGCCCCGGAGTACCTCCGCACCTTCGATGCGGTCCTTGAGATGGTTCGCCACTTTTTTGAGACCGACAAGCCCGTCGCTGCGCTGTGTCACGGGCCGCTCATCCTGTCGGCAGCGGACGTCCTTGACGGCCGGACCTGTACGGCCTATCCCGCCCTCCGTTCGGATATCGAGGCGGCGGGGGCCGAGTGGACCGACGAGGTCACGCGTGATGGAAACCTGGTCACCGCCCAGGCGTGGCCCGACCATCCCGAGTGGCTGTCCGAGTTCTTCTCTGTCCTCGGAACGAATATTAACCACGGGTCGGTGACAACAGCGACAAACTAACGACCAAACGCCTATTGCTGCGGGTGCCGTATGGTCGTGTATGTACGTCCGGGACGCAAAGAATCGGGACGAGGCGTGGCTACTCGATCAGCTCGAAGAGTTGTCGCTCCCGGACCCGGCGTTTCGGTCACGCGATTATGTTGTGGCGGTGGATGAAACCACCGGCGATAAGGCCGGATTTGGTCGGATCCACGTCCACCGTGACGCCGATCCGGCAGTCTGTGAGGTACGGAACGTCGGGGTCCTTGCGGACTGGCGGTCCCAGGGTGTCGGGGCCCACGTTCTCGAACGACTTGTCGAGACGGCACGCGACGCCGGCTTTGATCGTCTCTACGCGCTGACGGAGCAGCCCGAGTACTTCACCCAGTTCGGCTTCACGCCAGTGCCAACCGAGGAACTCCCACCGGTGTTACAAGACACCCTTGAAACCGTCCGCGACGACCAGAAGGACGCGATTGCCGTGGCGATCGCCGTTGACACCTTCGAGATGCCTGAGCGGCTCCGTGAGCGGTTCAAGTCGGCGGGTCCGGAGTCTACCGAGTCCGACCCTACTGAGGATGCCGAGGACTTCGGGATTGACGCCGAAAACGCGACCTACAAGTACGATCTTTAGACTCACCGTCGGGGGCGATTGATGCGCGTCCGCTCATATTATACAGAATCAAGGAGCATACCTGCGGCTGAAGCCGCAGGATGAATCCGACAGCTCGGAGTCACTCTACGCTACGATAGCCACTCTGAGACTTGACAATCCGTAACTTACCGTGACAGGCAGTTCTACATAGAGGTAGGAATCAGGCAGGGAACGGAGCGATTCCCTCCAGTCCGACAATGGCGGCCTGTCCGCCCCAAGCAATGAGCCAATAATCGGAACCAGTCAGGTGAACGGTCGGTTCCTATGATGAATCGATGCAGTGCCCGACTGCTTGAAAGCAGCATAACAAGTAACTCCGAGTCCGTTGACGTCTGCCGGTCTCCCCAAGCAAAACCAACGTTGGGAGTCCGACCACGACGGAGGATCGGAGTACCGGGGGCTTGGCACTCCCAGCAGTCCTACCCGCTACAGTCCATGAACCCCACACGGATTCTTACCGTGCCGGGGGTCGGTGGCACTGCAAACCTGAAGTCTCCAACACTCAGGATTCCTCCGTGTTGACGCGGAGGAGGATGTCAATTGGAACCGATAGCCCCGCCGCCGTGACAGAGCACTTAAGCCGCTCGTCACGTCCCCGTCTAGTATACGCTCATGTTTGATCCTGAGGATCTCGACCGGATCCGCGAGGCCGAATCGTCGTGGGAAACGGACACACTCACGCCGACCCTCGACCGCTTCGGCGAACGCCGCGAGCAGTTCGACACCGACACCGGCGGGCTGGAACTTGAGCGCCTCTATACGCCCACTGACATTGAGGATCTCTCATACGAGTCGGATCTCGGATTCCCTGGCGAACCGCCGTACACCCGTGGGGTGTACTCCACGATGCACCGCGGCCGGCTCTGGACGATGCGCCAGTACGCCGGGATGGGGACAGCCGCCGAGACCAACGAGCGATTCAATTACCTCCTTGATCAGGGTCAGACCGGGCTGTCGATGGCGTTCGATTTACCGACCCAGATGGGCTATGACTCGACGGATTCGATGGCCGCCGGCGAGGTTGGTCGCTCTGGTGTCGCGATCGACACGCTTGATGACATGCGCCGGGTCTTCGAGGGGATCCCACTAGATGAGGTCTCAACGAGTATGACCATCAACGCTCCGGCGTCGATTCTGCTGGCGATGTACATCGCGGTCGCCGACGAGCAGGGGGTTGACCGGGCGGACCTCCGCGGGACCATCCAGAATGACGTGCTCAAGGAGTATATTGCACGGAACACACACATCTACCCACCGGAACCGTCGATGCGGATCGTGACCGACATCTTCGAGTTCTGTGCTGAGGAGACGCCGAACTTTAACACCATCTCCGTCTCAGGGTATCACATCCGCGAGGCCGGGGCGACCGCCGCCCAAGAGTTGGCCTTCACGCTCGGAAACGGTATCGCTTACGTCGAGGCGGCTATCGAATCCGGGCTTGATGTCGATACCTTCGCGCCACAGTTGTCGTTTTTCTTCGCCGCCCACAACAACATCCTTGAGGAGGTTGCCAAGTTCCGGGCGGCCCGTCGACTGTGGTACTCGATCATGGAGGAACGTTTCGGTGCCGAGCGTGAGGCCTCAAAGCAACTGAAGTTCCACGTCCAGACGGCGGGATCGACACTCACCGCTCAGCAGATCGAGAACAACATCGTCCGCGTGGCCTACCAGGCACTCGCGGCGGTACTCGGTGGTGCTCAGAGTCTTCACACCAACGGCAAGGACGAGGCGCTGTCGATTCCGACCGAAGAGTCTGTCCGGACCGCGCTTCGCACCCAGCAGATCCTCGCTCACGAATCCGGAGCCGCCGACACGATTGATCCGCTCGGTGGCTCTTATGCAATCGAGGCCCTTACCGATGAACTTGAGGACGAGGCCCGAGACATTCTCGAATCCGTCGACGCCCGTGGTGGGATGGTTCAGGCAATCGACGACGGCTGGGTCAAACGGCGGATTCAGGATGTGGCGTTCCAGCGTCAACAGGAGATCGAGTCCGGCGAACGCATCATCGTCGGTGTCAACGAGTTCGAGGTTGAGGAGTCCGACCCCGACATGGATCTTGAAGAGGTCACTGAGGAAGAAGAGCAGCACCAGCGCGAGCGGCTTGAGGCAGTCCGTGACCGGCGTGACGACGCGGCCGTCGAGGACGCACTTGCGTCCGTCCGGCATGCCGCTCGGTCCGGCGAGAATCTGATGCCGCCGATCATCGACGCCGTCAAAGCGCTTGCAACGGTCGGTGAAATCAGCGACGCGATGCGTGACGTCTTCGGCGAGCACCGCGACGGTGCGCTATAGCCGTTCAGACCGACACGGTCATTGACCCGCGTCGTTCACCGTCGATATGCAGATTGATCACGTCGGCGTAGCGACCGACGAGGCGGCGGCGCTCGCGACCCAGTACGCCGAATTGTTCGCCACCGAGATTGCTCACGAAGAGGTTCGCGACGGGATGGACATCTACTTTCTGCCGGTCGGCGAGACGTACTTTGAGTTCCTCGAACCACTTGATGACGGCCCGATTGCTGATTTTCTCGATCGTGAAGGCCCCGGCCTCCACCACGTCGCTGTTACGGTCGACTCGGCGGTCGATGCGCTTGACCGAGCTCGTGCGCTGGGTATCGAGCCGATTGACGACCAGCCTCGTCCCGGCGCATGGGGACATGATGTCGCATTTCTCCATCCACGGGATACGGGAAGTGTCTTGCTTGAGTTTGTCGAACACTGACATCGTACCGCCGGCCGTCTATCGCTTGGGGTGGGCCCACCGACGGCAATACCGACTCTTTTTGGAGAGTGATTCCATACTGCGGATAGACAAATGACCGCGGACTCGCACACCTACGATATCGTCGTCGTCGGGGCCGGTACGGCCGGCACGTTCGCCGCTGTGACGGCCGCCCAGGCCGGGGTCGATGTCGTCATGCTCGAACGGAAATCGGAGTCCGAGGCTGGCCACATCGCCTGTGGTGACGCGATCAAGGGTGCAGAGACATTCCCCGATGTCATCGATCGGGAGCACCTCAGAGCGGAGGCCTTCTCGAATCCGAACATCACGCGCGCGGTCTTTGGCAATCCTGACAGTCAAGAGGCGATTGATATTCCCTTCGGCGAGGACAAATCAGGCGTTGTTCTTGATCGCAAACGCTACGGCGAGGTGCTCATCGAGGAGGCCGACCGTTCCGGAACCGACGTCCACTACAACACCGTCGTGACGGATGTGATTCAAGAGGGCCAACGCGTCACAGGGGTCCGTGCTCAACAGGCGGGTGAACCGGTGACCTACGAAGCCGAGGTGGTCATCGACGCCACCGGGGCCTTCTCGGTCTTACAGGACAGCGCTGACCTTACCGGCACCACCTTCGATACCGCGGTCAACTTCCGGCAGTACTGTTCGGCCTACCGCGAGGTCATCGAGGTTGACGAGCCGGTCGAATACGACGACGCAATCGTCTTTAAGCCGACTGAAGAGCTTGGCTATCTGTGGTACTTCCCGCGATCGCCCACGGAGATCAATGTCGGTCTGGGCTTCCAGATGACTGAAGACCCGATGGAGCTTGTCGATGTCCTCCGGGCGGATCTTGAGGCGCGTCCGGAGTTTAAGAATGCTCGCGTTGTCGATAAGCTCGGAGCCGCCCTTCCGACCCGCCGACCCTATGATTCGGCGGTGGCTCCCGGATTCATTGCTGCAGGCGACGCTGCCGCCCATGTGAATCCCACGACCGGCGGTGGAATTCCCGGTGCCGCAAAGGCGGGTACCTGGGCGGCGGAGTACGCCGTTGAGGCCATTGCCGATGGTGGACCGACCGAGGAGGCTCTCTGGGGGTACAACCGCGATGTCATGACCGACTTCGGCAAGCGGTTCGCAGCGATGGACCTGTATAACATCTGGGGCACCGCACACGACATCGATGAACTCGTTGATGTCGTCACCGCGGTTCCAGGTCAGCAACTCGTTGATGCCGTCGGTCGAAGCGGCACTGCGTCAATGGGTCCGTTGTTGAAACTCCGGACGCTGTTTGAGACCTTCGGCCACTGGGGGCTGTTGTACGAACTCTATCAGATCCACGAGATTGCCAATGATCTCAAGGCCGTCTACGAGGAGTACCCGGCCTCGCCCGCGGAGTTCTCGTACTGGCAGGATCGCCGCGATCAGCTCATGGATGACGTCTATGCGGTTTCTGGGGCGACTCCGAAGTACTGAGACTATTCGAACTCATCAGCGGTGACACGCACGACAATCGTCTCCTCGACGTCTCGAAGATCGTAGGTCGGCAACGTGTCATCGGTCCGTCGGGCGTACAGCGGCTCGACTGGGCGTCCCGGTGCTGGACCATCGATTCCGTATATTTTGATGTATTCTCCGGTCTCCTCGGGCGTGCATGTCTCATTGCGCACGGCGCGTGCCAGCGCAGCCGAGAGCCACTCGTCGGTGTCGATCGAAGGCTCACGTACTAGTGCGAGATCGGTCACGCGCTTGAGGTGCCACTCAAGATCGTTCAACAGTGCAACGGCACTGCCGAGGCTGACCGTGTCGAGACCGATCGCGTTGGCAAACGGCTCACGGAGGTCGTAAGTCGCGAGTGCTGCCCCGGCGGTCTCACTGGTCAAAAGCGCCGACCGTAGGTCGACGTCGTCCGTCCCGATGAGGGCCACCTCGGTCACAAATGGGCGTAGACCGGTCGCGAACTTGTTGATTTCGTCACGCTCTATTGGGCACGTTCGACGCGTTCACGGTGTTGTGGCGTCAGACCAGTGTCAGACTGAGGGAGAAACATAATTACCCTGCGGGATAAAATGGCGCGCAAATGGACTCGATTATCGATGAGGCGATCGAAGAAGCCGAAGAGGGGCCCGACTCCGCGGATGAGTCGGAGCCGACATCCGACCCGTCGAACTCCTCTGAGTCGATGACCGACGAGGAGTTGCGGTCAGTCCTTGACGAACTTGAGACGAACATTACCGTCGTCGGGTGTGGCGGTGCCGGGAGCAATACGATCAATCGGATGGAAGAGGAGGGCATCCACGGCGCGCGGCTGATCGCGGCCAACACCGATGTCCAGCACCTCGTCGAGATCAACGCCGACGAGAAGATCCTGATGGGACAGGAGAAAACCGGCGGCCGCGGTGCCGGCTCACTCCCGCAGGTCGGCGAGGAGGCGGCCATCGAGAGCCAGGACGAAATCCTCCAGTCACTCCGTGGGTCGGATATGGTCTTTGTCACCGCCGGCCTCGGCGGTGGCACCGGCACCGGTGCAGCGCCGGTTATTGCAAAAGCGGCACGTGAGTCGGGCGCCCTGACGATCGCGGTCGTGACGACACCATTTACCGCTGAGGGTGAGGTCCGTCGGACCAACGCCGAGGCCGGCCTTGAGCGACTCCGCGATGTGGCCGACACCGTCATCGTAGTGCCGAATGATCGGCTACTTGACTCGGTCGGCAAACTTCCCGTTCGACAGGCGTTCAAGGTATCCGATGAGGTACTCATGCGGTCGGTCAAGGGAATCACCGAGTTGATCACCAAGCCTGGACTGGTCAACCTTGACTTCGCCGACGTCCGGACCGTCATGGAGCGCGGGGGTGTCGCGATGATCGGACTGGGTGAGTCCGACTCCGAGGCCAAGGCCGAGGACTCCGTAAAAAGTGCTCTCCGCTCGCCCCTGCTGGATGTCGACATCTCGGGGGCGAACTCTGCACTGGTCAACGTTACCGGTGGTTCCGACATGGCCATCGAGGAGGCTGAAGGTGTTGTTGAGGAGATTTACGACCGGATTGATCCTGACGCCCGGATCATCTGGGGTACGTCCGTTGATGAGTCCCTTGATGGGGCGATGCGGACGATGGTGGTCGTTACCGGCGTTGAATCACCTCAGATCTACGGTGGAGACACCCAGCCCGAGATGGGTCCGGCAGCCGGTGCCGGCGGCACCGACGCGACCACAACGAACCCTAGTGACGACATCGACTTCGTCGAATAACCCGCCGCTTCGATACGCCATCGATTCGAGCCCTCCGGAGTGCTATCTGGGTCCCACCCGATCAACAAATAAAAGAACGCCTGTTGTCTACGTTTACATAGGAGTATGAATATCCCGACCGACCTCTCATCGTACGTCCGGGTGCTGAAGATGGCGAGTACGCCCTCCTGGACAGAGTTCTCGCGAACCGGTTCGATTGCCGGAGCCGGTATCCTGCTGATTGGCGCGCTGGGCTTTCTGATGTTCCTGCTGATGAACCTCCTTCCTGGGTGATCGAATGCCAATCTACGCCGTCAAAACGACCGCCAGCCAAGAGCAGACCGTCGCGGATATGATTATCAACCGTGAAGAGGAGTCGATTCACGCCGCCCTGGCTCCCGACTCGTTGACCTCCTACGTCATGGTTGAGGCCGACTCGGGAGCTGTCTTCGACCGTATCCTCGATGAGATTCCACACGCGCGTGATGTCGTGCGCCGTGACGGCGATCCCGCCCCGAGTGACTTCTCCGAGGTCGAACACTTTCTCTCGCCGACCCCCGATGTCGAGGGAATCGCCGAGGGTGATATCGTCGAGTTGATCGCCGGGCCGTTCAAGGGTGAGAAGGCACAGGTTCAGCGCATCGACGAGGGCAAGGACCAGGTCACCGTCGAACTGTACGAGGCGACGGTCCCCATTCCGGTGACGGTGCGCGGCGACCAGATTCGCGTTCTCGACAGCGACGAGCGATAAATCCCGGTCAGGTCGGGTTGGCGATCTCGTAGGGCACTTCCGCGTCGGTGAGTGGGTCCGTGATGCGACTGACAAGTCCGGTTGTCGCCACCACGGTCACATCGATTCCGCGTCCAGCGGCGTCCGCGGCCACCTCGCCGGCGGCGAACCGGGTCGCCGGCTCAATCCCCGCCTGATCGAGTGCCACGACCGCCTCAACGCCGGCGGCGACGACGAGATCGCTCCCAGCACAGTACTCCTGTAGCACCTCCGGATCGACGTTCCGGCTCCCGCCCGTCCCGATTGCGGGCACCTGCAGCACGACTACCTCCCCGGGATCAAGGTCAATGATCCCAGAGAAGTCGGTCACACCGACATCCTCCCCTGTGGCGGCATCGCGGGTTGCTGTCCCGGTCGCGGCCCCGGTCACGTCGGGATCGGCGTGTAATAGTCCGTCAACAAGCGAGAGTGACACCGTCTCGCCCGTCTCAATGTCCGAAAGCGCAATGGCGGCGTCCTCTCTGACGTTCCCGAGAACATCGCCGGTCACGTACTCAAGGTATCGCCGTACCTCCGAGGCCTCGCTCAACAGCCAGTCAACCCCTTCGGTCGTGACTCGGTACCGTGATCGACCCTCTTTTCGGACGAATCCCTCGTCGGCGAGATCCTGCACGTACTCGCTGACCGCCTGACTCGTGATCCCTACGGCATCGGCGATCTCGCCCTGGCTCACTGCCGGCTGTCGGTCGGCGATCTCGACGAGAACGCGAAACCGGGTCGCCGATCGCTGGCTCTCCAACACGTCGGCCATACGCTAGCCACGCCCCCGGTCATTAAAAAGTCGCTGCGCTGTCGTCAGGTTCATATCTGCCCGATCCTGAACTGTGTGCGATGGACCCGGGAGCACTGTCCGTCCTCGATACGGTCATCCAGCGACGAGACGTGCTGATCTGGACGTCGATTGCGCTGTTTTTGCTCTCGATCGCGCTTGACGCGGCGGACCGGCGCTCACAGGCAGTGCAGGTGGCCGGCATCAGCTGGGGAGTTTTCGGTCTGTTCTGGCTCGCGATGTTCCCGTTTTTCTATTTTGAGTTTCACAGCCCGCTTGAGGGCCTCTTGAGCCTCGCCGGCGGTCCGCTCTCGTTCTATACCGGGTATCTTCTCATCTCGGGGCGAGATTCTCTGTTGGTGCTCTCGCGTGCCGTCGGGCTCATGGGTGTATTGTATCTCCCGGCGACAACAATCGACCCGCTCAAGACGCTGCTGATTGAGACCGTGGCCGTTCAGACACACTGGGGGATGCAACTGTTCGGTTACAGCCCAGGAATCGTTGAGGCACCAAACGGATATCAGAGCATGTTTGGCTTCGACGGATACAGCACATACATTGTATTATCATGCACCGGCATCGGGAGCATCTCGATCTTTGGCGGGCTTGTCGCGGCGACGGACGCGCCACTGTCCCGCAAGGCCCGAGCGTTTCTCGTTGCCACCGGCGTGATCTGGGTGCTCAACATCGCCCGCAACGTCTTCGTTGGACTCGCCGCCTCCCTTGGCTGGTTTGAGGCCCCCCTGTTCCAGACGCTCACCGCGACCCTCGGTAGCGACGAACTCCTTGCCTCGTACTTTGTGTCGCATCACCTTATCTCTCAGTCTCTTTCGCTCGTCGCACTACTTGCCATCACCCTCCTGGTCGTGCGGATCGTCCCCGGTGCGGTTCATCCGCTTGAGGAGGTGCTGTACGTCCTGACGGGCTCCGAGTATGATCTCGAAGACGCGTTTGGCACCCCAGTACGGGCCGATGGTGGAACCCAGCGCTCGCGTTGAGCTCGCCGATCGGGCGGCGTATCTCCCGACAGCTGACGCGCTTGTCTGTGCGGATCTACATCTCGGACGAGATGATGCCGCCCCCGTTGAGTTACCACTCGGCGAACGAACGCGTCTACCCGACCGGATCGACGCACTTCTTGATCGGTTCGACCCGGCCGAACTCGTACTCGCGGGTGATATCGTTCACGCCTTCGGTGACGTTCCTGACCACGTTGAGGATACGCTCGGTCACCTGATCGACGCAGCGGATGCCGCCGGTGCCCGTCCTGTTCTTCTTGAGGGTAACCACGACACGATCCTATCATCAATCGCACCGGTTTCACTGAAATCCTCCCACCGACTCAACGACGACACACTTGTCGTTCACGGACACGAATCTCCTTCCAATGTGAGTGACGTTGACCGGATCGTGTTTGGCCACGTCCATCCCGCGATCGTGATCGAGGGACGTCGTCGCCCGTGTTATCTCCGCGATGCCGACGCGACGCCGACGCGACTTGTTCTCCCGGCGTTCAATACCCTTGCCCCTGGCACGCCACTCAATGATACTCGAAGTAGCGATCTCCCGTCACCATTGCTTGATCGGACGACCTCGGCCCGTCCGATCGTCTGGGATCCGGATGCGGATGAGACACTCTGGTTTCCACCGCTCCCGTCGTTTCGTGAGATGCTCTGATCAGCCTCTCCGTGTCGGTCTCATTTCACTAGGAGACGACCGTCTGCCCAACGACGGCTGCTGCGTCCTGTCCGCTCGCGAGTGCGCCCTGTAGTGACGACCAGCGCGTATAGTCCCCGGCGAGATAACATCGACCCGACGGAGCGTCGATCGCTGGGAGGGTGTCGTGGACGCCCGGTGGCTGATCAAACTGTGCGAATGCAATCCGGTCGGTGGCGAGCACTTCGAGACTGTCGAACTGGCGGTCGTGATACCACGCGGCGAGCGTACGACGAGTGTGCTCCGCGAGGGCGTCGGTGTTGGCACTCGGCTCACCCAAAAAGGTCGCCGAGAGGAGCGCCCGTTCTCCATCGGCGTACTCTGGGGCGACCCGTGAGAGTGGGGCGATGTGATTCGGCGCGTCGTCTGCTACGTTGAGCATGAGTCGTTTTCCTGTCGGTGCCACCGACTGCGGCAACGCGTAGTACTGGGTTGTACACCCGCGTCCCTCGGTCGGAATAGCCTCGATACCGGTGAGTTCGGCAGCTGTCGGCGGATCGGTGGCGACGATGACGGCATCGGCGGTGATCGATTCGGTTGGCGTCTCGATCGTCGCTCCATGTGCGTCCGCGTATATGTCGCTGACGCGCGTGTCGCAGACGATATCGACACCGGCCTCAGCCGCGGAGGTGGCAAGCTGTGCTGTGATCGCTCCCATCCCCTCAGCCGGAAGTGCTGTCGCCCCCGTTGCGAGGGCGCCGAAGGTGTACTCGAAGACCCGCTTTGAGGTTGTCAGCGAGCGGTCCAGCGTGATGCCACCATAAAACGGGGCCGCAAACCGTTCAACGAACGCCTCCGAAAATCCCTGACGATACAGATAGGTACTGATCGTTGTGTCCGGCTGCTCGAAGAGACGCTCATTGTTAGTCCCTGCCAGCCGGGCGCGGAGTTCGAGTACGCGTGCCTTGTCAGCGGTGGTTATCTCGCGGTTGCGCACTGATCCAAGGAGTCCACCCGGATCCCGTAGCGGATCGGATAACACCGACCGATGTCCTGGTCGTGCCAGCACCGCACCAGGTGCGAACCGCCGAAGATCGAGACCGAGCAGATCAAGCTCCTGTCTGACCGCCGGATAGCCCGTCTGTAGTACCTGGAATCCCCGATCGAGCGTAAAGCCGTTTTGTTGTCGTGACCGAACCCGTCCGCCGACGGTTGGCCGCGCCTCAAGGACGCGGACATCTGCACCGGCGGTCGCCAGTCGTCGCGCAGCGACGAGCCCGGCCGGGCCCGCGCCGACGACGACGATTCGTTCCATGTGACTGCTCTGGGGAGGGCCGGTCAAACCGTTTGCCTTCGGAGGGCTTAATCCCCGGCACGGCTGGTATCATGGTATGTCTGTGCGCGCATTCGAGTGTCTCGCGTGCGGTCACACCCAGGTCTCCGCCGATTCACCTCGGTGTGACACCTGTGGCGGGCCGCTTGATCCGATCTATCCTTACGATGATATCGACCCAGCGACCCTTACTGTCACGGACCCCGCCTCAATGTGGGCGTTCGATGCCGTGCTTCCTACCACCCGGTCTGCCGCGGTATCGATGGGCGAGGGTGGAACGCCGCTTGTTGATGCC
>Ga0207714_1000105_pt1 | contig 50808 bp, 46 predicted proteins | sample PonA232FremontCA_2_FD_187270 | JGI IMG/M metagenome (GOLD analysis project Ga0207714, IMG submission 187270) | Marine sediment microbial community from Fremont, CA, USA - Pond A23 Sediment 2 (SPAdes) | ecosystem: Environmental > Aquatic > Marine > Unclassified | place: USA: Fremont, California... | reverse complement strand
GGAGTGCCGGGATCTCCTCGGCGTCACCGTCGGCGGACGGGCTGTCGTCGGTGGTGATGAGATACCGGCCGTCGTTGAGCTGGACAACCGCCTCGTCATCTGCGATTGAGAGGTCGTCTGGTGTCAGGATATTGTCTGAGTTATTATCAGTCATCTGTTGTTTCTTTACCCTCAGTTAGACCGAGACTGTGTGCTTATTTAAGATAACTTCGGACTCATTCGCTCCATACGCTGTTAATGCTCCAGACTGGCCGACAAAGGTGACCTGTACCTCTCCCCCAACACTCAATGAGGACGGATTTGGACTTGGTCCGTCTATGGTAACTACGACTTTCTTCTGTTCTTCCGTCGAGGATAGAATGGTATCGCTACCAGTGGAGCAACACCTCACGTTAGGGCTACTTTTTTTATGTCGCACTCGAAGAGTTGTCCTGAGCACGGAACAGCAGCGTCGGAGTCCCCGGTCAGCGCGGCCTGACCTCGACACCAAAGGGGGTGTTTTTGAGCAGGATAGCGAGGGCTGCTTTCGGTCAGTGCTCTCCAGCGACAAGGTTGACGTACCAGCACACCAGCGACTTGAGGGCCCCGGGGGATGTCGTTGGTATCGGCCACGATGATGCTCTCGGCATCGTCGGCGTACATTAGCTACGAGGGCGTGTGCACCTGTGAGGTCGGCAAGGTCGGTGCACGCGCCCAAGGGAGCCTCCATAACTACCCGACCGTCGCACTTGTCTACTCGGTGGTTGCCAAGTGGTTGCGAACTTGGATCACCGTCCGGCGAGGCTCTCTTCTCCCCATCGGTGCGCACCACTCGTCGCTGGTCGTCCAGTTTGTGGACGTGTTCTTCGATCGGTTCGAGTTCGTCTAGCAGTTGAACGCCGTTGGGATTATCCTCTGTCATTCTTATGAAAGAATCGGGATTGCACGTTCGATGAGCCGCGCGACCGGAAGAAGATACTGCCGGTCGGCGGCGAAGTACTCAAGTCCAGTAAAGGCCAGAAATAGCGCCATCCCTGCTACCGCCAACCCGAGCACCAGAGCACCGATCCAGTCGTCGTTTGGGCAGACGACGAGCCAGAGGACCAGCCCCGCTGCGACTGCGAGGTTCACCAGCGCGTGGGTCTGCATCAGGGTTCCGACGGTCGGCTCAACCGCCGCGAACGCGATGACCCAGATGGTACCGCCGACTCCTGCGGCGAGCAGCGATGTTACCGTGACTCGTCGCGGGGCGCTTCGAACCACTCGACGGACCGGGGCCAGCCGAACCACACCGTAAGCAAGCAGCGGCACGATCGGAACGAGATACCGGACAGTGATCGTTGAGTGAAGTGGGAGCCGCGGAAGGTGAGGTAGCGTGAACAGGACAATAAAAACGAGCGCGAACAGGTCAGTCGCCCGGCGTGGGTCCCCGGTATCTGGCAGGTTCGCCACAAGGCGCTCTGGAGACTGTCGTAGCCAGATAACCGGAGCTGCCAGCAGACCAGCCAAGATCGGGGCGGACTCAAGCAACGCCAGGTCGATTGTCTCGCCGCCGGTTTCGGTGTAGTCGACTCCTGAAATCCGTCCGCTGCGGAGGAAGACGTGGTAGAGGCGCTCCGGCGACAGCGCGGCTACTCCCTGCTTGACTCTAGCCGCCGCCCGGAACGAGAGGTCCACCCCGATGGTGGCCGTACTGGTCAGTAATGAGACAGCGGCCTCTAGTAGGCTACGCGATGTCCCACTCTCAGACCCCGAAGCAGCCGACGGCGATCGCTCGACGGCGGTTGTGCCTGACGCGTTCGCCCGGGTCGCCGCACTACGACTTGGATCGACGGTGTTGGGATCTGTAAGTGACTCAGATGAAGATGGCGGCGCCGGTGTCGCCGCACTACGACTTGGATCAACGGCGTTGGGATGGCTCCCGGCCAACTTCGGGTCGAGTGCCAGTTGATCGCCGGCGGCATGCGCAGTGAGCAGTCGGGGGGGCACCAGCGGGTTCCCAGCGACGGCAGCGTTGGTCAGTAAGAACGGGAGCAGCGATACTGCCAGCGTAACGGCCGCGGGGGCAAGCGAACGGAGATTGTTTTGTTGGCTCGTCGTCAAGTCGGCTGGGACGAGCGCGACGAGCAACAGGAACCCCTCTGGGGCGCTGACCCACGCTGTGAGCCCGACCGGTAGATACATCATGGCCCGGTCGCGGACCCGGCCGCTGTAGCGGCTCCGGGCGAAGAGATAGGCCGTGAGAATGATCAAAAACGCGGTGATGACGTGTCGTTTGGGGATTGTCGCCCAGAAGCTGACAGGGCCGAGCAGAAGCATCCCGATCCCGGCGGCGACGCCAGTCCGACGGTCGTACAGCAGGCTGACCAGGAGATACGAACCTGCGACGAGGCCCGCGGCGGCGAGCACGGTCACTATCTGAAGCGCTACAATCGGCAACAGCCGCGGCGCGAGCGCCGTGGCGAAGGCGACATTAGCGATGAACGCGAGAGTTCCGATAGCGATACCGGCAGTGCGGAACCGCGACCGCCCAAAGTGAGTCGCGAGCCGACTGCCGAGGCCGGCGATACAGAGGCTCCAGGCCCCAGCGAGCAGGGGCCGCGGCGCCGCGACTGTCGAGACGCCTTCCAGCAGGTAGAGGATGGGGAGCGCCGCGATAACATGACCGTAGTTACGGCCGTAGAGCTTCCCGTCGGCAACGTAGACACCGGGCGTTGCGGCATCCGCGGGGCCGAAGTATACTTTTTTGAACGCTAACGATCCCTCGGCAAGGTTGGCGAGTGCGTTCGCGACCGCTACCGTGTCAACAATAAACACATCGACCCGCCAGGACGCGCCAAAGAGAACAAGCGCAGCGAGAACCAGCGTCGTCGCGGGTGAGTCGGCCGCGCGGCCCACCGCCTTTGTGAGTCGGTGGCACTGCAGCCACCCGCAGGAGGCATCAGACATCGCTTGTCACGCTGAGCTCCCCGTTGTGGAGGGTGTAGGTTTGCCCGTCAACGGCAGCAGTGACCCGCAACGTCGCGGTCGGGGTGGAACCGGGCGCGTCAGTGCCGAGCGCGTCGACGGTGAGTGGTTTGGCGACTGTTCGCGTTTCGCCGGCCGGGACGACGACGGTCCGGTTCGAGGACCGGTTGCCGACCTGCAGCCGGTATCGAAGCGCGACGGGGTCGGTCCCCGCAGCGACGGTGACGGCCACCGGCTCCGTCGAGATGGTACCATCGGTGGCCGTCGCAGTGTCGGGCGTTTCGTTGACGACGTATGAGAACCGCTCGGAAACTCTTAGGTCGTTGGTTTCGACGAAACCGTCGAAGACCGGTTCCTCAGCGCTCGAATCGCGCGGAAGGTCGACCGCGGACACCGCCGGACCGAACGCGACTGCCGTGAGGACCACGGCCGCCGCGAGCGCGACCGTCGGTGCACGATCGATGGTCATCTGCCTAAACCGAGACGTAGTCGCCGGTGAGGACGTCTGGAATGTTCACGCCGTAGACCGTCGACGCACCGGACTGGTCGACGATCTTGAGGTCGACGTTCGAGCCCGCCGAGAGGTCGCTCCCTCCCTCGACTTGATTGGCATCGATCGTGAGCCGCACGCGGTCACTGCTGCTTGAGAGCACTTCGGGAGTGTCGGTGGTGGAAATGCCCGTGACAGTGAATGCACTGGAGTCAAGCGAATCGCTCTCACTCAAGGTCGCAGAGCTCGAACTGCTCGTGTACTGGATCGTCGCGTCACGGAGGTCGATCGGGTCCGCTCCCGGCGACTTCTTTACGACCAGCTCGATCTGCTCGACGCCGTCAGTGTCGTCCGACGCCACCCCGGTCGCGGAGATGACCTCGACCTGGTTGGAGACTTCTGCCTGTGCGTCTGCGCCGGTATCAGACGCCCGGGATTCGAGTTGCCCGGACGTGTCGATCAGGACCCCGGCCGCGACTGCGGCGACCAGCACCAGCGCGATGAAGATGATCAACGTGCCGATGCCGACCTGCCCGCGGTCGTCATCGGATCGGAGGCTATCCATCATGTGTTATACCTCCACGTACGTGCCCGTCAGAACGTCCGGGACGTTCACGCCGTAGACCGTCGACGCACCGGACTGGTCGACGATCTCTAACTGGGCGTCACCACCTTCACTGAGCGGCGACAGCCCACTCGTGTCATCAATGTCAATCGTAATATCCGCCCGGTTGTCGGTGTTCGATAGTGTCGTTTCTCCAGAGAGGCTGAATTCGTTGCTGGTTAGCGTTTTTGAGCTGCTGTCGCTGGTGTACTGGATCGTTGCTTCGCTGAGGTCAATCGGGTCGGAGCCCGCCGACTTCTTCACGACCAGTGTAATCGTGTCGACATTACTGCTGCTGCTGTCGATCGTTCCGGTCGCGGAGATAACGTCGACCTGATTCGAAACCTCTGCCTGTGCGTCTACGCCAGTATCGGACGCCCGGGACTCGAGTTGCCCGGACGTATCGATCAGAACCCCGGCCGCCACGGCGGCGACCAGTACCAGCGCGATGAAGATAATCAACGTGCCGATGCCAACTTGTCCGCGGTCGTCTGTGTTTGTGGGTATCATTGCTTCTGCGCTGTCGGGGCTCCCACAGCGTCCAATCGAATGTTGTCACTTGGGTGACTTAGGTACAAGACCAAATTCACGACTGGATTCCAGTCTCGTTTCGAGTCTCGAAACGGACCGCGAAAGCGGACGACGACATATGAATCGGCCGGTGGTATCTTTCCTCGAATACACCACTCGCGATATTCCCAGCCTTTCGAACGATGGTTAATCTTACAGAACTCTTGAGCGGATCCGACGGAGAGGAGACATCTGAGAACCCGCCGAGTGCCGATGATGATTCAGACGACATGGCGCTCGATCCCGCTGACACGGAACCGACGGCAATCGAGCCCCCAGCGACCGACGATACTGAATCTGAGCACGACGGGCCGACTACCACAGAACTGCAGGCCCGGGTGACGGATCTTGAGGATGAGCTTGAGGACACCTCTGATGAGATCCGCCGGCTGACTACCTCCCAGGACGAACTCGGTGATACCGTTGAAGAGATGAACGACACGCTGCGTGAGCTCGCCGGGATGTACGACGAGGCGATGGCGGCAAACAACCCCTTCATTGATACCCCAGAACACGACTCCCCGGCGGAAGCGACCGCTGACCCTGACTCGGTACCCGCAGATGATGAGTCACCGGAGCCAAGCGACGATGCTGTTGTTTCCTTTGAGGATCTTATCGAGGAGGATAGCTCCACAGACAACGACTCACCATCCGCTCCTGGGACAACAGAGCCCTCTGAGTCTCCGACACCATCCACTGATACCGCCCACTCAGAGCCGCCGATGGACGCTGCCGTGACCCTTGAGACGGTCCCCGAGGGATACGCCGCGGATGTCCTGCTGCTTGAGTGGTTATCAACGCTCACGGCTGTTGGTGGGCCTGCAGGCGCCTTGCAGGCAATCGATCATTACGAGGAGGTTGGCTGGATCTCAACGACCGTTCGGCGTCACCTGATCGACCTGCTCGGTGGTCCTTCCCTCGATGTTTTCGTTGATCCGACCCAGCCCGACGAACCGACCGCACGACAGCACGCCCAGTCATATGAGTATCTACAGGCTCTTCAGGTCCTTCAGGATCTCTGAGGCCCTATGGGCTTTAGCATCAGCGGCTCGACGGTCGTGATCTTCATCGGGTTGCTGGTGAGTGCAGCAACACTGTATCCCGCACTCGACAGCGCCCAGGAAGCGCGGGTCGATGCCATTGACGACAAATCAGAACGCATGTTGGTCACCACGAACACCGCAGTCACAATCACGGACACCGACGACGCTAATGGACTCACTGTCACGGCCAGGAACACCGGTGCGACTGCGCTTGACGTCGGTACGGTTGACCTTCTCGTTGACGGCACCTACCGTGTTCCCGACACCACCGCGGTTGCGGGGGACACCGAGACGAGCACCTGGCAGCCCGGTGAGACGCTCGAACTCACCGTCTCAGGTGTGTCGAACCCGGATCGAGTCAAGATCGTTACTGGCCCTGGTGTAGCAGCCACAACAGAGGTGACCTGATATGGCAGGGAGCTCAATCTCAGAGCTGATTCTCTTCATCGCCGCGTTAAGCGTTGCGGCGACCGTCTCTGGCGTGATGATTACGACCGTCGGCGGGATCGCGACGGCCGTTGACGACCGTGGAACGAACGTCGCAGGCGACATCAACACCGACATCGAAATCATCAGCGATCCTGGAACCGGTGCTGTGTACGACGACACCAGAGCGAACGAACTCCACCTGCTGGTGAAGAACACTGGCGAGCGTGACTTCCCGGGCACCGGCGCGGCTATTGAAGTGCTCGTTGACGGTCGGTACGTTCCGAGTGACGCCTATCGGACCACACTGATGGCGGATGCATCGTCCTTCGATGACGGCGCAGTTCTTCGGATTGCGGTTGACCCCGATGCAACCAACAACATTGACAGCCCGCTTGCTACCGGCGATCACACTGCTACGGTGATTGTCCGGTCCGAACGAGAGACGCTTGAGTTCCGGGTATGACACACCTCTCACTTGGCCTTGGCGACCGGGATCAGGTTCGCACGTCACTCGGCGGGAGCATTCCTGCTGGGAGTCTCGTCGTCATCACCGGCGGGACAGGCACAGGAAAGTCGGTCTGGACCTCGCGGTTGGCTTATGGCTTTCTTAGTGAGGGACACGACGTGGGCATGGTCTCAACGGAGATGCCCGCCCGCTCGTATATTGACCAGATGGCCTCGCTCTCGTACGACGTTGTTGATGCACTGCTTGAGGATCGACTTCGGTATTTCCATGCGCCTACCCACCAGGATCGGTCGCTGATACGACCGCTTGTCCGTCCAGGCCCACACTGGGATGGCGATGTCGTCTGTGTCGACGCCTTCAGCGCACTCCTTACTGCCGATCCAGACCTTGTCCACGCCTTCGACGCGGGAGAGGCTGCCGCCGTTACCCGGCGAGTCCTCGCCCGCCTCGCAACGGCCCGCTCTGATGGAACTGTTCTCCTTGTAACCGTCCACCCCGACGCCGTGCCTGAGGCGGTCTATCGGACGATCACCTCTGCGGCGGATGTCTACTTCGAGTTACAAACCGCCGAGGTCGGCCAGTCATTGCGACGGAGCCTTGTGGTCCGGCGGTTCCTTGAGATGCCAGAGCCTGTTGATGACACGGTAGGCTTCTCGGTCGAACAGGGCCGTGGAATCGTCATTGAATCGCGGACAATCGCCTAATTATGAGTGCACGTCCCCAGGCTAGTGAGCAACTCCGACAGATCGCTGGCGAGTACGACCATCTTGAAGCGCACCTCGCCGAGTACTACGCCGAGACCGGCGTGTTCCCGGAGTTCGCAACCGAACCGCGGGACGAACACGAGAGTGACACTCCAAATCTGCTGTATCCTGCTGAACCGCCGATTTTCGTTCACATCCACGCCCGCAGTGGCGAGGACATCACCTACGAGTGTGTCGAACCGAGTCTGTCTGCCACCGAGCAGGACATCTACGAGGATCTGCGCAGTCGTCTGCTAGATCGCTCGGCGTCGAAGCCAGCGCCGAGTGCGGACCAACAACTCCAGTCCTACATCGACTCGCTGCTGGAGGACCTCGTGGTGGTCGGCGAGCGTAATGACACGTCGTTACTCGAACGAGTGCGTGCGCGGATCAATCCAATCAGTGACACTCTGTACGTCGACGAGCAGACATACGATCACCTCCGGTACCTACTTCAGCGGGACATCTCGGGGTTAGGGCCGCTTGAACCCGTGATGGCTGATCCCGCTAACGAGGACATCCACGTGATTGGTCCACACGCCTGTTATGTCGATCACGGGGTCTTCGGAATGCTTGAGACGACCGTTAATTTTGGCGATATCGAGCGGTTCAACAACTGGCTGCGGAACATGGGCGAGCGGATGGACCAGCCGGTGTCGGACTCTGATCCGATTATCGACTCGACGCTGCCTGATGGCTCGCGGATCAACATCATCTACTCCGACGATGTCTCCGTCAAGGGCCCATCGCTGACGATCCGGCAGGGCGAGGAGATGCCGCTATCGATCTTTCAGATCACCAAGTGGGGAACGCTCTCGCCCGAACTCGCCGCGTACCTCTGGTTGTGCATGGAAAACGAGCAGACCGTGTTTGTCGTCGGCGAGACGGCTTCGGGGAAGACGACGACGCTCAACTCGATGCTGTCGTTCATCCCGCGTGATCACAAAATCTACACCGCCGAGGACACCGCAGAGGTCACGCCACCGCACGACAATTGGCAACAGTTGTTGACCCGTGAGGGCGGCGACGAGGGGGCCGCCGTCGATATGTTTGACCTTGTCGCAGCAGCGTTACGATCCCGCCCGGATTATATTGTCGTCGGCGAGGTCCGCGGCGCGGAGGCCCAGATGGCCTTCCAGGCCGCACAGACGGGCCACCCCGTGCTGTTGACCTTCCACGCTAGTGATATTGTCTCGATGGTCCAGCGGTTTACCTCGAATCCGATCAACGTTCCCGAGACGTTCATGGATAACTGCGACGTGGCGCTGTTTCAAAACCGCGTCAAGCAGGGCGATGATATTCTCCGGCGAGTAACGAGTGTCCGGGAGATCGAGGGATACTCGAGTCACGAAGGTGGGGTGGTCACCCGCGAGGCTTTCTCGTGGGATCCCCGCGACGATACGGTTGCGTTTACCGGCCGAAACAACAGTCATGTCTTAGAAAACCAGATCGCAACGCTTCTAGGATACGAGGACACCCGCGACATCTACGATGAGCTGGACCGCCGGGCGGAGATCATCCGTCGGCTAATCGACGACGACGTGACCGGCTATCACGAGGTGAATCGGGCGATTGAGACGGTCCAACGCGATGGCGTCGAGGCGCTTGATATCGACGTGTATGGGCTGACACGATGAGCACAGACACCTCAGATCCGGATCGGATGACCGCCGCACAGCAGTTTCTTACGGACCTTATCGACGGCTACCGTCACCTCGACACCTCACCGCGGCGGTACGCCCTCACCAGTATCCTTCCCACGGTTCTCCTCGCGGTGTTACTGGTGGTGTTGACACTCCTTACGATTCCGACGCCGATTGTTGTTGTTCCAGTGGTGCTGTTAAGCGGCTTACTCCCTCTTGTTGCCGTGATTTATCCAAAAATCCGCAAGGATCGTCGAAGCCGGCGGATTCGGGGTCAATTTCACCTCTTTTTGACCCATATCACGGTTTTATCATTGACGAACATCGAGCGCGTGGAGGTCTTCCGGACGCTCGCGAAAATCGATGAGTACGGTCCGTTGGCCGATGAAATGGCCCAGATCACCGCCCTTGTCGATACCTGGAACCAGTCACTTGACGACGCCTGTCGGCGCCGATCCCAGCAGGTCTCTTCGGAGATCCTCTCGGATTTCCTCGAACGGATGGCCTACACACTGAGCGCCGGTCAGCCACTCGATAAGTTTCTGGTCAACGAGCAGTCAAGCATTATCAATCAGTTTGCGATCAGCTACGAGGCCGATCTCGACAAACTAGACGTTCTCAAGGAACTGTATCTCTCGCTTGTGATGGCGATGGTCTTTCTGTTGGTGTTCGGGGCGGTGATCCCTATCCTGATTGGTGTCCCGGCGACGGTGATTGTCGGCGGCACCGTTTTGTTGTTTGGTGCTGTCCAGATGGGTTTCATTGTGATTCTCAATTCGGTCGCCCCGCAGGATCCAGTTTGGTTGCGTGAGGGTGGGAACCAGGCGCCGTTACAGATGGTCCGTACCGAGTTGCTTGGTGCACTGGCGCTGACGCTGGTGCTGGCGGTAGGAATGCTTGCTCTTGTCTCAGGGGTGACACCGCTGCCACGAGGTGTTCTTCCTCACCCGCTGTACGTGGCGATCCCAGTCACACCACTGTTGTGGCCCGGGTGGAAAATGCACACGCTTGAGCGGGAGGTCAAACGGCGTGATGACGAGTTTGGCCCGTTTATCCGCGCGCTGGGGAGCGTCGAATCAGTCAAACAAACCTCAACAGCAAACGTACTCAAGACGCTCCGTCAGAAGAACTTCGGCGCGCTTACGACCGATATCAACCGACTGTACCGCCGCCTCCGGGTGCGGATCGATACGACTGAGGCCTGGCGATTGTTCGGTATTGAAACAGGATCGTTCCTAATAAGAAAGTTTGCTGATATGTATGTTGTCGGTCGGCGGATGGGTGGCGATCCCCAACAACTGGGTGATGTGCTCTCAGAGAACTTCGAGCGGGTACTTCAGGTTCGTGAACACCGCGAGCAGCAGGCAACGACCTTGATCGGCGTGATCTATGGAATCACTGCCGCGGCGATGTTTGCGGCGTTCGTTGGACTGGGGGTAGTTGAGCAGATGCTCACTATCACCGACTCTATCCCGGGACAGAATAGCCGATTTATCGGCTCGCTCTTCTCCGCACAGGGTTACCGACTCTGGATAATTGAGCTGCTTATGTTGACCGTGTTGGTGTTAAACGCTCTTTTATCCTCATTGATGATTCGTGTCTCCGATCGGGGACACCTAGTAAATGCCTTGCCTCACTTCGTCGGATTGACCTGGACCGGGGCGATTGTCGCAACGGTCACCCGTCGGGTCGCGCAGGCGGTCATTGGGTGACGTCTCACTCGCGTTCGACGCGCGCAAGCGCATCAGCAAAAACCATTCCAAGAGCGAGGTGCTGGCGCATGGCTCGCCTGAGCTTCTCGGTGGTCATCGCCTTGTCGTCAACGACGTACTGTTTGGTCTGAACGAGTTCCTGCACCTCAAGGGCGCCTGCCTCCTCAAGTGCGTGTAGCGCCGGATAGACCGTTCCCGGACTGAGGTGTGCATCAAAAAGTGTTGCGAGGTCCTGCTTGAGTGCTTTACCGTGGGTCCCGTCCTCCCGAAGTGCAATCAACACGAGCAACAACTCGCTAAGATTGTCCTTGATGATCGCGTCCTCAAGCATGAACGCACTGTCGAACCCGAGGCGGTCAATAACCTCGTCGTAAACCACCTCTGCGTCCTGCTCGGGCAGGAGCCGGACGCCGGTCGTGTCACGGTCGTCGGTGACCGTTTCCTCCGTCACGTCCGCAAGGAGCGTTTCGAGGCTAACCTGGCTCTCACCAGCGTCACCAGCGGACGTTGAAGCCCTGGTCACCCCCCGCTCGCTGTCGGCATCCGAACCCCGTCTCATACGCGTTAGTTGTTATCGCGGGAAATTAAGTACTCCGTTACCAGAATCGGAAATATCGAGTATATGACCAGTTTTTGGGATGATCTTATTGCTTGATGTGACGAGTATGCCTGTTTTCTGAATAAATTTTAGTAATATTCCTATCATGCTACCGATGGCATTCGAAATAGTAGATATTTGATAGTACAGCTGCCAGCACTGGACGGTGGAAGCGAGCGGGCATCGAAGACGGACCGCACTGATCGCTGGCGACCTCGGCTATAGCATTCGGCAGTCCGATCACGGTCGACAAGCAGCCTTAGTTGATCTGCCGTCTTGACGGATCGTTGCTTCCCCAACTGTAGCCGGTAAAGAGATCGCTGATGTCCGATTCGAGACGGTCTGCCTCTGCACACAACTGTTCGAATCGGTCGTCCCCATGAAGTGCGTTGTCGGACTTTTCTGCTGAGAGCAGCTCGATCTTAGCCCGCACGCGACGGTATCGCCGAATCTTCTGTTCATAATCGGCTTCTGTGAGCTGCTCCTCAACGGCCTGCAGGAGCTCTTCGGTGCCCACCGGCTTTGTTAAGTATGACTCAAACGGCAGATCGGCGACATCTAGGTCCGGATCAACCGCTGTCACCATCACTACTGGACAGTCGCACCCGCGTTCACGGATGCGTTCGAGTACCTCGTCCCCATGGAGGTTCGGAAGCCGACGGTCGAGAATAACGATGTCCGTCGTCTTTCCGATTGTCGTAAGTGCCGCCTCTCCGTCTAAGGCCGTTTCGACGGTGTACTCCTCACGGAGTACATCCGCGTATAGGTCGGCAAGGTCCGGCTCGTCCTCAACGACCACTGCCTGTGGGTCCGTGCTCCGCTGGCTCATATTCGTAGTTCTTGTCGGCCGGGTCGTAAAAATGACGCCGCTTCTGGCCTCTCTACGCTCATGCCATTCTCCATCGGTGTCCGTCTCCGGCGACTGCACGTCGTTGTCGGCGACCGATTATGTGTTGTTACCTTCCGGCGAAAAACCAATCTGGAGTGGGTTCGGGCGGATTTGAACCGCCGACCTCCTCCATGTCAAGGAGGTGTCATAACCAGCCTAGACCACGAACCCGCATCGGGCGGACACCCCAATGTATCCGGCACATTCAATTGAAGGTTTCGAATCGTGGAGGCGCCACCCCCCGGATCGCAACTGTTTAACGCGCCGACCCTATTGGCTATCTCATGGCTGATTGCCCACTCGCGGACGAATGCCCGGCTTTCTCCGAGCGCATCCAGGGGATGGGATGCCAGCACTACGGGGACCGCGGTGGCAAGGAGTGGTGCAACCACTACAACCAACCGATTGAGGACCTCAAAACGGCCCCGGTCACCCCCGGTGAGGAACTCGTTGTCGACATCGTCGATATCCACGAGAGCGGCGCCGGTGTCGGCCGGACGGAAGACGGATTTGTTGTCCTCGTTGACGGGGTGCTCCCGGAGGCCCGCGCCCGTGTGCGAATCACGAAGGTTCACTCGAATCACGCCCGGGGCGAAGAACTTGAGCGACTTCCGCTTGAGCCGGACACCGAAGAGGACGCCGATGAGTCGGCGACCGACACAGACGAGGACGCGGCCTCGGAGGACGTCCGCTTGGGCAGTCGCGACAACTTCTGGGGCTCATAAACGGTCGCCCCGTGCACAGGCTCATCACCGACTCCGCACGACACCCATCTTATGTCTAGCGTTGAGGACACCGAGCTCGTTGACACCTTTGAGCAGTTCTTTCGCGAGTACTATCAGGACGCTATCGGCGAACTCGCCCGCAGGTACCCCACCGAACAACGTTCGCTGTACGTTGACTGGGACGATCTCTACCGGTTCGATCCTGACCTTGCCGATGACTACCTTGCTCAGCCCGAGCAGCTCCAAGAGTCCGCCGAGGAGGCCCTGCGGCTGTATGACCTGCCGATCGATGTCTCACTCGGACAGGCGCACGTCCGGGTACACAACCTTCCGGAAACCACGGACATCCGTGCGATCCGTGCCGAGGATGTCAACCGGCTAGTCGCCGTCCGTGGCATTGTCCGAAAGGCCACCGATGTGCGCCCGAAGGTCCGCGAGGCCGCCTTCCGCTGCCAGCGGTGTGAGACGCTCACCCGGGTGCCACAGACCGGCGGCACCTTCCAGGAACCACACGAGTGTCGCGGCTGTGACCGCCAGGGACCATTTCGGCTTGATGAGGATCAATCCGAGTTTGTCGACGCCCAGCGACTGCGCATCCAGGAGAGCCCAGAGGGCCTTCGTGGCGGTGAGACCCCACAGAACATTGATGTTGACATCGAGGACGACATCACCGGTGAGGTCTCCCCTGGCGACCGCGTGCAGGTTGTGGGTGTGTTGCGTCTTGACCAGGAGTCGAACGCCGATTCCCCCGTGTTTGATGTCTACATGGAAGGGGTCGCGATCGATCTTGAGGAAGAGGAATTCGAGGACATGGACATCACCGACGCCGACAAGCAGGCGATTGTCGATCTCTCGAACACCGACGACGTGTACGATCGGATGATCGACTCGATCGCGCCCTCGATCCACGGCTACGAGCGCGAGAAACTCGCCATCGCCCTCCAGTTGTTCTCTGGCGTCACGAAGAATCTCCCCGACGGATCGCGGATCCGAGGAGACTTACACATGCTCCTGATCGGCGATCCGGGTACGGGGAAGTGCGTAAAATATGATACAAAGGTCTCCCTTCCGGACGGAACGCAACCGGAAATCGGTACTATCGTCGAAGAGAACCTTGAGGACCCCACCCCCGTAGACGACGGAGTCTATCAAGAGTGCTCCATCCCGGTGCTGACGACTGATGGTCAACGGGTCGTTCCCGGTACCGCAAGCAAACTCTGGAAGCGACAGGCACCGGATCGGATGTACACCATCCGAACCGAAGGCGGCAAAACGCTTGAGGTAACCCCTTCGCATCCGCTCTTTACACAGACCGGGGGGAAGTTAGAGCCGACTACTGCGTCGGAGTTAGCCGACGGCGATTTCATCGCAACACCGATCGAACCGGACGAGTCGGTCGGCGCCCCGTATGCTCGGCCTGAGGCACCGAACGGGTTACGCACGCCCGAGACGCTTGGGTGCATCACGGAACAGAAGGCCCGCTCGCCCGCCGAGATCGGCGACGCCGAAGCGAACAGTGATGTCGTCCCGAACGTGGGGGGAATGCTCCGGGACATCCGCGAAGCCCTCGCGCTCTCGCAGTCCGACTGCGGCGTCCCCCGGAGCACGTATCAACACTACGAACGCGGGGACCGCAATCCGAGTCGCGCTGCCCTGCACACCGTCCTTGACGCCTTCAGAGCGCGCACGGAGCGGCTGTCGACACTTCGCGAGCGGGTTGTCGACGGCGAGCGGGACGCGATCCTCACCGCCCGCGACGAGCTCGACATCTCGCAGGCAGCGCCGGCCGACGGTATGGACGTCTCCCAGACCGCGACCAGTCACTCCGAGCGACACGTCACCCCCGACGGCGGCCGCGTGACGGACGCAAGGGGGGCCGTCCTTGAGCGACTCGACGCGGCGCTTTCGGTCACGGATAACATCGACCGTCTGCGAGCGCTCGCCGAGAGCGACATCGGGTGGGACCGGATCGACTCAATCGAGGCCGTCGATCCGGAGTACGAGTGGGTCTATGATCTTGAGGTTGAGGGGACACACACGTACATCTCCAACGGCGTCGTCTCGCACAACTCACAGTTGCTGCAGTACATCCGCAACATCGCGCCACGGTCCGTTTATACCTCCGGGAAGGGCTCATCCTCTGCAGGGCTGTGTGTGACCGGCGATACACGGGTCCACACCGACGAGGGATTCGTCCCGATCCGCGATATCGCGACCGCGTATCATCCCGATCCGGTCTCCGAAGAGACGGCAACGACCGCAGAACGCGGCCTCTACACGTACGACCGCGAAGATGGACGCATTGAGGCGACGAAGAGCTCACACGTCTGGCGCATGCCAGAGAAGCCGTGTAGACGCATCGAAACGGCCCACGGAAAACAGCTTGAAGCATCACTCAACACGCCTGTTCTTGTTCGCGACGCCGATGGCGTCGAGTGGCGACCAATTTCTGCGGTTACTCCCGGCGTGTCGGTTGCTGTCCCACAGTACCGACATATTGACCGGTCCTCTCCCTCGATCCGGGATGTCATCGGACGCACCGACGAGCGGGTGAAGCTGGGTTCGGAGTCCGTTGAGTTCATCCGGACACGCCTGCGTGAGGAGCATGACACGCTGCGCGATGCGGCTTCGGCCCTTGATCTTCCAGAGGCGGTCATCAACGACTCGCCGTCGAATCACTCCCTACCGCTTGACACACTCGACCGGATTCTTACAGCGATCGGTGCCGACCGCGACGATCTCGACATCGGCCGCGTGCTGTCTCCTCGCGAAGACGACATTGTGATTCCGGATGCATTCAATGCCGACCTCCTGTACCTGCTTGGGCTCGTCTTCGGCAACGGCGACGTGGCGGATCCAGACCGGGAAGGCGGCCACGTCCGGATCTCGAACGCCGATGAGGCCCTGCTCCAACAGGCTGCAACGATCATCGAGGAGCAGTTCGACGTGTCCGTCGAGATCAACTCCCAGGCGGATCGGGTCCCAACGCTTCGGCTTCACAGTGTGACTATCGCACGGTTCTTCCGTGCACTCGGTGTGGTGTCACCACAGGCCGACCGCAAACTTCCTCCCCAACTCACGACGGCGAACCACGCCGACGCGTTCCTCCGTGGACTGTTCGACGCAACCGGCACGATTGGTTCGCATGCCGACGGTGGGGTGAGCGTTCAGCTCTCGATGGGCAGTCCGGAACTCGTAGCCCAGGTTCAGTTGATGCTTGAGACGTACGGGGTGCGTGCGCGAATACGTGAATGCGACCGACAGAACTCGCCCGTCCATTCGGATGGTGACGATCCCGACGCTATGTCGGCTCAGACACATCTCACGATCTACGGACAGCATGTCACCGCGTTCGCCGACGAAATTGGATTCAACTCCAGCGCGAAGGCGGCAGCGCTTGCGGAGATGATCCAAGAGGCGGATTATCGCAATGCATCCGGTCCGTCTGGAGATGCACTTGCGCTCCCTGACGGTGCGGGCACCCGGAGCCTTCCACTCTCCCGTGACGAGGAGCCAAGCGAATCCCGGCCGCTGATCGATCTCGACACCGGCGATCGCGCCGCAACCGCCACGAAAGCGGCCAATTCGGATCTGTGGTGGGATGAGGTAATCGAGGCATCCGACACTGGCGAAAAGGAGGTATTCGATCTTACGGTCCCCGAGACGCATAATTTCCTCGGCAACGGCCTTGTCACCCACAATACCGCTGCTGCGGTCCGTGATGACTTCGGCGACGGCCAGCAGTGGACCCTTGAGGCCGGCGCGCTCGTCCTCGCCGATCGGGGAATCGCGGCGATTGACGAACTCGACAAGATGCGGTGTGTCACCGGAGATACGCGCGTCAGGTGTGACGATGGCCACCGGCGCATCCGCGATATCGCCGCCGAGGCCGCTACGCAGGGTGCCATCGAGACACTCCCGAATGGCCGGACAATCCGGGATGTCGATCTTGCTGTCAGGACGATGACCGACGACGGCCGGCTTGTCACTCGGCCTGTGACGGCGATCCATGAGTACGAAGCCCCGGAGGAGCTCTACGAGGTAACCCTCACAACGGGAGAATCACTCACGACGACCGCCGATCACCCGTTCTTCGTCCTTGAGGACGGCGAGCGAACCACAAGGCCGGCGGCAGCGTTGACCGCGGGTGACCGGACGTGCGTGCCACGCGCTGAGGCCCGCGCCGACGGCGGCACACTGGCGGCTTCCGACGCTTCTCCGATTCCGTCCGCTTCTGGGGATATCACCTGGCGTCGTGTCGCGTCTGTTCACCCGATCCAGACCGCTCCGTCCGCCTCCGATCAGTCGTATTCGCATGTGTACGATCTCACCGTCGCGGGCACGCACAACTTCGTGGCAAACGGCGTGGTCGTGCATAACTCCGAAGACCGCTCGGCCATGCACGAGGCGCTCGAACAGCAGTCCTACCACCCTGACACCGAGGTGTTGCTGGCTGACGGTCGGCGGGTTCCCATTGGCCGCTTCGTTGACCAGCAGATGGCCGATCGTCCCGCGGATGTCATCGACGGTATCGACTGTGAGATTCTTCCTGTCGACGATGTTCGCGTGCATTCGGTTGATCGTGACGCCGATACGATCGAGAAAGTTCCCGTCGACCGCGTGAGCCGGCACGAAGCTCCTGAGGAGTTCGTTCGGGTGCGCTTTATGAACGGCCGATCGGTGACGGTCACGCCGGAGCATCCTCTCTTCGTGGCCGATGACCGCGAGACCATCCCGGCGAGCGGCATTGAACCGGGTGACCGTGTGCCGATCCCGACGCTCCTCCCGAACACACCCGGTGGTGCGACGCTTGCTCCCGCCGCGGCACCCGAGCACCTCACGCCTGCACTGGCCGAGTTGGCCGGTCTCCTTGTCGCGGCGCCAACCTGTGCACCCACCGATAATGGGTTCCGGGTTACGTACGATGACCGGACGCCGGCCGATCGCCTTGACACGCTTGTGACCGATATCGATGCGGTGTCAGTCAAGGATCGCCCCGATCCGACTAGCCGGCACCTTGACGCATCTGAGCTCATCGACGCATTCGCCGCTGTCACGGACGGGCGCGTCCCCGCTCCGGTTCTCGGGAGCGCCCGGACACACATTCAGCGCTTTCTCGCCGGGGCGTTTGTTGTCGCTGGCCGACAGTCCCCCCCGGGAGTTGACGCACCGACGCGTGCGCTGGGCGGTGATTATGCCGACGCCTTCGCGAAACTGGGCATCCAGACGACCGTTACCCCAGAGGGGGTGACGGTGGTACAGGACTACCTAGATCGGTTCAACGAGGTCGTCCTTGAGGGCGGAGATCCGGCCGTCACCCTTGATGACCCACTTGAGACGGTCGAGGTGTTCGACGTTGAAACGATCCCGAACGAGGATGTCGAGTGGGTCTATGATGTCACCGTTGAACCCACACACACGTTCGTGAGCCAGGGCCTCCTGCTTCATAACTCGATCAGTATCTCGAAGGCGGGAATCAACGCGACGCTTAAGAGTCGATGCTCGCTGTTGGGGGCTGCCAATCCGACCTACGGCCGGTTCGACCACTACGAGCCTATCGGCGAACAGATCGATCTCGAACCTGCGTTGATCTCCCGGTTCGACCTCATCTTTACCGTCACCGACCAGCCCGATCCCGACGAGGACCGCCGGCTCGCCCAACACATCCTGACGACAAACTACGCCGGTGAACTCAACACTCAGCGCGAGGAGATGCCCTCGCCGGAGATCAGCCGTTCGGAGGTCGAGTCGATCCAGGAGAGCGTCGAACCGGCGATCGATCCCGAGTTGCTCCGCAAGTATGTCGCCTACGCCAAACAGAACTGCCACCCCCGGATGACCGAATCTGCCCGGGCGGCGATTGAGGAGTTCTACGTCGATCTGCGTTCACAGGGGGCTGAGGAGGACGCGCCGGTGCCCGTGACCGCCCGGAAACTCGAAGCGCTTGTCCGCCTTGCCGAGGCTAGCGCGCGCATCCGGTTATCGGATACCGTTACCCAGGAGGACGCCGAGCGGGTGATCGAGATCGTTCGCTCATCGCTCCAGAACATCGGGGTCGATCCCGAAACCGGCCAGTTCGATGCCGATGTCGTTGAGACGGGAACGTCAACCAGCCAGCGCAAACGCATCCAGGAAATCAAGGACCTTATCTCCGAGATGGAGTCCGAATACGACGACGGCGTCCCTGTCGAGGCCATTCTCGATCGGGCCGACGAGGTGGACCTCGACCGCCGGAAAGCCGAGGCCGAAATCGAGAAGCTCAAGCGCAAAGGAGAGGTCTACGAACCGTCGACTGATCACGTTCGTACCACCTGATTATGGACCGGATTGCCGCCCTCCGAAACGTCGAAGACGCCCTTTCACAATTCGAACAGGGTGATCTCGACCTCGCCGGGCTCGAACGACAGGTCCAGGCCGTTTTGCGTACCTATGCGACAGAGTTTGACGATGATCGCCGGGCGGTCTATCGGGTCGGCGAGACCGTGGTTGTTGCCGACTCGCCGACGGCCGCCCGCGAACAGGCGGCAACGCTCGTTGAGGACGAGACGTTTGATCCGGACCGAGCGTCACTCGAACGACTCTCGGAGTGACAGCACGCTAGCGAAAGCCCATCCTCTTTAAGAGGAGAGGGTCACCCGAACGAACCGTAGCCATTATATTGGTATTCCTGAGTACCCGTTTTCATTGTGCTGCTCGTCATCACCTACTCTCGGGCCGCCCGGCAGATGCTCCGAAATATGTGCCGCGCCCACGAGGATACGGTCGTTCGTCGACTCGGGCGAGCAGCACTGTTCGAGCCGACGCACTTCGGGGCGTTTCTGGCCTTGCGGTTGCGCGAGCGACACGGCGTCGCCGTTCAGATTGAGCGCACGCGACCGTTCAACGAGTTTGCAGACGTTCCATCGGCTGTCCGAACGGCAGCCGCAGCGTACGCCCAGCGGTCTGAGCCCAGCACGCCGTACCGAGCCTTCGCCGCGGGAACGTCGCATCCCGACCCGGCGACGCTCAAACGCGAGGAGTTGTGACCATGGTCGTCGTCACGGAGCTCCCAGGTGACACCGGCACGACCCTCCGAGGACGAGCGATTGACCTCCGTACACACGATCTTGATGCGACGACCATCGTCCGGGCACTCCAGACGCCTGCTGTGACTCGTCTGACAATCCGGTCACCCTCACCGGGACCAGTTCACGACCGGGTCGGCGTTATCCGTGACGACCGACAGTACCCACTCCGGACCGCCCTCGCCGTCACCGCCCGGGCGCTGGGCCATTCCGCGCCGCAGGACGCGGCAATTGCAGACCTCCGTGCTGACATTGCAGCGATCACTCCATCACCGCCGGAGACGACCGGCCTCCGACGTGATCTCGCGGCGACTCGTCTCACCGATGCCGAGTACGAACGACTTGCTGGCCTTCGCGGCGCTGTTGAGGCCCTCCGCGAGCACGACCTTGATCCGACCCCGGCGCTTGAGCGGTTTCACGCCGCGGTCGCTGACCTCTCCGACCGTGAAACCGAGCGGATCGTGACCGAGAACGAACTTGAGGAGTGCCGCCGGCACCGTCGGGCTGTCCGTGACCAGTTAGAACGCCGCCTCCGGCTGATCGATCGCGCCGAGAATCTTGAGCGTGACGCCCGCGAACACCTCGCAGTGGCTATTGCTCCGACGTTTCACCGGGCCCTCGCTGCTGTTCCCGGACCGGGTGCGCCTGGTCCGACACCGGGTACTGTCGACGGCGACCCAACGACCGCGGCTCTTGCTGTCTGTCGGATTGCGCCACTTGCTGCACCGGTTGTCGTTGCAGCCGACCGGTTTCCCACGGCGACAGCTGCCACAGCATGTCTTGACGCCCCGGTGATTCTGGTGTGATACCTCCCGCTTGTCGTCGACCGGATGCTCCCCCACCGTTATGAGTTCGACTCGCGAGTGGTGGTGTGCCCGGGGTTCAAACACCAGTACGCACCACCTCGTGTATGGTCGAGTTGCAGTACACGACGGCGCGACGGGGATCTGTTGTGCTTGTTGCGGGGGTACTTGACGACCGCGACACCGTCTCCGGAGTCAACGCCTACCGCGTCCAGATCGGGGTTCACCTCGACGGCCCCCTCTGGCTTCCATCCTCGAACGCTCAGACGCGCCGCGACGACGATGTCGTCGAGACGGTCCTTCCTGCAGGCGGTGTCCGTGGCGTCGGTGTCGCTGGTCGCGGGACTCCCGCTGATCCACCGCTTGAGATTCTTGACATTGAGCCGACGTCCCAACGCGATAATCCGACGACACCGATGGACGTGCTGCGTGTCCTCGGTACCCCGATCCCGCCCCGCGCGGCCGTACCGGCCACCCCGTCGTCTTGTCGCGGCTTGACTGATCCCGTTTCATCGACCCCAACGACGCACCGGTCATCCGCTGTAATTCCTCCGGCGGTCGATACCTGGTTCGATGCTGTTGAGGCCCGTCTTGACGCAGACACGCTTGCGGCGTCCGACCGTCGTCGTCTTTCAGAGATCCATACGCGTACTACTCGTCTCATCAACCGCACGCAGTCGTCTTCCGAGCGATGATCGTTGCAGTCTGCGGCGGCAAGGGTGGGGTCGGTAAGACGACCGTTGCGTTGAACCTCGGGGCGGCCCCATCGACCGTCGTCGTTGATGCCGATCTCGGTATGGCCGACCTTCCGGCCGACAACGGCCCGACACTCCACGATGTGTTGGCAGACCGGGCGTCAGTTGAGCAGGCCCTCCATCAACGCGGCCAGCTCACGCTTCTCCCAGGCGGTCGCTCGCTCGCCGCCCTCCGGGCTGCCGATCCAGCCCAACTTGTCTCCGTGCTTGAGTCGCTTGCGGACCGATATGACCGGGTCGTCGTCGACTGTCCTGCCGGCCTGGCGGCCGATGTCGGGCTTGCGCTGTACGCTGCCGACCGGTCGGTACTCGTTACAACACCTGATCACATCGCGCTTCCTGATGCCGTCCGCACGCGTGCTCTCGTCCGGGTACTTGACGCCGGCGTCCAGCGCGTGGTGCTCAACAAGGCTGACGCGGCCCCGCCAACCGACGCCGTGCGTGAGGCTCTCGGTATCCCCGTCGAGGTTCTCCCTGCCGATGACCGTATCGTCGATGCCACAACCGCCGGACAGCCTGTTGCTGTTCGATATCCCGATACGGCCCCGGCCAAAGCGATGGCCCGGCTCGTGGATGCTGTTTTCGACTAACCGTCAAGATCCTGGGCGATCGACGCGAGCTGCTCGTCAGGGCGTCCGGGGGCGTCATACACAGTCCGTTCCCCCGGAGCGCGCAGCCCATACTTGTATCCCGGTTCGATCACGTCGCAGTGGACCGTCCGACCGATCGTGAGCTCTACTGCTTCGAGCCATGGCCGCAGTCGATCCTCCCCACCGCTGTGAGTCCGGGCTGTCTCAGGAGTCCCATAGATGCCTGTCACCCGCGGCCCCTCGTCATCGGCGAAGGCTTCGGGTTGGGTGAAATACGTCTGCGTGTCGCCGGTAAGGACCACCCGGATGACCTCGCCGACCGGTATGGCTGCTGACTGTGGCAGTGAGAGTGCTGGTCGACGGCGGGTGCCATGAGCGACGACCGTCGCGTCGTAGGTGTTGATCGCCTCGTTATCGGAGGGAATACGCTCCATATCGATGGCTATGCGTCAGTGCGTTTGGGTTCTCCGGGATGAAAAAAGAAAATCCGCTATTGCGCCGTTTGACCGCTCGCCGGCCTCAGCACTCCGACCAGCCGCAGGCCTCGCAGGTCTTACACCCCTCGGAGTAGTACAGCGCCATCGAGCCGCACTCCGGACACTCTGGGTTTTCGCCGGCGGCGAGCACCTGCTCGGAGTCGGCCTCACTCCCAGCCTGCTCCGGCTGGACCGCGCTTGAGCCGCCGTCGGTCTGGTGTTCGGCCTCGGCCTCCTGAAGCTCCGTCAGGTTGCGCTGTTGGGGGTAGCCCTTGTCGATCTCGCCGTCGAGGTATCGCCGCATTGCGGTGCCGATGGCGTCCGGGATCGACTGAATCTGCTCGCCCTTGTCCCAGGCGACCTTCGGCGACCGGATGCCTTGGAGCTCGTCGGCGATCTCGCGGGGATCGATCCCCGAGCGCAGTGCTGTTGAGATGGTCTTCGCCAGTGACTCCGTGAAGGAGGCGGTGAACCCACCCGAGTTGCCGATGTTAGCGAACAGCTCAAAGGGCCGACCCTGTTCGTCCTCGTTGATATTCACGTAGAGCTTGCCGTAGCCAGTGTCGATGCGCTGGGTGATCCCGTGGAGTACGTCGGGACGGGATCGCACCTCAACGTAGCCCTCCTCGTTGAGCTCACAGACCGCCTCTTCGGGCATCGCGGCGTTTGCCTCGGCGGCCTCACCCAGTGATCGGAGCTCCTCAAGGGACTCTTCAAGCACTGACTGGGCCTCCGCGTGGTCGAGGAACGCTTCGAGGCTCCCGAAGGTCGCCTCGATCTGCTCGGCGATGGTTTCGGCAGCCTCGTCCTCGTCGGCGAACTCGGCGTTCTGCGCGCGGGTCGTCTTGACCTGCTTCGAGCGCGTGCCGTCGCGGTAGTAGGTCACGCCCTTGCCGCCGTTACGCAGGACATAATCGAAGGCTTCCTTCGTGTCGGCCAGCGTCGCGTCGTTCGGGGCGTTGACCGTCTTCGAGATCGCGGCATCGACGCCGTGCTGGAGCGCGCACTGAATTGAGGCGTGCTCAATCGCCGAGAGGTCCTGGGTTGTGACGAACAGCTCGCCAATCTCGTCGGGGACGGATTCGAGTGACTCGACCCCCTCCCACTCGTTGTTGTTCATCAACTCGACGGCCTCCTCCTTGACCGCCTCGACGTCAAGCCCATTGGCCTCAAGCGTCCGGAGGAAGTAGTCATCAAACTCGACGAGCATCTCGTCGCCCTGGACGTCGTCGGAGACGTTCTTGAAGAACGCGACGTCGTAGATGGGTTCGCACCCGCCGCTGGTGTTCGCCAGCATCGAAGTCGTCCCTGTCGGGGCGATCGTCGTGGTGTTGTAGTTCCGCATCGGATAGCCCTCTTCGTACGCCGCGGGGTCGGCACCGACGTGGCGCTCGAACCACTCGGCGTGGGCCGTCGGATCGGCGAACTTCGAGTCATCCCACCAGTCGAAGACGCCTCGCTCGTCGGCGAGATCGCGGCTGACACGCTTTGACTCGTGGTTGATGTGGGTCATCACCTGTCGGGCCATCTCGTTGCCGACCTCTGAGCCGTATTGGACGCCCAGCTGGATGTACATCTGTGCTAGACCCATGATACCCAGCCCGACCTTCCGGGTTGCCCCAACCGTCTCATCGATCTCCGGAATCGGGAAGTCCGACATCGTCACGACGTTGTCGAGGAACCGGGTGCCGGTCTCGACGCGCCGGTTTAAGCGCTCCCAGTCGATCGCCTCCTCAAGGAAGGCCTCGACGCGCTCCGCAAGCGAGTCGATGTCGCTCTCCTCGGCGAAGGTCCGCCAGTCCGGCGACGATTCATCAACAATAGTTGATAGGTTGATGTGCCCGAGATTGCAGGCATCGTACTCCATTAACGGTTCTTCGCCGCAGTTGTGGACGACCAGCCCGTTCGCCACGAACGAGTGAGTGTCGGGCTCGGTCAGATCATACACCGGCTCGATGCCGTCAGACTCGACTGTCTTGACGGTCGCCTCGAAGCGCTCGGCGTACGGCCCACTGTTGTACTCCGTGAGCCGCTGTTCGAGATCCATCTGCTTATCCTCGCGCAGGAAGCCAATCTCGCTGGCAAACCGCTGGAGGTTGTCCTTGGCGATTGCGACCTCGTGCACTGCCTGCGTTTCGTATGTTTCGGGCTCACCCCCTGAACCGGGAAGCTCCGCCGTTCCGGCTGGCTTCCGATCGGTGTAGATCGTGCTGGCGATCCCGAAGTTCAACAGCAGTTGCTGAACTTCTTCAAGAAGCGGTTTACTGACACTCGTCAGCCGCACCGATAGTCCTTTTTCGACGCTCCCTTGGACGGAACCGTTGGCACCAAACAGCGCCCGGAGGAATCCACGGGCCATCTCTTCGCTGCCGTGAAGCACCGGCTCTGGCACCTGGAGCTTCTCCTCAACCAGTCCGGCGTCAGCTGCCAGCTCAAACAGTCGTGTCGATCGGATGCGCTTGCTGATGACACCGCCACCGTTTGACCGTCCGTGATCGATAGCGCCGATCTCGAAGGGGCGATCGATGGTCGGATCGCGGACGACGGCGTTGACATCCTCAATCATCTCATCGATGAGGTCGAGATCGTCGCCGTAGAACGAGAGGACCGCTCGTTCCTCCTCGTGTTTTAGGTGTCCGTCGCCAACAAGCCAACCGAGGACCCGCCCGGTCGCGGCATCGCCGTGGGTGCCGAATCCGCCTTTGCGGTTCTGAATGTAGACGGTGTCGCCGTCGTCAAGATCTGCAGCCTCAGTCCAGCCGGAGGGGGTCAGAACGCGGTGGTCGGCCGTCAGCCGGAGCCGGTATCCCTCTTGTGTCGTCAGTTCGAAAACTTCCTTCTCGCCGGTCTGGTAGACGCTACTGGCTTCCTTGATCGGCTCATCTGCGAGCCGACCGTCGACAACGATGTCCTGTGCAACGCCCCGCTCGTAGAGTTCCTCGGCGCGCTTGAGCCCATCTGCGGTGCTGATCAGCGTGTCGCCGGTGACACAGGGATTTGTTGCCGTAATGACTTCTTTTCGGTGGTACTCATCAGAGCCAAGCGCGGCGTCCGGATCGGCGGGGAAGGCGTGCTGGCGGTTGACCTCACTGATGTGGATGACACCCGGTTCACCGTTTTCGTGGGCGCCCTCGCAGATGCGCTCCCACAGCAGTTGGGCGTCGATCTCGAGGACCTCGCCAACCTCGACCTGATCGCCGAGCCCGTAGCGCTCGTACATCTCCTTGGTCTTCTGGGTGGCTACGTGGGGCTCGGCCGTCCGGGGGTTGACCATCGTGAGGGTCTCCCCGTTGTCCTTGGCTTCGAGGAACTCGTCGGTGACTGTCACCGAAATGTTGAAATTCGACAGGTTCCCCTCGACGGCGTTCCGAAGGTGCTCGGGCACTCGGCCGTCCTCGTCGATGAGCTCGCGGGCCTCCTCAAGTGCGCCGCTGAAGCTGGTGTGCGTGAAGTCGTCGGGATCGTTGAGCTTGAGCGTGCGCGCCAGCGAGACGTCCTTGCGTTTGGCGTGAATGAAGTCGACGACATCGGGATGGGTAACGTGCATCGTCGCCATCTGGGCGCCGCGTCGGACGCCACCCTGCGCGATGGTCTCGCACATCTGATCGGCCGTCTGCATGAACGTCAGCGGTCCGGAGGCGATTCCGCCGGTTGAGCCGACAGCGTCGCCGTACGGCCGGAGCTTTGACCAGTCGTAGCCGACGCCACCGCCGGTCTTGAAGATCTGACTGGCCTCGGTGATGGTCTCGTGGATGTCGACGTTGTCGTCTTCCGGGCTGTTGACGAAACACGCCGAGAGTTGCTGGAGCTCGTTGCCCGCGTTCATGATTGTCGGGCTGTTGGGCATCCACGCGAGTCGTTCCATGAGCTCTTGGAACTCGTTTTTCCACTCTTCGACAACCGTCCGGACCTCCGCCGGGAGCTCAGGCACGACGGTGTCATAGGCGAAATACCGGACGTTGTCCTCGGTCAGGGGGACCTCCTCCTCGAGGAGGTGGTCGCGCGCTGTTTCGAGCTCATCCGGGAACGCATCGATGTCCGCGAACTCACTGGCGTCGTACCCGAAGACCTCGCCAGCGACCTCACCACGTCGGCTGTGGGTGTGTTTGATCTGCTCGGGCGTGACGGTGATCGGTTCGTCTGTGTCGGCGTAGACGGCCTCTGCGAGTGCGATGTTCTTTGCGACGCGCTCGAACACCTCCGAGACATCCTCGACGAGGTTGCCGTCGACATCCTTCCGGAGGTACCGCGCCGGCATGATGTTCTGGACGGCGTTGTCGGTCATCCGGTCGACGACGGTCTCGTCGGGGTTGTCGTGTCGTTTGATCGGGAGTACTGGTTCGTCGATGGCGGGGTCACTCGAACTCATAGTGATCCCTCATTGACGGTCGATACCTGCGCGATGGTGATTGTCGATGAATCCATGGGAACGGTAACGGGAGTGGTGCGTGTCTCAACGGACAGTACCGATACTGCTGGGGTGGGCCCCCACTCGTTGTCGTCTCGACGCTCCACCTCTTCGGCGGGATGCTCCTTAATTGCTACTCATGCGCGGTGAAACTGAACCACCGCCGCGAGGAAGTGCTCGATCAGGTCATGTCCCGCCCCTGTGAGCACACTCTCGGGGTGGAACTGGACGCAGGTGAGTGGCTGCTCTCGATGGCGGATCCCCATGACGAGCTCGTGGTCGTCCTCGGTGCGTGCGGTGACCTCGAAGACGGAGGGAATGTCCTCAGCGATCAGCGAGTGATACCGGCCGACGGCCGCCGACTGCTCGACCCCCCGGAAGATGCCCTGTCCGTCGTGGCTGATGGTCGAGACCTTCCCGTGGACGGGTTCGGGTGCCCGGACGATCTGCCCGCCGTTGATGTAGACCGCCGCTTCAAGGCCAAGACAGACGCCCAGTGTCGGAACCGTCGGCGAAAGCTGCTCAAGGACGGCGTTGGTCACCCCGACATCGCGGTCGCGTTTGGGATGTCCCGGTCCAGGCGAGATGATGATCGCGTCGGGGTCAGTAGCCTCGATGGTCTCTATCGAGGCGGTGTTTCGATAGACGGTCGTGTTGGCGTACTGGCTGACGTACTCAACGAGGTTGTAGGTGAAGGAATCGAAATTATCGACGAACAGCACCGTCAGCTCCTTGAGTTCGCGTTCAGTAACGGCAGCCGGATCGGTCTCGGCGATGCTCCTCATCGGATCACCTCCGCGCTGTCTGTCGTTGCAATGCGCTCGACTGCCGCCAGTACGCCGTCCATCTTCGACTCAGTCTCCTCGTACTCAGCGGCCGGATCGCTGTCGGCAACGATGCCCGCTCCGGCCTGGACCGTAACGCGCTGACTGTCGGCCAGCTGCTCGACGGTTGCCGTCCGGATGACGATCGCCGCGTCGGCGTCACCGGTCCACGAGAAGTATCCCACGCCGCCTCCGTAGATCCCTCGCGGTCGCGGTTCGAGGTCGTCGATAATCTCCATTGCCCGCATCTTCGGCGCCCCTGAGAGTGTTCCAGCGGGGAAGGTCGCACGCATCGCGTCGAAGGCATCACGATCTGTCCGCAACCGACCCGTCACGGTCGACTCGATGTGCTGGACGTGGCTGTACTTGAGGACATTCATGAACTCCTCGACGCGCACCGATCCAGGGGTGGCGACCCGCCGGACATCGTTTCGCGCAAGATCAACGAGCATGGTGTGCTCGGAGCGTTCTTTCTCGTCGGCGAGCAACTCGCCGGCCAACCGGCGATCCTCAACGGGACTTGATCCCCGCGGGTAGGTCCCCGCGATGGGATTGAGCAGCACCTTCTCTCCTCGCACCGAGACCAGCGTCTCCGGACTCGCTCCGACGACCTGTCGGTCACCGTGATCAAGGAGATACATGTACGGCGAGGGGTTGATCTCCCGCAACGCAGCGTACAGTCCGAGCGGGTCGATGTCGCCGTAGAGCTCGCGCGAGCGGGCGATCACCCCCTGATAGATGTCGCCGTCGAGAACGTGTTCTTTGGCCTCGCGAACGGCCGCCTCATAGACCGATCGATCGCCGGCCACACTCCGCTCGATGTCGAATCCGCCCGGATCCGGATCGGCGGCCGAAGCGAGTTGTCGATTGATCTCCCCGGCTTCAGCCTGGAGGCGATCGTATACGGCGTCTGGATCAGTATCGGGCCCGAGCAGGGGGGTAAACACCGCCTCGACGGTGCCAGCGACCTCGTCGAACACTAGCGTCCGGGTCGTCAGCAGGTACTGCGCCTCGGGCACCGGCGTGTCGGGGGGCTCGACGCCGACCTCTTTGAGATGTAGGTCGTAGACGGCGTCGTACCCGAGGAACCCGACGAGCCCTCCCTCAAGGCGCTGGCGAGTACCGTCCTCGAATCCGGCCAACCGTGCGTCTGGCAGTGCCGTCCGAAGCGCGTCAAGGGTATCTGTCCCATCGGCGGTCAGCAACCGCTTGTACCGCGGTGGCCCTCGTATCTCGATATCGGTCGTCGACTGATCGACCGTGATAACGGCGACGGGGTCGTATCCGACGAACGAGTATCGGGCGTGTCGATCGGTTGCCTCAGTGGACGGGCGGAAGGCTCCATCCGGATCGCTCGACGGTGTCTTCTCGGCGCTCTCAAGCAAGAACGCGTAGTCGTGGCTCTGCTCATCATCGGTCGTTCGCCCGGTCAGTGCTGCGTACGCCGCGATCGGCTCCGTGTCGGCGTCGATCCGGGTTCCGACACGGATTACGACCGGACGGTCTCCGGTCGCTTGATCACGAAATTCGGTCCGTGAGAGTGAGAGTCGACTCATTCGTGCTCGCGCACCTCCGCTTGCTTGGCTGCGGTGACGAACGCGGCGACAGCGTCCGCATCTTTGTGTCCTCCTGTCTGTTCGACACCGCTGGCAACATCAACCCCGAACGGATCAACCGTTGTGACCGCGTCGGCGACGTTCTCCGGGGTCAGTCCGCCAGCGAGGAGCACCGGTACCGATACCGATCGGACGATCGACGCCGTCTGTTCCCAGTCGTGGGGTTGACCGGTACCGCCGCCACCGTCTGCTGCGATGGAGTCGATCAGTAGGGCATCGGCGACGTCCGCGTATGCCTCAGCGGTCGCTGGATCGTTCGCGTCAACGGCGACGAGCACCTCCGTATCGGTCGATGCGTTGAGCGTGGCGATGGCTTCGGGGTCAAGCCCACCGTGAATCTGCATTGCGTCGGGGGCGACCGTCTCAAGCAGTGTCTGCGCGCGCTCAACCGTTTCGGGCATACTCACGAGCACTCCTGTCACCAGCGGCGGCACGCCTGCAAGCAGGGTTTTGGCCCGCTCAAGTGACACCTCACGCGGGGTCTCCACCGGGACGTCCGCGATAACGCCGACGGCGTCGACCCCGGCGGCGACGCTGGTGGTTATGTCCTCCGGTCGTGTGTGCCCACAGACCTTCACCCGTACACCCTGGCTCATACCGCCTCCCGGAGCCGGTTGAGTTGCTCCATTGCGGCCCCCGAGTCGATGGTCTGTGCGGCCAGTTCGACACCATCCGAGAGGGTTGACGCGGCGTCAGCGACGTACAGTGCAGCCCCAGCATTTGCCAGGATGATGTCGCGTTTGGCCCCGCTGATCTCACCGGTAAGGATTCCCCGAAGATCTGCGGCGTTCTCCTCGGGGGTGCCGCCGGCGACCGCCTCAATGTCGTGTCGTTCGACGCCAATATCGGTCGGACCGAGCGTGTACTCTTCGATACTGTCGCCTTTGACTTCGGCGACAGTCGTCTCCTCGTGGACACCGATCTCGTCGATTCCGCTGCCGTGAACGACCAGCGCGTGATCAACCGGCATGCGGGCGAGCGCCCGCGCGATCAGCGACACAAGATCGTCGTCGTACACACCGACCACCTGTGCGTCCGCTCCTGCGGGGTTCGTTAGCGGGCCGAGCACGTTGAAGATCGTCCGCATACCGAGTTCCTTCCGTGGCCCGATCACGGCTTTCATCGCGGGATGGAAGACCGGAGCGAGCATGAATCCAATCCCGTGTGCCTCGATCGACCGTTCGACGGCCTTGGGCTCGGCGTCAACGGTCACCCCGACCTCATCAAGAACGTCAGCGCTGCCAGATGACGAAGAGACCGAGTAGTTGCCGTGCTTGGCGATCGGCACCCCTGCGGCGGAGGCAACGATTGCGCTGGTTGTTGAGACATTGATTGTGTCATGCGCATCGCCACCGGTCCCGACGATATCAACCAGCGGCGACCGGTCGGGATCGATCCGTCGTGCCTCCGCGCGCATCCCCTCCGCGAAGCCGGCGATCTCCGCCTCGGTCTCGCCCTTTGCCCGCAGTCCAGCGAGTAGTGCTCCAATCTGCGCCTCTGTTGCCTCCTCGAAAATCGCCGTCGCCGTCTCACGAGCGTCGGCCTGTGTCAGATCCGCTCCCTCAACCACCTGTTCGATGTAGGCTTGCATGTACGATCACCAATGTACGCTTTCGTATTTTAATGTACAGGTCTGCACATTAGTGTGCTCCGATCGGACGATCGCCGCCGGTAGTGGCTTCAGCAAACATACAGGAGTCCTCCGATGACGCCGGCCGGAGGGGACTCAAGCGAGCGGCGTGCGCTCAACGACCGTCTCGTCGGCGGTCGGATACTGCTCGACAATCTCGCCATCATCGAGATCGCCCGCGTCGATCATCTCCTCAAGGAGCCACCAGGCCAGTTCGATGTGTCCATCCTCGATGCTATAGTACTCTCCGGGAACGCCCAGGGCGTCGAACCGCTGTGGATCGGCCGCAGTCCGGCCGTAGACGAGTGTGCCGTCATCGGTCACCTCGTCGAAGGGTCGCTGGACGTTCTCAGCCGTCCGTCTGAGCCGCCGACGGTGTTGAGCGGCATCCTTGAACCGCGAGGTGCAGAAGTAGACCTGCTCGTGGTCCGCCATCTCCTCAACGATCGCCTCGCGCGGACTCTCCGCGACGTGCATGTCGTCACTCTTTCGCTCATAGCCGTGGTCGTGCATCCGCTGGTAGTTTCCCTGAGTGATCTCGAACTCGTTGACGTTACAGAACGCGGCGGCCCCCTCATCAAGGAACTCAAGAAACTCCGCCTCGGGGCGGATCCCTGGGATCTCGAAGCCCGGCCGAAGTCCTTCCTCACGGGCCACATACAGGATGTCCTCCCAGTCGGTTCCATGAAGCGATCCCCAGAGCGCCAGCGGTGGGTGAAACCGGATCTCATCGAGCCCGGCCTCGGCCAGCCGGCGCATGTTCTCGCGATCCCCTGTGATCCCCGTATAGAGGTGGATGTGGTGATCTGGACCGAACTCGTCTTTCAGCAGCGAGATATAATGACAGGTCCGATCGAGTACCTCTTGGGGCTCCCCTCCGGTAATCGAACTCCCGAGGGCATCCATTCGACGCGCCTCCTCAAGGACGTCCGCGTCGGACTCGACCGGTCGTTCGTTCGCGTAGACCTGATCGGTGTCCTTGCGGTTCTCGCTTAATGGGCAGTAAAAGCAGTTCCGGTGCTCACAGTAGCCATAGACGAACAACACCATCTTCCCCCCGCGGGCACACTGCTCACAACCCTGTGAGTGCATCATCCCCGATACAGGACTTGGCGGTAAAAACCGACCGCATCTGACGGGCAACACATACAACCCCCAGTGTTCAACCCTTATGCGGCATGTTTACACGACGGACGATCATTGCGACGGCGGGAGCGACGATTACTGGGGCGCTCGCAGGGTGTGCCAGCCAGGCTATTCCCGACGAGTTTGAGGCAACAGCGGCGACCGTCTCGACGGACGCCCTCGATACGACCGGCTACGAGGACCAGGGGACACAGCCTCAGGAGACTACTCGTGAGTTCCAGGCCGGTGGCGACACCCAGACGGTCACAGTCACCAACTACCAGAGCTCCTACGATAAGCCGGTCACGCTGCCGGGAGCACAGTCGGTTCGCGCGGCACAGTTTGTGGTGCTGAGTTCCCCACAAATCTCCGTCCTCGGACAGGAATTCAACCCGATCAACGACTGGGGTCATCGAGAGTTCGTCACCCAACTCCAGTCCGAAAGTGACCGACTTGGCGATCTCCAGCAAACCGACGAGGCACAGACGACGCTCCTTGGGGAGACGGCCACTGTCGGTCGCTATACCGGCCAGGCGACCTACGAGGATCTTGAGACACCAATCAACATCGTGATGCGCGCGTCCGCGCCAGTGTCCGACGGGGGCGATTTCATTCTTGCGGCGGGATCCTATCCTGCGGGCACCGCCGAGACGGAGGCGCCGAACGTCGACACACTCTTTGGGGCGGTCGTCCACGAGACGTGACCGGCAGGGCCGGAACAATTGTATGGCTCGATTGCCAACACGATCCTGATGCTGCTGGTCCTGTGCGTGGACCGTGACGACGACCTCGGCCGCAAGACGGGGCTTGAGACGCCTGTCGTCGGTCGCGAAGCCCTGCGAGAGGCGGCCGTTGCCCTGGCGACTGCCGACCCGGAGGACTCCGATGTCAATGTCCTCTTTAAAGGCCTCCAGATCGTCGATTCGATCGAGGATGAACCCGCGACTGTTGCCGCGGTCACCGGTGCGCCCGAAGACGATGTTGCCGCCGATCGTCGTATCGGTGAGGAGGTCGACGAAATCCTTGCTAGTCTCGAATCGAGCGAGGAGATTCGTGCGCTCGTGGTGACCGATGGCGCCCAGGATGAGGGCGTTCTTCCGGTCATCCGTTCACGCATGCCGATTGACGGCGTACGCCGTGTCGTTGTCCGGCAGGTACAGGACCTCGAATCGGTCTATTATACTGTCAAACAGGTGCTCAACGATCCGGAAACCCGCGGTACGATCCTGATTCCACTGGGTATTCTCATGTTGGTTTACCCGCTGGCTGTCCTCGCCAACTACTTTGATCTCCCGGGGGTTGTCTTTGGTGTTACCTCCGGCCTGCTCGGATTGTACCTACTGGCCCGCGGATTCGGGATCGGTGAACTCCTTGATGAAACCGTCGATCGGCTCAGACAGGGTCTATACGCCGGTCGTGTTACGATCGTCACCTACCTCGTCGCGATCGCGTTGCTCGTGATCGGCGGCGTCAGCGGTGTTGATCAACTTGAGGCCATCCAGTCCCAGGGTCGGTCGCCCGGGGCGGTCGAGATCGCCGCAGCGCTTGTTTACGGTGCCGTTCAGTGGTTTGCCGCCGCCGGTCTCACCACCAGTCTCGGACAGATCACCGACGAGTATCTCGCAGACCGGCTTGAGTGGCGTTATTTGAACGCGCCGTTCTATGTCATTGCCATCGCGGTCGTGCTCCACGGCCTCAGTGCCTTCCTGCTCGGTCGGGCCGCCCTTTCGTATCTTGCGGGGGCATTGACCGGGGGTTTTCTCCTCGGTGTCGCAAGCACACTTACCTTCGCCGTCGTCGAATCACGCGCTCCGCGTCGGTCCTCATCGGCACGGTAACTGATGATGTGTGTCAGTATCGCATGCCGGCGGTGCGACGACTGCTTTCGAAAACCCTAATCGTTTTATCCCCTCTGCGTCAACTTCGACACGGTGTGTTGCCGAACGTCGCGCTCGACTAGTTAACCTATGCCCAGTGATGAACTCGTCCGGCGATGCAAGGAAATTCAGCGGGATACAGGGCGGACTTTTTACTTTGCGACGCGCCTCCTCCCGACCCGGGTCCGGCATCCGACATACGTCCTTTATGCCTTCTTCCGGATCGCCGATGAGGTCGTCGATGGCGACCAAGCCAACCGCCTGCCCCCTGAGGAACAGGAAGCCCGGCTTGAGGATCTCCGCCAACAGGCGCTCGGTGAGATCGACCCGACCCGTCCGGAACTCGAGGCGTTTGTCGAGGTCAAAGAGGAATACGACATCCCCGACCAGGAGATCGATGTCTTCATCGACGCGATGCAGACCGACATCGATAAAGACCGCTATGAGACCTTCGAGGAACTCCGGACGTACATGCGTGGGTCAGCGGCGGCTGTCGGAGTCATGATGACCGCCATCATGGAACCGGAGAACCGCGACCGCGCGCTACCTCATGCTCGGGCACTCGGAGAGGCCTTCCAGATGTCGAACTTCCTGCGCGATGTCCGCGAGGACATCGTCGAGCGCGACCGCATCTATCTCCCCCAAGAGACCCTTGATCGCCACGGTGTTACGGCCGGGCAGATTGAGCAACTTGAGTTCTCTCCTGGATTTGCGGCGGCGATCCGTGACGAGCTCAACCGAACTGAACGCCTCTATCGCGAGGGAATCGCCGGAATCAAGCACCTCCCGGATGACTGTCAGTTCCCCGTGCTGCTCGCCTCGGTACTGTATGCCGACTACCACAGCCAGATTCGCGCCGTCAACTGCGACGTGTTGAACAATGAGCCTGGGTTGTCGACGCTACGGAAACTCTCCTTGTTCGCCCGGACAGGCTACCGCTGGAAGCTCTCGAAAGACCCTGAATCCGTCTTTCGGTCCGTTAGTGATCTGACGTTACCGGATTCGACGGCTCGGCCGCCCGAGCCCGGCGAGACGCTGCCCATCCGGTAGTTGCTCACTTCTTGACGGTCTGCCGTCCGGCGAGTCCGGCAAAATCGAACCACTCTACCCGGAACAGTCCGAGCAGTACGATGCCTGCCAGTAGCGCCGGTCCGAGGTGCCCGAAGTACAGGTTGACAGCACCCCAGAAGAGCACGAAGTTGATCAGGTCATCAAGGAAGAACTCACACTGTTCAAGCCGATCGACCAGCGCGTCGTGATCAAAGAAGACGTGTAACAGTCCAACGGCGACCGATCCTGAAAGTACCCATCCGACGAAATTCATCGCCGGAATACCGTAGTAGGCTCCGGGCTCTGCCCACCCCCAGAAGTTCAACGCGACTGCGCCTGGATCGAGGATCAAATCGAGTCCGACGACAGCCCCGATCACAGCGGGATACCGAACCGGCACCCGCTCGGCAAATCCACCTAACGCAAGAACGGCCAGGAGATACCCGTCGATCAGGATTGGGAAGTAAAACACTGGCAATGCAAGCGGAACGTCGCCGAACAACATTGGTCCAAGGTGTAGCTGATAGCTGAAGTTCTCATACGGGAAGCCGGTGTTCACGCCGACGAGTTCGATTCCCCACGCAAACAGCGCCAGTAAGGCGAGTCCGGCGGCAGCACGTCGGTCGATCAGTGGGGCGAGCCCGGCAATCAGTGGCAGGGCCATGATCGAGGCCGCTATGACGATCAGGTAGGGATTGAACGCGAGCCACGCCGGAATCACGTTCTCGTGGCCGCCGATCAGCAACGCCACGCCGACCAGCGGAAAGGTTAACGCGATTGTCGGCCGGTTGTTCCGGACGACCGTTTCAAGCCGCTGCTCAATCGTCTGCCGATTCATCCCTCCAATCATCGGTCGGCTGCGTACATCAACCATTCGACGCTATCCGAATGCCGGCGGGAGTACCGCCGATGGTGGTACGGCGTGAATCAACGCCCAGAGCGTCAGTCCTGCGCCGATGCCCGTGTTGAGATACGGATACCACCAGTACGCCCGATCAACCGGGACCTCCGAGGTGAGCAACCCGGCAGCGATCACCGCGTACAGTCCAATGACAACCCCGGCGCGCACGTCCTCGATACCAAAGGCGATGGCGGCTGCGGCCCAGACGGCGATACAGTAGCCGAATGCCCACCGCTCGCCGAGGACGGTTGCGGTCGTATCGATACCCGCCCGTCGGTCGGGCTCGATATCGGGGATTGCCGAGAATGTATGCATCGCCATTGCCCACAGCCAGGCCCCGACGATGATCGTTAACGGCGGCTGCGTGCCGGCAACGGTAACGTATGCTGCCACTCCCGGGAGGATATACAGTCCGTTCGAGATTGAGTCCAGAACTGGCGTGGTCTTAAACCGAAACGGTGGTGCGCTGTATTCGGTCGCCAACGCGGCGTATAACAGGAGCCACGGCCAGGCGCCCCGATCAACCAGCGGAAACAGACCGAACACTGCCAGTCCGCTGGCGATGACGATCACCGGCACGAACCCCTGACCGGTGTAGTGGACCTCTTTGTCTCCCTTCTTCGGATTTGTCGCGTCGATCTCCGTATCGAAGAGGTCGTTGATTCCGTACAGATAGACGTTTGCTGGGCCGACAAAATACAGGAATAGTGCTACCGTTGCCGGCGTGATCAGATCTGCCGGACCATCGGCGGCATATGCAACGGCAACGACAATCGGACCCGCGAGGTAAAACCAGAACCGCGGCCGCGAGAGCTTGATGAGGTAGGACGCCCGCTCCATTGGTGATCAGGTGGTGTCGGCGATGATCTTCTCGGCGACGATCCCGCCGCTGATGAGTCCCATCGGCACGCCGATTCCCGGGTTGGTTGAGGCTCCGACCGCATAGAGGCCATCAATCCCCGGATAGCGATGGTTTGGCCGGAAGAGTGCCGTTTGGGTGAGTGTGTGGGCCATTCCCAGTGCGCTGCCCTTATAACTGTTATACCGCTCGGCGAACCCAGAGACGCAGAAGGACTCCTCGACAACGATCCGATCGCGAAGGTCCACGCCGGTGTAGGCGGTGACTCCCTCAAGTACCTCCTCACGGAAGGGGCCCTGTTCCGCCGGTCCATCATCGAGTCCGGGCGCGATCGGGACGAGGACGACCACTGCATGATGTCCGTCCGGCGCCACCGTCTCGTCGGTCTTCGAGGGTACACACAGGTACATCGACGGATCGTCCGGCCAGGCGGGGGCCTCGAAGATCGATTCGAAGTGATCGCTCCAGTCCGTCGGCAACAACAGCGTGTGATGATCAAGCCCAGGGAGCTCTCCTTCGACGCCCAGATAGAGCATATACGCCGACGGCGCGTAGGTCCGCCCCTCCCAGTAGTCCGTGCCGTAGCTTCGCTTCTCCGGCGGAAGTAGCTCCTGATCGATGTGGGCGAGATTGGCGTTACCCACGACAATGTCTGCCGGGACGCCGGCGGCCGTCGTCCCGCCGTCGGCAACGGTTACCTCAGGGGTCTCGGTCGCTGTCGGCGGACCATCGGCGGCTGCCGATACCTGCGGTGGAGCGTCTGCCGGCGCATCCGCGATCGGTGAGGGTCCACTATGTTCGGGGCGGGCGACCTCAAGACTGAAGCCACCGCGTTGACCCTTAATCTCGCGCACCTCGCAGTTCACCCGGTACTCCACGCCGAGGGATGCCCCAAGCTCAACTAACGCATCAACGATGGTGCCCAGTCCACCCTGGGGATAGAACACGCCGAGATTGAAATCCACGTGACTCATGAGGTTGTACAGTGCCGGCGTGTTCGTCGGCGACCCGCCGAGGAAGATAAGGGTGTACTGCATCAGCTGCTGGAGTTTTGGATGATCGAAGTACGACTCGACGTGGTCCTGCATCGAACCGCGGAGAGTTAGATCCCGGGCGTGGATCAGTGCTGGATCAATCCAGTCGCGTAACCGTGATCGATCGGTGTAAACGAACTCCTCCATCCCGATCTCGTAGGTGTGTTCTGACTCCTCAAGATAGGCCTCAAGCGCGTCGCCCGCACCTGACTCGTACGCCTCAAAGAGTCCCTTCGTCTTGTCGACATCGGCGGAGATCTCCACTTGATCTCCGTCGTCAAAGAATACCGAGTAGTGTGGGTCAAGATGGGTCAACTCATAGAAGTCCGCTGGATCCCGGTCGAACGCTGCGAAGAACCGCTCGAAGACGTCTGGCATCAGGTACCACGACGGCCCCATATCGAAGGTGAACCCATCGCGGTAGAGTCGGCTCAGCCGCCCACCGAGTTGTTCGTTCCGTTCCAGGACGGTCACATCAGCACCTGCGCGTGCCAAATGGCACGCCGTCGCGAGTCCTCCAACGCCCGAGCCGACAATCGCGACCGACCGTCCTGTAAGATCACTCATACAAACGGGTTAGGTCGCGAGACAATTAAACCGTCCTGTCGCGGCGGTCCACGATGGGAAGTTGCGAGGCTACCTCCGCTTGAAGCGTAGGAAGAATATCAACGCTGTCGGGTCACGACGAACTCGGCGATCTCCTGCAAGTACGACGAGGCACGTGGGTCCGCTGTGTCGACCCGATTGAGCGCGGCGATCGCCTTAGTGGCCTCCGTCCGTGCTCGTTCGGTCGCCTCATTCGCCGAGAGACTGGTTACCCGTACGATCGACGGGCGGTCCACGGCAGCGTCGTGGTCGGTTGGCTTACCAATCATATCGGTGTCGGCCGTCGCATCGAGAATGTCATCGCGAATCTGGAAGGCGACACCGAGCCGTTCAGCGTATTCGCCAAAGGCTTCGGTCGTTTCAGCTGAGGCATCGGCGGCAATCGCGCCGAGTTCGGCCGCTGCCCGAAATAGCGCTCCGGTCTTTCGTCGCGCGAGCGTTAGGTACTCCTCGTCGTCAGTCGGTTGATCCGTCAGCTCCGTGGCTTCTCCCTGGCCCAGCTTGCCCATCGCGTCGGCGACCACCTCCATGGCGCGGGGATCCGACGAGAAGAGTGCGAATGCCTCTCCGAGGAGGCCATCGCTTGCGACGATTGCCCGCCCATGTCCGAAGGCCGTCCAGGCGCTGTCGACACCGCGTCGGAGGACCGATCGGTCGATGATGTCATCGATCACTAGCGAGGCTGTGTGCACGAGTTCGATTCCGGCGGCAAAATCGAGTGCGTCCTCAAGATCGCCGCCGGCTGCCTCACAGACTAGCACCGTCACGAGCGGGCGAACGCGTTTTCCCCCCGAGAGTGTCATCTGGGCGATCTCCTCAGAAAGGTCCTCATGTTCGACCCCGGCGATGATCTCCTCAATCCGGGCTTCGACCAGTGATCGTCGCCGCTCCAGAAACTCCATCGAAGTATCTGTCATAGATGCTCGCCGGCCAAGTACGTGACGGACGCCCGGGACGACGCGTATGATCCCAGGGGACATCTATTGAACTCACGTCTTATCGGTGGCTGTTTCGAGTCGTTCAACGAGCGCTTTGACGACTGCCGCCGGCTCGCCGACGATGGCCTGGTCGGCCACCTCGAAAACGGGGGCACCTGAGTCGGCGTTGACTGCAATCACCACTTCAGCCCGGCGGATATCCGCCAGGGCTCCTCGATCGCCGTCAACACCGACGGTGAGACACACCTTCGATGACCCTATTGCCTGTCCGACTTGCCGGTGCCGGGGAACCCACCCAGCGTCGATGGCCGGTCGCGTCCCGACAATCACGCCGTCAATCAACTCGGCGATCCGCTCAATGCCCCTGAAGGTAACCGTGTCGTTGATTCCGCGTCCAACAACGACGAGGGCTGCTGCCCGCTCGGCACTCGGATCCCGCCTGCCGAGTTCCTGAAACCCGTCGATGGTTACCGCCGAATCGTCGACGCTCGTAATGTCTTCGTGGGTAACCGCCGGGGTTCCCGTTCCCGAGGCGGCTGACCAGACGTCCGGTCGGACCGTCACCACAGCCGGCTCGTCGTTGAGTTCGATACTCACCTCTAGCTTCGATGCGTACCACCGGCGGCGCAGTTTCAATGGATCGGTCTCCTCAATGTCGGTGACATCGGTCACAATCGGCCGATCGAGTGCTGTGGCAACCGCCGGAGCGTAATCGACACCGTTGGCCGTGTGTGGAATCACCAGATGTGTTGGTTCGTCGATTCTGGTGAGCAGCTGCTTGATCCCTCGGTAGTGCTCGGTGTGATGAAACTCAGCTCCACCCGACAACAGGTGGATCGTGTTGACGTCTGCACGATCAAGCGATGACGCGAGCGTTTCACCATTTCCCCCCACGACGGCGACCCGCACCTTATCGTCCGATAGCTCGGCTGCCGCGGTGATCGCCTCGTAGGTCGGGGCGTGGACCCGTCCACGTCGATGATCAGCAACAATGAGCGCGTCAGTCATTCCTGGAGTACTCCGTGCGTTCGGAGTGTGTCAACCATCTCTTCGGCGAGGGCTTCCGGCTCTCCCGTTGTTCGGTCGACCGCCTGGAGTCCGGCCGGAATCCGCATCCCGGTGATCGCTTCGCGATGATGACCGGTGAGTGTCTCCGCATCAAGACCCCATGCCGCAGGCGATCGGACGGCGATTGACTCTGTCTCGGCGGATTCTGTCGGGGATTCGATCGATACGATTCCGGTCTGGACGGTGAGCAATGCCGGCAGTTCGACTGTGAGCCGCGCCTCAAGCCGATCTTCGAGTTCCCGGCGCACCTTGAGGCGCTCGGCGTCCGAATCAAGGGTGGCACCGATCACCCGCGACGCCCACGCGTATCCCGCCTGTTCTGCTATGGCGACCCCTGTTGCGGCGCGGGCCGTGTCGCTTGACTGTGCCCCGGTGAGCACGAGCGCCGGCTGCCGGTGGCTGACGATGGCGGCGAGGATGGCGACCACCGGCGTGATATCAGCTCTAGGACGGGAATCCGGTGCTAGCGATGGATCCCAGACGCGGAGGGCCTCATCGGCGCCCATCGCGAGCCCCTCGTTAAGAACTGCCTCAGCCCGCTCGGGACCAACCGTCACGAGCGTGACTGTCGCTTCCGTGAGGTCTGTCGCGATGTCGACTGCTGCGGCGATAGCATATCGATCCCACTCGTTTAGGTCATAGGACACCGCTGTCTCCGGAAGCTCGCCGTCCTCAATCTCGACTGTCCCGGCGACGCGTGTGACCTGTCTGATCGGGACCAGTAGCTCCATACCGGATGACTGCCGCGGTAGTGACAAAACCGTTGAGGCCCGACGCCCTGCTCGCCGGAATCGTCGTTGTCGTCATGGTGGTGTCGGGTGTCTGTGACCTGCGCTTCTGAGGCGCGTGAGTCACTCCATTTCAGTGATGTTCTCTTCCGGCAGCGCAATCAGGTTTTCACGCCCGATCCGGAGCTTGTCGATCCGGTCTTCTTGATCCATCTCAGACAGCAACTGTGAGACCTTGGCGCTTGACCACCCCGTCTCCTCGACGATATCAGACTGCTTCATCCGTCCACCATTGCGCTTGAGGAGCCGCTCGACGCGTTCCTCATCGCTGAGAAGCTCCGGATCGATTGACGACGCCGGTTCTGACTCCGTCTCGGTCGGCTGATCTGCGCCGTCTGATCCACCTGGTTCTGTTGCGCTTGTCGATCCGTCGTCGGTGTCTCGACCGCGGAGCCACCATGCTGATACCGCGACCCCGGCGACGAGTAATGCGGCGAGGGCGACACCGGGGTTGAGGTTGATCGGCAGTCGTGACCGGTAGGTCACCTGGATGTCTTGCTCGTCGAAGGTTGTCGGCCCCTCCCAGATGATCCGTCGGTCGGACGCTGGGTGTGTCGTACTCGCAATGAGATAGCCTTCCGGACGCTCAATGACGAGTCGCTGATCGGGACCGAGGGTGCCAACCCAGTTGTGACCGTTAACGTGGAAGGCGTCGCCAATCTCGATCCGTCCGTTGCTGCTCGCGGCAAAGGCCGTCCACGTGAACTCATACCGGAGCGTCCCAACGTCGTCGCTCAGATTCGTCGATCGCTGTCGGTCCTCCACCGTCATTGTTCGATCGGTTTCGGCAGCCACCTCGTCAACGACCGCCGTGATCGCCTCTCCGCCGATGGTATGTTCTCCTTGGACGAACGCTTCACTGAGCCGTTCGAAGGCCGCCCGTTCCGCCTCGCCTTCGGCCGTATGTTGTGATGTCACGGCGACCCGTGCGTCGCCGTTATCCTGAATGTCGATGTATATCGTCTGGGTCGTCCCGCTGTCGACGGACTGCCCAGTAGCTGTCGCAACCGGCCCTGCGACCGGTGTGACCGCCGGAATGAGTCCGACGATCACGAGTCCGGCGAGTACAAACACGACAGCAGGGGCCCGCATACAGCCAGATTTCAAAGCCGAGGGAAAAACACTTTCTATGCCGATAGAACGGTCAAGCGGTCGTTTGAGCCTCCAGCCGTCACCAGGCCGCTACACTCGCAACGGTTAGCTTTTACATATGTGGCGGATATCTCCGCGCGATGGTCCGTGTCCTCCCCGTACTCGCTGCCATCGCCGTCGCCGCCGTGATACTCGCCCCCGCCGGGATCGCGGCAACCGCGTCGGACTCTCCATCGGTCGCCCAGGTGTCGACCCCCGATGGCAGCGTTGTGCTCCCCGCACAGCTGTGGGCCGGATCTACCGCACACTCGGATCGGATCATGGCCCACACCGATGTCGGTGTCAGTGTGGATGCCGCCAGTACGGCGACTGACGCCCGACTTTTCGAGTTAACCCTCCAACAGCGGCTTGCCGATGCCGAGACGAATTCCGAGCGACGGGTCGTCCTCTCCGATGAGTCCGATCGCCTCCGTGAGGCCATCGGTTCGCTTCTTGAGCGCGAACAAGCAGCCTACCAGGCGTATGCGGCCGGCGAGATCGACGCACAGACGCTTGTTCGTCGGCTCACGCGGACTGCCGTTGCCGCTGACCGGTATCACGAGAGCCTCGAAGTGCTCTCTGGCGAAATCGAATCAACGCCACGGATGACCATGCCAGAGTCGTTGATCGTTGCCAGCGCGGAGGTCCAGGCACTACAGGCCCCCGTGTTGAACCAACTTGCCGCCGTTGCGCGCGGTGACCGTGCAGCCAGTCCGGTACGGGTAAGCGTCAACGGTGATCGGCTCCGTGTCGCGATGATTGATCGCGACGAGCAACGGTTCCTCGCCGATACGTACGATTGGGGCCACTGGCAGCGCGGTATCGAGCAGCCCCCTGGTTTCGATACGGTCGAGGATGTTGCCTCTCGGTTCGCGAATGCATATCCGTGGATCGGCAGCGAGGTCCGCTCAATCGAGGAACTCCAGCCCTCACAGGTCGGGGCCTACGAGGTTGGAGCGGTTCGATCACACGCGCAGGTGACCGTCTGGTTCGATAGCCGCACCGAGGAGGTCTATCTCGAACATCAGCAACTGGACTTACAGACACTCCCAACGCAGACCGTGACGACAGAACGCGGCACGTCAATTCAACTCCGCGTCGCGCGAACAGATACCGGCGGTCCAGCCCTCATCGAGACAACCAACCGGAGTTCTGATACTCCGATCAACGCGTCTATCCGCCTTGACGATACTGTCGTCGGTACGACCGGTGTCGATGGCCGTCTTTGGGTCCTTCCGCCGTCTGATGCCTCGACGGTGACGGCAACGACCGGCGCCGAGCAACTCAACGCGACAGCAACGTGGGAGGCCACCGCAGGTTGATATTCCAATCGGCAGGTATCGCCTGCATATGCGCCAACGGGCGATTGCGCCGGTACTTGGTGCGGCATTACTGGTGGCCATCGTCGTTGGACTCGCCGGGATTCTTGCGATAACACTGCCGTCCGTGGGCTTTGCTACCGAACCCTCCTATACCGTACTGTCGGCGAGTGCAGACGCCGACACGAACGAAATCGTTCTCCGGCACAATGGCGGACCGCCGATCGACGTGCGCGAAATCGAAGTAGCAGTATCGGTCGACGGACAGCCACTGGCCCGTCAACCACCGGTTCCGTACTTCGCTACGGCGGGGTTCGTCGGCGCACCGACGGGCCCGTTCAACCAGGCCGCAGACCCGGTATGGCAGACAGGTCAACGGGTCAGCTTTCGCATCGCCGGGACGAATGACCCGACTCTTCATCGCGGTGACCGTGTCACTATCGCGCTCTATCGAGATGGCGTACGCGTTGCCGCCACAGACACGACTGCTCGGTAGCTCACTCCGGCGCGCGTGCCGTCGTCACGATTGCAATATCTGGCTTGTACGGTGGACCCATCAATGTGTGATCGATGTTAGTGAGTCCGGCTTCCTCGAACATTCGGTTGGCTTCCTCGGTGTCATAGAATAGCATCATCGCGTCGGCTGCCCGCTGGACGAGGGAGTTCTCCGGGTTGTGTGGTCCGACGACGAGTGTCTGCCCTCCGGGCTTGAGCACTCGTCGGAACTCCTGCAGGGCCCACACCGGATGGGGCCAGTACTCGATGGACCCGGACGACCACACGACATCGAACGTGTCGGTGGCGTACGGCAACCGTTCGGCGTCGCCACGGACGAACCCGACATCACCGCGCTTGCCGAACTTCTCAAAGGCGTGTTCCATCTGGTGGGTGCTCTGATCAAGCGCGTGGACGTACTCGACACGTTCTTTGAGCGCTTCTGTTGCGAAGCCGGTGCCACAGCCGACATCCAATACCCGGTCATCGCGGGCGATGTCGAGCATCGCCATCGCGTCATCGCGCATCCGTTCGTTCCAGATGAAGGGGTTGATGCGGTCGTAGACGGTCGAGAGATATCGATAGAACAACCGGGCTCGCGTCTTATTCTCCAGAACTCCCATTATATGTTCTACCGCACAGGTGAGCATAACATTGACCTTCGCCCGTAGCGTCGCCGTTTCCCGCCGAGACGGCCAAATCCGCAACTACCATATACGTGCTCGTCGGAACAACGCGTGCACCTAGCATGCCGAGGCCAGAAGTCCTGGAACGAGTTAAGCAGGCCGAACGCGAGGCCGACGAGATCATCGCCGATGCACGCGAAGACGCGGACCAGCGGATTGCTGAGGCCCGCGAGCGTGCCAGCGAGATCCGAAGCGAGGCCGAGGCGGACGCACAGGAACTGAAAGAACGCCGGCTTGAGTCGGCGCGCGAGGAAATTGAACAGGAGCGCAAAGAGATTCTTGAGGACGGTCGCGACCAGCGTCGCGAACTCGAGTCCCGCGCTCGCGATCGAATGGATGAAGCGGTTGCGCACGTCCTCGACCGGTTCGAAGAGGAGGTCCATGCTCAGACCTGACCGGATGAGCAAGGTCTCGGTGACCGGATCGAAGGCGGTGATGCCGTCGGTCATCGAAGCACTCCACGAGCTAACTCTCGTTCACCTCAGCGATTATGACGGATCCTGGTCGGGCTTCGAGAACGGCCGCCCGCTAGAGGGGTCCGAGAAGGCGTCCGAGCAGCTAATCACCGTCCGTTCGATCAAAGATGCCCTCGACATCGAGCGGGACGGCACCGAAGGAATCGGCGCTCTTAGCGAGGCGGAACTTGAGGACCGTCTTGAGGAGGTCCGCTCTCAGGTCAACGAACTCGATGACCAGCGGAGCGAGCTCGAAGACCAGATCCGGAGTATCAACGACCAGATCGAGACGCTTGAGCCGTTCGCCACCCTCGGAATCGACCTCGATCTGCTGTGGGGCTACGACACACTCGATATTGCGGTCGGCGAGGGAGACCGACGGGCGATCAAGGAGGCTCTCGCCGAGGCCGACGCGATCGACGCCTTCGAGCTGTTCCACGAAGAGGATATCCTCGCCATCGCCGCCCACGGAGCCGGCGAGGATCCGATCGGTGACGCGCTTGTTGGTATCGAGTTCACGCCTGTGGAGATCCCTCACGAGGAGGGTCCTGCCGAGAGTCGGATCGCCGAACTAGCGACCGAACGCGATCGACTTGAGGAGGAAATTGAGGCGGTTGAGGCCGATCTCGCCGATGTCCGCGAGGACGTCGAGGACTTCGTGTTGCGGGCCGAGCGCCACCTGATGGTCCAGGTCGAACGCACCGAGGTCCCACTTCAATTCGCTACCACGAAGCGAACGTTCATCGCCGAGGGGTGGATCCCCACCGATCAACTCGATCGGCTCGAAGCGGCGATGCGAGAGGCCGTTGGCGATCGGGTCGACATCGAAGAGGTCGAACGAGCCGACTACGACGCGGTTGAGGGCCACACTGAGGCGGTGACTGACGGCGGACAGCCGGTCACCGTTGACGACACGCCGCCGACGAAAATGAACAACTCGGCGGCGGCGACACCCTTCGAGGCGCTCGTCGAGGCCTACCAGCGTCCGAAGTACTCCGAACTTGACCCGACGCTGATCATCTTCCTCACGTTCCCGTTCATGTTCGGGTTCATGATCGGGGATATCGCTTATGGGCTGATGTACATGGGCATCGGCTACTTCCTTCAGCGCCACAGTTCTGCGGTGGTGAACGCGCTTGGGACCATCGCGCTGTGGTGTGGTGGGATCACCGTTATCTTCGGTTATCTGTACAATGACTTCCTTGGGATGAAGCTCGTCAAGCACAGCGAACTGGCCATCCCTGGACTTGGCGTGCTCCATAAGGGCTACAAGCCGCTTGAGAGCGTCAACAACGTTGAGTGGGTGCTTACCTGGATTGTCCTGGCCGTTGTCTTCGGGGTCCTTCACATGACTGTCGGCTGGTACATGAACTACGTCAACAAACGAGCCCACGAGCGACGCGAGGCACTCTTTGAGTCCGGCGGGTGGATCATGGTTGTTGTCGGCCTGTACTTGTGGGTGTTCAGCGGTCATCTCGCGGAGCCGAAACCCGGCTTTATCACCGGTGCTGACGCACTTTGGTTCATCCCACAGATCCCAGCGGTTATCGGGATTGCTGGACTCGTTGCCGTGGTCGTCGGGGCGATCCTCGTGACCGTTGCCGAGGGTCTGACCGGCGCCATCGAGATCCCCTCGATCATGCTCGGACAGACGCTGTCGTATCTGCGGATCCCGTCGGTTCTCCTCGCAAAGGGTGGTATGGCGATGGTTGTGCTGATGCTGACTGAGCTGTTGTTGGGTCTCGATACCCTCACACTCGTCGAGAACTCGCTGTACGGACTGCTCGTGAAGGGCAAGTTTGCCGCCGCCCTTCCTGATGTTGGGATCCTGACTGGAATCCTGCTCGGTCTTCTCTCGCTCATCGTCTTCGTTGCCGGCCACATTCTCGTGTTGATCCTCGGGATCACAGAGGCCGGAATCCAGATGCTTCGCCTCGAATACGTTGAATTCTTTCAGAGGTTTTATGACGGCGGTGGGCGGAAATACGAACCGTTCGGACAAACCACCAGCGACCTTGCTAACGATTAACCACGATACATGTCACTCGCACTCACAGCTGACGTAGCCAGTATCGCACTCCAGATGAGCGAATCGGCCGCCGAAACCCTCGGCGCAAACCAGGCCTTCGCGGCCGCTGCTCTCGGTGTCGGACTTGCCGGTCTCGGTGCCGGGATCGCCGAGTCCCGCATCGGTGCAGCGTCGGTCGGCGCCATCGCCGAAGATCGCGACATGTTCGGGACCGGGATTCTGTTCACGGTCCTGCCGGAGACGCTGGTGATCTTCGGGATCGTCATCTTCATCCTCGTGTTCGTCCTCGCACCACTGTAACGCTCCGCATCAATATCAATGAGCCTCGAAACGGTCGTCGAAGACATCCGCGACGAAGCCGAACAGCGGGCCGAAGAGATCCGCGAAGAGGCCGAAGCGGAGGCCGAAGCGATCGAACAGGACGCCAAGGAAGACGCCGAACGGATCCGCGAGGAGGCCGAGGCGGATGTCGACGCACAGATCGAACAGGAGCGTGAACAAACCCGTTCGAGTGCCAAACTCGAAGCCAAGCAGGAACGACTCCGTGCCCGTCGCGATCTGCTTGAGGAACTCCGTGAGACCGTCGAGACGGAACTCGCCTCGCTGTCCGACGACCGTCGCGAGGAGCTGACGCGAGCCCTTCTTGAGGACGCGCGTTCGGAGTTCGAACGGAGTGCACAGCTGTATGGCCGACCGGACGACGAGGCCCTCCTCCGCAATCTTGCCGAGGAGTACGACGACGTCACCTACGGCGGCACCACCGACTGTCTCGGCGGCGTCGTTGTTGAGGGGGCTGACTCGCGTGTCCGGATCAACAACACCTTCGACTCGGTCCTTGAGGAGGTTATGGAGGCCGAGCGACAGTCGCTGAGCGATCTCCTCTTCGAAGAATGAACCGCGAGTTCGCCTCGACAGGCGCCTCAAACCCGGAGTACGTCACCGCGCGGGTCCGAGCCCGACGGGCCAAGCTGCTTGATGAGGAGGATTATCGTAAGCTTGTGCGAATGGGCCCAAGCGGGATCGCCCGGTACCTTGAGGAGACCGAATACGAGGCCGAGATCGACGAACTCGGCACCCGCCACAGCGGCGTCGATCTGGTTGAGTACGCTCTCAACCGCAATCTCGCGAAACACTTTGGTGATATCCTCTCGTGGGCCGACGGGCGGCTTCACGATCGGCTCGCCCGTTATCTCCGGAAGTACGATGTCTGGAACATCAAGACGGTGCTTCGCGGACTCTATTCCGGGGCCGAGCGTGAAACGGTTGAATCGGATCTGATCCGCGCTGGTGAACTTGGTCACCGTCAGCTTGAGCACCTCCTCAACGCCGAGACGATTGCCGACGCCGTCGAGGGGCTGGCGGGCACGATGTATTACGAACCACTTGTTGAGGCGCTGCCCGAGTACGAGGATCACAACTCGTTGATCCCACTCGAGAACGCCCTTGATCGGGCGTTTTACACCGAGTTGCTCGGTAGCGTTTCCTTGGGGGCCGCCACCTACGGCAGCGCCCGGCAGTATCTTGCCTTTCTCCGCGCGGAGATCGACTTTCTGAACATCCGCAACGCCCTCCGGCTAGCCCGTAGCGGTGCGGACATGGACCCGACGGCGTACTTTGTCGAGGGAGGTCGTCTGTTCACCGCGGATCGTCTCCGACAGTTGGTTGGGAACACGGACGAACTGATCACCTACATCCGCGATAGCCGGTACGGTGATGATCTTACGGCCGCCCTTGACGCCCTAGAGGAAGCCGAGAGCCTCATCCAGTTCGAGCACGCACTTGATGCTGCGTTGCTCGAATACTCCGACCGGCTGGCCAGTAGCGACCCCATGTCAGTTGCCGCGGTCATGTCCTATGTCCTCGCAAAGGAACGCGAGGTCGAGAACATCCGCGCGATCGCTCGGGGACGCGAAGTTGGACTTGAGGAATCGGAAATCCAGGAAGAACTGGTGATAACATGAGCGCCGGAAGCAAAGAGATCGCGGTCGTCGGCAGTCCGGAGTTTACCACCGGCTTCCGATTGGCCGGCGTCCGGCGATTCGAAAACGTTCGCGACGATGAGAAGCCCGACGCGCTCGATGAGGCAGTTACGTCGGTCCTCACCGATGACGCGGTCGGTATCGTCGTCATGCATGATGACGATCTTGAGCATCTCTCGCGGGAGACCCGCCAGACCGTCGAAACTAGCGTCGAGCCTGTGGTCCTCACACTCGGCGGTGGCGCCGGGAGCGGGAATCTCCGACAGCAGATCAAGCGGGCAATCGGTATCGACCTGATGGACGAAGAGCAATAATTCATGAGTCAAGCAACAGACATCTCCGTCACGGAAGACGGCACGATTACGAGCGTCAGTGGTCCGGTCGTCACAGCGACCGGGCTCAACGCGAAGATGAACGACGTCGTCTACGTCGGCGACGATGGGTTGATGGGCGAGGTCATCGAGATCGAAGGCGACGTCACGACGATCCAGGTCTACGAAGAGACCTCCGGGGTGTCGACCGGCGAACCCGTCGAGAACACCGGCGAACCGTTGTCGGTCGACCTCGGGCCTGGCGTACTCGATACGATCTACGATGGTACCCAGCGCCCACTCAGTGTGCTGCGCGAGCAGATGGGGGCGTTCCTTGATCGCGGTGTTGACGCCCCCGGGATTGATCTTGAGCAGACCTGGGCGTTCACCCCCACCGTCGAGGCCGGCGATCACGTCGAGCCCGGCGATATCGTCGGCACGGTACCCGAGACCGAGAGTATCGAACACAAGGTCATGGTTCCGCCGGACCACGACGGTGGCGAGGTCATTGAGGCTCGCTCGGGCGAGTATACTGTCGAGGAGACGGTCGTTCAGATCGACGGCGGTGCGGACATCCAAATGCACCAGGAGTGGCCGGTGCGCCAGCCCCGTCCGACCGTTGATAAGGACACGCCACGGGAGCCGCTGATCAGCGGACAGCGCGTTCTTGATGGGCTGTTCCCCATCGCAAAAGGTGGCACTGCGGCGATTCCCGGGCCCTTTGGAAGCGGAAAGTGCGTGACCCCGGAGACCCCGGTGATGCTCGCGGATGGGGAACGGGTCCGGATCGAGGAGCTGTTCGATCGGATGACCGAGGACGTGCCCGAAGACGGCGAGGTCCTCAGAGAAGCCGAGGCAGAGATCCTGACCTTCGACGAGGACGCCGGGACGATCCGTCCGGCGACGACCTCACACGTCTACCGGGGCTCGACCGATCGTATCGTTCGTGTTCAGACCGCGAGCGGCCGGACGCTCGAAGTCACGCCGGATCACAAGCTATTCCGGCTGCGCGGCGATCTGGGCGTCGAGGAGACGCCGGCGGGGGTCATCGAGAACGGTGACTCGCTGGTGATGCCGCGGCGTCTTGACGTCGAAGCCGAACCGGTCGAGATCGACCCGTACGATCTGCTCGC